>Ga0210395_10000157_pt1 | contig 53958 bp, 50 predicted proteins | sample IncBWH4OmetaG_FD_150861 | JGI IMG/M metagenome (GOLD analysis project Ga0210395, IMG submission 150861) | Forest soil microbial communities from Barre Woods Harvard Forest LTER site, Petersham, Massachusetts, United States - Inc-BW-H-4-O ...
CACTCAGCCGGCGTGGTGGCGAACGAATTTGGTTGCGTCAAGATTGAGACAAAACGAATGATCGGCAGGGCGGGTCGCGACCCGTCGAACTGGCCAAGCCTACCGGCGACTGCCGTGAGCGGGAGTGAGAACGTTGAAGCCTACAAAACTGGCACCGGTCTTCACCGCGCTGATCTTGTCAGCCTGCCACAGCCCGCCGAGCCCGCCGCCTCAGGCAATCGCCGTGCCGCCAACCGTCGGATCGGGGCAGGGGATCGACTTGGCGACCGACGCCAGCGATGTGCTGATTGAGCTGCAGCAAAGGCCGGTAGAGTTCGTCGCCCGCTATTACCGCGAGCCGCAATCCCGCTGGCCGCCGCTTTCGGCAGGCGAAGCCCAACAGCTATCCTCGCTCGGTCTGAAGATTGTCGCGGTGTGGGAGTCGCACTCCCGCGACCCGGCGCATTTTTCCTATACCTCGGGCTATTTTGACGCGATGACCGCCTTTGACGAGGCGAGGGCAATCGGTCAGCCGGCCGGCAGCGCCATCTATTTCGCGGTCGATTTCAATGCGCGCGGCCAGTTGCTTGATGATATCGACGCCTACTTTCGCGGCATCGCGGCGGGTTTGGCGATGGCGAGCGGCGGAAGCGCCGCTTATGCAGTCGGCGTATACGGTTCCGGCATTGTTTGCGACGCGATCAAGCGCGCGGGCCTCGCGCGCTACAGCTGGTTGTCGAACTCGTTCGCCTGGGAGGGTTCGACCAGCTATGACGGTTGGGACATCATGCAAGGCGCCCCGTCTCCCAATCTGTCATTCAACCAGGATTCCGACGAAGCGAGAGAAGAATACGGCGCGTTCCGGATCGCCGGCGGCGCCACCGCCGCTTCCTCTGATCGCGCCGATCTCGGCACACCGGCATCGCCTCAATCCCCACCGCCTCAATTCCCGTCGCCTCAATTCACATCGGGCGGGCAATCTCTGATATCCTCGGTCGTGACGTCTCGCTGAGGCATCGGGGCAGCTGTCTCAGCGGTTGCCGCGCCTAACTCTCGGTTCTTGAACGGCCGTCAGAGGCCGGCGCGTGCGCGACAGCGGCATTGGCTTTCGACGCATGGGCGCCAAGCGCCGCCCGGATCAAATCGGCGCGCCCGCCTTTGGGACTGGATAATCGAGGCGTTGCCGGCCGAGGTTGTCATTCCCCGACGCGCGTGAAAGACTTCCCGCAGGCGAGGACGCGGAGGAAAGCCATGGATGTCGGCATGATGATGGTGTTCGCCAGCTATGGCTGGGACGACATCGGCGACGATCGGGTGTGGGACGAGGAGATCCGGCTGGGGCGGCTCGCCGCCGGGTTGGGCTTCGATGTATTATGGTCGGCCGAGCATCATTTCTTCGATTACTCGTTCTGCCCGGATAATCTTCAGTTGATGACGTATCTCGCGGCGGCTTGCCCGAATGTCGGGCTCGGCACCGCGGCGGTGATCGTGCCCTGGCACGACCCGCTGCGTGTCGCCGAGCAGGCGCTGGTGTTGGATTTGCTGTGCGAGGGGCGGCTGCGGCTGGGGTTGGGGCGCGGCCTGGCACGGCGCGAGTTCGCGGCGTTTCGCGGGACGATGGACGAATCCCGCGAGCGCTTCGACGAAGCCGCACCAATGATCGTCGAGGCCGTGCGCACCGGCTTTATCGAAGGCAACGGCAGGCACTACCCGCAGCCGCGGATCGAATTGCGGCCACGGCCGAAATACGATTTCGCCGGCCGCATCTATGCCGTCGCGTCGAGCGAGGACTCGGTCGAGGCCGCCGCCCGGCTCGGCGCGCATATGGTGATGTTTTCCGACCGGCCCTGGCACATGCGATTGCCGGCGATCGAGCGCAATCGCGAATTGCACCGGAAATTCCACGGCCGCCCGGCACCGGCGATGATGATCACCGATTTCTGCATCTGCGACCCGAATCTGGCGGATGCCGAGGAGCACGCGAAGAAATACATGGGCAAGTTCGTCGAGAGCAACTTTCACCATTACGAATTTCTCGGCGAGCACTTCGCGACCGTCAAAGGCTACGACGCCTATGTGCAGAAGGCGGCGATCGCCCGCCAGGGCGGGCTCGAAGGGGCGGTGACGGGGTTCATGCAGGCGGCGATCTGGGGCACGCCCGACCGCATCTTGCGCGAGCTGGAGGCGCGGCGCGGTGTGATAGGCGATTTCGAGCTCAACGCGGCGTTCCGCTTTGGCGGCGTGCCGTTCGACATCGCCGAGCGCGGGCTCAAATTGTTCGCTAAGGAAGTATTGCCCGTGCTGAAAACCTGGCGGACCGAGAACGCCGCGCTCGCGGCAGAATGATTTGTACAAGGCGGAATATGTGAGGGCACATCACCAGGGTGGTCGTCATTCCCGCGAAAGCGGGAACCCAGGGACCAACGCTGCGGCGGCTGGCCTGGACCCCCGCTTTCGCGGGGGCGACGAACAAGCCTTCGATATTTCGGAGCACTTTCTCTGCTACGCTATGAGGAACCAATGATCACGAAATTCGACAGCTCCTACTACGGCACCGCCGACATGGAAAACCTCGGCTACGCCGGCACGCCGATCAACGAGCGCTGCTATTCGAAGGAGGAACTGGCCAAGGCGCTGCACAAAGTGGTGGCTTACGCGAAATGCATGGACGAGCGCGGCTACAACACCTTTTGGATGGCCGAGCATCATTTCCAGCCCGAGGGCACGGAATTGATCCCGAACCTGTTGATGATGGCGATGCACCTCGTCAACGTCACCCGGAACCTGAAGATCGGCTGCGGCTTCAACGTCGTGCCGATGTGGCATCCGTTGCGCCTCGCGGAAGATTACGCGATGGCCGACGTCCTCAGCGGCGGTCGCGTGATCTTTGGCGTGGCGCGCGGCTATCACACCCGCGAGGTCGAGACCTTCGGCTCGCCGCTGACGGACCAGGACGCCAACCGCGAGATCTTCGAGGAGGGTGTCGACATCCTGTTCAAGGCGTTCGAGGGCCGGCCATTCTCGCACCAGGGCAAGTACTACACGATACCGCCCGAGGTGCCGTATCGCGGCTATACGTTAAAGGAGATTACCCTGGTGCCGGCGCCCGAGCGCTTGCCGGTCGAATGCTGGCAGCCGATCCAGAGCGGTTCGGAGCGCGCCTTCGACTTTATGGCCAAGCACGGCATTTGCGGTGTCATCGGCGGCGGCTCGGCGGAAGGTGGTGCTGTCGAGCGACACATGATCGGGTTCCAGGCCGCCTATGCCCGCCGCGGCGTCCACCTCGAACTCGGCGAGCGCCTGGCGCTCGGCTTTCAGTTCCACATCGCCCGGAGCCGCGAGGACGGGATGCGCGAAGCGGCGAAACACTACGAAGAGAACATGAAGATGTTCGGCGAACTGCGCCTCGTTCGCGCGCTCTCCGACGAGCAGATCGCGGCGATGCGCGACCCTAAATTGGCGGCGACAGCCAAATTGCCGCGCATAGAGGACGCGGTGAAAGCCGGCGGCTTCCTCGTCGGCACGCCTGGCGATATCATCGAGCAGCTGAAGGCGGTCGAGAAGCGCTATCCCGGCGTCGATCGTGTGATTTGCGCGACGCCCCTCGGCACCCCGCTCGACATCCAACTTGAAGACCTCGACCGCTTCGCCAAGGAGGTCATGCCCGCGTTCCGCAACGCGACCGACAGCACGCGGGCCGCCGCCGACTAGCCCACGTCGGGGGAGCGGGAGCCCGGTCACGCGCCATACCGCTTCTTCTTGCGCAATGGGGAGTCGCGGGACCCAAGCACCACTTCTCCAAAGTGGCAAGGGCTATCGATTGCGATCGAGACTCGAGGAGGACTTGTAGGAGTCTTAACTCCTTCGTAAGGTGGTTGTGCGATGGGTTAAGCAGAAGCTTCTGGGAACGTAGCATCCTGCTGCAGATCGCCGAAGGTTGTTAATGAGCGGACGACGCTATCGTCACAAGGCACCGCTTTGGTTTTATGGGCTCTTGGCCTTCCGATATCCAATGTTCACTATAGGGATATTGCTTATCTTGTTTTATACAGCTAGATGTCATGCAAATTGAGGCTCTCTAACTTAAGATATCTAAAATATTACCTCACTGACTTGCTGGATTGAGAGTGAATTGGCGGCGACGGCGCATCACGATCAAATTTGGCATCCTGCGTTGGAACCTGGCGGATGGCACGGCGCATTCTGGGCGCGCTCAGCTGCAGCTTCGGGGAATCGCGGGCGGCAGCCCTGGCCCCCCAACGATTGCAGTGGGTTTCTGTTCGTGCCGCTTCCGGTCCAATTTTTCTTGGCCTCCCGACGCTGTTCGGCCATTCGGCGCTCTTCGGACTTGCTTATGCTCCAGAGAGGCTGAAGGATCGGCCTGATCGGCGCGAGCACGGCGCCGCGAGCCACCGCGGCAGATATGTTCGCCATTACCAGCGCGTGGCCTGATGACTGCGAGGGAGGGTGCGATGGCGCAGGTTGCGGACGCAAAAGGCGAATACCGCGGCATTGGACCGCGTAACGATACCGAGCTGAAGGCGTGGCTCTCGAAGCGGCCGCGCGAGGCGGCCTTGGCGCCGGAGTTGCCGATCATCGATCCGCACCATCATTTCTGGGACACGCCGCAGCGCGGGCGTTACCTGTTGCCCGAATTGCTGGCCGATATCGGCGCCGGCTCCGGTTCCGGCGAAGCCCACAACATCGTCGCGACGGTCTTTCTCGAATGCCGCTCGATGTACCGCAAGGACGGCCCCGCCGAGATGGCGCCGGTGGGCGAGGTCGAGTTCGTCAACGGCATCGCGGCGATGAGCGCCTCGGGGGGCTATGGCCCGTGCCGCGTCGCGGAGGCGATCGTCGGCCATGCCGATTTGACGACCGGCGCCCGCGTGCGCGAGGTGCTGGAGGCCGAGATCAGGGTCGGCGGCGGCCGTTTCCGCGGTATCCGCCACGGCGTCTCGTGGGATGCCAATGATGCGATCCAGAAATTCGCCACGCGCTCGGTGCCGCCGCATCTCGTGCGCGACGCCAAATTCCGCGAGGGCTTTGCCCAGCTCGCCCCGCTCGGCCTCAGCTTCGAATCCTGGCAGTACCATCCGCAACTGCCGGACGCGATCGACCTCGCCCGCGCCTTCCCCGACACCACGATCATCCTCAATCACGTCGGCGGCGTTCTCGGCGTCGGCCCCTATGCCGGCCATCGGCAGGAGATCCTCGCCGGCTGGAAGAAGGACATCGCCGAATTGGCCAAATGCCCGAACGTCACGGTCAAGCTTGGCGGCGTCGGCATGACCTCGTTCGGCTTCGACTTCCACGAGCGCGGCTGGCCGCCATCGTCCGAAGACCTCGCCGCCGCGTGGCGCCAGTATCTCGAACCCTGCATCGAAGCCTTCGGACCCGACCGCTGCATGTTCGAGAGCAATTTCCCGCCCGACAAGCAGTCCGGCGGTTATACCGAATTATGGAATGCCTTCAAGCGCATCACCGCGGGGGCGTCGGCCGCCGAAAAGACGGCGCTCTACAGCGGCACCGCCGCGCGGGTCTACCGGCTGACCGTCCCCTAATAACCCAAGACTTTCTCTTCATCGTCATCACCGGGCTCGTCCCGGTGATCTGCACCTTCGTTCTTCCACCCGATCAGGGCAGGTGGATGGCCGGGCCAAGTCTGGCTCGTCCCAGCTATCCGCGCCTTCAGTCGCACGCGGCGGCGGTTACCGCTCTATGATGCAATAGTAGCATATGTCTTGCGGCACTTGTCGTAAGCCGGGTGTTCTGCCGGGATTGACTTATCGGCGCGGAAGCGAGTGATTCGATTTCCCGACCAATAAATCGATCTCCGTCGTTAACCACGTTTACTGGTGAAGTTTGTCAAAGTCTGCGGACTTGACGGGAAAGCGTCGATGACGGAAAAGTGACGCTTCCGCCCGGGCTCTTCTTCCTGCGATACGATACTGGCCGACAATGCAAAACCGCTGATGGTACCATCATGGTCTTGGGAGAGATACGATTGCAGCCCGGTAAGCGAGATCGGGGCGATCCTTGCGGGCGAAGGCGAAGACGCCCGCCGGCGATCGCTGCTCGTGTGAGCCCGCCCCACCCCAAGAAATCACCGCAAATTTTCGAGACCTGACCAGATGGCGTACTGGAAAACCATTGGTGCTGCCGCCGCTGCCCTTGGGCTGATCGCGTTCTCGGTCGGCGCCAATGCGGCGCGCTATGTCGCGACCCCGCCGGCGCAGGTCGCCGTCAACCGCGGTGTCGTCGAATTGGAGACCGGCCGCGCCAACGGCGTCTCGGTGCAAATCGCCGAGGATCTTGCCAACGGCATCGACGATGGTGCGACGCGACGCGTGTTGCCGGTGGTTGGAAAGGGCGGGCTGCAGAACATCACCGACCTCCAGCTGCTGCATGGGGTCGACCTGGCGATCCTGCAGGACGACGTGCTCAATTACGCGCGGCAGCAAAACATGTTTCCCGGCCTCGACTCCAGTATTACTTATATCACCAAGCTCTATAACGAGGAATTTCAACTATTGGCGCGAAGCGACGTCAAAACCGTCGCCGATCTCGCCAACCAAAAAGTCAACATCGGTTTGCGCGGGGGCGGCACCGAAGTCACGGCGACCCGGCTCTTTGCGCTGTTGAATGTTCCGATTGTCGTGACCAATGACGACGAGCGGGCAGCGCTCGACAAACTGCGCCGCGGCGACATCGCGGCAATGGCCTTTGTCGCCGGCAAGCCCGCCCCGATCTTTCGCGACCTGATCGGCGAGAACAACCTGCATTTCCTGGCGATCCCGCTCAACCCGGCGGTCACCGCCGTTTATGTTCCGGCTCGGCTGACAGCAGACGACTACCCGGCGCTTATCCAATATAATCAGCCGATCGATACGATCGCGGTCGGCGCGGTGCTCGCCGTCGCCAATCTCCAGCCGGACTCGGATCGTTATCGGAACGTCGTCAATTTTGTCGACGCCTTTTTCACCGGTTTTCAGTCGCTGCTGACGCCCGGCCATCAACCCAAATGGAGCGAGGTCAATATCGCCGCCGATCTGCCCGGCTGGCGACGCTTTCCGCCGGCCGCCGACTGGCTGCAGCGCAACGCCCCGTCCGCCGGGGCGCCGACCGAGGACACTTTGAAGGCGATCTTTGGCCGCTTTATCGAAGAGCGGCAGCACGCCAGCGGCGGGGCACCGCTGACCCAGCAGGAAAAGAACAATCTGTTCAGCCAGTTCCAGCAATGGGAAAAAGGCCAGGGCCGGTAGCGTGCAACCTCGCCGACGCGCGGTAATACCCATAGTCCCTCCGAACATGGCTCGACCGGCCTATGCGCCCCCAGCCGGATGGACCACGCCGAGCGCTCGGCGGCGGACGCTGCTGGCGGTCGCGGCGGGCTTGGTCGTTGCCCCTTTTGCCGCTTTGCGAGCCGTGGCCGACCCCGTTCCGAAACGCGGCGGCGTGCTGAATTTCGCGGTCGACGCAGAGCCCCCCAATTACGACTGCCATGCCAACGTTTCGTTTGCGACTCTGCACCCGATCGCGCCGCACTACTCGACTTTGCTTAAGTTCGATACGGCGAACTATCCAGACATCGAAGGTGATCTTGCGCAATCTTGGACGGTCTCGCCCGACCGGCTTACCTATACGTTCAAGCTGCATCCCAACGTATTGTTTCACGACGGCTCGCCGCTGACCTCGCAAGACGTTAGGGCAAGCTACGAACGGATCGTTCGGCCTCCGCCTGGAGTTGTTTCGGTGCGCCGAGTGAATTATGCAGCGATCGGCGCGATCGATACGCCGGATCCGCTTACCGTCGTCTTTCATCTGAAATGGCCCGAGGCGGCGATGCTCGAAAACTTCGCCTCGGAGTGGAATTCGATCTACTGCGCCGCCCAACTCAAACAGGACCCGCTCTTTCCGGTCAACCACGTCCTCGGCACCGGCGCCTTCAGCTTTGTCGAACACGTCAAGGGCGACCATTGGACGGGTCGGCGCTTCGAGCGCTATTTCCAGCCGGGAAAACCGTATCTCGACGGCTACCGAGCCGACTTCATGACCGGCGCCAAGATGATCCAAAGCTTCGAGGACGGCCGGATCGCCGCCAATTTTCGCTTTGTCAGCCCGAACGAGCGGGACGAACTGGTGGCATCGCGCGGCGACCAGCTCGCGATCTACGAGAGCCCGACCCTGTTGAACCTGCTTGTCGTTTTCAACACCAAGCGGCCACCCTATGACGATGCGCGGGTCCGGCGGGCGCTATCGCTCGCCATCGACCGGTGGGGCGCCGCCGAGGCCTTGTCGCAAAAGACCGTGCTCAAATTTGTCGGCGGTCTGATGCGGCCCGGCTTCAGCATGGCTACCCCGGAGGCGGAACTGGTTCAGCTTCCCGGTTATTGGCGCGACGCCGGGGCTTCGCGCGCCGAAGCCAAGCGCTTGCTCGGCGAAGCGGGACACAGCGGCCTGGCGGTCAAGCTCACCAACCGGGACCTGCCGATGCCGTGGATCCCGGGCGGGGATTATGTGTCCGCGGCGTGGCGCGGCATCGGCCTCCAGGTCGAGCAAACCAAGCTCAATCTCAAAGACTGGACCGATAAGCTCGCCGCCGGTGATTTCGATGTCGCGATCGACTTCATCGGCGACTACTTCGACGACCCGACCTTGCAGCTGACCAAATATGTGTCGCGCGATCTGTCGCCCGGAAATTATTCTTCATCGCTCGACCGCTATCTCGATGCCCTTTACATCGGCCAGGCAGTCACCGCCGACCCGCAAAAGCGTGCCAGGATCGTCCGCGCTTTCGAAAAGCACGCGCTAACCCAGGCCTATACCGTGCCGCTCCTTTGGTACAACCGGATCGTCCCGACAACTGTGGACGTCAAAGGATGGAACATGACCCCGAGCCAATACATCGGGCAGGACTTGGCCGACGTTTGGCTGGATCGTTGAGCGTGCAGCTTCCGGGATCGCGGCCGCGGCCGTTCGCCGAAAGCGAAGGATCATGCCGTCAATATATTTGCGACCGGTGATTTGAGATGACGATACGCGATCCCCTCGGCAATACGGTCTCTGGCGTCGCCCCACCGGCCGCGCGCACCGCCTGGACCAGCCTGCCCAACCGGATGCTGTTGCTGATCTGTTTGATGTATCTGATTTTTTATGTCGATCGCGTCAATATCTCGACGGCGGCACCGCTGATCAAACGCGACCTTGGTCTCAGCAACACCGAACTCGGTTTTGTGTTTTCCGCCTTCGCCTACCCCTATGCGGTCTTCCAGCTGATCGGCGGTTGGCTTGGTGACAAGCTTGGCCCGCGCCGCACGCTCGGCGCCTCGGCGCTGATCGTCTGCATATCGACGGCGCTGACCGGCGCCGTCGGCGGGCTGACCTCTCTGTTCCTGGTCCGCCTGGCGCTTGGCTTTGGCGAGGGTGCGGCGTTCCCGACGGCGACGCGCGCGATGGCGACCTGGCTGCCGGCTACCCGGTGGGGTTTCGCCCAGGGCATCACCCATTCGGCGTCGCGGATCGGCAACGCGCTGACGCCGCCGTTGATCGCCTCGTTGATTTTGGTGGTGTCGTGGCGCGGTTCATTTGTCGCGCTGGGCGCGGCCAGCCTGATCTGGATGGCCGTCTGGATTTGGTTTTTTCGCGACGATCCGCGCACCCACCCCAGCGTCACCGAGGCCGATCTCGACGGGCTCGCTGTCCCCGCCAGCGCCGGCACGCCGCGGCCGCCGGTGCCGTGGCGCCCGCTGGCGCGCCGCATCTTGCCCGTAACCGCGGTCGATTTCTGCTATGGCTGGACGTTGTGGCTGTTTCTCAGCTGGATCCCGTCGTTCTTCTTCCACAATTTCCATCTCAACCTGGCTCATTCGGCGCTGTTTTCATCGGGCGTGTTTCTGTCCGGCGTGATCGGCGACACGCTCGGCGGCGTCATCAGCGACCGCATCCTCAGGCGTACCGGAAATTTGCGCCGGGCGCGCTGCGGGGTGATCGCCGGCGGCCTCTTTGGCGGGTTCCTGTTCATGATCCCGGTCGTCCTCGGGCATGATCTGATCGTCGTCGCCGTGTGCCTGTCCTTGGCGTTTTTCTGCGTCGAGTTGGTGGTGGCGCCGATTTGGGCGGTGCCGATGGACATCGCCCCGCAATTTGCCGCCTCGGCCAGCGGCATCATGAATTTCGGTTTCGGTGTGGCCGGGATCATCTCGCCCTGGGTGTTCGGCTATGTCATCGATGCAACCGGCAGCTGGACCCTTCCCTTTGTCGCATCGATCGTATTGTTGCTGATCGGCTCCGGGCTGGCGCTGCTGCTGCGGCCCGACCGGCCGCTGGCCGAGCCGGTGATCGCCCACGTCGCCGGCCCCGCCTGACGATCGCCGAACGCGCGCGGTCCTTACGCCGCGGGGCGCGGCGAGGTTTCGCGCGGCGTCACCACGATTTCGAGCTTTTGCGACAGGCGCAGCACCGTGAACGGCACCGGCTTGCCGACCCGCTCCTCGGTCATCAGCCGATGCAATTCGTCGATGTCGCCGACCGGGATGCCGTCGGCGGCGACGATGATGTCGCCGCTGGTGAGCCCGGCGGCGCGGGCCGCCCCGTCGGGTGCGGTCGATTGGATCCGCACCGCGGTCTCGCGCGGCAATTCGTGAAAGCGCACGACGCGGCGCGACAGCGGCACGTTCTGCCCGGCGACGCCGATATAGCAGCGCCGCACCCGGCCCTCGCGGATCAGCCGCGCGGCGACAAACTCGACCGTCGCCGCCGAGATCGAAAAGCAGATACCCTGCGCCATACCGATGATCGCGGTGTTGATGCCGACGACCTCGCCGGCGGCGGTTACCAACGGCCCGCCGGAATTGCCCGGGTTCAACGCCGCGTCGGTCTGGATCACGCTGTCGATCAGCCGGCCCGAGCGGGTGCGCAGCGAGCGCCCGAGGGCGCTGACCACGCCCGCCGTTACCGTGCACTGAAAGCCGAACGGGTTGCCGATCGCCACCACCAGCTGACCGACCCGCAATTGCCGCGAATCGCCGAGCCGGGCAAAGGCCGAGGTGTCGCCGTCGAGCCGCAGCACCGCGAGGTCGGTGTCGGGATCGTCGCCGACCAGGTTCGCGGCGAGGCTGCGCCCGTCGGGAAAGGCCGCCTCGATCTTGCGCGCACCTGACACGACGTGGCTGTTGGTCAAGACATAGGCGTCGGGGGTGAAGACGACGCCCGAGCCGGCGCCGCCGGCACCTTCCTTGGCGCCTGTTACCTGCAGGTGCAGGACCGCCGGGCCGACCTTGTCGACGGCGCCGATGACGGCGCGCGAATAGGCGTCGAACAGCGCCAAATCCTCGGGCGCCGCAACCGAAGCATTGAGCGGCCCCGGCGCGCTGTCGCCAAAGGGGTCGCCGATGGGTGAGAGATAAGTCATGTGCTGTTTCCCAAAGCTAAGAATAAAGTGGGAACATTCGCTGGGTTTGATAAGATGGGTATTCCCGGCGACCACAAAAGTGCGGTGACCCCATGGCTGGCAGTCTCAACAAGGTGACCTTGATCGGCAATCTCGGCCGCGACCCGGAAATGCGCTCGACCCAGGATGGCAACCGCATGGCCACCTTTACCGTCGCGACCTCGGACACTTGGCGCGACCGGACGTCCGGCGAACGCAAGGAGCGCACCGAATGGCACCGCGTCGTGATCTTCAACGAGCGGCTCGCCGAGATTGCCGAGAAGTATTTGCGCAAGGGATCGAAGATCTATCTCGAAGGCGCCTTGCAGACCCGCAAATGGACCGACCAGGGCGGCCAGGAGCGGACCACGACCGAGATCGTATTGCCCAAGTTTCGCGGGGAGTTGACGATGCTCGACGGCGCCGGCGGCCGCGGCGCCCAAGCCGGCGGCCCGCCGGTCGAGGACGATTACGACGACGGCTTTGCCGGCGAGCCGGCGCCCCGCGCCACCCCAGTCATGCCGGGCCGCGGCGTCCCCGCCGGCCGGGGCCGCGGCATGCGCGAAGACCTCGACGACGACATCCCGTTCTGATGATGCGCGACGACTCACACCAAGCCAGAGCCATGGACCGAGGCGACCCGCCTCCCGCCGGAAGGAGCCGCAGCCATGGGCAATTCTCGTCGATCGACCGTCGCGATCGCGGTGGTGGCGGCGCTCGCGGCGCCGAGCCTCGCGACCGCGCAACAGCCGGCTTTTCACCCTGGGCTTGGCGATTTGATGACCGCCTTCGTGCAGCCGCGCCACACCAAGCTCGGCCTCGCCGGGAACGATAAGAACTGGCTTTACGCCGCCTATGAACTCAGCGAGTTGCGCGAAGCCTTCGACGACGTCGCGGCGATCGTGCCGAAGTATCGAGATTCTTCGGTCCCCGATTTGATCGCATCAACCGTCAAGCAGCCGCTGGCGGCACTCGATCAGGCGATCAAGGCGAAGGACGCCAACCAGTTCAGCGTGGCCTATGGACAACTGACGGCTTCGTGCAACGCGTGCCATCAGAGCACCGATCACGCGGTGATCGTGATCCAGGCGCCGACGGCCACGGCCTTTCCGGATCAGGATTTCCGACCCACGAGATAATCAACCGGAAATGCCATGTAACCAGACGGTAACCAAGTATCAACGAAGGTACGGCGGGTGAAGCGCGGCGCAACCGGCTATTGCTTGGGCACCGAGGCGGGTTAACTGCTCGCCCGCTCTACGAACTTGTTGCCGCGTCCGAGTCGCTGCGGACCAGGGAAAAACAAGGGGGCACTTGATTGCCGTCGCCCGCGCGAAAGCGGGGGTCCAGGGCAACCGCTGGAGCGCTAGCACTGGGTTCCCGCTTGCGTGGGAACGACGGGTAGCGAGGAACAAGTCAGGGAGAGGTCGATGAGCGATCTGTCGGGGCCGCCGTTTCGGGCGGATCATGTCGGGAGTTTGTTGCGGCCGGCGGAGTTGCTGCGGGCGCGGGCCGAGCATCAGGCGGGGCGGATTTCGGCCGAGGAATTGCGCCGGGTCGAAGATGCGGCGATCGGCGACGCTGTGCGGATGCAGCGGGAGATCGGGCTCGAAGCGGTGACCGACGGCGAGTTTCGCCGCGGCTCGTGGCACATGGATTTCCTCTACCAAATCGGCGGGGTCGCGAAAACCGACCAGAGGTTGCGCATCCAGTTTAGGAACGAGTCCGGTCCGGTCGAGGCGGCCCTCGGCGCGTTTCGCATCGCCGCCAAGCTCACCCTTAGCAACACGATCTTCGGCGAGGATTTCGCCTTCCTCAAATCGGTCGCCCCCGAAGGGACGGTGGCGAAATTGACGATCCCGTCGCCGTCGATGCTGCATTACCGCGGCGGCCGGGCGGTGATCGACCAGGCCGCCTATCCCGATATGGACGCGTTCTGGCGCGACCTCGCCGAGGTCTACCGGCAACAGATCGCCGGTCTCGCGGCGCAGGGGTGCACCTATCTGCAGCTCGACGACACCAGCCTTGCCTATCTGAACGACCCGGCGCAGCGCGCCTATGTGAGCGGCATCGGCGGCGATGGCGAGCAACAGCACCTAACCAACATCCGCCTGATCAACGCAGCACTCGCCGACAAACCGGCCGGCATGACCGTATGCACCCATATGTGCCGCGGCAATTTCCGCTCGTCCTGGGTCGCGGAAGGCGGCTATGACCACGTCGCCGAGGCATTGTTCGGTGAACTTGCGGTCGACGGTTTTTTTCTCGAATACGACGACGCGCGCTCGGGCGGGTTCGAGCCGTTGCGCTTTGTGCCGCGCGGGCCAAAGCGGGTCGTGCTGGGCCTCGTCACCAGCAAGCGCGCCGCGCTTGAAGCGAAAGACGAGCTGAAGCGGCGGATCGACGAGGCGGCGAAATACGTGCCGTTGGAGCAGCTGTGCCTGTCCCCGCAATGCGGCTTTTCGTCGACCGTCGACGGCAACGCGCTGTCGATCGATGAGCAAAACGCCAAGCTCCGCCTCGTCGTCGAAACCGCCCGCGAAGTCTGGGGCTGAGCGCACGCGACGTTGGCGGGCGACGGCGAGGGGCAGATGATGGCGGTGTCGAGCGTCCTCGTCCCCGAACACGGCACGGCGCGGTTTGCCCCCGGCGGCTATCGCCTGATGTGCATGTTGCAATGGTTCTTCTCGCCGGCCAAATCGGGGTGCAAAGGCAGCGCCCCGATAACTTTTTATGTCTGGTTGGCGTCATCCGTTGCCGTCGATTCTCCGATTGACTCGGACCTTGCGGAATTCGAGGATAAGAGGGATTTATGATGTCGCCTCAGCCTTCAGCGGGACGGTTTTTGCTGGCGGCACTCGTGCTCGTCGGCGAGGGATGCTTGGGAGGTTGCCTCGTATACGCGGCCGGGATTCCGGGTCGAATGTCAAAGCCTGCCGAATTTGCCGCAACCGACCTCGCCATCTCGGCCGCGCCGATTGCCGACACTGGATATCTGATGAAAGCAGCCGACGACGCGGATAAAAACGGCGCTGGCCAGCCGACCGGCGAAGCTGTGCCGGCCTCCTCCCCCAGCTCGGGGCCGATAAAATCAGCCACTACCGGCAGCCGCACCGTCAGCGGCGGACGTTTTCCGTCGCAGCCGCTGAATTTTCCACCGGAGATCAATCAGGGACCGGGTTGGACGGTTCCGCAAGGCCCGTACCGTCCGCTGCCCGCTCGGCCGCCGGTCTCTACCACCAAAAGCGCGCCTGAATAACCTATCTATCGGTTGGCCAGAAGCAATTTTGGGTTGAACGATCGTTTTCGTTTGTCATTCCGGCGCCGCCGCCGAATTGCGCGCCGACAAGGTCAGGCTCGTCATTCCCGCGAAAGCGGGAACCCAGGGCCGATGCCGGGCAGTTACCCATGGGGTCCCGCTTTCGCGGGGAGTGACGGAATAAAATGGTCTGGCCACTCGCGTCAGGCCCGGCGCATTCAACTAGGCGATCTTCGCGCAAGGCGTCGACGACCAACGAGGCCAACCCCTCGGAGGGCTCGTCGAGCAGCAGCAATTTGGGATCGCCGGTCAGCGTGCGGGCGATCGTCAGCATCTGCTGCTCGCCGTCCGACAGGAACCCGCTGGGCCGGTCGCGGCGCTCGCGCAACACCGGAAACGCACGATCTGCTTGTGATCGCCAGCGACACCGCGCCAAGGACCAGCGCCGAGAGATAAAAGCGGGCGCCGATCGCCGGGCCGGCAAGCCGGGGAACCGCCGACATCCAGCGGCGCCTTATGAGTCGAGCCGCAGGCACCGCAGGCAGCTTTCAAGCGACGCCGCGATGTGCGCCCCAGCGCTGACGCCAGTTCGGGACTTCGCCCACCGCTTCGGCGGCGGTCAATGCCCGCATCACCGCCCGCGCGAGACAATCGGCCGCGGCGCTGCCGAGCCGCAGCAGCGCCTCGGCTTCCGCTGGAGGGCCGGCGCCGGTCGCCATCGCGAAGACACTGTCGCCGTCAAACGGGGTGTGGATCGGGCGGATGGCGCGGGCGAGCCCGTCCTGCGCCATGACCGCGAGCCGCCGGCAGCCGGGCTTGCCGAGTGCCGCGTCGGTGGCGACGATCGCGATCGTCGTGTTGGCGCCGGGCGCGGCAATGGCGCATTGCGAAAAATCCTCGTGATCAAGGGGTCGGTCCGGAACGGCCGGTTGCGGGTCGATCTCGCCGGGCAATGCCAGTTCGGCGGCCCAGAACCGCCCGCAATCGGGCCGCGCCGCGGAGCCCCAGCTATTGACCGCGACGACGGCGCCGACGACTGCACCACTCTCCAGCACCACCGAGGCGCTGCCGATCCCGCCCTTGAGGCCCCCGGACCTCGCGCCGAGCCCGGCCCCGGCGTTCCCGAGCGCGAAGTCGTGGGCGGCGGCGGCTGCCGCGCGGCGGCCGAGATCGCGGTAAGGCGGCTCCGCGCTCCACGCCGCCCGGCCAGGAAACGAAAGATCGAACAGGATCGCGGCGGGGACGATCGGCACCCGGATCTGCGGCGTGCGCAAGGTCGAGCCGACCAGGAAACCGCGTCCGGCGGCGGCGAGCCATTCCATGACCCCGCCGGCGGCGTCGAGCCCAAAAGCCGATCCCCCCGACAGCACGATCGCGTCAATCCGGTCGACAAGCGCGTCGCCGGCAAGCAACTCGGTCTCGCGCGTGCCAGGTGCGCCGCCGCGCACATCGACCGAGGCCACTGCCGGCCATTCGGCCAAAACCACCGTCGTGCCAGTGACGCCGGCGCGGTCCTCGGCCTGGCCAAGCAGAATCCCGGGCACATCGGTGATCAGGTTGCGCGCGCCAGCGGTCGCCACCCTGGTTGTCCTCCTCTTGCGGTTTCCGCGTATATCATTGCCGCTCCCGCCTTGCCAGCGACCGGGAGAACGCCGCCGTGACCACGACACTGATCAAAAACGCCGACTGGGTTGTCGCCTGGGACGAGACCGCCGGGCGGCACGTCTATCGCCGCGGCATCGACATCGCCTTTGCCGACGACCGCATCGTCTTTGTCGGGCGCGATTATCCCGCCCCGGCGGACCATGTCGTCGACGGCGCCGACCGGCTAGTATTGCCCGGTCTGATCGACATCCACTCGCATCCCGAGCACGAGCCGCTCTATCGCGGCGTGCGCGAGGAGCACGGCCTGCGCCACATGCACATGACCGGGCTGTACGAGCGCTCGCAGGCATTCTCGGCACCCGATGACGAGGCGCGCGCCGCCAGCGCCGAATTCGCCTATTGCGAATTGCTGTCGAGCGGCGTCACCACACTGGTCGACATCTCGCCGCCGTGGGACGGTTGGATCGAGCTGTTCGCAGCGAGCGGCATGCGCGGCTTTCTCGCCCCCGGCTATGCCTCGGCGCGCTGGTATCTCGACAATGATCGGGAATTGAAATTCGCCTGGGACGAGGCCCGCGGGCGTGACGGGTTTGCCGCCGCGCTGTCGCTGATCGACCGCGCCGCAAAGCACGCTTGCGGGCGGCTTTCCGGCGTCGTCTCGCCGATGCAGATCGATACCTGCACCCCCGAGCTGCTCCGCAACAGCCATGACGCGGCGCGCGACCGCGGCCTGGCTTTCACCGTGCACGTCGCGCAGAGCGTTATCGAGCTGCAGGAGATATTGCGACGGCACGGCAAGACCCCGGTGCAATGGGCGCACGAGATCGGGATCCTCGGTCCCGAAACGATCCTCGGCCACGCGCTGTTTCTCGACACCCATTCCTGGATCCGCTGGTGGACGCGGACCGATCTCGGCTTGATCGCCAACAGTGGTGCCGCGGTCGCGCACTGCCCGACGCCATTTGCCCGCTATGGCCAGATCATGGAGAATTTTGGCGACTATCTGCGCGCCGGCGTGACCATGGGGCTCGGCACCGACACGGCGCCGCACAATCTCGTCGAGGAGATGCGCAAGGCGGCGATCCTGGCCCGCATTGCCGCGCGCGACATCGAGATCGTGACGACGGCCGATTTGCTGCACGCAGCGACGGTCGGGGGGGCCACGGCACTGTTGCGCGACGATCTCGGACGGGTGGCGCCGGGCAAAAAGGCCGATCTCGTGCTCGTCGACTTGACCCAACCGCAGATGGTGCCGGCGCGCGACCCGCTGCGCTCGTTCATCTATCACGCCGCCGACCGCGCGGTGCGCGATGTGTTCGTCGACGGCCGTCAAGTCGTGGCCGGCGGCAAAGTCATGACGCTCGACCAGGCCGCGGCCGGCCGGCGGCTCGTCGAAGCGCAATCCCGCATGCTGGAGGCGGCGCCCCGGCGCGATTATCGCGGGCGGGCGGCGGAAGAGATCGCACCGCTGAGCCTTCCTCACGGGGATTGAGCGATCATTGCGCAATTAGAGCAGTTTCCGATCCGATCAAACCAACATTTCCCGTGTCGCTGAGCGATCGTCCATTCGCGATTGCTTCGTCGCGGAGCCTGTCCTGGGGGCGGCGCAGCCGGACCCGTCGGCTCCCCGCAATGACAGCTGGCAATTGGTCGAAATCTGTAACTGAATTGCGAACACTTCACTGTGTCGGTATGACGGCGATCTTCTGCTCTTCGGTAATCTTACCTGGGTCGGAGACTCAGGCTGGGCGCCGCGCGGGGTCGTTCGCCCGGTTTAATGCCGCGCATCCGATTGAGGAAAGCTACTTGGTATTGGCGAATGCACTGTTCGATCAGTTGTAATTCAGGTATTATTCGGCGGCGAGCGAGAAGGACATTAACCAAATGACGAAGACTGCCTTGATACGATTGCAGGACGAGATCGACGCGGTCAGGAGGGAAGCCTTTACCGAAGGCTATGCCGCGGCGATGCAGTCGGTCCGCGAGTTTGCCTCGCGACCGCCGCCTGCCGCCAGTGCCGGGAGCGGATCTCCGGAAATCGAAGCCGATCCGGCGATGGACCATCGACCGCCCAAAGACCGCCGGCCGCGACGGGGCACCAACGCCCGATTGATCGAGTCGGTGCTGCAGTCGATCGCCCCGCGCGCCGCGCGCCCGACCGAAATCCGCAATGCCCTGCGGCGGGAGCGCGGGGTGGCGCTGGCCTTCACCTCGATCCGGCATGCGCTCGGGCAATTGGAAGCCCGCCACCTAGCCGAACAAATCGCCCACAGCAAGACGTGGCGCTACCTCGGCGACAACGGCGGCGTCGACGGCAACCTCGGCTGAGCAACCGCGCGCCTTTGTTGGCGACGGTAGTCCCGCCTCTACTAAACCGCGCGAGGCGCCTCAGCGCCGCAAAACTCCCGATCGGGCAAGAGCGCGCGTCACGCCCTGGTGCGGCGCGTCCGACCGCGAGCGCGACCGCGCTTGCGCCCGAGGCCGAGTTCCTTGGCCATTGTCGAGCGCTGTTCGGAGTAGGCCGGTGCGGTCAATGGATGATCGCTCGGTAACTTCCACCGTCGCAAATATTCGGCGACACGCAGACCATGCCTGGTCCCAAGATGTCGCCGTAGAGTCTTGCCCCGGAAGCCGCATTCGAGACAGATGACATGATCATGTTGCACCGAGCGCTTTATCGGTACTGCCGGCATACGTGGCGGCGGCGGTTGAATCGGTGTTCCGAGGTGACGGATCGCCTGATCGACCGAGACGATCAACGCCGATAGCTGGTCCGCCGATAGAGTGTGATTTCCGACATAGCTGGCGATGATCTTTGTCACCGGACCCAGCCCGCCGCTTCTTGACGTGTCTTGGTCGTTCACAAGCGATACTCCTCCCAAACTCAGGAAAACGCCTGGCCTTCATACGGCAAACTGGGAGAAGAGCAAATGTTTTCTATTACATGGCCCGTCCGTTGCTTCTTTTTTGTCCCCATCCCATCGCTTCTCCGACTTCCGCACTACCCCAGCTTCAGGGTCTGGCGAGCATCCCGGCGAATCGGATCGCGTCGGAACCGGTTTTGGGCGATCGTCGACCACAAGCTCGGCCACCCCGGGGCCGAACTCGACCTGCAACGCGCCGCCGACATCGCCGGGGCCACACCGAGCTGCCTTTTGTGCTAATAGCCCGATTGGCAGGGCTGCGACCGGTAGCGCATCGCCGAGATCCTCGCCCGGCGCCACGGTTTTACGATGCGCCATCTCGCGGTTCGCGCCGCTCGCAAAGACCTGCCGCGGGGATCGGCCGGCGCCGAATTTTGACCGCCGCTTGTTGCGGCTGCGACCGTACATGATCTCGAGGGAGGAAACGAATGACACGGATTCTACCGAAATTGGCCGTGGGTGCCGTCGGGTTCGCGGTCATCGCCGGGGCGGCGATCGGGGCGCGGTCACAGGGCCTGATCAATACGCAGCGGTTGTCGGCGCCGCTGGCGAATGAGTTGGTCGGGGTCGCCGTGGCGAATTGCGCGCAAAAGGGCTACGCGGTGACGGCCGTCGTCGTTGACCTCGACGGGGTGCGGCAAGCAATGCTGCGCGGCGACGGCGCGCCGATCCACACCGTCGACTTTGCCTACAACAAGGCCTATTCGGCGGCGTCGCTGACCTTGGCGCGCAAGGAGGACAGCACCGTGACGGTCGCCACGCGAATGCTCAAGAGCCCGCCGAGCCCGCTGCCCTCGACGCCGCCGCCGCACGTCACCTACGCGGCAGGCGGAGTGACGGTCATGGCCGGAGGAACCGCGATCGGCGCGATTGGAGTCAGCGGCGCGCCGGGCGGCAACTTCGACGACGCATGCGCTCGCGCCGCGCTCGCCAAGATCCAGGATCGGCTGAAGTAGCGACCATTCCGCAAAGGCGGCTTGCACCCTCGAATGGGCTCGCCGCGGGCGCAGCGCCATCGCTACCCATCACAACCGGTCGAGGGTCAGTCGGTCGACGCCGGCGGGGAAAAATTTTTCGAGAGCATCGGTGAAGACCTTGTTGTCAGGGGTCGCGTGGGCGAAGAGGGTCATCGACGAGCGGAATTTCAGATCGTCGGGACGGCCGAGAATTTCGCCGATCGTGCGGCCCTCGATTTCGGTCACCAGACGCGCGCATTGGCGCAGCCGCGGCCCGAGAACCGGATGCTCCAGGTACGCCGCGGCTTCGGCGCGGGAGGCGATCGCGTATTTTTTCGCCGTCGGGCTCAGCCCCAGACCGGCAATCTGCGGAAAGACGAACCACATCCAGTGGCCGCGTTTGCGGCCCGCACGCAGCTCTGCCCAGACTTGATCGAAGACCGGCTCCTGGGCGTCGACAAAACGCTGGAGGTAGTAGGGATCGGACATTGGATCCACCCGGCGCCGCGCTGACCGCGGCTTTGTCATCCTCGCCGTTATCGCAGGATAGTGTCGCGGAAAAATCGGCGCCAGCCGACCGCTTCCCGCCAAGCGGCGGAAAAATCGGGGCGCGGCGCCGTCTTGGAATAGCCGTTATGCGGCGCGGCGCAGAGGCTTGTCGCCGGGACCGCCCGGTCGTAACAATCGAAGAGCGGCGCGACAGAAGCCGCCTTGGAGGGAACGATCGCCGTGCAAGACGGAATCCGCGGATCGCGCCCGGGTGCGGTGCGCCCGGCAAACTGTTCGCGTGCGCTGGCAATCAGTCGGCGATGACCGCCGCAACATTCGGCGGCAGCACTACGGGTAGCGCGGGGTCGGTCGAGACGCGCCGCTCGTGGCTTGTCGCCGGGAGCGCGCTCGGCATCCTGTCGGTGTCGTTTGGCGCGCCGACAATCACCATCGTGGCGCTAAAGCCGATCGCCGCCAGCTTTGGCGACGCCCGTTCTGTGCCAGCGCTGTGTGCGGCGCTCGCCTGGCTCGGCTCGTCGGTCGGCGGCATCGCGATGGGTCAGATTGCCGAGCGGGTCGGGGTGCGATGGACCGTGATGTTCGGCGCGGTGATGATCGCGATTGGCCTTGGGCTGTCGAGCCTCGGCAACCGGCTCGACCTTTATATCGGCCACGGCTTGTTTATGGGTCTGCTCGGCAATGCCGGGCTCAACGCGCCGCTCTATGTCTATGTCGCGCGCTGGTTCGACCGCCGCCGCGGCACGGCGCTGGCTTTGATCGCCAGCGGGCAAGCTGTCGCCGGCACGATCTGGGCGCCGCTCTTTGGCCACGCGCTCGGATGGATCGGCTGGCAGCGGACGATGCAGCTCTATGCGCTGTTCGTGGTCGCGGTGATCCCGCCGGTCGCCTTCCTGGTTTTCCGAAGCTTGCCGAAACCGGAGGGATACGCCGGCGGCGGCCTGGCCGAGCCGGCGGCGGGGGCGCCGGTGCTCGGACTGAAACCGCGCACCGCGCTCGGCCTCCTGTCGCTGGCGAGTTTTTTGTGTTGCGTGCCAATGGCGATGCCGCAAGGTCATCTGGTCGCGTTCTGCAGCGATGTCGGCATTCCGTTGACCCAGGGCAGCATGATGCTGTCATTGCTGCTGGCCTGCGCCTTTGTCGGCCGTCAGTTCTGGGGCTTTGTCGCCGACCGCTACGGCGGGCTGCGCGCCGTGCTGGCGGGCTCGGCCTGCCAGGCGGCGGCGATGACCGGGTTCCTTTTGACCCAGAGCGAGGCCGGACTGTTGGTCGTCTCGGTTGCGTTCGGCCTCGGGTTCAGCGGCATCATACCGGCCTATGTGCTGGCGATCCGCGAATTGTTCCCGGCAAGCGAGGCGTCGTGGCGGGTCCCGACCCTGCTGTTGTGCAGCGGCTCGGGCATGGCCGCCGGCGGCTGGATGGCGGGCGCCATCTATGATGCCGTCGGATTTTACGCCGCCGCGTTTGCCGCCGGCATCCTCTTCAACCTCGCCAACCTCGTCGTCGTCGGCGCGCTGGTTCTGCGCCAAAACCGCTATCCCTCACCGCTCCTCGCGCGGGCATAGCGATCCGGCGCGATCGCTCTTGATCGCGGCCTTTGGGGGGCGGGGCGACGCATGTTCTTGCCAATCTTGGATTGATCCTGCCGCACGCAGTTTGCGGTATCTACAGCAAATCTAGCGCGAAACTCGCCTTACAGTTCTGAAGATGGCACGGTCGGGTGGGCCCAGCTCTAAATCTTTGAGGATATATCAACCGGAGCGCCGTGGGCCGGTCCTGCCCACAGCAAAACGGCAAGTAAAACCCATCCCCGGCTGATCGCACCGATGCGGGTTGTCGATGCGTCCAGCTGTAGGTCGACACAATCGAGTCGCTTGCTCACCCGCGCGAAATTCGCCCGCAGTAAATCGAGAATTTCCCTCGATTCAGCCCGGGGCTTCGGCCAGTTCCAACCGATGCTCGATTCGTCCAACGCGGCGATCGAGATTGTCAAGCCGCACCGACAACCCGGCATAGTCGCCGTGTAGGCCGGCGACCTCGCGTTCGAGCCTGCCGAGTCGGACGATAATTTCGTCGAGCTTCTCGCGCTGCGCCGCCTGCTCGGTACGGATCGCCCGCAACATATTCAGTACGAGATCCCCTCGTTCGTCGCTCACAATTTCCCTCGCTGAAGCCCAATCGTGCCGGAGGACATACTAGGCAGCGGTAGCGGCAACTTTTTTGCCGACGGCGCGATCGTAGTCTTCCCACATCAGCCGGCATATCGTCCCGGGAGTGAAGCGGTAATGGCCGCGCTCGCCGATGATCTCGCCGACCGGGGTGACCTCGGCGGCCGAGCCGGTCAGGAACATCTCGTCGGCCGTCGCCAATTCCTCGGGCATGATCGCGCGCTCAACGACCTTGATGCCGCGCTTCTTGGCCAATCCAATCACGGTCTGGCGGGTAAGCCCGTTTAAAAAGCAATCGGGCGTCGGCGTGTGCAATTCGCCGTTGATGACGAGAAAGAGGTTGGCGCCGGTGCCCTCGGCGAGCCGGCCGCGCCAGTCGAGCATCAGCGCGTCGTCGCAGCCGGCCGCCTCGGCGTCGTGCTTCGACATCGTGCAGATCATGTAGAGCCCGGACGCCTTGGCCTGGGTGGGTGCTGTATGCGGCGCCGGGCGCGCCCATGGCGCCCATTTCATGCGAATGCCCTTGGCCCGCGCCTCGGGCGAGAAATAGGCCGGCCAATCCCAGGCGGCCATAGCGAGATGGATCTTTGTCGCCTGCGCCGAAACCCCCATCTGCTCGGCGCCGCGCCAGGCGATCGGCCGCACATACCCCTCGACGATATTGTTCGAATTGATGACCTGTTGCGTCGCCGCCGCGAGGTCGTCCATGCTGGCCGGAACCTCGAAGCCAAGGATCCTGGCCGAGTTGATCAGGCGCTCGTTGTGGTCGTCGAGGCGAAAGACGGCGCCGTTGTAGACCCGCTCGCCCTCGAAGACGCAGCTTGCATAATGCAGCCCGTGGCTCAGCACATGCAATTTTGCATCCCGCCAAGGGACGAGACGGCCATCATACCAGATGAAGCCGTCGCGGTCGTCGAAGGGGATCATGGACATCAACGTTTCCTCGCACCGATATCGCGCCCGGCCCAGTCGAAGACAAAGCCGGCGCAAAGGCCTAGAACCTTATATTCCAGAGGACGCCTAAACCGTAAGCAAGGTTGCGAGATAAGTCAATATGTCTGACATAAAATTACGGCCGGAACCGTTTTTTGCGCGCGAAGACGCGGTCAGGGACGGGATCGAACTGCTGTTCTTCGCGTATCGCGACTTCACCGCCGAACCGGACGCGATCCTGGCGCGCTACGGCTTTGGCCGGGCGCATCATCGCGTGATCCATTTTGTCGGCCGTCATCCGCAAATGACGGTCAGCGAACTGCTTGGGATTTTGCGCATCACCAAGCAGAGCCTGAGCCGGGTGTTGAGTGAATTGGTGCAGCAGGGCTTTGTCGCCCAACGCCCCGGCGCGCATGACCGCCGCCAGCGTCTGCTCGAATTGACGGCCGAGGGACGCGCGCTCGAACGCGAAGTTTCGGCGCCGCAGCGCGCCCGCGTCGCGGAGGCTTATATGCAGGCCGGGGGCGCGGCCGTCGACGGCTTTCGCAAGGTGTTGTTGGCGATCATCGCCGACAGCGCCGATCGCCGCCGCTTCGACGATGCGGCGAGAGGGAAGCTGTAGGCACCGGGACGGCGTATAAACCCCGCGACATGAGCGATCTCGAACCCCACCTCCTCGTCGTCGATGATGATGCGCGGCTGCGCGAGTTGCTGCGCCGTTACCTCTCGGAGAGCGGGTTTCGAATCACAACCGCGGCCAACGCGGCCGAGGCGCGGGCCAAGCTGGCGAGCTTGGCCTTTGACCTCGCCGTCCTCGATGTGATGATGCCGGGTGAGAACGGGCTCGACTTGACGCGCGATCTGCGCCGCGAAGGCCGGCTGCCGGTATTGCTGTTGACCGCGATGGCCGAACCCGAAGACCGCGTCAACGGGCTGGAGCAGGGAGCCGACGATTATCTTTCAAAGCCGTTCGAGCCGCGCGAGTTGCTGCTGCGCATCCGCAATCTGTTGCAACGGCGGCCGGCCACCGACGCAGCGGCTCGGCAGGTCCGGTTTGGCGGCTGCCGGTTCGATCTCACCCGCGGCGAGCTGTTCCGCGGCGGCGAACCAATTCACCTGACGGCGGCCGAAGCCGGGCTGCTGGCGAGCTTGGCGCAGCGCCCCGGCGAGCCGGTTTCGCGCGAGGAGCTGTCGCTCTCAGCCCAGTTCAGCGGCAATGTGCGCAATGTCGACGTCCAGATGACCCGCCTGCGCCGCAAAATCGAACGCGACCCGCGCTTTCCGCGCTATCTGCAGACCGTGCGCGGCACCGGCTATGTCCTCAAGCCGGATTGACGCGCCGCTGGTAGCGGCGGCACCCGAGCCGCTGGCGGTGGCTGGGCCCGAGCCGCCGGAGGAGGCCGACGCCGAAGTTTGGCGCGCGCGCGACATCCAGCCCCGCGGCTGGATCAAGCGGGTGCTACCGCGCACGATGTTCGGCCGCTCGCTGCTGATCGTCATGATGCCGATGATCCTGCTGCAAGCGATCGCCACCTGGATCTTTTACGATCGGCATTGGGCCGCGATCTCGTGGCGCCTGTCGACCGGCGTCGCCGGCGACATCGCGTTGATGATCGAAGCCCTCGAACATGCCGGTTCGGATGCCGCCGCGGCCCGACTGCTGACCCATGGCGGCGCGGTGACTGATCTCCATTTCACCTTCGCCCACGGCAGGCATCTGCCGCCGCCGGTGCCGTCGGGCGGGACACTGCTCGAAAACCAGCTGACCCAGGCAATGCAGAGCAAGGTGTCGATGCCGTGGCGCATCGAGGGGCTGGACGATGCCGACGGCCCGCGCATCAGGGTGCAACTGGCCCGCGGCGTGCTGACCGCAGCGATACCGTGGAACCGGCTTTACAGCTATACGAATTACATCTTTATCATGTGGATGGTGGGGTCATCGCTGGTGTTGCTGGCGGTGGCGACGTTGTTTCTGCGCAATCAGGTCAAATCACTGCGGCGTCTGGCGGCGGCGGCCGACAGCTTCGGAAAGGGCCATCGGGTGCCGTTTTTCAAGGTTGAAGGCGCCATCGAAATCCGCCGAGCGGCGGTTGCCTTTATGACGATGCGCGACCGGATACAGCGCCAAATCCGCCAGCGCACGCAGATGCTGGCCGGCGTATCGCACGATCTGCGCACGCCATTGACGCGGATGAAGCTCGCCCTGGAGATCCTTGGCGACGATCCGGCGGTCGAGGAGCTGAAATCCGACGTAGCCGAGATGGAGCACATGGTGCTCGGCTATCTCGATTTCGCCCGCGGCGAGGGGACCGAGATGCCGGTCGAGACCGATTTGTCGCTCCTGCTGGAGGAAGTAGCGGCCGCGGTGCGGCGCGAAGGGACGGAACTGTCGCTCGCTGCGCCGAGCGAGTATCTGCTTGCGGTGCGGCCGAACGCGCTGCGGCGGTGCCTCGTCAATTTGATCGGCAACGCCCGCCGCCACGGCAGCCATGTCTGGCTGACCGCCGCGCCGGGCGAAGACGGCATCGACATTCTCGTTGACGATGACGGGCCGGGAATAGCGCCCGCCGACCGAGACCGCGTGTTTCGCGCCTTTGTCCGACTCGACGCCTCGCGCAATCCGTCGACCGGGGGGGTCGGACTGGGTCTGACCATCGCCCGCGACGTGGCGCGCGGCCATGGCGGCGATGTCGGCCTCGAGACGGCACCCCAGGGAGGCCTGCGCGCCCGCCTCTACCTGCCGCGGTAAGAAAGGTCGCGATGCACCCAAGCAAAAGGCCGCCCCGACGCCGGTGCGGCCTTCGAGGGGATTGCCGGTGGTGGATCAGCGAGTGGCGTGCTGTTTTGCCATGTCGCGCAGCTCGTCGAGGCTTTCGCTCGCGCGCTTGCGCAGGACGTCGGCCGCCTCGGTGCCGGCCTTGGCTGCGAGCTCGGTGATCTCGCGGCCGTGATTGACGCTCTTTTCGAGCATTTGCTTGGCGTATTCGGTGTTCTTGGCGATACGCTCCTCGGTCGATGTCGGCTGAGTGAGCTCGCGGAAAAGTACCGAAACGTCTTCGAGCGCCTGGCGCGCAATTTCGATCTGGCGCCGAGCGACCGCCTGCACGCCTTCGACCGCGAGTTGATTGGCCTGGCTGAACGCCTCGATATTGCGGCGCTGACAGGCCATCAACGCCTCGACGTCGAACGGGCGAAAGCGAAAGTCGGTCATCATCTTGGTCACATCGAAATCAAAAAAGCTGGGGCGGGCTTCTGCCATGGTCAGGTTCCGTTCTGGGGGCAATTAATTGTGCGCTGCACAACGCCCAAAATATCGGCTGTTGCCCGGCGGGCGTCAAGGAAAGTTTTTTGCAGTGCAGCAAATTTAGGCGGGAAGGGCTTCACCGCCCGGCGGGGATACGCGCACCGGCGTCAGCCAGCGCTCGATCCGGCGCAACCGCGCATCGAGCGCCGCCATCGTCTGCCCGAGGTCGGGCGAGTCGTCGCGGCGCCATACCCGAAGCGTCGCGAAATAGGCGGCGGCGGTTAACTTTACCGCAATCGCACCTCGGATCCCGCCGGTCGCGATGTCGGCCGCTTCGTGCATCCATCGCATCGAGCGCAGCAACGCCGCACCGGCCACAAGCAGCGAGGGGGGATCGCCCGGCAGCTCGCGGCGGAGCACTTCGATCGCGGTTTTATGGGGGCGAAGTGCGTCCAATCGCCGCATTATCAAGTCAAACAGCCGGTCGCGCGGATGTTCGCCTTCCTCGGGCGCCGGCGGCTCGGCGAGAACCGCCTCGTCGATCCGCCGAAAAAAGCCGCACAGGATCGCCTGTTTCGACGGGAAATTGCGATAGACGCGCAGGATCGGCAGTTCCGCGGCATCGGCGACCGCAGCGAGCGACAGCCGCCGCCACCCGTCGCTCGAGATTTTGGCGAATGCGGCGTCGATGATCCGGTCGGCCTCGCTCGCGGCTGCCGCCGCGTCATCGCGACCGGACCCGGCTCCGCCGCCGCGGCGGGTGCTCCGCGCCATCGCTCAGCTCGCCAGTTCGCGCGAGCGCGCCGCCGCGGCTTCGACCGCCCGCCTAATCAGCGGCGCCAGTCCGTCCTTCGCCATCAGCACGTCGAGCGCGGCGCGCGTGGTGCCACCCGGGCTCGTCACATTCTCGCGCAGCTGCGCCGGACCCTCGTCTGAGAGCCGAGCCAATTCCCCCGAACCCGCGACGGTGCCGCGCGCGAGGCGCAAAGCGAGATCGGGCGGCAGACCCGCGGCTTCGGCCGCTTCGGCAAGCGCCTCGATCAGCAAGAAAACATAGGCGGGGCCGCTCCCAGAAACCGCGGTGACCGCGTCGAGCAATACCTCGTCCTCGACCCAGGCGGTCTCGCCGACGGCGGCGAGCAGCCCGTCGCAGAGGCGGCGCTGTGCCGCCGTCACCCGCTCGTTGGCGCAGGCAACCGTAATCCCGCGTCCGATCGCCGCCGGCGTATTGGGCATCGTGCGGATCACCGAGGCGGAGCCGAGGTGGCGGGTCATGCCGGCGATGGTCTTGCCGGCGACGATCGAGACGAACAGGGTTTGCGGCCGGGCCCAGCGGCGATAAAAAGGCAGCACCGCGTCGACGACTTGCGGTTTGACCGCGAATATCACTGCATCCGGCGCCGGTTCGCCGGGCAATTCTTCGGGCGAGCGGTGCCACGAAACATTGGCACCGCCGTCAAGTCCTGGCGACGGCTCTTCCGGCTCGACGACCCGAAAGCATGCCGCCGCACCCGCCGCGATCCAACCGCGCAACAGGGCCGACCCCATCTTGCCGCAGCCGACGAGGACCAACGCGCGCGCCGCCGCGTCGCGATCGTCCCTGGCCATCGCCCGCCGCTCCGCCTCAGGCTTCTCCGACCGGGTCGATCATCGCGGCGGCCATCGCCTCGCCCGGGCGCTTGCCGCCCCACAAGACGAGCTGAAACGCCGGATAAAAGCGCTCGCATTCCGACAGCGCGATGTCGACCAGATCCTCGATCTGCTCGGCGCTGCCGGCCCCGACCCCGCGCAGCAGCAGGGCATGGCGAAAGGACGGCGAATTGTCTTCGGTCGAAAGGTCGAAATGACCGAGCCACAGCTTTTCGTTGGCGAGCGCCAAGAGTTCGTAGACCGCGGTGCGGCGACCCTTGGGCACCTTCATGTCAAAGCCGCAGGAGAAATGCATCGCGCAGATTTCTTCCTGCCATACGAAATACAGCCGGTAATCGCACCAACGGCCGGATATCTCGACCACCAGCTCCTCCTCGCTGGCGCGGTCGTGCGCCCACTCGTTGGCGCTGACGATCTCTTCGACGAGGTCGATCGGATTGCCGAAAAACGGTGTCGGTTCGGAGGTTGCAACGGAGGTCATCGGGCGCTCCTTCGCACGGCGAGACAAAATGGGTTCAATATGGAAATCACGACTGATCGGATACCGACGGCCTCGGCGTCTCGGGCTTGCGCATTGCCGCGAGGAGACCCTCGAGCTCGACTACCCGCCGTGCCAGATCCTCCTGCTCGGCGCGGGCTTTGGCGGCCATCGCCTTGACCGCCTCGAATTCGTCGCGGGTCACCAGGTCCATCCCGGACAGCACGCGTTCGAGCTGTTCGCGCAACCGCGACTCGACCTCGCCCTTGACCCCGGACAGTGTCCCCATCGCCCCGGCGGCGACCCGGGCGAGATCGTCGAAAAACCGGTTTTGGCTCTGCATCGCTCATAGTCTCCGCGCAAGGCCGCGGCGGCGCCCGCCTCTTGGCACGCTTACATATGGGCCTGCGCTAGCACAGAGGGCATATCCAAGGAAAGGATTCCCTGCGGGAGGGATGCGGGGTGATGCGACCGTTCGAACAATTCCCGGCCGATCGGCTGGCGGCGATCCGCTTTGTGCTGACCGATGTCGACGACACCCTGACCGAGGGCGCGCGGCTGCCCGCCGTCGCCTATGACGCTATCGAGCGGCTGACCCGCGCCGGATATCGTGTTATCCCGATAACCGCGGCGCCCGCCGGGTGGTGCGACCTGATGTCCCGGATGTGGCCGGTGGCGGCGGTGATCGGCGAAAATGGCGGGCTGTGCTTCGGCCATGACCCGAAAACCGGGATCACCGATCGCCGTTATTGGGCATCTGAGGGCGAGCGCCGGCGCGACGGCGAGCGGTTGGCTGAACTCGGCGAGCAGATGCGGGCGCTGGTCCCCGGGAGCGAGCTGTCGGCCGATCAAGGCTGGCGCGAGACGACGCTTGCCTTCCGCAACCCGGGCCCGCCGATTGCCGGCCGAATCGCCGCGCATCTGGCCGCGGCCGGCGCGCGCACCGTCGTCAATTCGCTGTGGGTGCTCGGCTGGTTTGCCGCCTTCGACAAGCTGGCGGCGGCGCGCCGGATGCTGGCGGAGCTGTTCGACGCCGACATCGAGCGCGACCGCGACGCGTTCATCTATGCCGGCGACTCGCCGAACGACGAGCCGATGTTCGGCTTTTTCCCGAACTCGGTCGGGGTCGCGACGGTACGAAACTATGTCGCCCGGATGGCGACGCCGCCGCAATGGGTGACAAACGGCGGCGGCGGCAGCGGTTTTGTCGAGATTGCCGACGCGCTGCTGCGTCTCCGATAATCCAAGCATGCGGTCGGGGCGCTGAGTCGGTCTCGGTCGGCGCGGCGAAAATCGCGCTGGGCCGGCATCGCGCGCGGCTAAGGCGGCCCCCGACATTCTGGCGGCTGGCGGCCATTAACGTTAATTTGGACGATGCCAAGGACGCGATTTGGACGAGGCCGCTCTAGCGTGCGCCTGTGCCTCGCCGAACCGCTGGTCTCCGCATCAATCTGCCCGTAGGGCTCGCTCGACAGCGAGGCGTTTTCGCGAAACGAACCGAACGCCGCGCGGTGTGCGCCAGCAAGCTCAGCATCGCCGCGCTAACCGTCGAGAAGGCAGCTGCGCCGCTCAAATGGGCCGGCGCGCGATGAGCTACGCCCTATTGGCCTGTGTTGTCGTGCTCTGGGTTTCCTGGTGTCTCGACAACTTTGCCTTGCGTCGCTTGGTCCGGCGGATCACAGCCGGGTTGAATGACGATGCGGCGCGCGTCGAGGCCGTCGTTCTATGGGTTCACGCCAACACACCCAAGGCGATCAACCAATCGATCATCCTGACGCCAATGAATGTCCTCCGGTTCGGGGGCGATTGTGCGGCCAAATCCCGATTGACGGCGGCGCTGCTGTGGCAGCTTGGGATACCTGCCGGCCTCGCCATGGTCTATGATCATCAAGGCGCCTGTAATCATACGGTTGTCGAGTGTGGGGACGGAACGATTCTCGACCCAATTTGGCCGGGCAAACCGCCCAGCGGCCCGGTCCACGCCATAAACTGGACAAGGCTCCCGTTGGCGGCGAAACTTCTCAGGGCGGTTGGCGTCGCTCCGGACGCACTTTTGCGACCGCGCTTCTGCGAAGATCCAAAGCTCGCGCTGGTCATGGTCATCGGGGTGCTTTTGTGTATTATTTCATTATTGGGTGACCCACGGTGCCCAGGCCATTCTTTATGCATGGGCACGTCAAATGCGAACCAATTAGTCCAGGCTAGGTCCGCCGCCGTCGATCGGCCGTGACGGGCGTCGGCTATCGAAATGATGCCGCGAGCGGCGCAGACTCGCGTCAGCGCAAGTGGACCGCGCCCGAGTTCGCGGCTGCATCGCCCGGGATCGGTTGCCGCACGGACGGCGTGGTCACTCCTCGGCCGAGGCGGCGAGGACCAGGCTGAGCTGGCACAGCGGGCGCCCGGTTTCACCGGCCCAGGCGTTGAAACAGGCTTGCACGGCCTCGCGGTCCTTGCGGTTTTTCGGCGCCCCGGCGACCGCGCCCCAGCGCTGCAAGGCCGCCGCGACCGAATGCGTCAGGATGAAGGTGTCCTTGCCGACCATGCGCAGAAAAGTCGGCCCCGAATTGCCGCCCATCTGGCTGAAACGCTTGGCGAGCGCCTCCCACAGCCCGACGATGTCGGTGGCGGGCCAGCGCGCCAGCCATCGCCCAAAGCTGGCGTGCTCCTCGGCGACCGCGATCATCTGGGCGGCGTTGTCGCGCACCGATTTGAGCTTGCCCCAATGGCGGATCAGCCGGCGGTCGCCAAGCAATGCCTCGACGGCCTCGTCCGGCATCGCCCGCACCCGGCGCGGTTCGAACCCGAAAAACACCTCCTCAAAGGCGGGCCATTTGGCATCGACAAGGCTGTGCTTGAGCCCGGCGCGGAATATCCGCAGCGACATCTGCGACAGATAGCGGTCGTCGCCGACGGCTTCGAGTTCGGCTGCGCTCAACGGCTGCGCCATGCGTGCCTCGAGCGCCACGGCGCCGTGGCGGGTTTGCGCGGCTTCGAGGATCGGGACGAACGGAGGTGCGGTCATCGGTCTCTTATTTGCCGCGATTAGCGCGCGCTGACCATACCGGCGTCAATCCCGGAATTGGCGGGAACGATCCGATTGACGCGATCCCGACTCCGGGTCAGGCTCGCCGGATGAACGATATAGGGGAGTGCGGGCCATGAAATTGATGTGGTTTCACCTGATGCCCTACACCGAATTGCCGGATGATTTCCGGGAAAAGCATCCCTCGGTCTGGGTCGATATCCACTCCTCGCTGTTCGACCCGCGGCGCGCGCATCACATGTATAACGACTTCATGGACGAGCTCGAATTCGCCGCCGAATGCGGCTTTGACGCGGTCTGCGTCAACGAGCATCACTCGAACGGCTACGGGCTGATGCCGTCGCCCAACCTGATCGCCTCGGCCTTGGCGCGGCGCACCAGCGACACGGCATTGTGCGTGATGGGAAATTCGCTGGCGCTGTACAACCCGCCGACACGGGTGGCCGAAGAGTTCGCGATGATCGATGTGATCTCGGGCGGGCGGCTGATCGCCGGCTTCCCGGTCGGGACGCCGATGGACACCTGCTTTGCCTACGGCCAGAACCCGTCGAGCCTGCGCGAGCGCTATGGCGAGGCGCATGACCTCGTGTTGCGCGCCTGGACCGAGCCCGAAACTTTCGCCTTCAACGGCCGCTTCAACCAGCAGCGCTATGTCAACATCTGGCCCAGGCCGGTGCAAAAGCCGCACCCGCCGATCTGGATCCCGGGCGGCGGTTCGGTCGAGACCTGGCAATGGTGCGCCAAGATGGACTACGTCTACGCCTACCTGTCTTATTTCGGCTTCAAGGACGGGCGCGCGACGATGCAGGGCTTTTGGGACGAGATGGCGCGGCTCGGCAAGGACCGGAACCCGTACCGCGCGGGCTTTCTGCAATTCGTCGGCGTCGCCGACAGCCGCGACGAGGCGATCAAGCTCTATAAGGAGCCGGCCGAGTATTTCTATGGCCGCTGCCTGCGCGTCGACCCGAAATGGGCGATGCCGCCCGGCTACATCACCGAAGCGACGCAGCGCGCCGGGGTCGTCGGCCAGATCGGCCGCGCCGCCAGCCTCAACGCGCGGCAACAGGCGCGGGCTACGACCGACATCGCCGACATCGTCGATCGCGGCTACGTCATCGTCGGCTCGCCCGATGAAGTGGTCGAGCAATTGACCGAGGTCGCGACCGACCTCAATGTCGGCCACCTGATGCTACTGCTGCAATTCGGCAACATGGGCAAGGAGTTGGCGGCCTACAACACCAAACTCTTCGCCGATCGCGTATTGCCGCAGCTCAAAGGCCTGTTCTCCGAATGGGAGGACCGCTGGTGGCCGCAGCCGATGGCGCGCACCGAACGCGCCGTCGTGCAACCGCCGCTTTTGGCCGCCGCCGCCGAATAGCCTCGGCAGGCAATCTGCGGCGGAGACGAGATCGCGCGTGCCTGAAGGCGGCGCCGGGCCAGCAAAAAATGCGCGGCCCGGCGAGGGACACACAGACCTAATTAACTATCGTGTCCCCAGAATTACCGTCCAAAATCACCGTCACCAATAAATCGGTTGGGCGCGTAGGGCAGAACACTGCAGCGCATTCCGGCTGGTCGCGTGCGTTGCTTCTCGGCAATTTCCGTTGGTTCGCCGCTGTCCCCTCCGCCTACTTCCTTCGCATGAAGTTAATCGGCAGCCGGACAACGAGCGGCACCACGGCAACGGATGCCATGGCCGGTCCTCCTACTTATAAGATTTAACAGGGCTTTACTTTATCCAAACGCGCCTCCCCGCTAGGCTGAGAACTGCGGCGCCGAGACCGCAGCCAGACCAACCCGGTACGCGCGTTTTGCTCGTCAATGCGGAATATTACATTCGGTTGAGCCGAGCCGGCGAGAGGACCAACCATGACAGAATTCCGCAAAGAATACGACAGTTTGGGCGAGGTCACGTTCCGGCCGACAAACTCTGGGGGCGCAGACCCGGCGCTCGCTCGCACATTTCAGCATCGGCAAGGCTCTGATCCCGCGCGAGATGGCCGAGCCGCGCTCGGCCCTTGCCGGTCCAGAGCGATGCAAGGCAACGCGCAAGCATGACGGGAGCAGGCACATGATCCGATGCGTACGGTTATGGACCGGAGATGACCAGAACTCGCATTTCGAGGAGGGCGTCATCGATCTCGATCCGGGCCAGCGCGGCGACATGCTGAGCGGCAGAATGGCGACGACGACCATCTCTTTTCAGGAGACGGCTTCTGGCGGCGCCTTCGCCTGGCATACCGCGCCCGTCAGGCAATTGGTCATTACGCTGACTGGAACGCTCGATTTCCAGACGCGCGAAGGGGAGCACTTCCTGATCCGTCCGGGCGAGATTCTATTCGCCGAGGATACGGTCGGCAGCGGACATAGCTGGAGGCTAACCGACGATCAGCCGTGGCGACGCGCGTATGTAGTCCTTCAACCGGGGACCCCGGTGCCGTTTCGCGCGAGCAAGCCTTAAATTATCCCGCCGCGATCGAGGTGCTCGCGGGGACAGCGAACCTTCCCAATCCACGCTGCAAAGGGGATTGCCATGCCCGACACATTCAACACCGAACCAGATGTCGTCCTTATCGGCGCCGGCATCATGAGTTCCACGCTCGGCGCGCTCCTCAAGGAACTTGAGCCATCGCTCAGCATCCAAATGTTCGAAACGCTCGAAGCGCCCGCTCTCGAGAGTTCGGAAGCCTGGAACAACGCCGGCACCGGCCACGCTGCCAATTGCGAGATGAATTATACGCCCCAGCGGGCGGACGGCAGCATCGACATATCTAAGGCGCTGGAGGTCAATGTCGAGTTCGACCTGTCGCGCCAACTCTGGTCTTTCCTAGTGACGAAGGGCTCGATCAAGGATCCTCGATCATTCATCCATCCAATTCCCCACATGTGCTTCGTGAGGGGCATCGAGAATGTTTCGTTTCTCAGAAAGAGATTCGAGGCAATGACGGCTCACCACTGCTATCATGGCATGGAATATACCGAGGACAAAAAGCGGATCGCCGATTGGGTTCCCTTGGTAATGGAAGGACGCGCTGATGACGAACCGATGTCCGCGACGCGGATCGTCACGGGCACGGATGTCGACTACGGATCGCTGACCAATCATCTTGTTGATCATCTCAGCAGCTTCCCCGGTTTTGGTGTCCATTATCTGAGCCACGTCACAAATATAAGCCGTGAGGCAGATGGACGCTGGCGCGTCGATATTGAGAACACCAAGACCGGCGATCTGCGATCGGTGACGACCAAGTTCGTCTTCATTGGAGCGGGCGGCGGCGCCCTTCCGCTGCTTCAGAAATCCGGCATCCCCGAGGGCAAGGGGTATGGTGGCTTTCCGATCAGCGGCATCTGGCTGCGCTGCGACAACCCCGACATCAACAAGCGTCATCACGCCAAGGTCTATGGAAAAGCCGCTGTCGGATCGCCACCCATGTCGGTGCCGCACCTCGACACTCGGGTGATAAGCGGACAGCACTCGTTGCTGTTCGGGCCGTATGCCGGCTTCTCAAGCAAATTCTTAAAACACGGCTCTTTGCTGGATCTATTCGAGTCAGTCAGGCCGGGCAATATCAAGCCGCTGCTTTCGGTTGCGCGCGACAACTTCGATCTCACGGAATATCTGATCGAGCAACTCCTTCAGTCCGAAAGCCACCGATTGGCGACGCTGGATGAGTATTTCCCCAACGCGAAGGCCGAAGACTGGAAGTTGCAGGTCGCGGGGCAGCGCGTTCAGACCATTAAACCTGACGTCAAACGCGGAGGCATGCTGGAGTTCGGAACTGAACTCGTCGCTGCGGCGGACCACTCGCTCGTCGCTCTTCTGGGCGCTTCGCCTGGAGCATCGACGGCCGCCTTCGTCGCGATCAGCGTTTTGGAAAAGTGCTTCTCGAATGAATTGACCGCTGCCGGCTGGCTTCCCAAGCTGAAGGAGATCATCCCGTCGTATGGGATATCGCTGATAGAGGATGCCGATTTCTGCCGCCATGTTCGGGCGGACACGGCAACCGTCCTAAACGTCGAGAACGTCTGAACCGTCGAGCGGCCCCGTCACGCGGGAAAGCCCTATTCGCGCCCGAGGGGACGCGCCATGCCCGGTACGCTCGACGCTACACCGGCCGCTTCGTGAAGGCGGCCATCTGCAGCCGGCGGTCGGGCCGGTTGTTGTCGAGCGTCATATCCGGAGGGAGATCACATGGCCGACATGCGAAAAGAGACCGATAGCCTTGGTGTGGTCGAGGTCCCGGCCGACAAGCTCTGGGGCGCGCAGACCCAGCGGTCGCTCGAACATTTCAGCATTGGGAAGGATCTGATCCCGCGCGAGATGATCCACGCCTATGCCACCCTGAAAAAGGCGGCGGCGAACGCCAATCACCAGGGCAAACGGCTCGACGATCGGGTGCACGCGCTGATCGTCCAGGTTGCCGACGAGATATTGGCGGGGCGGCATCACGACATGTTCCCGCTGCATGTGTGGATGACCGGCAGCGGCACCCAGTTCAACATGAACGTCAACGAGGTGATCTAGAACCGCGCCTGCCAGCTCGCCGGCACCGATCTCGGCAGCAAGACGCCGGTGCATCCCAACGACCACGTCAACATGTCGCAATCCTCGAACGACACCTTTCCGTCGGCGATGCACATCGCGGCGGCGACCGGCGTGAGCGAGGATTTGATCCCGGCGGTTCGGGCACTGCGGCAGGCGATCTCGGCAAAAGCCGAGGCGTGGAAGGACATCGTCAAGATCGGCCGCACCCACATGCAGGACGCGACGCCGATCACCTTAGGGCAGGAATGGTCGGGCTATGCCGGAATGCTGGGCGACGATCTCGAGCGGCTCGACGACGCCTTGAAAGGCGTCTACCGGCTGGCGCTTGGCGGCACCGCGGTCGGCACCGGGATCAATGCCGCACCCGGCTTCGCCGAGGCGGCGGCGGCCGAGATCGCGCGGCTGACCGGGCTGCCCTTTGTCAGCGCACCGAACAAATTCGCGGTGCAGGGCGCGCACGATGCGCTGGTGCATCTCTCCGGGACGCTGCGCACGCTCGCGGTGTCGCTTTACAAGATCGCCAACGACATTCGGCTGATGTCGTGCGGCCCGCGCGCCGGTTTCGCGGAATTGCTGATCCCCGAGAACGAGCCCGGCTCGTCGATCATGCCCGGCAAGGTCAACCCGACCCAGGCCGAAGCGTTGACGATGATCGCCGCACAGGTCATCGGCAACGATGTGGCCGCCGGGCTCGGCGGCGCTGGCGGCTATCTCGAAATGAACGTCTACAAGCCATTGATCATCTTCAGCGTCATGCACTCGATCACGCTGTTGACGGACGGCTGCGCCAACTTCCAGAAATTCCTTGTCGAGGGCGCTCGGCCGAACCTGAAAAAGATCGAAGAATACGTGCATCGCTCGCTGATGCTGGTGACCGCGCTCGCGCCGGTGATCGGCTATGACAAGGCGTCACAGATCGCGCACCATGCGATGGACCACGATTTGACGCTGAAAGAGGCCGCGCTCGACCTCGCCTTTGTCACGGAAGCGGAATTCGACCGGATCGTCGACCCGGCCAAGATGGTCAAGCCCTACGTCGCAAGCGGAGCCTAGCGGATCCGTTCTGACGTTTAGCACCCATCCCTTACCTCCTCGTCATGCCCGCGAAAGCAGGAACCCAGAGCCTGCCCCTGGCTTGAACAGGGGGCGGCGGGCACCGGGCGCTTGCCCTGGACCCCCGCCTGCGCGGGGGCGACGGATAGGAGGCGATCGGAGTCTTTTGTCAGGTTAGCACCACTAGGTGCCGTAGCCACGCCTACAAGCCGGTCTACCAGATCTAGGCCAACGTGCGCAGATGAGCCACAATTCCCCTCTCCGCCCTTCAGGGGGGAGAAGGAGGGGCCCATTGCGCAGCAATGGGAGGGTCAGGTGGGCGCCGGCGGGCGCTGGGAATCCCCCACCTCACCCCGCCCTCTCCGCCCCTGGGGGCGGAGAGGGGGTCGTTTTCCTAGGCCGCGGCTCGCCGCGTCGCGGACATCTACGGCGCCGGGCGACGCGGAACTATCGGGCTGCGTGCTCGCGGATGGCGCGGCAGATGCGCTCGGGGGTGGCGGGCATCGGGATATCGGCGACGCCGAGTGGGGCAAGCGCGTCGAGGATCGCGTTGATGACCGTGGGCGTCGAGGCGACGGTGCCGCCTTCGCCGACACCCTTGGCGCCGAGCGGGTTGGTGGTGCTCGGGACGGGGCTGAAGTCGATATTGATCGCCGGCAGCATGTCGGCGCGCGGGACGCCGTAATCCAAGAGCGTGCCGGTCAGCAATTGGCCGCTGTCGGGGTCGTAGACCACGTCTTCGAGCAGGGCTTGGCCCGCGCCTTGGGCGACGCCGCCTTGGATCTGGCCCTTCGCCAGTAGCGGGTTGATCACGGTGCCACAATCATCGACGACGGTGTAGCGGTCGATTGCGACGGCACCGGTTTCGGGGTCGATCTCGACCTCGCAGATATGGCAGCCATTGGGGAAACTCGGCACATCCGAGTTGAAGGCGCCGGCACCCTGCAGGCCGACGCCGAGCTCCGAGGGCAGGCCGACCGGGATAAACGACATCTGCGCCACCTGCCCGATCGCCATCGACCGGTCGGTGCCCGCGATCGTAAAGGCGCCGTCGGCAAAGGCGATGTCGGCGGCGTCCGCTTCCATGAAATGCGCGGCAAAGCGCTTGCCGCGCTCGATGACCTCGTCGGACGCGGCGCGCAACGCGCTGCCGCCGATCATCATGCTGCGCGAGGCATAGGTGCCGCGGCCGATCGCGATTTCGTCGGTGTCGGCCTGTTTGAGATGGATCTTGTCCTCGCTGACGCCGAGCCAGTCGGCCACCATCTGCGCGTAAGTGGTCTCGTGTCCCTGGCCGTGCGACAGCGTGCCGGCGAGGATCGTCAACTCGCCAGATGGGTCGAAGCGCACCTCCATGCGCTCGTTGAAGACGCCGGTATTGTCGACATAATAGGTGATGCTGCGGCCGCGATGTTTGCCGGCGGTCGTGCTCAGGGCGTGCCGCGCGGCATAGGCGTCCCAGTCGGCGAGCGCCTGGCATTTGGCCAATGCCGCGGGGTAGTTCCCGGTGTCGTAGACCCAGCCGGTGCGCGTCTCGTAGGGGAAGGCGTCGGGGCGGATCAGGTTCTTTCTGCGCAACTCGGCCGGATCGATGTGCGTCTCGCGCGCCGCCTGGTCGACGAGGCGCTCCATGATGTAGACGGCTTCCGGGCGGCCGGCGCCGCGATAGGGGACGGTCGGCGCGGTATTGGTAAAGACAAGGCTGCTTGTCACCGATACGGCTGGGATGTCGTAGACAGTCGAGGCGAGCTTTAGCGAAAAGATGATCGGGATCGCGCCCGCGCCCTCGATATAGGCGCCGGCATTGTGCGAGCCGGTCCAGCGCAGGGCGAGAAACCTGCCGTCGGCGTCGAGCGCCAGCTCGGCGCTGACTTTCTGATCGCGCCCGGCGTAATCGCCGAGCAGCGCCTCGGAGCGCGACGGGATCCATTTGACCGGCCGGCCGACCCGGCGCGCCGCCCAGACGGCGACCGCCTCTTCGGGATAGACGTTGCCCTTCATGCCAAAGCCGCCGCCGACATCTCGCGCGACGACGCGGATGCGGCTCTCCGGCACATGCAGGATCTGGTGCGCCAGGGTCTGGCGGACGCCATGCACGTTTTGCGTGCTGGTGTAAAGCGTATAGCGGCGGGTGCCGGGATCGTATTCGGCGATGCAGCCGCGCGGCTCCATCGTCACCGCGGTGAGACGGTTGTTGTGGAGCGACAGCCGGGTGACGTGATATGCCCTGGCAAAAGCCGCGTCGGCGGCGTCGGCGTTGCCCAGGCGCATCGTGAACGAGGTGTTGCCGGCAGCGCCGTCATGGACCAGTGGCGCGCCGGGGCGGAGCGCGTCCTCGACGGTCGCCACGGCCGGCATGATGTCGTAATCTACCGCGACCAGTTCCGCCGCATCGCGCGCCAGCGCCTCGGTCGCGGCGACGACGATCGCGACACGCTCGCCGACATGGCGAACCCTGCCCTGCACCAACGGCGGGCGCCTGGTGCGGTAGCCCTTGGGGCCGCCCATGTCCTCCGGCATCGCCTCGGGATCGAGTGTCCCGAGCCCGTCGGCGGCCCAATCCTCGCCGGTCAGCACGGCGTCAACACCGGGCAGCGCTTCGGCCGCGGATTTGTCGACCGAGCGGATCCGCGCGTTGGCGTGCGGCGAGTAGACAAAAACGGCATGCGCCTGGCGAACGAGGTCGATGTCCGCGACGTAATGCCCGCGCCCGGTCAGAAAGCGCGGGTCCTCCTTGCGGGTGACCGGTTGTCCGATGCCAAAGCGCATGCTGTCCTCTCGTTCGTTCGTGCGGCCGCGAGCCTACGGCAAGAACCCGGCGATTTCGAGCCGCGACATGACGATCGCGGTCGCTTCGCGGCGCGGTTGGGCGAGGCAGTGGCCAGCCGGGCCCTCCTCCCTGTAGACTGGCGGCGGCAAGGTAAAAGTCGCTTGCAGGGGAGGGCTGCCATGGCGCTGGAAGTACGGCGGATCGTCACCGGGCATAACGTCAACGGCAAGGCCGTCGTCGCCACCGACGAGCGGCTCGCCGCGGTTCCGCGGCTCAATCGCCCGCATATTTCGGGCTGCGAGATCTGGTCGACCGACACGATGCCGGCCGACAATTCGGCCGCCGCCGAGGCCGCGCAGCGGGCCGGTTTTGTCAAGCGCTACAATTATGTCGGCACCGGCCAGGGCACGGTGATCCGGGTCACCGAATTCGCCCCCGGCGCGCCCAAATTCATGCACCGCACCGAGACCGTGGATTACGCGATCCTGCTGTCGGGCGAATGCGACCTCGAATTCGACAGCGGCGAAATCGTGCACATGAAGCCGGGCGACATTTGCGTCCAGCGCGGCACGATGCACGCCTGGGTCAACAACGGCGCGGCACCGGCGGTGTTCGCCTTTGTCCTGATCGACGCCGAACCGGCCGAAGTCAATGGCGAGGCATTGCGCACCCATTACCCGGTGTAGGCTCGCCCACTCGGATTGCGTTTTGCCGACAAGAACCGTCTAAAAGCGGAGGGCGTGATGCGCGTCTTTTATTTCTCGGAAATGGCCTACCACCCGGCGTGGGAGGAGGGGCTGAAGCGCGGCTCGCTGCGCGTCGTACTGCCCAACGGCAATTACGACCCGCAGGTCGGCCATCGCTTGCTGAACCGCTATCTCGACGAGTTCGCGCTGTGCGACGAGGTCGGGCTCGACATCATGGTCAACGAGCATCACAGCACCGCGACCTGTTTGACGATATCGGTGCCGATGGCGCTGGCGATCATCGCCCGCGAGACCAAGCGCTCGCGCCTCCTCTCGCTCGGCACGCCGATCGCCAACCGCCCCGACCCGGTGCGCGTCGCCGAGGAGATGGCGTGGCTCGACGTGTTGTCGGGCGGGCGGCTGGAGATGGGCCTCGTCAAGGGTGCGGCCTACGAGATCGCACCGGCCAACAGCAACCCGGCCACGCTGATGCGCCGCTACTGGGAGGCGCATGACCTGATCCTAAAGGCATTGTCCTCGGCCGACGGCCCGTTCAATTGGGAAGGCGAATTCTTTCATTACCGCAACGTCAACATCTGGCCGCGGCCATTGCAGCAGCCGACACCGCCGGTGTGGATGACCGGCACCAGTGTCGAGACCGGCAGGATGGCCGCCGAGCGCGGGCATGTCGTCGGCACCTTATTGTCGGGCGCCGTCGCCGGGCCGCTGTTCGCCGCCTACCGCCAGCGCGCAGCGGAACTGGGCTGGACCGCCGGCCCCGACCGGCTTGCCTATGCCGCGGTCATCGGCGTCGGTGAGACGCGCGAAGAGGGCCGGCGCCGCGCCAATCTCGCGGCCGACTATGTGCGCACCTCGCCGGTCGTGCTCGAACCCTTTACCAACCCGCCCGGCTACAACTCGCTCGGCGCCAATGTCGCGATGCTCAAGGCCGGCGGCAAGCGCCACGGGTTTGTCCGCGACCGGCACGGCAACCCGGTCGATCACACGACCGCGACGCTCGATCAGTTTATGGAAAGCGCCACCTGCTTTGCCGGCACGCCCGACGATGTCTACAACCAGATCAAGGAGTTGAACGACCGCGTCGGCGGGTTCGGAAATCTATTGTTTTTCGGCCAGGGCGGTTTTCTCGATCACCCCGACACGGTTGCCAACATCACCCTCTTCGGCCGTGAAGTGATGCCGCGGCTGCGCGAATTGAACCCGGAACCGGCGAAACCGGCCGTCGCCGCCGCCGCGCAGTAGGAGTTCGCGCCGGCCTTGCCGTTGTCATCGCGAGGAGCGATGCGACGAAGCGATCTCGCTCCAGCGCGTTCGGCCCATCGAAATTGCTTCGCTTCGCTCGCACTGACTTCGGCGCGCACAATGCGCATCGATCGTGAGGAAAAACCGATGCCAACCTTGCATCCGCAGATCGTCCAGGTCCTGGACGCGATGGCCCGGGCCGAATTGCGGCCGATCGAGGCCATGACCCCGGGCGAGGCGCGCGCCCAGATGGAGGCGACGGCGCGAGCGCGCAAGGCCGAGCCCTTGCCGGTCGCGCGCGTCGAGGAGCGCATGATCCCCGGCCCCGCCGGCGAGATCCGCCTGCGGCTTTACTGGCCCAACGCCGCGGCGCCGGTGCCGGCGATCGTCTATTACCATGGCGGCGGCCATGTCATCGGCAGCCTCGACACCCACGATCTGATTGCGCGTAACCTGTGCTCGGGTGTCGGCGCCGTGGTCGCCTCGGTCGATTACCGGATGGGGCCGGAGCACAAATTTCCGGCGGCGGTCGAGGATTCGTTTGCCGCGCTGAACTGGGTCCACGCCAATGCCGCGAGCCTCGGCGCCGACCCGAGCCGCATCGGTGTGCACGGCGACAGCGCCGGCGCCAATCTCGCCGCGGTCGTGGCGATAATGGCGCGCGACGCCGGCGGTCCGGCATTGAGGCTGCAATCGCTGGTTTACCCGGTCGGCGACTACACGCTGTCCGGCGCCAGCTACCAGAAATATGCCGAGGGCTACGGCGCACTGACCGCGGACGCGATGGCGTGGTTCGGTCGCCATTATTTGCGCTCGCCGGCCGACGCCGAGGACTGGCGCGCTTCCCCGATCAGGGCCGCGAGCCATAAGGGCGTCGCCCCGGCGGTCGTCATCGTCGCCGAATGCGATGTCTTGCACGATGACGGCGAGGGCTATGCCGAGGCATTGCGCCAGGCCGGCGTGCCGGTCGAATACCGCGAATATCCCGGCATGATCCACGGCTTTTTGGGCATGGTCCCGGTCGTCGACGACGCGATGGTTGCCCAGCGCCAAATCTGGGCCGCGTTTAAACGCGCCTTCGCTTGAAGTTTCTCGCCGTCGTGACACGGCGGCGATATCGGTCAGCGAGGAGCCCTCGCCCTTGAACAACGGACGGCTCGCAGATTGCCCTGGCATGCCATTCTTCCGTCGTGGGCGACCCGCACCCCGCGTGACCGCCGAATCGTACTGCTATGCAGCAAGCCGTTGCTTCCGGATCAGCGAGAGAATTTCGGCGGCGGCGGGAATGTTGGCCGTGGATCGCGCTGACCCCCGCCTTCTTTAAGAAGTCGTGATCCTTGGCGGGGATGACACCGCCGCAGACGACGAGGATATCGCCCGCACCCTCGCGGCGAAGCGCCTCGATCAAGGCCGGGACCAGGGTCTTGTGGCCGGCCGCCTGGCTCGACACGCCAACGATGTGCACGTCATTCTCGACGGGCGGCGACCCTCCTCGCAGGCGCTGGACTCCCGAATGGACGAAGGATACCTCGTACCCATCCGAATGCGGTTATTCCGTATCTATATGAATAACAATGTGTTCGAATGGGATGATGCGAAGGCTGCAGAAAACCAGAACCGCCACGGCGTGAGCTTCACACAGGAAGCTAGAGCGCTCCGCGACCCGTTCGCCGTCGAATGGATCGACGATCGTCAGGAATAGGGCGAAGAACGGGTCAATCTACTCGGAATGTGCGACGGCGTGATCCTGCACGTCACTTACACCGAACGCGGCGAGGGAAGACGGATCATTTCAGCCAGACGAGCGACGAGAAATGAGCAAGACCGCTACTATCGCGAAAATGCGCCCTGACGGCTCGGTCGTCGAAGTGTTGGCTGACGGCAGCGAGCGCCCATTTCCGCAAAGGCCGATGCGGCCGATGACGCCGGAAGAGATCGAGCAAGCCGCGCGCGAAGACCCCGACGCGCAGCCGATGACGGATGACGAATTTGCCCATGCGAAGCGAGTGCCGCGCATCAAGACGTTGCGCCGCGCGCTCGGCCTCACACAGGAGGAATTCGCCGCGCGTTACCGCATCCCGCTCGGCACGTTGCGCGACTGGGAACAGGGCCGCTCCGAGCCCGACCAGCCCGCCCGCGCCTATCTCACCGTCATCGCCCGCGACCCCGATGGCGTGCGCCGGGCATTGTGGAATCAACATCGGGAGTGAGTAAGCCTGCCGCTATCAGAAAACTATCAGCGTCACGCTTTTTAACGGTGAAGGATCACTTGTTGGAGGCTAGCGGAAGATTGCGTTCTCGGATCATCAGGATGGTTGTTCATGTACGCATGAACGGCCCTGTGACAGTTAGCACATAAAAGAATTAGGTCATCCAATCTCGTGATTCGATTTCCGGTGACCCCAAGAGGCAGCAGGTGGTGACATTCAATGACCGCATCGGCGTTGTTATAGGAATAACTGAATGCGGATGTACAGATTTCACAAATCAGAGGCCGAGGAGCATTGGCTTTTTTTTGGCGCACCGCAGCGATGTTTCGTTCTCGCGCGAGATGCTGCCGAAACCTGGGATCGCCTTCTGAAAAGCCAGGGTGACTATCCCCTGCGACATCCGCATTAAATCGACTATCCAGGTATTCTGCCACTTCATGATCGATCCGTGCTATTTTGTTGCGTGCGTCTAACAACAGTGTATCCGCTAACGCGCGTAGCGGCCAAGCGGAGCTGGGGCTCGTCCTTTTATCGTAGGGTCTCAGGTCTGAAATGGTTAACGGTTGATCGGGTCGCTGTGCGACGATAGATACCCGCACGATCGCGCCCGGAAATTTGTTAGGTAGCCGCCGCAGTGACCAGTCGGAAAACCGGCCGCGTATCGCCAGTCCGACTCCAGCGGCTGTCTGAGAAGTCCAGACAAACACCTCATCACCTTGCTGCGGCTCACACCCTTGGTATATCCACACGAGGCTGGAGGTGAACACACGCTCGCGTATTTCGCCGGGGTCAGATTTGAGAATTAGGGCCACTGAGTTCTCCGAGCCCCAATTTACGCGTCCGTCGTCAAAGAAACGTCCCAGTCTCAAGTGGGCCTTGCCGAGCTTTCGGAAGGGTTATTACGCCGCCAGCCGCTGCTTGCGGATTAGGCCGAGGATTTCGGCGGCGGCGGCGGGAATGTTGGTGCCGGGGCCGTAGATCGCGGCCACACCGGCTTTCTTTAAAAAATCGTAGTCTTTGGGGGGGATGACGCCGCCGCAGACGACGAGGACGTCGCCCGCACCCTCGCGGCGAAGCGCCTCGATCAACGCCGGGACCAGGGTTTTGTGGCCGGCGGCCTGGCTCGACACGCCGACGACGTGGACGTCGTTTTCGACCGCCTGGCGGGCGGCCTCCTCCGGGGTCTGAAACAACGCGCCGATGTCGACGTCGAAGCCGATATCGGCAAAAGCGGTGGCGATGACCTTGGCGCCGCGGTCGTGGCCGTCCTGGCCGAGCTTTACGACCAGCATGCGCGGGCGGCGGCCCTCGTCGCAGGCGAAAGACTCGATCTCGCGCTGGATGCGGCGGAAGCCCTCGTCGCCGTCGTATTGCCCGCCATAGACGCCCGAGACCGCGCGGATCTGCGCGCGATGGCGGGTGAACACCTGTTCGAGCGCGTCGGAGATTTCGCCGACCGTGGCGCGCGCCCGGGTCGCCTCGATGGCGAGCGCCAGCAGATTGCCACGGTCGGTTTTGGCCGCGTCGGTCAGCGCCACGAGCGCCCGCCGACAGCGCTCGGGGTCGCGCCGATGGCGGATCTCGGCGAGCCGCGCCACCTGTGCTGTGCGCACCGCGGTGTTGTCGACATCGAGCAATTCGACCTCGGTCGTCTCGCCCGATTGATATTTGTTGACGCCGACGATCGTCGCCTCGCCGCGGTCGATCGCCGCCTGGCGCAGGGCCGCCGCCTCTTCGATGCGCAGTTTGGGCATGCCGGCCTCGACCGCCTTGGTCATGCCGCCGAGGCCCTCGACCTCGTCGATCAGGGCCGTCGCCGCCGCGGCCAGCGAATGGGTCAGGCTCTCGAGGTAATAGCTGCCGCCCAACGGGTCGACGACATGGCTGACGCCGGTCTCCTCGGCAAGGATCAACTGGGTGTTGCGGGCGACCCGCATCGAGGCCGGCGTCGGCAGCGCCATGGCCTCGTCAAAGGAATTGGTATGCAGGGACTGGGTGCCCCCGAGCACCGCCGCCAACGCCTCGATCGTCGTGCGGATGATATTGTTGTGCGGGTCCTGCTCGGTCAGGCTGACGCCCGAAGTCTGGCAATGGGTGCGCAATGCCAGGCTCGCCGGGTCCGTGGGCGCGAATGGCTGCATCAACCGCGCCCATAAGAGCCGCGCCGCGCGCAATTTCGCGATCTCCATAAAGAAATTCATGCCGATCCCGAAAAAGAACGACAGCCGCGGCGCGAATTCGTCGATCTTGAGCTCGCGCGACAAGGCCGCACGCACGTATTCGAGGCCGTCGGCCAAGGTGAACGCCAATTCCTGAACCGAGGTGGCACCGGCTTCCTCCATGTGATAGCCGGAAATCGAGATCGAATTGAATTTGGGCATATGGCGGGCGGTGTATTCGATGATGTCGGCGACGATCCGCATCGACGGCGCGGGCGGATAGATATAGGTGTTGCGGACCATGAACTCCTTGAGGATGTCGTTCTGGATCGTGCCCTGGAGCTTCGCCTGCGCAACCCCCTGCTCCTCGGCGGCGACGATGTAGCCGGCCAATACCGGCAATACCGCGCCGTTCATCGTCATCGACACGCTCATGCGGTCGAGCGGGATGCCGTCGAACAGAATCTTCATGTCCTCGACCGAGTCGATCGCGACACCCGCCTTGCCGACATCGCCGACGACGCGCGGATGGTCGCTGTCGTAGCCGCGATGGGTGGCGAGGTCGAAGGCGATCGACAGCCCCATCTGCCCGGCGGCGAGGTTCGCGCGATAAAAGCGGTTCGACTCCTCGGCGGTCGAAAACCCCGAATATTGCCGGATCGTCCACGGCCGGTTGGCGAACATCGTCGCCCGCGGCCCGCGCAGATAGGGCGGGAAGCCGGGCATCGCGTCACGCAGTGGGAACCCCGCGGCTTGGATCGCTTCGAGATCGGCGGCGGTATAAAGCGGCTTGACCCGAATGCCCTCCGGCGTCGTCCAGTCGAGGGTCTCGACCGGCTTGCCCCGCAGCTCGGTCTTAGCCAATGCCACCCAATCGTCGAAGGTCTTTTTCGCAAAGGCACCGCTACCGGCCATCTTCGCCTCCCGCGCGATAGGGGCCATTATATGGTTGCGTCTTACCCCTCCACTATGACCGCACGTGGTCAGCGCACGACGCGGAGGAGGGCAAAGAGGATGCCATTCATCACGCCGACGACCCCAAGCATCATCCCAAAGAAGCGGACCGTCAGCCGGTGTTCGAGCCGATCGATCGCTTGTTCGAGATCGGTCTTGGTGACGAGTTCGGGGAGGACATATTTGATAAGCGCTTCCGCCTGTACTTCTGCCACTTCGCGCTCGACACCCGCCGCCTCGAGGGCCTTGGTATAGGCGAGCGTGTCGATCGTCATGGCGTGTACCGTGCCCCGACAGAGTTCGATCCCGATAGAGAATATCGCACAATTTCACTATCGCCACGTCGCACAGTGTGGCGAAAGACGATCGCGGCGGTCAGCAACAATAGGGCGCCTGCCTGATGCGCGGCGGCGAGCGGGATCGGCACAACCAAGAGCAAGGTCGAGATGCCGAGCGCGACCTGCAGCGCGGCGGCGGCAAGGAGTCCCCAGAGCGCGGCGCGTGCCGGAGACGGCAGGCGGCGGCGCAGGCCGGCAGCCCATAGCAGCAGCACCGCGGCGGTGGTCGTCATCGCCAGCGCGCGGTGATTGAACTGGATCGCCGCGGCGTTCTCGAACCAGTTGCGGACAAAGGGATGAAGGCGGGCGTATTCCGTTGGCGCCAGATTGCCGCCCATCAGCGGAAAGGTGTTGTAGATGAACCCGGCGCGGGTGCCGGCGACAAACCCGCCGGCGGCGATCGTCAGCGCGACCAGCAGGATCACTGCCTCTGCCACGCGCCGCCACGATGGCGATATCGAAACCCAACTTGCTGCATATCGAACATCCGAGCGTCCCCGCCCGTCGCCTGCGCTTCCCTCTTCCCCCTTCTGCCGGCGGGAGAGGGCAGGGTGAGGGGGGCCAATGAATCCGAATGTGGCCTCGCCCACCTCACCCTCGCAGCCCTTTGGGCCGTGTCCCTCTTCCGCCCCCCTGAAAGGCCGCGAGGGATATGCGAGACCCAGCGCCGTCCACAGGATCGCGCTGTAGATCGCGAGCGCCAGCAGCAGATGGGCGACGAGCCGATACTGGCTGACCTCGACCCGGTGGACGAGCCCGCTCTCGACCATGTACCAGCCGAGCAGACCCTGCGCGAAGCCGAGCGCCAGGATGCCGAGCAGCGCCGGGGCAAGCCGGCGAGGCAGCCTGCCGCGCACCCAGAACCAGACAAGCGGCACGGCAAAGACGAGGCCGATCAGCCGGCCCAGCAGCCGGTGCGTGTATTCCCAGAAATAGATGCTTTTGAAATCGGCGAGGCTCATCCCGTAATGCAGGGCGCGGTATTCCGGAACCTGCTGGTAGCGGGCGAACTCGGCCATCCACTCGGCGTGCGTCAGTGGCGGGATGACGCCGATGACCGGGTTCCATTCGGTGATCGACAGCCCGGACAGGGTCAGCCGGGTGATGCCGCCGACCACGACCATCAGAAAGATCAGCCCGCAGCAGACAAAGAGCCATCCCGCCACGGCGTTTGCCGCGCTTCGCGCGGCGGCGGCGTTCGCCGCCCTCAACTGCTGTGCCGTCGTCGACAGGGACAAGACCGCGATCCCCGAGCAATCCCGATGTCCGGCAAGGTGAGCGCGAGAGACAGCCGCGGCAAGTGCGGCGAAAGGTGCGGGTTCAGGATCGGCGGGGGCGCAGCAGGTGGTGGTGGCCGGGGGCGTAGAGCCGGCTCTCGGGCGCGGGGACCGTTGTGCCGGCGAGTGCCGGGCCGACCAGCACCAGCGCGGTGCGGGTGATCTTTGCCGTTTTGACCCGCTCGCGGATATCGGCGAGGGTGCCGCGGATCAGCCGCTCGTCGGGCCAGCTGACGCGGTAGGCGACGACTGCCGGGCAACCGGCGCCGTAATGCGGGGTCAGCACGCGCACGATATGGCCGAGGTTGGTCACCGACAAATGGATCGCCAGGGTGGCGCCGGTCGCGGCGAAGCGCTCGAGTTCTTCGCCCTCGGGCATCGGCGAGGAGCGGGTCGCGGTGCGCGTCAGGATTACGGTTTGCGCGACCTCCGGCAGGGTCAGCTCGCAGCCGAGTGCGGCGGCGGCGGCGGCGAAGGACGGCACGCCGGGGGTTACGTTATAGGGAATGCCAAGTGCGTCGAGCCGGCGCATCTGCTCGGCGATCGCACCGTAAAGCGACGGGTCGCCCGAATGCAGCCGGGCGACGTCAAGACCCTGTTCGTGCGCTTTGGCACAGTGGGCGACGATCTCGTCGAGCGTCAAGGGGGCGGTGTCGACGACATGCGCGTCGGGCGGGGCAACGGCGAGGATCTCGCGCGGCACCAGGGAGCCGGCATAAAGACACACCGGGCAGCGCTCGATCAGCCGCAGACCGCGCAGCGTGATCAGATCGGGCGCGCCGGGGCCGGCGCCGATGAAATGGACGGTCAAGCTGGGACGCGGCCCGCGCTGGGAAAATACCCGCGCGGCGTGTAGAGGTGGGGCGGGTCGCCGTCGACGATCCGGGTCGTGCTGCTGCCGACCAGCACCAGGCTCAGCATGTCGATGTCGGGGCCGGCCGCGGCGAGGTCGGAGAGCGGGATGATGCGGGTTTCCTCGCCGGCGCGCCCGAGGTTGCGGGCGATAAAGACCGGCGTCCGCGGCGGGCGATGGCGCAACAAGATGGCGGCGGCTTTGGCGAGGTGCCCGGACCGGCGGGTCGACCGCGGATTATAGAGCGCCACCACGAAATCGCCGGCCGCCGCCATTTCGAGCCGGTTGCGGATCACGGCCCACGGGGTCAGGAGGTCGGACAGCGAAATCGCGCAAAAATCATGGCCGAGCGGGGCGCCGGCCCGCGCCGCCGCGGCCTGCAGTGCCGAGAGGCCGGGGCAGACGGCGATTTCGACCGTCCGCCATTCGGGCTGTGCCGCCCGGTCGAGCAATTCGAAGACCAGCGATGCGAGCCCATAGATGCCCGCGTCGCCCGACGAGACCAGGGCCACGTTTCGCCCCTCGGCCGCGAGGTCGAATGCCAGGCGCACCCGCGCCTCTTCCTCGCCGAGCGCGCTTTCGCGCCGGCGTTTGCCGGCGATGGCTGAGCCGAGCAGGTCGAGATAGAGACGATATCCGACCACGTCGCTCGCCGCGGCGAGCGCGGCGCTGGCTTCCGGGGTGCGCCAGATCGGATCGCCGGGGCCAATACCGACGATCGCGAGCCGGCCGCGCGGCCGGCCGATCGCGGCCATGTCGAGCGGTCGCGGCGCGCGGGCGACGGCACAGGTCGCATGCCGCGATTTGCGCTTTGGCGCGACGAGGGTTCCACCGGGGCCGGCGGCGGCGAGTGCCGCACCCTCGGCGACCCCCCAACAGCCGGTCGCGCGGAACACCGCTTCCGAGCGTTCAGTCAGCCGTTCGGTCTCGGCCAGCAGGCGCGCGGCCGGGAAAAACCGCGCCGGCACGCCGAATGCTGCGGCGAGCGCGTGGATCCCGCGCTCGGCCAGCTTCAATTCGACCGACACGACGGCGCCGACGGCGGCTTCGGCAAGACCGGTCTCGGCCAAGGCCGTGCGCGCCAAATCGGCGATTTCCGCAGGCTCGCAGCCGCGCTCGCAGCCGACGCCGAGGGCCAATACCGGCGGGTGGTAGACGAGCGCGGGGGTTCCGGAGACGGGCGTACGGTCGGTCACGACGACCCTGGTTGCGGCGTCATCCGCCCAGTCGACGGCGCCGGCGCGCAGCCATTCGCCGCCGCCGGCCTCCTCGACCAAGGCGACGGGCTCGCCGGCGAGCAATGCGGCGGCGACCGGCTTGACCCGCTCCGGATCGGCGATGCGCCAGCCGGGCGGCGGCTCGTCGAGCGCCAAACCAAGCCGCAGATCGCCGGCGGTGGTGATCGCGGCGATCCCGCCGGTTACGGCGGCGACGGCATGGGCGATCGCGTTGGCGCCGTGATGCCCGCCGATGAGCGGCACCGCGACCGAGCCGTCCTCGGCTACCGCGACCACCGCCGGCTCCGATTGCTTTGCCGCGAGCAGCGGTCCGAGCGTGCGGATCAGGATGCCGCTGGCGCAGATCCCGACAATCGGCCGCCCGGCGGCGAAGAGGTCGGCGAGATGCGTCGAAACGCGCTCGTAAATGACGTCATAATCGCCGGAGCGCGCCCGCGGCCCGTGCAATCGGGAGCCTGGCAGCGCCGCCTGCAGCCGACGCCCGAACGCCGACGCGGTCGGGCCGAGAACGACGATCGCGATACTCTCAGGTAGTCCTTGGGTCATCGCAAAGAGCCCGACGGTAGTCGTGATGTATCCATTTCAGCGCCGACAATCTGATCCGAATCGGCGACTGTCATCCTCGCTCACAAACCCCGTTAGGTGAAAAGAGAATTAACGAGCCGATTATTGCTCGCAAACGCAGGTAATTTGCTAGACTTGCCGCCAGCAGCATCGGCGCAGGGGAAGCCATGCGACTGGATTTCTCGGGCGGGGTTCTCGCCGCCGCATTCGTCGCGATCGGCCCGGCGGCGCTGCCGGCGGCGACGGCTGTTTCGCCCGCAAAGGCGGCGGCGGCCGCCGCTGCCCCGGCGCCCGCGCCGTCCGCCCGGGTCGGGCAGGTCAGCCTGGTTGCGGGCAAGGTCGAATACCGTGGTCCAGGCGACGCGCAATGGTCGGCGGCGGCGCTCAACGACCCGGTTGCGACCGGTGTCGCGTTGCGCACCGATGCGCAAGCCCGCGCCGAGATTCGTATCGGCGCCGACACGATCTACCTCGACGGCGGAGCCGAGATCGCGGTCGCCAAGCTCGACCAGCCGATCGCCGAGATCGCCCTTAGGCAGGGCCGGATCGATCTCGACATCCGCCATCTCGACCCCGGCGAGAGCATCGCGGCCGACATCCTCCGCGGCGGGGTCTGGCTGTTGCAGCCGGGCCGCTACGACATCGACGCCGGCGGCGGCGGCCGGCCGGTACGCATCGCGGCGTATACCGGCAATGCCCGGTTTGCCGGCGGCGGCGCCGACATTAGGGTCAACGCCGGCGACCGGCTCGTGCTGAACGCCGCGGGGCCGGTTGTTGCGACGACCGAGGCGGCATCGGGCGACGAATTCGCCGAGTGGTGCGGGGCGCGCACGGTCGATGATTCGCGGCTCGCCGCGCTCTATTTCGTGTCGCGCGAGATGACCGGCTATACCGCACTCGACGCCGCCGGCAGCTGGCGGGCGAGCGACAAAAACGGCATCGTCTGGACGCCAAGCGCCGCCCCGGAGAATTGGGCGCCCTACCGTGACGGGCATTGGCGCTGGCTCGCACCATGGGGCTGGAGCTGGGTCGACGACCGGCCTTGGGGTTTTGCGACCTCGCATTACGGCCGTTGGCTGTTGGCCGACGGGAAGTGGCTGTGGGCGCCCGGCAAATTGACGCCGCATCCGGTTTGGGCGCCTGCGGTCGTCGCCTTTCTCGGCACGCCCGGGGTCGGGCTCAGCTATGCCGACGGCCCCGGCCCGGCAGTCGCCTGGTTTCCGCTGGCGCCCGGCGAGATCTACTGGCCGAGCTATACCGGCGATCTCGATTACATCCGCGCGGTCAACCGCGAGAACGTCGCGGATTTGAGCGCGATCCGCATTCGCCGGGACGGCGAGCCGCCGGCCGAGATCGTCAATGGCCACTTCGCCAACCGGGAGTTCGCGAGCGTCGTCCCGCGCCCGGTGTTCGTTGCCGGCCAGCCGGCCGCGACGGCGCTGCTGACGATCCCCGATCAGCGGCTGCGCAACGCGCCGGCGATCATGGGATCGCCGCAGATCGGGCCGCCGCCGCCCGCACCGGTTCGCGTCGCCGCTGCCGGGCCGGGCCGCGACCACGCACCCCAGGGGGCGGCAAAGGGGGCTAGTTGGGCCGCCATCGTTCGCGCCGCCGCGATCCGCTCGCGCAATTTCCAGGATACCGCCCGGCTGCATTTTGTGCGCTTGCGCGTGCTGACTTATGGCGAGATATCGCGGCTGCGGCACTCTATTGTCCTCCGGGTCGCGCGGGCCGATCATGCCCCACCGCATCCCGAAATGCGCAAGAGGCTGATCCGGCGATGATCGACTACCGCAGCGACAATACCGGCCGGGCCGCGCCCGAGATCCTCGAAGCGCTGATGCGCGCCAATCATGACACCGCACTGGGC
>Ga0210395_10000159_pt1 | contig 53316 bp, 46 predicted proteins | sample IncBWH4OmetaG_FD_150861 | JGI IMG/M metagenome (GOLD analysis project Ga0210395, IMG submission 150861) | Forest soil microbial communities from Barre Woods Harvard Forest LTER site, Petersham, Massachusetts, United States - Inc-BW-H-4-O ...
CCGGTCAAGTTCACCGGCGACCACCCCCCCGCCGGCTGACCCCAACTGGCGCTGCTTGTTCCGGCGCCGTGGGGTCCGGTACACTGCGCGCCCCCGCGCAAGCCCCCGAAGGCTTGCCGGTCCGGCCAGATTCGGGATGTAGCTCAGCCTGGTAGAGCACTACGTTCGGGACGTAGGTGTCGCAGGTTCAAATCCTGTCATCCCGACCAATGATTCACACTGATTTATGAGACTTTTTAGATTTAAATCGAAGATGTCAGCTGCATAAAACAGCGATCAGTGCCAAATCAGTGCCACCGAATGAACCTGGCACCGATTGGGATAAACGCCGCGAGCCTTACGGAGCTCTGAATAGGAGTACGCCAAGTCCTCGGCCGCTTCGGTATTGGTCTCGACCGCCCGAGTGGCTGACATCAGCATCGACAACTCGATCAACGGCGGGGCGGTTCTACGGCCATCCTCTTGAGCACGCTGGAATAGCCCCTCCTCATCTTGATACCGCAGCCCTCCAACGCGATTGACATCATCGACCTCCAGGAGAACGTCGATGGGGGTGAGTGGTTGGTGGTCCTGCGCCTGTCCGGCATCGCGAGCCGCAGTGCGGCGCTTGGCATGAACCCGGAGGGTGCCCCGACGTGCCCACTCATCCGGTTGGGTATCGGCTATGGCGCCATGAAAGATTGATGCCTCGCGGCTGGATGGCTTGTGAAATTGTGGGCCTGCCACTGAAGGTAGATTGGGTTCGAGGGCAAAGCGATCCGATGCGGTGAGCCATTTCCGGTCATATTCGAAGGCCGCACTCTGGCGTGCGCCCTGGCCGTCAAATCGCAGCGTGCCGACGCGACGACCGGCTGCGCCGAAATAGACACCGATCGTGCGTTTCATAAGGATTGAGGTTCCTTGCGCGCGCGGACCCGTTTCGGCAGGTGGTCTGCATCGAGCAAAAGACCGGTGTCATCCCGGCCAGGATCGGCAAGGGCGGTGAGGCCGTCGGACAACCCTAGAACGAAGAGAGCCATGGCGTAAATTCCGAAAGCAACAGTCCGGTCGCCTTTCTCGATTTTCAGGTAGGTGTTTTTATGCACGCCAATCCGTTCAGCCATCATGGCGACGGTCAACGAGCGCTTGCGCCGTGCGATGGCAATGTCGGCACCAAGCTTGGCAATAGCCTGGCGCAAGCGCAGTGGGATGATGGATTTGCTTTTCGTGGTCTTCATAAGGCCTCGTAAAATAGACCTAAAGCCACTTAACATCTATTTTAATGGACCTTATCTAGTGGTTATTCGGGAGTTCGGGCCACATGGCGCCAGACAAGTATTCTGTATTTTACGGACAACACGGTCATGAATAAGGTAGAATACGGACATCCTTACCTTTCCAAGCACCTGAATGGCCTCCATGGCGGACACGATGCCCGAACTCGTCCTGGTCGCCGAGACCGATGCAGCGGCCGCCCGCCGGGCACGACGACTCGCGGCGCAGGGCACGCTCCGGCGATTGTACCCGAGCGTCTACACCTCCAACGTCGACACTCCGCCAGATGCAATCGTTTTGCGGCACTGGCAGGCGATCGTTGGGCACCTTCTGCCTGATGGCGTGGTCTCCCATCGTTCGGCATTTGACAGCCGTCCCCATGCGGGCAGCCTGTCCATCACTCGCGGCAAGACCCGCCGAGACTTGCGATTGCCGGGACTGACCGTCCATATCGTGCCAGGGCCCGGCCCTCGACTTGAACCGCCTGCGCCAGATACACGCTTCGGCTCACTGTATCTCGCCAGTGATCCTCGGCGATTTCTAGAGAATCTCACGCGTGGGCGAGGCTGGAGTCATCGAGTGCTCCCGCAGGGGGACGTGGAGGCCGCGCTCGACCGCATCCTGATGGTCGGCGGTCCGCGGCGTCTGATCCAATTGCGCGATCACGCGTGCGAGATCGCACCATTCTTAGGATACGAAGCACAGTTCAAGCGCCTGAACAGCCTCATCGGCGCATTGCTCGGTACTCACGAAGCAAAAATCCTGACTGCCAAACAGGCCATCGCACGCGCCGCCGGCCGTCCTTACGATCCCAATCGCCTGGAAATCTTTGACTCGCTTTTTACCGCGCTGAATCAAGCGGTCTTGGAAGACATCGAAGATTCCGCGCCCACCGGCGTCGCGCGCGAGGATTTCGCGTTTTTCGAGGCATATTTCTCCAACTACATCGAAGGAACGACGTTCGAAGTCGAAGAAGCCGAAGCAATCATCTTCGACGGCAAGATCATCGAAAACCGACACGAAGACTCGCATGACATTTTGGGAACCTTTCAAGCCGCCACAAGCGCACCCTGGCGGGATCGTCCGCCACAAAGCGCCGATGAATTTCTCGTTTGGCTGCAAAACGTCAATGCACTTGTCATGCAGCAGCGGGCGGACAAGAAACCGGGAGAATGGAAAGAAAAGGCCAACCAGGCTGGCAGCACCTACTTCGTGGTTCCAGAGCTCGTCGTCGGGAGTTTGCGGGAAGGATTCGAACGGATTCGTGCCCTGCACCATCCTTTGGCGCAGGCCATCATGATCATGTTCGTGGTGGCAGAAGTGCACCCATTCAGCGACGGAAACGGACGAACGGCACGGCTCGCCATGAACTGCATGTTGAGCGCACACGCTTTAAGCCGAATCATCATTCCAACGGTCTACCGAGAAGACTATCTGCTGCCATTGAAGGCGTTGAGCCAAAACAAAACCGCCGAACCGCTCATCAGGTCCTTAACCCGCGTGCAGCGATGGTCCGCGGCCTTTGACTACTCATTACCACGGGCGCGGCTGCGTGAATCGCTAGCCGTGTGCAATGCGTTTCAGGAGGATCTGCGCAACTACAAATTACTGTTTCCGCCAGCGAAGCCTGCCGCCTGAACGCATTCTGCCGTAGGTGTCGCAGGTTCAAATCCTGTCATCCCGACCAAGAAAACAAGCCACTTTCCATTTAGTCGCGCCTCTGTAATTTCGAGGCCGTCGCACCGTAAGTCCGCCCTAAGTCCACCGCCAATCTCATGGCGATTCCGAGCACCGCGCTTTGAGGTGGCCATTTCCTCAGCGCGTCCGAAAACCCAAATCGCGTTCCCATTTCGCGATTATCCCTTTGACAAACAGGAGAGGGAGATGAAAATCACGCGGAGATGGAGACCGGGTCCGCTGACAGGGGGCTGCGTTCTCTTATTGTCGGGGTCTGTTCTCAGCTGGCTTATCGAGCTTCCTAGCATTCATGGCGCCTTCCACCATGATCCCAAATAGCATTCCGAATGGAATGAAGATTCCCAGGTGGCCAGTCAGGACGCCGATGACCACGCCGGCACAAAGCCCATAACAGATGCCCATCGTCTTATCGTACTCCTGTGCTTCGCAGCCGTCAGTTACCGGGAACGCCGGGGCCATGGGATTGGGGTGACGCGGTCGCGGCCTTGTGCATGGCGGCTGAACTCGACTGGGATTTTCAGATATAGCGCCATTCTCACCAGATCGGGAAACGAGTCGGCGGCCATTTTCCGCATGATGTTGCCGCGATGAATCTGCAAGGTGACCTCGCTGATGCCCAGGTGTCTTGCGGCTTGCTTGTTGAGGAGGCCGCTTACCACCAATGGCAGGACCTGGCACTCACGAGACGTGAGACTGTCGTAGCGCTGCTGCAGCAGGTCGCGCTCGGCTTTCTTAGAGCGACGCTCCCCGTCCTGCGTCAGGGCGGAGCGTACCAATTGAATAAATTGCTGTTCGCAGAATGGCTTAGTCAGAAAATCGAAGGCCCCGCCCCTGATGGCGCGGACGCTTGATGCAATGTCACCGTGCGCTGTGACGAAAATGATGGGAGGGTGATATTCATGCTTCATCTGCTGCTGCAGATCAAGACCGTTGGCGTCGGGAAGATCCACATCCAGGATCAGGCACGTGGGCGCGGCCGGCTTTGGATACGCCAGATATTCTGCGGCGGACCCGAACGCTGCAGTGCACATAGAGGATTTGGCCAACAGTTCCTGAAGCGCGCTGCGGAAGCGAATGTCGGCGTCCACGATCATTACGAGGGGCTCTGCCAAATTCATACTGCTCTGCGTCGGCATCGTGATCTCCCCTACCGCTTTCCCGATACGGCAGCGTAGGAGGGGCTTGGCGGTCGCGCTTTACGAAAAGCCGACTAAATTGTGATTTTTCCCCGACTTTCCGCGGTCTTACAGCTTGCTTGAGCCGCGTCGCTGCGCCCGGCACAGATGCCTTGCATGACTTCTGGCTAGACGGGTAGGTAAGCTACCCCGAACAAGGCGTGAGGAGCCGCGAGCAGTGCCGCAGGAACGGGGCACCCCCTGCTGGAAATTTGGCAATGCCCGGCTCGATGAGCGCACGCTCGAGCTGAGCGTGGCCGGCCACGTCGTGGAACTGGAGCGCAAGCCACTGGAGGTTCTGCGCCATTTGCTGGTCCACGCCGGCGAAGTCGTCACTCACGAGCAGCTTCTTGAAGCTGTCTGGCCCGGACGCGTCCTCAGCGAAAGCGTGCTGACAAAAGTCGTCAGTCGCCTCAGAGACGTGCTGCAGGACGACGAGCATGCCGTCGTCAAGACGGTGCACGGCTATGGTTACCGGCTACTCGCTCCGGTCGCGATTGAGCGCCCCAAATCAGTAGTAATGCTGGCCCCGGACTTTCATTTTCAGGCTGGGTCCGATCCTCGACAAGCCGCAGTTCTCATCGTGGATATTGCCGACACCATTGGCTTGCGCTCGGAGCTCGGTGACACCGTCGCGGGACGCCGAATCCGTACCTTGCTCAACGAGATCATCGCCGCAGCCCGGCAGCACAACGGCGAATTCATCAAGTCATACGGTGACGACATGATGGCGATCTTTGAAAGGGATCCCCTCGCGAGTGCCGCGGATACTGCCGTCAAAGCGCACCGTCACGCAATGCAGGCGGGTCTGCAGCTGTATACGGGCCTGCACTCCGGGTCGGTGGAATTTCAGCAGAACGCCGGGTACCCCGATGCGACCGGTCTGACCATCGATTTCGCCGTACGCCTGCATCAGCTCACGCCGGGAGCGCCGGGCCGAATCTTCATGGCCGAGGAATCAATCAGCGCCCTGCCGATGGAACTACGCTCCCGCACCAGACGCTATGGGATGCGCAATCTCAAAGGCATCGGGGAGGTCAGTATCTGGACTCTGGACTGGCAGGACCAGGCACCTACCGCGGCAACCGAGTTCTCAGCGCTGGATCAGGGAAGCGGCCGCACGCCCGAACTGCTGTTGCGGCACGAGACCACGGCCATGCGGGTCTCGAGCGAACAGAAACCCTGCCTCGTCGGGCGGGGCAAGGAATGCGCCTTGCGGGTCCCCGACGCTGAGCGGCAGGTGTCCGTGACGCACCTACTGCTCGAATTCAGCAGTGGGCACTGGTTCGTGCAGGACCTCAGTCGCAACGGTACTTGGCTGCGGGATGGGAAGACCGGCAGGGTGATGGCGCTACCCAATGGCGGGCCGACACTACTTCCCGCCACTGGCATGCTCTGCCTGGGCCGGCGGTTTGAGAATGACCCAAAGGGTCAGCAGACTGTGTACTTCAGCATAACCGAGGACTGATCCCCGAGCAGGGGCAGCTTTAGAGGGCAATCACGATGACCGCGGAGCGCCGGTCACAGGTGCGGGCCATATATCGGGAAGCCAAAGGGCTACCCGCGGACATTCGCTCGGAGTTCTTGCAGCAGGCCTGCGCTGGCGATCCCGCACTGCTCATCGAAGTCGAGGCCCTGTTCACGCTCGAGTCTCAGCCAGGCGCTTCCGAAGACCACGAGCCCGTGACCATCACCGCCGCGTCGAATGCAGAAGTGCTGACGGCGGGTACACGCCTGGGCCCATGGAGCATTGGTCGCCTGCTCGGCCGGGGGGGCATGGGTGAAGTCTACGAGGCGAATCGCGCCGATGACGCCTTTGATCTGCGTGTTGCGTTGAAGCTGCTCAAGCGTGGCCTGGATACCGGCGCCGTCGTGGCCCGCTTCACCCGTGAGCGCCGGATACTGGCCCGGCTCGAGCACCCCAATATCGCCCATGTGATCGACGCCGGCGTGGCGCCGGACGGTCGGCCGTTCCTGGTGATGGAGTACGTGGATGGCAGGCCCATCACCGAGTACGTGCGCGTCACTGGGTTGAGCACTGGCGCGATCCTCAGGCTGATGATCACCGTGTGCGCAGCCGTGCAGGCTGCGCATGCCCAGCAGATTGTGCACCGCGATCTGAAGCCCTCCAATGTGCTGATAACGGCACAGAGCCAGGTCAAGCTGCTGGACTTCGGTATCGCCAAGGTTCTAACCGAAGACGAAGCCGACTTCACGCGCAATGCCGGCGAGCCCTCCGCCATGACACCGGACTATGCCGCACCCGAGCAGTTGCTCGGTCTGCCGCAAACAACGGCCAGCGATGTCTACGCCTTGGGCGTCATCCTCTACCAGCTGCTGGTGGAACGCCTGCCGCACGCACGCACTGGACGCTCCACTGCCGAAATCGCCAAAGGTCTGGACAGGGAAAGCATTGAGCGGCCAAGCATTGCCATACGCGGTGACCTCGGGCGGATGCCTGAGCCACTGCGCCAAGCGCGACTCAAGGAAGTGTCCGGGGACCTTGACCTCATTGTCCTGAAGGCGTTGCACGCCGAAGCGCCGCGTCGCTATCTGTCGGCACATGGGCTGGCGGACGACCTGCACCGCCTGCTGGAAAGCCGGCCGATCCTGGCTCGCCCGGATTCGGTCGCATATCGCCTCGGGCGCTTTGCCCGTCGCAACCGCCGCGCACTCGTACAAGCCGGTGCCGCAGCGGCGGCGGTAGCCCTGGTGGCGGGAGGCTTGCTGATGGTACAGGCGCGGCGGCACGCTGCGCAGGCATACCGGGAACACATCGAGCGCCTGGTGCGCCTGGGCCAGGAGGAGCTGAAGAAGAACCAACTGTCCCGCGCGGCTACCTATCTGACCGGCGCCTATTCGGCGGGCAATACCTCGGTAGACGTACGCTACTTTCTTGGGCGAGTGATGCCGGCCGTGGAAGCACTTGCCCCCAGGGCATTCCCTTCCGGTGGATTCACAACCGTCGCACTGTACACCTCAGACGGCAGACAAGTGGTGGCCGGCGGTGTAACCACCTCGGGTCACCTCAATGTACTGAGCGCCTTTGACCACCTCAGCGGCAAGGTCGAGTGGTCGGAGGATCCCGGTCTGACTCCGCGCGAGCTGGAGGAAAGCCACGGCAGCGGTCGCCTGCTGGTGCGCGGCACTACCACTACTAGCGGCACAGACGACGACGCCGTGCTTGCAGTTTTCGATGTGCATACTGGCAGTACGCTGCTGCACCTCAAACGTGTATCCGGATTGGTCGGATTCAGTTTGGTTGACGGCATAGGCTTTGGCGACCCGGAACTTGATCGGGTGGTGGTCATCGATCCCGATTACCGATCGGCGAGCATATGGAGCGTTGCGCAAAACCGCGCTCTGCTGCGCCTGGCGGTGCCTCAGGGCGTGGTGTCGGCGGAGTTCAGTCCGGACGGCAGCAGCGTCGTCACCGGTTCGCGCGACGGAACGATTGTCGTCTGGAATTCCGCGCGTGGTACTGAGCGCTTGCGCCTGGTGGCCAAACCAAGAATTCCGACTTTTGCCCTGTACGTGTCCCGCAATCGAATTCTGACCATCAATAGAGCGGGCGTGATCAATCTTTGGGATGCCGCCAGTGGTGGGTGGCTTGGCGCCGTCGGCAATCAGGTGGGAACACTCGCCGCGCTGAAATTGAGCCCCGACCGTGGCAAGCTATTCACGGCAGCATTGGGCGCAACCCCCATCACGATCTGGGACCTGGATCACGACAACGCTCCCATCGTCGACACGGGAGACGACAACGCCTCGTTTTCCACGCAGGGAAACTGGATGGTCACAACGGAATCCGGCTCCACGCTCCTGTGGTCGCTCACCTCAAACCAGATAGCGGCCCGGCTCGACGGCCAAACCGGGCAGGTAATTGATGCAGCATTCTCGCCGGATGGCCAACACCTGCTCACCTTTGGAGTAGACGCTGTGATGCGCGAATGGAATCTCTCCAATGTGAAACCCTATCCTGAAAAGTCGTTTTCGCTGCCCGAAGAACAAGATCCCGACAAGCGGCAGCTCACTTGGGCCAGATTTGATGCGCGCGGCCGCGTGATCACCACCGGCAGCGATGGCGTGCTGCGAACCTGGAATGCGCAGCGAGGTGAGATCACGGCAAGCCTGCCGGGGCACAGTAGCTTGGTTAGCCGTGGCACTCTGAGCCGGGACACGACGCGACTCATCACGGCAAGCGATGATCTCACGGCCGATATCTGGGACCTGAATCAGGAGCGGCACATCGTAACGCTCAACGGGGGCTACAAAACCCCCCTATCCCGGGTTTCGCTGAGTTCGGATGGCGCACGGGCAATGACGGTTGCAGAAGGGGAATCAACCGCGCTTCTATGGGACGCCACAACGGGAGTCATTCTGGCGCATCTGAAACTCGGTGTGCCCGTGTCCAGCCTCGATTTTTCTCCGGACGGCTCACGCGCGCTAACCGGTGGCTACGATGGTGGCAGCCGAATATGGGATGTCCCCAGCGGCCATTTGCTCCTCACCTTGAAGGGCCAGCGTGAAGGCTTTACCGCGGCCTCGTTTACACCCAATGGCGCCCAAGTCCTGACGGTTGACAGTGCCGGTGATGCCACGCTTTGGGACGCGCGGGACGGCCATCTACAGCACACGCTCGACGAAGGCAGCCAGAAGACGCCAGCGATCATTGTGGCAATGACCCGGGACTCGCGGCACGCGGCGTTCGGCGGCTACGATGGCATAATTCGGTTCTGGGACTTGACCGACGGAACAGTCAGGCACTTCGACGGTTTGGCTCCGTCGGCATACTTCGACCTCGCATTCAGTCCTGACCAACAGCTCCTTGCGGCGGCGAATGGCAATTCAGGGATCGTCGGTTTATGGAGCGTTGCGACCGGACGTTTGCTGTGGACGGAGAGACTCAATGGAGGCGCATGGCGGGTGGCATTCGATCCGACCGGCACACACCTCATCGCATCGGGGCTCCTGACCTACAATCTGCCGCTCTGGGATATTTCGCTGGAACAACGCGACCCCGCTGCGGTCGCAGCCATCGTGGACTGTAAGAGTCCGTGGGTGCTGAATGGCGAAACGCTTGCCTCACGCCCTGCGCACCCCGAACATTGCGCGCCACCAACGCACTAGAAAGGCCGCTGCCGACGCCGTGAGCCGCAAGAACCGGCGTCATTGCAGGGCCGTGCGGACCTGCTTCCCGACGCGCAGCCTCGCCACCATTAAACTGGTTGCATCGGGCGCGGCACGATTGCCCCAGTTCGTACGCAGATAGTTCGCGAGCGCCGCGATCTGTTGATCGGTCATGTCCCCCGCAAACGACGGCATCGCGATGAAGCCGTTTTGCTGCGGAATTCCCAGCAGAATGATTTTTACGATGTCCACCGGGTCAGGAGCGAGTACCACCCCATTGCCTGCCAGCGGGGGAAACACGCCCGCAATTCCACGGCCCATCGACTGATGGCACCCGGCGCAATGATCGATGTAGAGGCTTGCGCCCCGTACCCGAGTGGCGTCGGGCCGCCGTCGCCCGGTCCGCAAGGGGGACTCTGCTGGAATCGCCTTGAGATATTCGCCCATCGCGTGCAAATCTGAATCGGTCAGGTACTGCAGGCTGTTTTGTACGACTTCAGCCATCGGTCCAATTGCGGTAGTTTTTCCGCTATAGGCGCCCGTTTTCAGATACGTCGCAATATCGTCGACACTCCAACTACCCAGGCCGGTGGTTATATCTTCCGAAAGGTCGAGCGCAAACCATCCGTCGACGACGGCACCCTCGAATTCCCTGCCCTTCTCTATGGCCCCCAGCAGATTACGGGGCGAATGACACGCGCTGCAATGCCCCAATCCCTCGACAAGATAGGCACCACGATTCCATGCCGCCGACTTTTTGGCACTCGGTGCAAACGTCCCCTCACTGAAATAAAGCTCCCGCCACCCGCCCATCGTCCAGCGTTCATCAAAAGGAAAATGCAGGTGATTGACCTCGATAAGGTTAGTCACCGGAGTGAGGGAGCGCAGATAGGCATAGATCGCATCGCTATCGGCCCGAGTGATCTTTGTATAGAAGTCATAGGGCATCGTCGGATACATGTCCTCTCCGGAGCGATTTACGCCAGCGTGCACTGCCCGGTAGAAGTCATCGGATGACCAGAGTCCAATTCCGGTTGCCGCATCCGGTGTTATGTTGGGCGCCACCATGTACCCGAAGGGCGTATTCAACCGACCACCGCCGGCAAGTGGTTGACCGCCGCTTGCCGTGTGGCACGAGATGCAGTCGCCCGCCCGCGCGAGATATTCGCCGCGCTGGACTTGCGTCTGCTCGGCCTGAATCGAGTTCGCGTTGGACGTCAAGGCAAGTGCGAGCAATAGGATCGCCGCACCTGGCATGCGGGGCCGCGTAAGCGTTCTGTAACTCACCGCCGCACCTTTAGACGGACAATCGTGAACGAATCCGTTTCTCATTGCCGGGCCCATCGAGGTAGGTCACCGCTTCGGGTAGTGAGTGAAGACGTAGTCCTGCTTGACCGCTATGGTGTGGCACGCCGCCCCACACTTGGCGTCATTCACCTGCGGCGGATGATCCGTAGAATTTCCCGGCCTGAATGTTTCGGTCGGGACGTCGTATTCGAACACGGCGTATCCCCATCCACCGGTGTCGGGGAATCTCTTGCTATCCTTCACCATGAAATCAATGTCGTGAAGGGTATCGGGCACCAGCGGGCCACCGGGTTGGGCCTCATTCTTCTTCGGCGTCCAGTGGATCTTCGCCAATCTGGCACCATCGGGGAAGGGCTTGCCGTTGTCCGGAATGCCGGCTTTGAAGGCCTCGATCATCGCAGGATTCCCGAGGATCGCTGCCAACTTCCCTCCGTTGAGACTCAGAGAGACGATCTGCCAGCCTTCGTATCCTCTGAACTCAGAGAATGCGAGCCCATTTGGCACTTTGAGGGTGTATCTGTCCTGGGCTGATATCGCAGCCCCGGCAACAAGGACGACGAGGGCTATCGTTATGCCCGCACTGATTGCAAAGGTCCTGCTTTTCATCATTATGACTCCGTTGATTTGGTCATTGAACGCGCACACGGATACGTCAGCCCGGCGCGATTGTGCCGATGAGATCGCCTGCCGTATCTAATGGAAAGCCGTGATGGCGATTGAATACGGCATGCGGTGCAGTATCAGGAGGCACCGGCGAACGACGCCTCAATCGTCTTGCCCTGCGGCAACTGACAGTCACCGAAGCCACCGCCCGCCATCCCGCTTGAGGGATGCGCGAGGTGGAACTTGCAACGTATATGTTTGCCCTGAGGGTCGGCTAGATTGGCGACCACGCGCCCGGTGTAGTGCGTAATGAACTGCGGACCCGCGTCCCAATTTGCCCAGTCTCCCCAATCTTCATAACCCGAATCGTAATAACCGCCCGGACCCCACCCGTAACCCCCACCGGGACCCCACCCCTCCCAGAGCGGCCCGAGGGTGTCGGTGGTAGTGGTGTCCGTAATCTGAAAATAGGAGCCGGTATAGACGCTACCGTCGGCCAGCGTGGCAGACATGGTGCCACTCACAGCATCGGAGCTCGTCCAGCTAAAGTGAACCGGATTGGTACCGGCGGCCGTGGTGCCGTAGCCGGTACCCATCGTCGTGCAACCGGAGACCGGCAGAAGCGCCAACAGAGCCCACATCGTCGGATTCGACCGTCTCGTCATGATGATTCTCCAAGGCTGTTGAGAAATCGTGGTGGGTTGCGCGAGGCGACCCCCTCGACAATCACTGTAGTGACTGTTTCTCGGTGTCTCTTGGAAGGAACTGCAAAGAATGGACAACCGCGCTCCGAGGCCCGCGCGGTGATGGCCGAGTTGAGAATTCAGAGCGTCAGGTCGGTGCTTCACGCACCGGCGCCTGTTGTTAGGATTCATGGCTGCGATGGGAAACGCGCTGCGAGCCTGGCGGGATGGAAACTAGCGGTCGGGACATGACGATCTGAGGGGGAGAAGAAAAACGTCCGACCGGCGCGATGCCGGCCGGTCGGACATAAGGAACAGCTGCTGAGGGGGGAGTAGCAAAGCTGTTCGCCGGACAGATCGGAGGCCTGAGGATTCGATCCCCGCGCCCACGTCAATCCGCCGACGGGTGCGACGCTACGACATGAGCGACCCACGCGATTGCTCGCTCCTGCCCTCCTTGACTATTCCCGCGGTTTTTGACCGGCCGGCGTCGAAATATCCAATCGTGCGCTTCGATCCAAGCGATACGTCCTCCTAAAAGGCAGCATCGGCACACAGCGGATACAGCACGTATTCGTAATCTTAAGGAGTGGCGCTGATGGCAAGACTAGTGGCGGACCAATTCATCGAGACCCTGGTGGCCGCAGGGGTAAAGCGAATTTACGGTGTGGTCGGCGACAGCCTGAATGGACTCACTGATGTCATTCGGCGTCGCGGGGACATCGAGTGGGTGCATGTGAGACACGAGGAGGCGGCCGCGTTCGCTGCGGCCGCTGAAGCGCACGCCACTGGCAAACTCGCAGTGTGCGCGGGCAGCTGCGGACCAGGGAACCTTCACCTCATCAACGGCTTGTTCGACGCTCATCGCTCCCGCGTCCCGGTGCTGGGAATCGCCGCGCAGATTCCATCGGCCGAGATCGGTGGCGGTTATTTTCAGGAAACCCATCCACAGACACTGTTCAAGGAATGCAGCCACTACTGCGAGCTGATTTCCAGCCCCAACCAGATGCCACGGACTCTCGAGGTCGCAATCCGCGAGGCCGTCGGCAATCGCGGGGTGTCGGTAGTTGCAATCCCAGGGGATGTCGCACTGCAGGCCGCGGACGACGCGCCGGTTGCGGGTTCCGCGAGTTTGCTTCCCCCTGTTCCACAGGTGAAGCCGGCTGAACAGGAACTTCGACAACTGGCGGCACTCTTGAATAGCGGTTCGCGCGTCACGGTCCTGTGTGGCGGCGGCTGCGAGGGCGCACACGATCTGCTGCTGGCCCTGGGTGAGCGATTGAAATCCCCGATGGTCCATACATTGCGTGGCAAAGAGCACGTGGAGTGGTCAAATCCATATGACGTTGGTATGACCGGACTCATCGGTTTCTCCTCTGGCTATTACGCTATGCTGGACTGCGACGTTCTGCTGATGCTAGGAACGGATTTTCCCTACCGTCAGTTCTATCCTCACGGCGCTGGCGTCCGCATCGCACAGGTCGATGTGCGTGCACAGAACATTGGCCGCCGCGCACAAGTCGACCTTGGTGTAGTCGGCAATGTGCGCGAAACGATTGAGGCACTGCTGCCGTTGCTGGTCGCGAAGCGAGACGACTCGCATCTTTCTCAGGCGCGAGAGCACTACGCCAAGGCGCGCAGGTCCCTGAATGACCTGGCCGAGGTCACTCCGCGCTTGAGGCGCATCCATCCCCAGCATATCGCCAAGGCCCTAAGCGATCAGGCCGCGGCAGACGCCATCTTCACATGTGACGTAGGATCCCCGACGGTGTGGGCGGCGCGCTACGTGAGCATGAATGGCAGGCGGCGTCTCATCGGCTCGTTTTGGCACGGGTCCATGGCCAATGCAATGGCCCAGTCGATCGGGGCGCAGGCGACGTTTCCCAAACGTCAGGTAATTTCGCTGTCCGGAGACGGCGGATTCACCATGTTGATGGGCGATTTGCTCACCATCATTCAGTCCGGACTGCCGGTGAAAGTGGTGGTGTTCAACAACGGCGCCCTAGGCTTCATCGAGCTTGAGCAGAAATCATCAGGATTCATTCCGATGGGAACGACACTGAAGAATCCCAACTTTGCGGCGATGGCAGAGGCGATCGGCATGCGCGGCATCCGCATCGAAGATCCGGAGCAGATCAATGAAGGCATCGCCGCTGCCCTTGCGCATAATGGACCGGTCTTGGTCGATGCGGTCGTAACCCGGGCGGAACTCGCCATGCCACCGGCCGTCACAGTCGAGATGGCCAAGGGTTTCTCGCTCTACATGTTGCGCGCAGTGATGAACGGCCGCGCGGACCAGGTCATTGATCTCGCCGAAACGAATCTTTGGCGGTAGTCGCCTACATGCGCCGGTGTGCATATTCCGCAATTTCTCGATCGCGGCGCCGATCGCGGAGCTTCTCTACCGAGTTCAAGCTCGGGTAGTTCTAATGGTTTTCTGTTAGCTGGAGTCCATGTAATAGAAAGGCCTGAGTTTCCAGCGCCCGGATTGACGCTACTGTGCAGTCACCCGCGAGTCACCAACCCATGAGGGCTGCACCCTTGGCTACCTATCCCGTCAAATCACTGCCCAGAGCATCTGTCATCTACAGTGCGGCCGCGGCCACCCCTGCACGTTTCTCGAGCCAGGGGGTCCGGCACCAGCTTCGACCGCAACACCTAAGTCGCGAATCAGTGTCTGACACTCCCGTGACTGGGCAGCCCGGCTCAGTCAAGTCAGCGCGCACCGGCGCGGAGTCCCTGACCCTGCAACTCTTCTCCAGCGCCCATGAGGATATCGCGCGTCTGACGTACATATTGCGCGGGCAGCAATGTACGGCGATCATGCGTGGAATTGACGGTGTGGTCCTCCCGCTTGATGGGTCGCGAAGTGAAAACGGCAACGACGGCCGTAGCGGATCTGAAGCCGCTGCCTCGACACCGATCCTCGATCCGGAAGGCCGCATTCTTGCCTCGCTCGAGGTCCATTTTAGCAATGTGCCGCGGTGCGAGCCCATGGATAGCCTGCTCCGCGCGCTTATCGACGCCGCCGCTCGATCTATGACCGAGCGCTGGTTTCGCCTCGTACACCGACGCCAATGGATTCTCGCCGCGATGCGCCGGAATACCCCGCACCTGTGTGTTCTTCTCGCCGTCGATCAGGATCAGCGCCTGCTAGCGGCCGAAAAGACCGCGCGCCAATTGCTCGGGCGAACGGGGCACGGATTTGAGCTGCGCATGCCCCTCTCCGTTCTGTTCGAGGGAATCCCTACTCTCCGCCGCGGTTGCGGATTCGCGGATTCGTCACTCAGTCTGCGCGGATCAGGTGATCGGGAGCCGTGGGTTGCCTTTCTAACGCCACCCGACATCAGCGCCGGTTGCCTCGATCACGACTCGCGCGTCATTTTACACACCAGACCCCGCCTTGAGTATCTCACCCGTCTGCTGTTCGTGACGCCCCATGGGCCTGAGCATCAGGGATTGACCCGTGGATCGCTACAGCGAGTCGAGGAGCATGTCCGCGCCAACATCGACTCGACGTTGGACATCGATGAACTCGCGGGACTCATTCGAATGTCGCCTTCGCACTTTACTCGTTCCTTCCGCAAAACCGTGGGCCTGACACCGCATCGGTACGTGATCCAATGCCGAGTGGAGAAAGCCCGTGAGTTGCTCAGCGCTACGGATCTGCCATTGACGGAAATAGCCCTGGCCGCCGGATTCTCCGATCAGAGCCACTTCTCGCGCCGCTTTCAGGAACTGACGGGTTTCCCCCCGGGCGCCTATCGCCGGATCGACAATCGCGTTTAGGAGTCGTGATCGTGGGCCAGGGTACGCGGTGGGCCAACAGGTTTGTGCCGCGATGCGTAGGTCTGTCGTCAGGGCGTTTCGAAGCGACGTCCCCCCTGCTGCCGGTGGTCCAGTCGCAGCGTTACGCCAAAGACAGGAGACGCCAGGTCATCCGCCTCGGACACCACGAGCGCAGCAGCGGTGAGACGTGCGGCCGAGGTCACCCAAATCCGGATAAGTCCGATTCGCAAGTCTTGCACCGTTGAGGAAACCGCGATGCCCTGCAGACCAGAGCCGTCCGCAGGACATCGTTCGGGATCCACGCTGTTCTTCAGAACGTGTCGACATCCACAACGGCCTGCGCAAAGGCCTGCGGGGCCTCCTGCGGAATGTTGTGGCCGACTCCGCCGGTGATGAGTCGGTAGTCATACTTGCCGGTAAACTTGCTGCGATAGGCCGTGCTCGGCGGGTGGGCTGCCCCATTGGAATCACCCTCCATGGTGATTGCCGGCACGGTGACGACGGGAAGCGCGGCCAGGCGCTTTTCGAGTTCGTCGTATCTGCGCTCACCATCCGCCAAACCAAGCCGCCAGCGATAGTCGTGCATCACGATGTCAACGTGGTCCGGATTGTTGAAGGAAGCCGCCGTACGATTGTACGTGGCATCGTCGAAACTCCACTTCGGCGAAGCCTGGTGCCAGATGAACTTATTGAAGTCGCCGAGGTATTTCGCATATCCGGCCTTGCCAACTTCAGTGGCAAAATAGTACTGATACCAAAATGCGGAAGCACCCTGGGGTGGCAGCGGTGTCTGGTTGCCCGCAGGGCTGCTGATGAGATAGCCACTGACGGAAACAATCGCTTTGCAGCGTTCCGGCCAAAGTACCGCCATGACGTCCGCGGTGCGCGCGCCCCAGTCAAAGCCGCCGATGATGGCTTTGTGAATTTTGAGTGCGTCCATGAGGGCGATGATGTCGAGGCCAACGGCCGACTGCTGGGCGTTGCGCATGGTTGCGCTGGAAAGAAAGGATGTCGTGCCGTAGCCGCGCAGATATGGGACGACGACGTGGTAGCCCGCTGACGCAAGCAAAGGAGCGACGTCGACAAAGCTGTAAATATCGTAGGGCCAGCCGTGCAGAAGGATTACGGCCGGACCATCGGCGGGACCCGCTTCCGCATATCCAATATTGAGGAGCCCTGCGTCGATCTGCTTCAGCGGCCCGAAGGAGGAATGGGTCCCTGGGATGATCGCGGGCACCGTCGCCGACGCCGCCCCGGTCGATTGCGCTCCCGCGGCACGAATGAGCCCGAGCTGCGCCGCCGCAACGGAGACGGCCGCCGCGCCCAGAACAAAACGGCGCCGGGGCGCGTCGCATTCAGAAATGATAGTCATCGATGATTCTCCTGGTTCAATTTAAGGAACTGTTGCCTCGGCCGAGGCCGGCTCCATCGCTAACCGAAGGTGAACGCAAAGGCGCGCGCTCCGGAATCAAGGAACTCAATCTCGAAGGTCCGATCCGCGACCGGTCTGGCCTGTCTGACCAGCTGATACACGCGGTCTTCATTGAGGACGCCTCAGCCATCGGCATCCTCGTCTGATTCGTCGTCTACCGGTTGAGGCACCCCGTCAATCGTTATACGGACACGGATGGGGCGGCCTTGCGAGGCACTTCCCAGAACCATGTGAAGATCACAGGCGTCGGATCGGTAGCTGATTCTGCCGCCCGCGGTGTTGAGGACGGCGAACTCGCCGGCGAGCGTCCAAACACCGCCCAACGTCCACCGGTTCGGCGAGAGCGTCGCGGGTGAGGAATTGAGTTTTGGCGCATCCTTGCGAATGGAACCTGGCGAGGCGAACCGCATCGGCTCGGCATATCCGGCGTAGATTTCCGGTGACTTCAGGTCCCGAGCGTCCGCTGTCGCCTGCGGACCATGGCCATTGACGCGGACAATTGAATTGGCTACTGCCGTGTCGGCGTCCTCCGACAGCGGTTGGTGTAGCTGTCGTTCCGAATTACCGTCGTCCCCTTCGCCTTGCATCTGGTGACTGGTTTTTCCGACCGCCCCGATTAAATACAGCGCGGACCACGCGTCCGTGGCAAAGGCGTTCCAGATCCGATACTCGTTGTCGACTGCCCCGGGATATTGCACCCCCAGGGCGACGACTGCCTTACTGATGTTTCCCAGGCCCTTCTCGAACGCGAATTCAGGAGTCTGAACTCCGACGACGACGCGCCCACGATCATGGTATTTCGCGACCCATTCTCGAACATGAGGTAGAGCCCGCAGACAGTTGCTGCAGGAAAATGTCCAGAAGTCGACCAGAACGATCCTGCCCTCCACGTTCTCAGGCCGCAACGGCAGTCCGTTAAGCCATTGCCGGGCGCCGAGCAGCGCCTGGAGCAGTGCGGACAGCCTCAGGTCGGCGGCGCGCGGACCAGCAGTAGTCACATTGCCGAATCCAAGCCAGGCGGTCAGTGCCCCGGCAGCCATACAGGTTGCGATGACGGTCCTGCGACGTAGCAGATTGCGAACGGAACTCCACACGAACATTGGGGTCAAACCAGGTAGATGGAGACGTCCACATTCCCACGAATGGCTTTGGAATACGGACATGTCTGATGCGCAGTGTCCACCAACGACTGTGCCACCTCACGCTGCAGACCCGGCACGCTGACGTTGAGAGTAGCCCGGAGGAAGTAGCCGTCGTCGTTTCGGCAAAGATTCACCTCCGCCTCGATCGACACGCCGGGCGGCAGGGTAATGTCCATCTTACGGGCGGCAAGCCCCATCGCCCCTTCGAAGCATGCCGACCAGCCCGCGGCGAATAATTGCTCGGGATTGGTCCCGCTGCCTCCGCTTCCTGGCGACGAAAGGATGATATCCAGGCGTCCATCAGAGCTGTGTGCCGTTCCCTGCCGACCACCCGTGGTGTGGACCAAGGCGGTGTAGAGAATATTTTTTGCGGTCGTCATGGCGGTTCCTCGGTGATGAGGGAATGACGATACCTACGCTGCCGACTGACGCCTATCACAGATTTGCGTTAGACGGCGCGGCGCCAATACACATTGGCGCCGCTTGAATACAAGATCTGAGGGAAATGTGAGCGGTAATCTTCGGGTGTACTTTGCCAGCGGAGCAACTCATGTACCAATCAATCAGTGTTCGCCACCGAAGTTTGCTGCAGCGTTCGCAAAGAGGGCGCGGCACTGGACTTGATCTTCGGTTCCGATCCTTCTGGTGTGACCTGCAGGCCACACCCTGGGTGGCCTTTCTGCGCAGTCAGAACGGGCTCACGGCGGCAATGACCCACGATCCCAGCCCCCGCCCAGCGCCTTAATCAGCAGGACGCTGGCGCTCATGCGCCGGATCTGGATGTCCGCGGCGGCCAATCTCGCGGCAAGAGTGGCGTTTTCGGTAACGACCACTTGCAGGTAGGTGACCAGTCCCATCTGGTACTGATACTGCGCCTGCCTCAGAGCGCTGGCGTTGGACTGCAGTGCAGCCGCCTCGCTTGAACTCTCCAGTTCAAGGTCATGAACCGCGGAAAGGCTGTCCTGCACCTCCTGGTAGGCGACCAGGACCACGCTGCGATATTCCGCCACCTGCTCGTCGTACGCCGCTTTGGACACGGCCAACTGGGCCCGCCGCCGTCCGCCGTCAAATAGCGTCACGGCAGCCGCCGGCCCGAGAGACCACATGCGCGCCGGCGCGGTCACCCAGGTGGAGGGTTCAGTGCTTTCAAATCCGGCCACGGCCATCAGGTCGAACACCGGGAAGTAGGCCGCCCGCGCGACACCGATCTCGGCGTTGGCGGCGGCAACCAGGCGCTCTGCGGCAGCAATGTCGGGTCTGCGCTCCAGCAACGCGGACGGCACGCCCGGATTGAGCGCAGGCGGCGCAGTCTCCGGCGGCAAGGGATTCGCGCCCAGGCGAAAGCTCAACGCCGATTCTCCCAGCAACACGGCGATTGCGTGTTCCGTCTGGGCCCGTAACAGGTGGGTCTCCGCCGCTTTGGCCTTCGCGGTTTCCAACTGTGCCCTCGCCTGATCGACATCGGCCAGGGCGGCAAGACCCCCGGCATGCAGACTTTGGGTGAGGGTGAACGCCCGAGCGTAGTCGGCGACTGTTTGATCCAGAATCTCCTGCTCGGTATCGGCCCCCCGCAGAACAAAATAGTCTCCGGCCAATTCAGCGTGGATGGCAAGCGACAGACTTGAGAGATCGGCCGTGCCCGCCTGTTCCGCCAGGCGGGCGGCGGCTACGGAATTGCCGATTCGGCCCCACAGGTCGGCCTCATAGGAGACGTCTGCATTGAGGAGCAAGTCATTGGTTATGGTTGGTGTCGCCGGACCATGGGTGGGCGCATACAGCGAGTTCCTGTAATGCTGGATCGAGGCCGTGCCATTCACCACCGGAAAGTAAGCCGCGCGTGCGATGCGAGTCTGCGCGCGCGCCTCCTGCAGGCGCGCTAGGGCCACCTTGAGCTCCTGGTTGGCCCCTTCGACCTGCATCTCCAACACATCGAGCTCAGGGTCCTGATACATACGCCACCAAGGGCCCCGCTCCATTGCGTCCGCGGGCCGCGCGATCTTCCAGTCGGCAGCATCCCGGTAAGCCGTCGGAGATGCCGGGACCGATGGAACCTGATACGGCGGCGCGAGCGAACACGCCGCAAGCACCGCGCAGACGACACTCGCAAATGCCCTTTTCCAATGCCGCAACATCAGCCAAGGATCAGCGGCCCGCGGCACGCGTTCTTGTCTCAAACCCGCACCATTGCCGAATCGGGCCGGAGCCCGCCGTCCGCGGCGCATGTGTCCAATGCTGAGCGTCCTCTTCAATCCCATCTGCCTTGGAGGAGGCAAGGTGAGACAAAATCGAGGACCCTTTCGGATCCGACATGACTTCGATCCTGCGCACCGGCTTTTGTTGGCGGGCCGCCGGCCGCACCGCATTTCCGGCACTCGTGTGCGGCCTGCGGATGGCGGCCTCAGTATGCCTGGCGCTATACGTGGCATTTTGGCTGCAACTCGACAATCCTTTCTGGGCCGGAGCGTCCGCGGCGGCGGTGTGCCAGCCCACTCTGGGCGCTTCCTGGCGCAAAGGTTGGTATCGGATGCTCGGCACCATCCTGGGCGCAGTCGCCATCCTCTTGATCACAGGGTGTTTCGCACAGAATCGTCCCGCATTTCTCATTTCGATGGCGCTATGGGGCGGTGCCTGCGCCACAGTGGCGACACTGCTGCGCAATTTTGCGACCTATGGAGCAGCCCTTGCGAGTACCACCGCCGTCATTATCGGGTGTGACACTCTAGGGGCAGTCGGCGGGCCGGATGGCCAGGCATTCCTTCTCGCGGTGACTCGAGCGGGCGAGATCTGCATCGGAATCGTATGCGCCGCCCTGGTACTTGCGGCCACCGATTTCGGGGGCGCAAGGCGGCGCCTGGCGGCTCAGGTTGCCGCCATTACGGCCGACATCCAGACCGGCATTGCCCAAACGCTCAGCCAGTCCGGCGGGGCAGCGGTTGACCTCCAGTCCATTCGGCGCAGGCTGATCGGCCGCGTCGTGGCGCTTGATCCTGCGGTAGACCACGCCTGCGGGGAATCATCCGAGCTTCGCTATCATTCGTCCGTGCTTGCGCGGGCCTCGCAGGGTCTGTTTGATGCGCTGGTTGGATGGCAGGCACTCGCCAACCATCTGGCGCGACTGCCACTCAGGCTCTCGAGCGAGCAGGCGGAGCAGGTAAAAGATCTCGTACCAAGTGCCCTCTGCGTCCCGCCTGATGAATCTTCCACAGAATTTCCCCCGCCGACCCCGCTTCAGCTCAGCGAGCTCGGCCGGCGCACGGTCCATCGTCTGGATTCAGTGGCGACGAACATTCCCTCGCTGCGGCTGCTGCTCGACCAAACCGCCTTGGCGCTGACCGGTATCGCCAAGGCTTTCCTTGGACTGGCGCTCCTTGTTGGCGATCCGCGCATGCCTGCTCTGCGACGGCGCCAAGTCCGCCCATACATCGCCGATTGGCTTCCATCACTGACAAATGGGGGACGCGCATTCGTCACCATCTGCGCAGCAGAAATCCTCTGGGTCGCGACCGCCTGGCCATCCGGCACAACCTGCATTACCTGGGCAGCCATTGCAGTGGTGCTGTTCGGACCGCGATCGGACCTCGCCTATGCGAGCACCATCGGCTATTGCGTGGGCGCGGCTATAGCTGCCATGTTTGCAGCAACGGTGAAATTCTCGATATTGCCGAACTGCGAATCCTTCGCATCCCTGTGTGTGGTCTTCGCGTGCTTCCTCATCCCGGTCGGCGCCGTAGGATCACGCGGCCGGCTCCCCGCGCTGTTTGGTGTGATGCCGGTGGCTTTTATCGCCCTGGTGTCACCGCAAAATGTCATGGTTTACGACACCGCGGCTTTCTATAACGGCGCCGTGGCGCTCATTACCGGCACCGCGATTGCAGCGCTCGCTTTTCTCCTGCTGCCACCGCTCTCGCCGGAGATCCGGACGCGTCGTCTACTGGATTCAACATTGCGCGATTTGCGCGAAATGGCATCGGGACGGCGACCCCTTCGATCAAGGGAATGGAAACGTCGAACCTACGCGCGCCTGGTCGCGCTACCGGATTCTGCAGGACTCCTCGAAAGAGCGCGAATGACAGCAGCCGTAACGGCAGGCACGGAGTTGATCCACTTACGTCGCGCCGGTCGGCTTGAGCCACTCGGCCCGCAATTAACCGCAGTGTTCGACGCATTTGCTCACGGTCAGGGCATGGCCCTCATCGAGGCCCTGGCGCTCCTTGACCGGCGACTCGCGCTGCTTCACCTGCCAGGCCACCACCTCAGGCGAAAGGTCCGTACTCGTTCATCGATTCTGGCTCTAAAAGAACTCGTGTCCCAACATGCATCTTACTTTTGCACCGAGGCTCAGCAGTGAGGCTGTCTGAAATAGACCTTCTTGGGGTGTACGTCGCGCCCCTCTCCGTGATCCTGGCCGTCGCGTGGCTCATGCTTCTGATCTTCCGGCGAGCCGCCGTATTCACCGGGCTGTCGCGTTATGTTTGGCATCCCGCCCTGTTCTCTCTTGCCGTCTACGTCATTTTGGTGTCGGCCATCGTGCTCTTCATTGCGCGTTAAGTGCTGAAGATGCTGGCGACACCCAAGACAAGAGAACGCGAGGTTCAGGGTCCGGACCAGATGCCAGGACCCGGTAAGCAGCGCCGCCGGATCCGCGATTGGCTCATGGGCGCACTTCCGGTACTGCTGACCCTGGTGAGCGTTGCAGTGGCGATGACATTGGGGCGCGCGATGTGGCGGGCTTACATGGAGACGCCCTGGACCAGAGATGGCACTGTGCGCGCCTACGTTGTCACAATGGCGCCCGAAGTGTCCGGACGCATCGTTGAGCTGCGTGTGACCGACAATCAATTCGTGCATAGAGGTGATCTCTTGATGGTCATCGACCCTACGGACTACCAGATCGCCGTCAGCCGTACGACTGCAGCGCTGCGAGAGGCCCAGTTTGACGCCGGGAATGCCGCCAGCCTGGCACAGCGTCGCGATAGCCTCGCAAAGGTCGACGCTGTCCCTTTCGAGCAGGTCGAGACCTATGGAAACGCCGCGGCGGTTGCGCAGGTGCAGGTGCAGCAAGCTGCGGCCAATCTTCGTCAGGCGCGCACAAACCTACAGCGGACTGAGATTCGTTCCCCGGTCAACGGCTGGGTCACTAACCTGCTGGTGCAGCGCGAGGATTTTGCGACCGTCGGCCAGAATGAGATATCGCTGGTCGACGCAGATTCATTCTGGGTGGATGCATATTTCGAAGAGACGAAACTCGGTTCCATTCACGTGCTGGACAACGCCACGGTCCAACTCCTGGGCTACGCTCCGATTGTCCGCGGGCACGTGGAAAGCATTTCGCGTGGCATCTACGTCGCCAATGCGCAGCAAAGCCAGCAAGGCCTCGCCAACGTCAATCCGATTTTCACCTGGGTGCGCCTGGCGCAGAGGGTTCCCGTGCGAATTCACGTCGACAAGGTTCCCCAAGGCGTGCAGCTCGTGGCGGGAATGACTGCGACCGTGCACATCGAGCGGCCGCCGACGGCGCCGTGAAATCCCGGCGCGGATTACCAGCGGCGCCGGCGCTTGGCGCCTACTGCTTCATATCACCGATTGGATTCTCTTCGAACAGCCGTGCTACCAGAGCGGAATCCAGGTACGCGCGGACTTCCACGATCTTACCGGCGACGAATCGACACACCCAGCAGTACCGATTGTCGAACCTGAGGCCGTTTGCTGCCGTGGCAAGCGAATGCAATTCCACTACCGCTCGATCGGCGCTGACCAGTACGTGTTCCACATGAAGTTGCGTCCCGTGCGGGAGCACTCGATTGAGCCTTTCGAAGGTGTGAGTGCGAAAATCACTCTTGCTTCGGTAATGACCAGCAAGAGGATGGGTTCCCTCCACCGTCCAGTCGACGTTATCGGCAACATTCTCAAAGAACGCCGCACCATCTCCGTTTTCGAGTCCCTTGAAGATTGCGCGAACACGATCAAGTGTAATTGCCATGCTGGTTACCTGCCTGATGTTGTATATGATCCGCGGTGACAGCCTGGGGATCTGCGTGAGCCCTTTCTTGCACAGGAGCGGCCCCATTGAACCTCTCCCGCGCGGGCTGATAGTCCAAATCCCGGCTCACCGCCAACCTCGCCTGCTCGCAGCGATGGGCGAACGGCAGCCATTGCCGATAGCGTGTGTAGACCTCTAGAGAATCGTTGGCGGGCGGGAGCTTCGCCAGCCGCTCCATATTTCGGGTCAGGCGCAAGAACCGCCCGACCCACAAGTCCGGGGACTCTGCCGTGCCGTTGTGGGCCGCGGAGAACTCCTCAAATGATAAGTGTGGCGCAATGTCACCGGCCCAGCCCAGTTGACCGTGCAGATAGTCGACGAAGCGCCCGAATTGGGACGTCAGCCGGGCCAGCAGCGGCTGCCGGGACACGGAGCTGCCCGCAGGCGTCCCCCAGCGTAAGGCCCCCAGTGTCTCGCCGAACGCGAAGAGGACATAGGGCAGGGAGAATTGGTCGCGACCGCTTTGGAAAAAGTACGCAACGTGATGCATGCGCACTCCGTCGGCGTAGGACCAGAAGCTGTCGCTAATCGCCTGGAGGTATCCATCCAATCCATCGCCCTCCGGAAAGTAGGGTGCAAGATTCGCCAGTGGATCCCCTAATCCCTGTTCGGCGTCGGAAAAGTTGGACGCGAGGGTCCGTAGGTCCCGTATAACCTGGTACACGCCCAGCAGGAAGGTGAGAATCAGTGTGATCAGCAACGGTGCACAGAGAGTCTCGGCGATCGTCAGCATGCGCATTAGGTCGCTTTGGGCGTTGACCTGCGACGTCCCGACAGTGGATAACTGCGCGGCACTCAGGTACATGGCGCTGAACAGGCCCGGGCCTACGCCGCGGCCCTCATAGTCGAAGTTCTCTCCGGCCATGAAACCGCGGTATATGAATCCGAACCCGACAACGACGAAGCCAAGCCATATTCCCACGGCCAGCAAGATATTCAGACCCGTAACCTGGCGAAGTGCGAATGGGCGCCAGCGTCGTGAGAGCCGTCGGGTCACACTACGCAGACAGTACCACTGCCACCGACACAGGCGGGTGGCGAGGAATCCTGACTCGTCGTAGTTCAATACGACCAGGAATACATCAATAAACCCAATCAGCAATACTATGGTGCCGAGGACAACCCATGACTCAGGCATGGTCAGAACATCGGATCAATCGGGGATGCAGGCACCCCGCGCGCCTCTATCGCCTTGCCTGCGAGCAGGCACAGATCCTCGCGGAATTGACTGGCGAGAATCTGGACTCCGACCGGGACGGAGCCGATGAGATTCGTCGTGATCGCCAATCCTGGCAGTCCCAGGGCTGGCGGCGCTCTCAGTGGCAATTGCGCGTCCCACACGCGCTGGAATCCCGCGGTCCCTTGCAGGTCCAGCCCATCCGGGAACGGCAATTCACCTGAGACCGGGAGCAGCAGCACCGGATAGGTCCCAAAAAACTGGCGCCATTTGCGCTGTAGGGTGGTACGAAGCACCATGGCATGGCTGACGACATCGCACGGGAGCGACTCCGCCATGCCACGAACGGCCGCGACGACGGCGATTGCTGCGGCATCTCCATCGCGCCTCGCGGCATCAACAAGCCCCGCGAACCCATCTCCGAGCCAGAGCCTCATCTGCACGTCGGCCGCCTCGTGTATCGAGGGTACATCGTCGATCTCTTCGACCATCCAGCCCGCATCAGACAGCCTCCGTCCCGCGTCCAGCACGGCCGCTTCCACCTCTTTGGCAATCTGCATTCCGCCCGGACGAAGGCACATGGCGGCGATCCGTGGCATGGAAGGCCCCTCCAGGGGAACCCCCGCCCACCACGGATCACGCGGATCAGGAGCCGACATGGCCGCAAGGCCGATCCGAAGATCCTCAATGGTACGGGCGATAAGCCCTGTGGAGGACATCATCTGCGCGCCGATTGCGCGCTCGGGTGAAGAAGCGTTGTAGGCTGGAACACGGCCAAGGGTCGGCCGTAACCCATGGATACCGCACGCATAGGCGGGATAGCGCAAAGAGCCCCCGATATCGGTGCCAACTGCCAAGTGGCCAATTCCGGCGGCGACCGCGGCAGCTCCGCCCCCGGTTGAGCCTCCCGGCGTCAGCGCCGGATTGCGCGGGTTGCGAGTAGCCCCGTTCAGCACATTGCTGGTGAACCAGCGTAGAGCGAAGGTCGGTGCATTGCTGCGGCCCAGAAGCACGGCACCCGCCCGCACCAGATTTTCAACGGCCGGGCTATTCACTTTGGCGACCCAGTCCTGCTGAAGGCGGGTGCCGTTCGTCGTGGGAAAGCCCGCCATGTCGGTATTGATCTTCACCGACACCGGAACGCCGGCGAGCGGTCCCGGATCCTCGCCCCGCGCCAGCCTATGGTCCAGCAAGTCAGCCTGTTCCAGTACCAGCTCCGGTGTATGTGCAACGATCGCGTTGATCTGCGGATTGACCGCATCGAGCCTTTGAAGCGCGGCTTCTGCAGCCTCACGGGCTGACACCTTGCGACTGCGGATCAGATCCGCAAGTTCCGTGGCCGACAGGCGCCATAACTGCACTCCAGTAGCCGCCGTCCCGCTCCTGTCAATGCCATTGGACGTGGCCTTGTTCGTAACACATGCGGTCATTTGCGTTGCTCCTGGAGAATCTATTGAGGGCGCCTGGCGCGCCCGGTTGATTCAACACCGATCGTCTAATCCATCAATGGACTCGGGCAATCCGACGGCAGGGGATGCTCGCCGCGAACACTGCCTGCTACAGCAGAATGTGGATTGGATCTGCTCGCCGCCGATTGGATAAGTCGATTCGGCTTTGTCACTGCACGCAGGCGAAAAATACAAAGCATACGGGCCAGTCCAATCACTCCGCAGCTCTGGTGGGCACGATCCATACGCGATGTGACAACTCGCCGCTGGAAATTCCCGAAACTCCGCACTCATCACTGGAGCGTTATGAGCAAGCAAATCGTATCGAGCACCAACGCACCGGCAGCCGTCGGCATCTATTCGCAGGCTGTCCGGGTCGGAAACACCATCTGGCTATCCGGCCAGATTCCTCTGGATCCCAAGACCAACAAAATGGTCGAACGCGACGCGGACACACAAATTCGACGAGTCTTCGAGAATCTCAAGGCGGTCATCACGGCCTCTGGCGCAACCTTCGACGCCGTGGTGAAGGTCAACGTGTATTTGACCGACCTCTCACACTCCGCCCTTCTGAATAAGATCATGGCGGAGTACTTCCGCGAGCCTTACCCGGCTCGCGGCGCGGTCGGTGTCGCCGCGCTGGCAGGCGGAGCACTGGTTGAAGTGGAATGTATTGTCGCGCTCTGAGGAACCTTCCGGCAAACGCATCGGCGCAAGCAGCGGCCTCGCCCAGGTAGATTTGTGGCGCTAACAAAGGACCAATCATGCACATCACGGCGCTCTTACTGTCGCGGTTGCAGTTCGCCTTCACCATCTCGTTTCACATCATCTTTCCGTCCTTCACCATCGGCGTGGCGGCATGGCTGACGTTTCTCGAAGTGCTGTATCAGGCGACTGGACGCCCGACTTACCGGGTGGTCTTCGAGTTCTGGCTGAAGATCTTCGCCGTGGCGTTTGGAATCGGCGTGGTGACGGGAATTGTCATGGCCTTTCAATTCGGGACGAATTGGAGCGTGCTTGCTCGCCTGTTCGGGCCGATTCAAGGTCCCCTGATCTCATATGAGACCTTCACCGCCTTCTTCCTGGAGGCGAGCTTCTTCGGAATACTGCTTTTTGGCCGGGCCCGCGTCCCGCCGTGGTTCTATCTGCTATCAACCGCCATGGTGGCTCTGGGCACCACGCTGTCCGCCTATTGGATCATGGTAAATAACAGCTGGATGCAGGTACCCACCGGCTACCTCGCCGCGCATGGCGCCTTCATACCCGTAGACTGGCCCCGAATTCTCTTCAATTCCGTGGTCGGGGTGCGTTTCCCCCACATGTTGTTTGCCTCCTACCTTACCGGGACGTTCTGTGTGGCAGCGACCGGCGCCTGGTATGTACTTCGCCGGCAATTCAATGCCGAGGCGCGCGTAATGCTGCACATGGGACTGTATCTGGCAGCCCTGCTCATACCCGTCCAGCTTTTCTTCGGACACCTGGTGGGTGACTACGTGCACGATCGCCAGCCAGTCAAGTTTGCCGCCATTGAAGCACGCTGGCATGACGAGCAGCCCGCCGGCGAAGTCCTGATAGCGCTTCCAGACCCCGCCAGTCATACCAACCGCTATGAGATCAAGGTCCCCGTGCTGGGCAGCCTTATCGGGAGCCTGAGCCTTCATTCCAAAGAAATTGGCCTGACCGACTTCCCACGTGCAGATTGGCCACCGATGCTCGTTCCATTTTTCGCCTTTAGGATCATGGTTGGTTGTGGGATTGCCATGCTTCTCGTGGCATGGGTCGGAACGTATCTGAGCCGCAAACAGCGGCTCGAGCAGAACAAGGCCTTGATGTGGGTCACATTCCTGAGTTTTCCGTTGCCCTTCATCGCCATTTTGACCGGCTGGTTCACTGCAGAGGTCGGTCGACAGCCATGGACGGTCTATGGGCTTCTGCGCACGGCGGACGCCGTGACGCCGATTTTGACGACTAACGCCGCCTTGATATCGCTTCTGGTGTACTGCGCAGTCTACGCAGTGATCGGCGCATTCGGGATTCTATTCATATTCCGCATGTTGCGCCGGGGGCCCGGTGGAGCAATGGCTGTGCCACCTCTCGCCTTTCCCCGTCGACCAATGTCCCTCGCCAGTGACTTTGTCGCGGGTCAGGAGTTGCCATGATCACCTTCTGGGTGTCGGTACTCGCCTTGAGCATTCTGCTGTACGTGCTGCTCGATGGCTTCGATCTCGGCGTCGGGATTCTCTACGGCTTTGCCCGCGATGATGGGCAACGGCGCGCCATGATGGGCGCGGTCGCGCCGGTTTGGGACGGCAATGAGACCTGGCTGGTGGTTTCCGGCGTCGTACTCTGGGGCGCGTTTCCGACTGTCTATGCAACGTTGTTTTCGGCGTTTTATCTGCCGCTGCTGTTCTTGCTTTCAGGCCTGATCCTGCGTGGAGTGGCCTTCGAATTTCGCAACAAGGCGCGGCATCTGCCATGGGTCTGGGATGTGGCCTTCGCTGGAGGATCACTCGTTGCGGCCTTCATGCAAGGGTCCATGATCGGCGCTCTCGTTCGAGGACTTCCGCTGCTGAACGGCAATTATCAGGGTGACGAGTTCAGCTGGCTAAGTCCGTTCGCGATACTTTGCGGCGCCGGCCTGTGCCTTGGATACGCACTTCTTGGTGCGTGTTGGCTGGTACGCAAGTCGGACGGAAACGTTCAAGCCCGCGCCTTTCGGCTGATCCCGGCCCTGTCGTTCGCGTCGCTGGCGGTTCTCGCCGCGGTGTTGCTCATTGCACTGAACGAAAATCTGCAGGTCCTGACCCGATGGCTCGAGCGGCCGTATTTGTTCGTCTTTCCGGCAATTGGCATCATCGCCAGCATCACACTGGCATTGAGCATTCGCCGGCGACGGGAACGGGAGCCATTCTATCTGGTGGCGGCGCTGTTCGCGGCGGCGTTCGGTTCGCTTGCCGTATCGTTCTGGCCTTACATGATTCCATTTTCGGTCACGATCAAGGAGGCCGCGGCACCGCAGAGCAGTCTCACCTTCATGTTCTGGGGAGAAGGTCTCTTTGTTTTACCTCTGATGCTGCTCTACACCGCTATCAGTTATCGAGTTTTCCGCGGCAAGGGCAGCTCCACTGCGGCCACTTACTGATGTTCATGCCCTCGAATCCTAACCAGCGGCTACGGTGGTTCAGGAAGCGGCTGCGTCCGATCGGCATTGATCCGCCGACAGTCCTCAAATGAACGCGACGGTCTTCATAGCCCTGAAAGCGCCTATGTTGCCATCCGCGGCCTGGATGCCGAACTTGAGGTTGTACGCGCCGCGATCGTTTCCTATGGGAAGGCAGTCCAAGTAACGCAGCTTCGAGCTCTAGGTGCCATAGCTTCAGCGTTGGATCTTGCTCGGGCCCTCAGCCAGCTGCATTCCGCACAGTCGCAGGAGACTGACACCGAACTGCAACGTGACCCGCTTCCGCATGCGATCGCGGTGCTCATCGGAGAGATGCCGAGCCCGTTCGCGATCGCGCCCGCACCCCAATTCGGGCTGCTCCCCCGAATATTCCCCCCGGACTCCCCTCTGAGCCATTGGAGCGACTTCCGGACATCATCAGCGCCGAGCGCCAGATGGCGGCCGCGAATGCCGCGATCGGAGTATCGCGCTGCCTTTTACCCCAACGTGACATTCGGTCTCGCAGGCGGGCTGCAAGACCCGGGGTTCAATCTCTTGAGCCTACCCAACAGTCTGTGGTCGATCAGGGCCGGCGCAATGGCGCCGCTCTTCGAGGGCCGGTTACAGCGCGCGAAGATGCAACGGTCGTGGTCGCGCTACGCCCAGACGCGCGACCAATATCACGCAACCGTCCTGGCAGCCTTCCTGGAGGTAGAAGACGGACTTAGTCTCACACAACGTCTTGCAACCGAGGTGACGCAGCAGCACGCCGCCAGTGACGAGGCGGAACAGGCTCTTTCGATCCCAACCCGCCTCTATCAGGAGGGACTCGACACCTTCCTGAGTGTGTTGGTCGCGCAGGTGCAGGCGCTTGCCCAACAAAGCATCGGGATCGACGCGCAGGTCCGGCAACTTCAAGCTGCCATCTCGCGAATCCGTGCGCTCGGTATTGGCTGGAACGTTAGCGCCCTGCCAACAGAGGCGCAGACACTGCCATTCGGCCCATTTGAGTACCACAAGGCGGCACCAAGTCCCGAACCCGAATAGGTCACCATCCTGAAGCCAGGGCTACCGGCTGCCCGGTGCCCGGACGAGATCATCGAGTGCGAGATTAAGCGCAAGAACATTCACCCGCGGTTCACCGAACACCCCCAGCCAGCGACTTCGCACCTGGGCGGAAATCAGGGCGCGAACGGTCTGCAGGTCCAGGCCGCGGGCACGCGCCACCCGTGGCGCCTGGTAAAGCGCCGCGGCAACACTCTCCTCCGGGTCCAGACCGCTCGCCGATGCCGTGACCAGATCCACCGGGATGCGGGCCGTATTGCCCGGATCGGCGGCCCGCAGCGTCTGGATATGCGCCTTGATCCCGTCCGTCAAGGCTGGGTTCAAGGGACCCAGGTTCGAGCCGCCAGAGGCGGTACCTGCATAGGGCTGAGGGGTGGTGGCGGACGGACGGCTCCAGAAGTACTTTGGATCACTGAAGTTCTGACCGATCAGGGATGAGGCGATAGGCCTGCCGTGGCGCCACACCAGGCTGCCCGAAGCCTCCTGAGCGAATGCCACCTGGGCGATTGCGGTGATCGCGAGCGGGTAGAGAATCCCCGTCAGTAAGGTAAAAAACGCAAACAGTACAAGTGCGGGACGTAGTAATGAACGCATGCCGCGACCTCAGGTCAGGTGGAGGAGTGTGAGCCCAACATCAATGATCTTGATTCCGACGAAGGGCACGAGCACCCCTCCGACACCATAGAGCAGCAAATTGCGCCGCAGCAGTATCGCCGCGCCCAGAGCCCGATACCTGACCCCCTTCAGCGCCAGAGGAATGAGCAAGATGATGATCAGAGCGTTGAAAATCACGGCGGACAGGATCGCCGAGAAGGGACTTGCCAGATGCATGACGTTGAGGGCATTCAACTGCGGATAGGTGGTCGCGAAGGCTGCAGGAATGATCGCAAAGTATTTGGCCACATCATTGGCGATGCTGAAGGTGGTCAGTGACCCTCGGGTCATGAGCATCTGCTTGCCGGTTTCGACCACTTCGATGAGCTTGGTGGGATTGGAGTCCAGGTCCACCATGTTGCCCGCTTCTTTCGCGGCCTGGGTGCCGGTGTTCATGGCCACCGCGACGTCGGCCTGCGCCAGGGCTGGCGCGTCATTGGTGCCGTCGCCGGTCATGGCAACCAGCCGACCCTGGGCCTGATGGTCGCGGATCAGAGCCAATTTCGCCTCTGGCGTCGCCTCGGCCAGGAAGTCATCCACGCCCGCCTCGGCCGCAATGGCGGCCGCGGTGAGTTTGTTGTCACCGGTGATCATGATGGTCTTGATGCCCATCCGCCGCAGCTCGCCGAACCGTTCCCTGATTCCGCCCTTGACGATATCCTTGAGCTCGATAATGCCGAGCACCCGCCCGCCATCGGCAACCAGCAGTGGCGTACTGCCGCGGCGGGCCACGTCCTGCACGGTGGCCTGAATTCCCTTCGGAAACACACTGCCAGTCGCCTCCACATGCGTCATGATCGCATCGGCGGCACCTTTGCGGATCTGGCGCGCTCCAATATCCACGCCGCTCATGCGTGTGTGCGCAGAAAAGGCGATGAAGGTCGCGCCCAGCGCACCCAGATCGCGCTCGCGCAGGTTGAAGCGCTGCTTGGCCAGCACCACGATGCTGCGCCCCTCAGGGGTTTCATCTGCCAGCGACGCGAGCTGAGCGGCGCTGGCAAGCTCCTCCTCGCTTACCCCGCCAGCCGGTATGAAGGCCGCGGCCTGCCGGTTGCCGAGGGTAATCGTGCCAGTCTTGTCCAGCAGCAGTACATCGACATCCCCGGCGGCCTCCACCGCCCGTCCGGAGGTGGCAATCACGTTGGCCTGCATCATGCGACTCATGCCAGCCACGCCGATGGCAGAAAGCAGCGCTCCGATCGTGGTGGGAATCAGACAAACCAGCAGCGCCACCAGTGCGGTAATAGTCACTGGTGTGCCGAGCTTCGCGACCGCCACGCTGAATATCGAATACGGCAGCAGGGTTGCGGTTGCAAACAGGAATACCAGGGTCAACGCCACCAGCAGAATGGTCAGCGCGATCTCGTTCGGCGTCTTTTGCCGTTTGGCGTTCTCCACCATCGCGATCATGCGGTCAATGAACGTCTCACCCGGATTGACGGTGACGCGCACGACGATCCAATCCGACAGTACCCGGGTGCCGCCGGTCACCGCCGAGAAGTCACCACCTGATTCGCGGATGACCGGCGCGGACTCACCGGTGATGGCGCTTTCATCCACCGATGCGGCTCCTTCAATGACCTCTCCGTCCGCCGGCACCAGGTCGCCCGCCTCGACGAGCACCACGTCGCCGCGCCGTAATTGCCTGACCAAAACCTGGGTCACTTGCGAGCGGTCCGCGGCATCTGCGAGTTTCTTGGCCGCCGCCGCCTGCTTCAGGCCGCGCAGTGCCGACGCCTGCGCCTTGCTGCGCCCCTCGGCCAGCGCTTCGGCAAAATTTGCGAACAGCAGCGTAAACCACAACCAGATCGCCACATTGATGATGAACCAGGCTGGAGCCTCTCCACGGCTCACCAGCGCCTGGACACCCAGCACCGTGGTCAGGATCGCTCCGATGTAGACCACGAACATCACTGGATTGCGCCACTGCGTGCGTGGGTCCAGTTTCGTAACGCTGTCCATCATCGCGGGCCCCAGTAATGACCGGTCGAACATGGAGAGTCTTGGATGCGTCATGATGTTGCCTTCAAATCGAGCGGTCAGTGCCAGAGCATCAGGTGCTCAACGACCGGTCCCAGGGCCAGCGCCGGAACAAAGGTCAGCGCGCCAACCAGGAGAATGGTGCCGATCAGCAACACCACAAAGGTCGGGCCATGCGTGGGCATGGTTCCGGAGGTGACCGGCACGCGCTTCTTGGCCGCCAACGAACCGGCGACGGCCAGTACCGCAACGATCGGCCAGAAACGCCCAAACCAGACCGCCAGGCCCAGCGCCACGTTGTAGAAGGGTGTATTGGCAGACAGGCCGCCGAAGGCACTGCCGTTGTTATTGGACGCCGAGGTAAATGCATAAAGAATTTCTGAAAATCCATGGGCGCCGGGATTGGCAACACCGGCCTGCCCCGCGGCCAGCGATACGGCAACCGCGGTACCCAGAAGGACCAGGGCCGGCATGACGAGGATCGCGATGGAAGTCATCTTCATCTCGAAGGCCTCGATCTTCTTTCCCAGGTATTCCGGCGTGCGTCCTATCATCAGCCCCGCGATAAAGACCCCGACGATGGCAAACACCAGGATGGAGTACAGGCCCGAGCCAACGCCGCCAAACACGACCTCACCCAGTTGCATCAGGAATAGTGGGACGAAGCCACCCAGTGGAGTGTAGGAATCGTGGGCAGAATTGACGGCGCCGGTGGAAGTGGCAGTGGCCACGCCGGCAAATAGGGCTGAAGCGCCGATGCCAAAGCGGGCTTCCTTACCCTCCATGTTGCCACCGGATTGCAGGGCGCTGGCGCTCTGGTCGACGCCCAGATGGGCCGTGAGTGGGTTACCGGCCTGCTCGCTGTACTCCACCAGCCCCACCAGCGGCAACAACAGGATGACCATGGCCGCGAGCACCGCCCACCCCTGCCGGACATCTCCCACGCAGCGTCCGAAGGTGTACGTCAAGGCCGCTGGTATGAGCATGATCGCAAACATTTCCAGGAAGTTCGTCATCGCATTGGGGTTTTCATAAGGGTGGGCAGAGTTCGCATTCATGAAACCACCGCCATTCGTGCCCAGCTCTTTGATGCTTTCCTGGGAGGCGACAGGCCCCATGGGTAGCGTCTGGGTACGGGTAGTAACAGTCTCCTGCACGGCATTGCCTGCGGCATCCTTGACCGGATTGCCCTGGGCATCCACCTTGGGCTGCTGGTACGTCAGCGCCTCCAGTGTTGTCACATCCTTATAGGCACTGAAAGTCTGAACCACTCCTTGGGATGCCAGGGCCAATGCCAAAACGACGGCAATCGGCAGCAGCACGAATAGTGTGGTGCGCGTCAGGTCCACCCAGAAATTACCGATGGTGGTGGAACTATGCCGTGCAAGGCCCCGAATTAGGGCGAACGCCACTGCAATTCCCGTCGCCGCCGAGACAAAATTCTGTACCGCCAGGCCCGCCATCTGGGTCAGGTAGCTCATCGTCGATTCGCCCGAATATCCCTGCCAGTTGGTGTTGGTAACGAAACTCAGCGCGGTATTGAAGGAAGAGTCCGATGAGACGTTGGCAAAGCTCTGGGGGTTCAGGGGCAGCCACAGTTGCAGACGCTGCAGTGCGTAGACGACCAATACCCCGATGGTATTGAAGACGAGCAACGCAAAGCTGTAGCGCTTCCAGTCCATTTCTGCGGCCGGATCGACACCGCCAATACGGTAGGCGAAACGTTCGATCGGCGCGCCTGCGCGCAACGGCCACATAGAGTCGCCGTTCATCACGCCCGCCATATACAGGCCCAACGGCTTGACGCACAGAAGCACCAGTCCCAAGAAGACCACCAACAATGTTGCAGTTGAGGCAGTCATTAGAATCGCTCCGGCTTGATCAGCGCGGACAGCAAATAGCCAACGAGCATGATACAGAGCAGGCCGCTGGTCACGTAAATCACGGTCATTTCGCACTCCTCAAGCGATCAATCGCCCACACCAGCCAGTGCGTCACGGAGTAGAGTCCAATGACTAGCAGTACGAATACGAAGTCCATGACGTTATCCTTCCAGTAGTGGTGGTGGCTCTAGAAGTGCAACGGCGAGCGGATGTCGGCGCGGTCACGCTCCAAGAACCGCACCTTGAGTTGAGTGGGACCTCAAGGTCGACAATTGCGGCCCATGGCACAAAGTACCTTCTGTCGCCGTGAATCTCTGCCCGACATGATTGCCATCTGCAACGGAACAATGACAACCCGCGCGTGCGCCCTCTTGCACAGGAACGCACTGATTGCATCTAAGCGCCGCCCAAAAGGCCGGGGCACTCGATTTTCTGACGAATCCGTGCCACACGGAAGATCTGCTGCGCCTGGTCCGTGCCGCGCTCAGTCTGGATTTTCAGCGTCGCGCCAGGCAAACCGAACTGGACGGCCTGCCGCGACGCTTCAAGTCGTTGACGCCGCGTGAACACGAGGTCCTGCCACTGGTGGTTAGCGGCCTGCTGAACAAGCAAGCCGCGGCACATTTCGGCATCAGCGAAATTACCCTACAGATCCAACGGACCAATGTACTGCGGAAGATGGAAGCGCACTCATTGGCAGAGCTTGTGCGAATAGCGGACGCATTGGAGATTCCTTTGGCACAACTGCGGCGTCTGCCGCGCCAGACAGCCAAATTCGGGCTGGCAGTGGAGGCAGGACTCGCGTAGGCGCTAGATTCAAGACGCGGCCGCCCAGTTTTTCGGGAATCCGGCTACCTACTGCCGATCCGACCAGACCTCGCCAGGCTCATCCGGCTACCTGCCACCGCCGCAAAGCTACCGCCGCCCAAACCGCCTCCACAGCGCCAAATGGCCACGCCCCTTGCAGGAAACCGTAGGAGGAACCCAGGAGGCAGGATCCGGCAAAGGCCAGAATCCAGATCCGGCCGCGGCTCTCGAGTGCGTAGCAAATCAACATGGCGGAGACGGCAAGCAGCCCGTAGAGCGTCAGCGCATTCACGCCGTCACGCAGCTGCCGCCTCGGCGAGTCTGTCGAGCCACATTTCGAGGCAGCGGCGACCGCATGCCGCGCCGGCCTCCGCCATCGCGTGAGACTGCTGCCTCAGCTCCGTAACGCTGACGCCCGGCGTGACCGCGATCTCGCAGGCATGTCCGATTAGCCAACGCTCGAACCCCGCACCTGCGGCCTCGGGATGGAACTGGAAAGCCAAGACCTGCCGGCCGACGGAAAACGCCTGGTTGGCGCAGATACCCGTTGAGGCAAGGCGTACCGCGCCGACAGGCAAGTCGAAGGTATCCCCGTGCCAATGCAGCACCGGAATGCCTTCCAATGCCGCCAGCGCCCCGCGACATCCGGCATCAGTCAGGGTCACGGCCGACCATCCGATCTCCTTGGCCGGGGCCGGGTACACCCGGGCTCCCATGGCACGGGCAATCAGCTGGGCGCCCAGACAAATACCAAGCAGCGGTTTCCGGCTTGCCAGACGGCGCTGGATGGCAGCAAGTTCCTCCAGAAGGAAGGGATATAGGTCGTCCTCGTAGGCCCCGATGGGGCCGCCGAGGACAACCAGCAGATCGGCTTTGTCCAGCAGATCTGCAACCATTTGGTCAACGCCAATGTCGAGATAGGCAACGTGGTATCCACGACCTTCCAAGACGGGAGCGAAAACGCCCAGATCCTCGAAATGAACATGCCGGATGACAATGGCGGACTTCATGGATCCTTTTCCGTTCAAGCCTGAAAGTAGCTGTCGGCCAGTAGCATATCTTCATAGAAAGCGCCGAACCGATTCTGAGGATCGCGGATGTGGATTTCCAACACCCACAGTAATGGCTTCGGCTTGAACTCTACCTCGGCCAAGGGGCCCTTGTAGATCGCCTCATGAGGAAAGTCCGAGATCCGATGCCCCGACAAATCCATATTCAGCTCCCAGCCCATCTTTCGGGCCTCAACTATGGCAAAGTCATAGAGCGCCTTGCCGCTCACACCCGACGTCGCCCACTTGCGCCGCACTATGTGGAAGAGCTTGCGTGCGCTCGTGGCACAGCGCTGCATCTCGCTTTGCTGTCCGACCACAAAGGTGTCGCCGCCATCACCCTCCCAGTCCTTCCAGACCGGGCCGATGTCAATGAAGAACATGTCATTCTCGCCGAGAATCACACCCGGATCGGAGGCGGCGCCGAAGGTCTTCAAGGTATTCGTGCCAAAACGAACGTAGACGTCGTGCCAGCCCTTCAGCATGCCCAAACCGGCAAGCAAGTCCTTGGCCATCTCGACTGCGTCCTCCTCCACCATGCCAGGCTTCACACGTGAGGCAATTTCATGAATCGCATCACGGGTGCGTTTGCGCACGAAGAGCATTTGTTCTTCGTTGAACGCCGCGCCAACCGCCTCCAGATCCGTCGTCACAGCCAGATCAGTCTTCATTGCAAGCTCACTCATTCACTCTCTCCAGTTGATGTAGAGGAATCACGCCGGCCATTTGGCCGTCGCATGGCAGACCAGGCTGATGGCCAGACCATCGGTTTCCTGGGTCAGGGGGATTTGGCAGGCCAGGCGATCGCCGGGACCAATATCATCGAGGTTGGCGAGTAGGCGCCGCTCAGTTCGCGCCGGTTGGCGCAGCCGATCCCGCCAGGGTTCGGCGACCGTGATTTTGCAGGTGCCACAAGAAGCCTTGCCGCCACAGACACTGAGAATGGGGGCGCCAGCTTCACGGAGCGCGGACAAGAGCGTGGCGCCGAGAGGTCCGCGAATGGCGCGGATGGTCCCGTGAATATTGACGAAGAGCTGGACCGATGGGAGACCGCTGCTGCGAACGACGGGCGCAGCCGGCTCAAACGCATCAGTCAGAAATCTATCCTCGTGAAAACCAGGCAACTGACCAAGCCGCGCGCGCGCGGCATCGATCATCGCGCCTGAGCCGCAGGCGTACAGGTCCGCATGGTGCAGATCGGCAAAGTCCTCAGTGACGGCGTCCTGCACGTAGCCGCAACGTCCCGCCCAGCTGGCGGGCGGCATCGAAAGAACGGGTATGAAGCTGAAGCGAGTGTGCTCGAGCGCCAGCTGACAAAGGTGCTCGTTTAGGTACAAGTCGTGAGGCAAACGCCCACCCCAGTAAAGTCGGATCGGACGATGACCGCCGGCTGCAAGGCCGTGTTCAAGTAACGCCTTAAGCGGAGCGAGCCCCGTGCCGGTACCCATCAGGATCGCCGTGCCCCTACCCTCGCGCCAATTGACCTGTCCGAAGGGGCCCTCAAACGTCAGCTTGTCGTCCACCTTCAGTCGGCTGAGCGCAGTTTCTGAGAAACGGCCGCCGGGTCGCCGACGGATGTGAAGCTCAATCGGCCGGTCGATTCCGCAGGCGTTTGCCATCGAAAAACTGCGTCGCTGACCGTCAGCGAGAATTAAGCTCAGGAACTGCCCGGGTCGATAGCGAAACCTTGCCTGGGGCGGCGGAGCGAGCACCAAGCGGGTGACATCAGCGGCAAGGCGGTCCAGGCGCTGGACCGCAGCCTCAAAGCGATTCGCCGCGGCGGAATCCTCATGCATCGGCAACTGATTCATGGTTATGGTCGATGACCAAGACATAGCGGATTGGGGCGACCAAAGGTCTTGGTCGCCCCGGCCTCGCTAGGTCACTGGCTGGGCCGGCTGGTGCCGCGCATGGACCAGGTCAAGATCCTGGCGTATACGCACTTGCGCGCTCGGCTTGGTGCGATGGAAGACGATGATCCAGGCCACCCCTGCCGCGAGGTAAGCGAGGAACAGATACGGGAAGTACAGGACCGGCGCGGGGGGCAATGGGTAAACGCTGCCGACCGCCGGAATGACCAGCATCACCAGCGATGCGACGCAAAGCCCCACGTCCCTGGTCTTGAGCTGCCCAAGCTGCTTGAGGTAGGCCGGGGCGGCCAGGCTGATCATGAAGTAAGGGACGATGAAGCCGAAGGCCGCAAGCGTTCCGACCCAGTTAAAGATATCCAGAGGAGCGTTGTGCAGGAACACGAGCACGCAGGGCACGGCGAGCGCGATGGCACTCATGAGCGTGACTGCGATGTGAGGGGTCGCATTCCGGGAATGCGCGTCTGCCGTTGAAGAATGAAAAATCCCGTGGCGGCCCATGGCAAAGATCACTCGAGCGCCGGCGTTGATGCACGAGAGGCATAGAGCAAAGAAGCTGATCATCGCGCCAGCCGAGAGTGGCGCCTGAAGCGACGGCATGTGAGCCAGTACGGCCATGACATTCAGCGGAGCATCGATCTGGTCCAGCGAAGTCTTATAGCCTTGTGTCGCCTGCACCATCACGTAGGTGACAAAGACGAAGAACCCGCCCGAGATCAGCAGACTCATCCAGACTGCACGGGGAATCGAGCGCAATGAGTTTTTGGCTTCATCGCCGAAGGCAGTGGCGCACTCGAAGCCGACCAGGCTGAATATCGCCACGACCACGCCAAGACCCACTTTCGACCAGGGCAGCGTGCTGACGGCGAATTGGCTGTGATCGACCTGAAAGCCATGCTGACCGAGGGTAATCAGGCACAGAATGAAAATCAGCGCCATGGAGACGCCTTCGAAGACCAGCATCAGCATGGCCGACAGCTGGACATTCTTCCAGGCACAGAACCATGCGGCGCCGACGCAAACCGCGAACAGGACGACTGGTGGGCAGTCGATTCCGACCATCAACAGCAGCTTGCCGGCGAAGATAGAGAAGCCAGTGACGCCCGCCATTGCTATCCCAAGATAGGCCCAGATGAGCGCCCAGCCGCCAATGCCGCCGGCGGTCAAGCCCAGACCACGCGAGATATAAGCGTACATCGAGCCCGAGCACGTCGACCGGCGGGCGAATTGATTTAAGTTCAACGCCACGAATAACAACATGGCCGTCCCGATCAGATAGGGCAGCCAGCTCCAGCTTCCGGTATTGGAATACATGACCGGGATGATGAGTGCCGCAGTCATGGTCGGGGAGATCAGTGCCACGCTTTGCGCGAGCAGCTCCCCGAATCCTAGACAATTTGTCTTGAGTGTTGCCTTCGACATGTTGTGAGTCCTTTCTGTGCACACCGTGGTTGGACAATAAGTTCCCGCCCGGTCATTCCTGTCTTCTGATTTCTTATGGAGGACTACCGGTCCTTGGGTGCCATTGATACAGTCGCAGCTGGCTGCTTAGAACCGCCAGTTTTTGCAATTCTTGCTGGTCCAGTCTTGGGAGACGATGGAATGCTGCGACCCTGGGCTCCGAACATCATCATCCGTCGTAAGGCTGATGCCTCCGTGCACCAGCAAATCGTCCACGCACTGATCGAGGAGATCCGCAGCGGCCGCCTGGTGCCCGGCTCGGCACTGCCCGGCAGCCGCAAACTCGCCGAGCAGCTGAAGGTGAACCGCAAAACGATCGTTCAGGTCTATGAGGAACTGATCGCACAGGGCTGGCTCACGGCAGATGCGACTCGGGCGACATTCGTATCCGGGGAGTTTCCGGTGATGGATCAACCGCCTGCGGGGGCCCGCGGTCGCACGGAGCGCGTGGTGGCGCAACCGGACTTTCCATTGCACCGTCGTACACCAAATCTTGACTTCGTTGCGCCAACAAAGGGCATGCTGTGCTTCGATGACGGTTTGCCCGACACCCGTCTGGCTCCCATTGAAGTACTGGCGCGCGCCTATCGCCGGGCCCTCCTGGAGGCAGTGAAGACCAACCGTCTGGGCTACGGTGACCCCAGAGGATCCCTTCGATTGCGCCAGGCAGTGGCAACCATGCTGCATATGGATAGGGGTTTAAGCTGCACACCTGAAAATATTTGTCTCGTTCGCGGCAGTCAGATGGGCATCTACCTCGCTGCACGCCTGCTGGTCCGTCCCGGCGATGTGGTGGTTATGGAGTCATTGAGTTATCCGCCGGCCCGCGAGGCGTTCATTGCCGCTGGAGCTGAGATCGCCTGCGTGGGCGTCGACGCGCAGGGTCTGAGGTTGGATGAGCTTGAACGCCTCTGCCGCAAACGCAGGGTACGGGCCGTCTACATCACACCACATCATCAGTTTCCGACCACGGTGGTGCTTAGGCCGGAGCGCCGCCTTTATCTCATGCTATTGGCGGAGCAATTCGGCCTGGCACTGATCGAGGACGATTACGATCATGAGTTTCAGTTCGACCACCGGCCCATGCTGCCGCTCGCCAGCGGGGATCAGGGACACAAAGTCGTCTACATCGGCTCAATGTCCAAACTCCTCACGCCGAGCCTGCGCGTTGGTTATATGCACGCCTCGACCTCGGTAATCGATCGGGCGGCAGCGGAAATCATGGTTATCGACCGGCAAGGTGATCCCGCGACCGAGGCCGCCGTCGCCGAACTGATGGAAACGGGAGCCGTCAAGCGCCATACGCGTCACGTGCTCAAGTGCTACGCCGAGCGTCGGACGGTGCTGGCCGATTGTCTTAGAGATTCCTTCGGGGATGATGTGGAATTCACGCTTTCAGCCGGCGGGTTGGCGATCTGGGTTGAGTTCAAAAGCGGGATCGACGTTTCCGCGCTGGCCGAGGCGGGTCGCCAACGCAAGGTGGGACTTACGCCGGGGTCCACTCATTCGATGTCGGGACAGATCGTGCAGGCCGCCCGCATGGGGTTTGGATCACTCGACCGGACAGAAATCCGTAGAGCGGTCCATCGCCTGGCGCAAGCCCGGCGTGACCTCTGATAGCACTCGGCCTGCTTGGTTCGGACAGATTCTGGAGGTAGGTGTCGCAGGTTCAAATCCTGTCATCCAGAGCATTGAAATCCGGAAGCGTCTCGGTCTTGAGCATCGATGCCACAACTGGCGCGCTTGCAGCGGTCGCCGGCAGTCCCTTTACGACCGGCGCCAATCCGTACTCGGTTACCCTCCCGATAGATACATTCGATCCCTGGGACTAGTAGGGGCTCCCTTGATTTCCGTGACAAAGATGCCGCGGCTTTTTCCCGGTAATTCCAGCGGTGGCTTGAGATCAATTCGGCCGCTGTGATGCGCCGGGCCCTCGCAATACTCGGCCGCGGCCCCCGTTGAGGCGGCTATAATCCTCAGCGCACACAGCTTCAGGGGGAAGGTATGCGCGTAGGAATTCCCGGGCGCTGCGCGATGCTTGGGTTGCTGTCGGCCTGGAGCCTTATGGGCGTTGCCGCGGCACCGGCCGGCGAACCCATTGCCATCGGCCAGCAATTCCAGCTGGTGTCCCCCAGCATGGGCGAAACGCGCCGTTATCAGGTGCACCGGCCGCCCAATTACGACGCCAGCACCGATCGCTACCCGGTATTGATCGTGCTGGATGGCGAGGATGACTTTGCGCACGCGAGTACCACGGTTGATGCGCTGGCGGCGGCCGATTTTATTCCACCGATGATCGTGGTCGGAATCCCGAACACGGTCCGATCACGCGACCTTATCCCGCATGGCAAGCCGCCACCAGGAGTCGTGCCCTCGGGCCACGGCGGGCCGGAAAAGTTCATCGAATTCATCGCCAGCGAACTGATGCCGAGGATTGATCAGGACTATCGCACGCAGCCCTATCGGGTGCTGGCGGGCCATTCCGACGGCGGGCTGCTGGTGCTGTATGCGCTGATACGCCGGCCCGACGCCTTCAAGGGTTACGTGCTCGCAAGCCCCGCCTTCGGTGACAGCAAGGATCTCGCCCAGGAGGTGGATGCCTACCTGCGCGAGCACCAAGCGGTCGCGGCCGATATATACATGACCCTGGCGAATGAGGGCGGCAGCATGCTCAGCGGCAGTTGGCAAATGGCCTCTTGGCTGCAGGAGCGGACTTTTCGCAGCAGCCTGCGATTTACCTATCGCCGCTATCCGGAGGAAACGCACGGCAGCATCCCGGTGCGCAGCATCTATGACGGATTGCAGGTCATTTTCACGGGTTGGCGGATCGCCGATCCATTCCAGCTCTATGAGGAGTCAGGCGCGAGCGGGCTCGAGAAGCACTACGCCGCAATCTCAGCGCGCCTGGGCTACACCGTGGCGCCGCCGCAAGAAACACTGTTCTCGGTCTTCAATGCACTGGAAGGTGCCGGCCGATTCGCGGAGGCGGAACCGATCATCAGCCAGGCCATGCAGTTGTATCCGACCAGCGCCACCGCCTACTACTACGGCGGACGTCTGGCCTTGGACATGAAGAACAAGCCACTCGCCACGCAGCGCCTGAAGAGATCCATGGCGCTGGAACCCGGATGGGCCGGACCACGGACGATGCTGGTGCAAGCTGGCATCGATCCGGACGCAACCGGAAGTCGGTAGTTGGGCTTGGATGCTGGATCGCGTAGGGTCGAACCTACGCCCTATTGAGAGCGCGCTTGCCCGGGCGTCGGCCCCAGTGAGGTTGAATGTCCAAGGGTGCAGGGCATTCAGGACCTTAAGCCTGACCAACCTCACTCAGTGTCATGTGGCGTGGGCTGTCGTTCGAGTCCCCTGGATGGGCGTGCGTCAGAAATCCCGGTGGACAACGCATCCTGCAATGCCTGGCGCGGTGCTGCCGTCGACCAGTAAGCCGACTGACGCCCCAACGTCTGGCCGATTGGTGTGATTTCAAAACCTTTAATAAGGATTCATAGGCCACCCAAAGACCATTCAGCGGGTTTGGGCCATATGTGTGCGCAGATCGCTATCCAAACGCTCCATCAACCGGTTTGGCACATCGATCGACATTGCAACGCAACAAACTTACACAGGGGTAATCTCCATGAAAACGGCTCTCATCGGAATCGCATTCGTCGCGACCGCAACGCTCTTCGGAGTGTCGGCGCAGGCCAACTGCGCCTATCCAGGTGGCGGGAACGGCAAGCAGGTCACACTGCCCTTTCATCACCCGAACTTCGCCGAACATGAAGGCATCGTTGGCACCTGGCTGGTGAATTACGGTCCGGTTGGCCAGGCCTTCATTCAATGGCATAGCGATGGCACCGAGTGGGAGAACATCACTCACCCGACCATCGGCGGAAACATCTGCATGGGCTCCTGGATCGCCACGGGCCCCTGGACTGTGTCGCGCAATCACTTCGGTTGGATCTTTGATTCCAGCGGAATGATCGCCGGCTGGTTCAATGAGACCGAGACCGACACGCTGTCCAAGGACGGAAACTCCTACACGGGAACCAACGTGACGGTGTTCTATGACATGGACAACAACGTGGTGCCTGCCCCGGGAGCGCCGACGCCGGCGCCCGCAACGGGCTATCCCGGTACCTCGTCAGCGGTGCGCATCGAGCCCTGATATGCATTGATCGGCAGATGCCATGCTCCCGTCGTCGCAGGCTCTGCGGCGGCGGGAGCCGCGCCGGGTACGGCGCTTGCGCCGGGATGAGAACGCAGGCGCCGCAGGCTCGAATCCCCCCCCCTCTAGAGCCATGATTATATTGAAGTTATTTTCACCCTGACCTCTTTCAAGTGACCGCAGGCTTGGGGTTATCGGTCGAACCTTCCCGGAAGCGGCACTTCCCGCGCCAGCACTGCTCATCACGCCGGGTCGGGACAGGCCGCCCCCTCAGAAATGCCGCCAATCGGTGAAACTACTTCACCCTGGCAACAGTCTTCTCGTTGGCTTCGCGGCTCAACGGGGGGGTCTGGTTTGAAATTTGTCCCGCTGATCTGGTCCGGCATCTGGCGCAAGCCGGTGCGCACGGCCCTGATTTTTCTTCAGGTCTGCGTGGCCTTCGCCCTGTTCGGCGTGCTGCAGGGCATGAAGACCGGGATGGACAGGGTCATCGCCAACACTCGAGCGGACGTGCTCTATGTCGGTCCCGCCGTCTACGGCGGAGCGCCGCTGTCGATTGCCGGTCTGAGCCGCCTCAAGTCCGTTCCCGGCGTGAAAACCGTGTCCTTCAATTACGGGATGATGACCTTCTACCAGAAGCCGACCCAATCGGTTTACGTCTTCGCCATCCCGCCCAGTGACCTCTTCCTCACGATGGCTCCGGAAGCCTTCATTGCTCAGCCCAAGGACCTCGAGGCCCTGCGCAAGACTCGAACCGGGATACTGATCACGGCGGACATCGCCAAAAAATACGGATGGCATATCGGGGATAGGATTCCGCTCACTTCGAGCACGCTGCAGAGCAACGGCTCCTCGACCTGGGCCTTCGATATCGTGGGCATGGTCACCTTTCACGATAGGGACGAGGCCAATTTTGTATTTGCCAACTACTACTACATCGATGAGGCGCGCGCGCTCAACAAGGGCGCGGTGGGCCACTTCTACGCAATTGCCGCGGACCCGAAGCAGGCGGCCGCCGTGAGCGAAGCCATCGATCACGCCTTCGCCAACTCTGCGACTCCAACCGCAACGGCCTCGTTCAGGGAACGCTCGCAGCAGACGCTGCAATCACTCGGCGATTTGAACTTCGCCATCCGCTGGATCCTAAGCGCGGTGCTGGCGGCTTTGGTGTTCTCAACCGCCACCATGGTGATGCAGGCGCTGCGCGAGCGCACACCCGAGCTGGCCGTCCTGAAGACGCTCGGCTTCGGCAACCGGACGGTGTTTGTCCTCATCGCGGCCGAGTCGCTGCTGATCTGCATCGCGGCCTCGCTGCTGGGTCTGATGTTGGCTCTGGCCGCCTTCCCCCTTGCCGGCAAGTACATACCCGGGCTTTCGATGCCCATGACGGTCATGGCCTTGGGCATTCTCGGAGCCGCGCTGGTGGCCCTCCTCAGCGTCAGCGTGCCAGGGCTGCGCGCGGCCAGGCTGAACATCGTCGATGCTCTGACGGAACTCTAGGCACATGGAATTCCTCAGGCAGCTGAGTGTGGTTTTGCGCATGAACCTGCTTGGCTTGCCACATCGCCTGGGATTGGTGTGTACCACCGTCATCGGCGTGACCTGTGCCGTGGGGGTACTGGTCTCCATGCTGGCCCTGGGTGTCGGCGCCCGGCAGGCAGCGATGGGGAATGTGCGCCCTGACCGGGCAAGCGTGCTGAGCCTGGATGCGGTCGGACCCGGTCAAAGCAGCATTCCGAAGGATATCGCGGCGCTGATCGGTGATCTTCCCGGAATCCGGCGCAACGCGGCCGGTCAGCCCATCGCGGTGCCGCAGACTCTGATGTACGTCGTGGCCAGGAGGAAGGACTCCGGCACCTTGGTCGGCTTCTCCATCACGGGCGCGGGAGCGGGTCTCACCGACTATGCACCGGAGCTGCATCTGACCGCCGGCCACATGTATCACCCGGGATTGCACGAGCTCATCGCGAGCAACTACTGCGCGCACCAGTACCAGAATTTCAGCGCCGGCGACCGGCGGCTTATCCAAGGCCTCGAGTGGCGGGTCGTGGGTAACTTCGACCTCGGGCACAGCAACGGGAGCTGCACGGTCTATGCGGATGCGAACACCGTTCTGTCTGCATTGGGTGGCAGCAACTACAACGAAGTCAACGTGATGCTGGGATCCCCGGCGGCATTTGATCAGCTCGTCAATGCGGCCCGGGGCAATCCCCTGCTGCATGTCAAAGTCGAGCACGAAGCGCAGCTGGCCGAGGACGGCGTGCAGCAGGTCAATGCCATACTGGACTTCGTCAGCTACTTTGTGGCCAGCATACTGGCCGTGGCCGCCACCATCGGTGCCGCCAATTCCCTCTACGTGCTGGTGGACAGCCGCCGCCGGGAGCTTGCGACGCTGCGCGCCGTGGGATTCGGTGCCGCACCCATGGTGGTGGCGACGTTAACCGAGGCCATACTCCTGGCGATGCCCGGGGCACTGATCGGCGCGGGACTTGCGTGGCTCTTCTTTGACGGCATTGCCGCCAGCCCCTTGGGGTTCAGCTTTCACCTGGCCGTGACGCCTGACCTGGCCGCGCTGGGCATGGGCTGGGCGCTTGGCATGGGTGTGCTCAGCGGACTCTTGCCGGCGGCTCGGGCGGCGCGCGTGCCGGTCACGGTCGCGCTGCGCGCCAAATGACCTGCACTGGCTTCGACGGACCGTCCGCCACCGGATCTGGCATGATGTTGCCAGTTTCGGATAGTGTAGGTCGGCCGCACGGCCAACGGGGGGCGCAAGCATGACGTGGCAGGATCTCTTCGAGGAACTCTCCACCCGGCAATCCACTGCCTTCCGAGCCGGAGACATCGTCAACGTGCGCCATACCATTGCCGGAATAGAAACCTTCATACGCAACTATCAGGACTCGGGCTGCCCTGCGCATACCGAATCCGTTCCGGTGCCCATCCTCGCCCACATTCGCAACGAGATGGCGCTGAAGTTCCCCGGGGCAGGTCGATAGCGGCAACCTCCGCTCCCATGGATGGCCAGCGGCGGAGTCCCGCCTACCTGCGTGCGGTCGGTTGGCTGCTGAGCAGCGCTGCCTTGATAGCGGCAATGCCTGCGTCCGCCGGCATTTCCGTGTTCCAAACGACCCCCTCCGACCCGCGCGCCATCACCGTCGCGGGCAAGGGCGACGGACGTGCCGATGATACCGATGCCATCCAGCAGGCTCTGGATAGGGCGACCGAACACTCACCCGGTGGCGTGGTCTTCCTGCCTTCGGGGCGCTACCGAATCAGTCACACGCTGCTGATTGCACCGGGTGTCCGGCTATTCGGCATCGGCGCGAGCCGCCCGGTCCTCCTCCTGGGCAGTCACACACCGGGTTTCCAGCAAGGCGTGGGCAGCATGGTGGTGTTCACGGGTGCGAGGCGTGGCGATCCGGTGCGCACCGGCCCGGGACCCGGCGAAGCGCGGGTGCCGTTTCCGCCGCCGACGGTGGTGCCCTTCGATGCCAAGGTCGCGGATGCGAATTCCAGCACCTTCTATTCGGCGATGAGCAACATCGACATCGAGATCGGGCCGGAGAACCCTGCCGCGGCGGCAATCCGCTTCCGGGTGGCGCAGCATGCCTACCTGAGCAACATGGACTTTCATCTGGGAGGCGCGTTTGCCGGTATCTACCAGGCCGGCAACTTCGTGCAGAACCTGCACTTTTTCGGCGGCCGCTACGGCATCGTCACCGAGAAGACCTCGCCCGCCTGGCAGTTCACGGTTCTGGATTCGAGCTTCGAGGGCCAGAGCGTCGCGGCGATCCGCGAACATGAAGCGGGACTGACGCTGGTCGATGTGTGGCTGCGAAACGTCCCGGTCGGTATCGAAATCGACCGCGGGTATGGTGATTCGCTGTGGGGCAAGGACGTTCGATTCGAAGGGGTGCGGGAAGCCGGCGTCGTGATCTCCAATGAGAGCACGGTTTATACGCAGGTGGGATTCGACAACGCCGTGGCCCGGGATACGCCGGTCTTCGTGCGCTTCCGGGACAGTGGGCGCAGCGTGGCGGGCACGGGACGCAGCTATCGTGTCCGCTCCTTCAGCCATGGGCTCGCAGTGCCGGGACTCGGACAGCTCGGACACTTCGCCACTGCGCAGGATCTGACGCCCATCGCTCATCTACCCGCGCCCGCCGCACCGGCGGTGCGCGCCCTGCCGCCGGTTGCACAATGGGCCAATGCGCATGAACTGGGCGCCGTGGGCGATGGCAAGAGCGACGACACCGTGGCGCTGCAACGGGCCATCGATGCGCACCGCATCATCTATCTGCCCCTGGGCACGTACCGGGTCAGCGCTACGCTGCGGCTGCGGCCCGACTCGGTGCTGATCGGCCTGCATCCAGGGCTGACGCGCCTCGAAATCGCGGATGGCACGGCAGCCTTCCAGGGCGCGGGCGGACCGAAGGCCCTGCTTCAGTCGGCTATGGGCGGGGATGCCATCGTCTCCGGCATTGGCTTGCTCACCGGCGGTGTGAATCCACGGGCCACGGCGCTGCTATGGAGCGCGGGCGAGAACTCCCTGGTGATCGATGTCAAATTCGAACTGCCGCGCGGGACGCCGGGCGGTGCGGACTCCCCCCAGCGCTGGGATGGACAGTACCCGAGTCTGTGGGTCAGCCATGGCGGGGGTACTTTCGTCGGCAACTGGAGTCCGGATACCTATGCCAGTGCCGGTCTGTATGTCTCCGATACCGAAATACCGGGACATGTCTACGAGATGTCGGTGGAGCACCATGTACGCAACGAGATCGTCCTGAACCATGTCTCGCACTGGGAGTTCCTCGCGCCGCAGACCGAGGAGGAATACCGGGAGAGCCTCAAGGCCGTGTCCTTCGAACTGCGCGACTCGCATGACATCCTGATCGCCAACTATCACGCCTACCGCGTCACCCGCACCCTGGGTCCGGCGCCGGCAGCGGTACGCTTGTACGGCGTCGACGCCATCCACTTCCGCAATGTCCATGTGAATGCGGAAAGCGGCTTCTCGACCTGCGATGACGGCGGCTGTGCCACCTTCCTGCGCCTGAGCAAGTATCCGTTCGACAATGCCATCGAAAACGAGCCGGAGGGCATGACCGTGCGGGAGCGCGAGTTCGCGCGCCTGGATCTGGGTTCAGCCCCGGTCGCCGCGGCGCCTGCGGTCTTACGGCCCGGCGCGGTGGTGATAAAACTGGCGGGTGGCTTCGAGGCGCTCGGCGGCGGCGCGCTGGATGCCAAGGGGACGCTGTACTTCATCGACCGGATCGCGCAGCGCATCTACGCCTGGTCGCAGGCCGGCCTTGCCATCATCAGCAGCCAACCGATCGATCCGGTGAACCTGGCGGTGGACCATTCGGGCAACCTGCTGGTGCTGTCCTCGGCCGGCCTCACCGGCACGGTGTACAGCTTGCCGCCCGGGGGTCCGGATGGCGCCCTCAGCCTCATCGAGCCGGAGCCCGCGACCCGGCACCCTGCGGCCGAGATCGCGGTGCCGGCCGTGTGGTGGGTCAACGGCGAGTTCAAGGATCAATACGATCCGCGGACCGATCACTTCACCACCCTGGCGGAACTCTTCGCGCAGGAAGTGGCTGCTGGAGCTGCCCAGGAGTATGCCGCGCCGGATGGCAGCCTGGTGCTGCCGGCCTATCGGGTGTTTCATCAGGGCGCGCCGGATTATCGCGGCTGGCGCTTTTCTCATTCACTGGACACGTATGGGTTTCTCGTGGCCGCGCCGGGCACACGTCTGTACGTGAGCAATGCCTCGGAGGCCAAGACCTACTCCGCGAGGCTGGGGCGCAACGGCGCGCTCGAGGACTTGCGGGTTTTCGCCGAGCGCGGTGGGGAAAGCGTGACCGCCGATGCCTCCGGGCGGGTCTATGTCGCCAACGGCCAGATCTTCGTCTACGGCGCGAACGGCAGCCAGTTGGGTATCATTGAGGTGCCGGAGCGCCCGCTGCAGCTGCTGGCGGATGGCCAGACCTTGTACATCCTGACGCACCACTCACTGTATTCAGTGGATCTCAAATGAGGGGCATCGACATGCGATCTTCAAGCTTAGTAGCCGTCTCACTGTGTCTGATGGCCGCCACGGTGGCGCTGGCGCAAACCCCTCAGAGGACCGAGGGTCCGGGATTGAAGGCCGGAGAAGACTCGCGCTACAAGGCCGAAATCGATCTGTGCAAGAACCACCACCCGGTGATCCGCACTCCTGGCCCAGCCGGTGCCCGAGTGGCGGCGGCCGACGCGGCGCCCGCTGACGTCCAGGCCATCCCGGGGATCATTGCCGCCGGCGCGCACTGGCGCTCGGTTTGGCACGAGACGGGCAATAACGCCGACGGCATCGTCGGCACGCGCGAGGGGGTATTGGTCGCGCAGCAGGACAGCAGCGATGTCGTCCTCGTCAACGCGGCCGGCCAGGCCAAAGTCCTCTACAAGGACACCAATACCGGCGGGGCGGTATCGATCAACAAGCGCGGCCAGACCTTCCTCGTCGAGCGTGGCCTGCATCAGTCGATCTGGGAGGTCTCACCCGAGCACAAGATGCTCACCGACACCATCGATGGCGACTCGATCGATTGCCTGGGAAGTGGCGGGCTCAATGATCTGACGGCGGCCGCCAATGGGGGCGTGTATTTCACCCTTGGGAACCTGTACTACGTTGCACCAGGCGGGGCCATCACCCGCCAGGGCGATGTCACCGGCACCAACGGCATCATCCTGAGCCCCGATGAGAAGCACCTGTACGTGACCAGCGGCACTTTCGGGCAACCGGGGAACCTTGTGGTTTTCGACGTTCAGCCCGATGGAACCCTGACGAATCAAAAGGTATTGGCGCACCTGACCGGCTCCGGTGACGGCAGCACCATCGACTCCGAGGGCCACATCTTTGTCAGCAGCGGCACGGTCATCGATGTGATCTCACCCGACGACGGGCACCTTCTGGGCATCATTCCGCTGCCCCAGGGTGACGATGTGATCAGCCTGACCTTCGGCGGTCCTGGCAGGCGGACCTTGTATGCGGTGGCGCTGAACCACAAGTACGCCAAGGGCGGCCTGGGGCTGCCGAGCGACCATGTGATGGGTGGCCAGGGCGGCGAGCTGGTCGCGATTCACATGCTGGCGCACGGCTACGAGGGCCGAGCGAAGTAGCGCCAGGCGCTCAGTTACCCGACAATTGCGCCACACGCGTGCGCGTCTGCGCCAGTACGCATTGAACCCGGGCCGGATCCGACAGCACGTATGCCAGCCAGCCGGCCTGGGTGATGCCGCCCGGTTCGTGCAGATGACACGACTCATTGCGCCGTGCCAACCAGGCACGCTGCTCCTGGCGCGCGCCAGGAACATTCGTACCATGGGTCGCCAGCAGTTTTTCGTAGCGTGTGTTCAGTTCGGCATTGGCCGAACGCAGCGAATTCGGCAGGCAATACTGCAGCTCAGTGGATGCAGTGGCCTCGTTGCACAGCGGCGCATCCCGGTATCGCAACCCGAGCATCATCAGATCCGCCACCTCCGGAGCCGTTGACTGAATCGCCGCAGCCGTCTCGCGCACCTGCTGCGAATCGGGGATGATCCCGGCTCCCTTCTTGAAGGATTCAGGCAGCGACAGGTGTGCGCCCTGTGCCCATATTCCAAGGTTGCTCAACATGCCATTCAGCCACGGATCCACCGCTGCGCCGTGGCGAAACATCACCTCAGCGTTCGCCAGGACGTTGGGACCGGAACGGGGATTCTTGAAGAGCCGATCGGCAGCCCATTGGTTCAGCTCACCCCCCAGTACATTGTGGAACACCCTGTAAATTCCATCCCCCGAGGCCGGCACCGGACCGGTCGGGATGTCCGGACTTGCACCGTGCGCCAGCAGGTCTGCCACCACGGTCGGATCACGCTTCATGACCGCCGCGGCAATGGCGGGCGTCCCCTCCCCTTCCGGGTAGCCCGGCGGCGGAGGTTCCCTGGCATCTGGATTTGCGCCATGGACCAGGAGCAGGTCGACCGCGGCCTCGGAGCCCTGCGTCACCGCCAGGAACAAGGCAGGCTGCGACGGCTCCGAGGACAGGTTGGAATCCGCCGCAGGCAGATTGCGCCGGACCAGATTCGCATCGATACCCTGGTCCAGGTAATACGCCAACAGGTCATCCCGATGACCTCTGATGGCATCGGCCAGTACCGTATCCTCGGACATCACCGACAGCGGCACCGGCGCCTGCGGCCGCCTGCTCATCTGCAGTAGCGCCATCGCACCGCGCAAACCCTGCAGCTTCAGCGATTCCTGGCTGACACTGGTGTCATCGCGCAGGGCGCGCGCCTGCAGACGCTCGTATTCACTCAGCCGC
>Ga0210395_10000160_pt1 | contig 53281 bp, 37 predicted proteins | sample IncBWH4OmetaG_FD_150861 | JGI IMG/M metagenome (GOLD analysis project Ga0210395, IMG submission 150861) | Forest soil microbial communities from Barre Woods Harvard Forest LTER site, Petersham, Massachusetts, United States - Inc-BW-H-4-O ...
AATGCTTTCGCGGAGGACGAGTCCGAGGACGTCGCGCTTTTGGGCGCCGACCGCCATGCGGATGCCGATTTCGCGCGTGCGGAGGACCACGATATAACTGACCGTACCCCAGATGCCCATCGCGGCCAGCAGAAGGCCGAACAGGCTCACCGTGGTGGCAATAGCGGCCGCCAAGGCGGCACCGAGAAAAGGCGGCGTCTGGCGGAGCATGTCCGCCAGAGTGGAAGTGCTTGACACCAGGTCAGGATCGACGGACGAGACCACGGAGTCAATCGCACGCGTGACCAGCATCGGGTCTGCGTGTGTCCGGATGAGGATCGGGTAGTCCTGCGGCCGGTCTTCGGGCATTGGCAGGTAGACTTGCGCTGCGTCGCTGCCATCAAGCTCAACGCCGCGCGTGTCGCTAGCCACGCCGATGACCTGCCAGGTGGGCCCATCGGGAAGGAGTTCGCCCTTGGGGTGGAATTGCTCGTCGGTGCCCAAACGAAGAGTGCGACCGATTGGGTTTCGGCCGGGCCAGAGCTGTCTGGCCGCAGATTCGCTCAGAATGACCGAGCGCTCAGGCTGGCCGGTCTGCGGTTGAAAGCCGCTGCCGAGCAGCAGCGGGATGTCGAGGGTCTGAAAGTAGTTTGCCTGAACCCAGGTGTAATAGAGATTGCCCTGTAAGTTTTTGGATGAGGGCTTTTCTCCATTGAGCGAGACGGCAGCTGCTCGAACGCTGCTGTCGTCTGGCGCGCGTGCGCTGGTGATAGCCGCCACTCCAGGCAGGACAGCGACGCGGGTGCGAAGTTCATGGATGAGGGCAAGCCTCCGGTCCCGGCTATACTTCGACCCCTCGGGAAATCGGAAATCGAGATCGACGACGTGCTTGCCGTCGTAGCCGGTGGGCATCTCCAGGGCGTGAAGCGAGCTGCGAATCAACATGCTTCCGGCGATCATGAGGACCAGCGAGAAGGCGACCTGGGAGGCGATAAGGAAGTCGCGAAGGCGTCGGCTGCTAACAGTTGAACTTCCCAAGTTGCCCTTGAGTGCGGAGAAGAGTGCCGACCTGGAGCTCTCCAGGGCCGGGGCGAGGCCGAAGAGGAGACCAGCGAACACGGAAATTGCCAGGACATAGGCGAAGACTTCAAGGTCGGGACTTACGTGGAGGACGATCGTACCCACCTCGATGGGGAAAGCTTGGGTGAACATGATCGCGCCCGCCTTCAGAATCGCCCAGGTGCAAGGCAGCGCGATCAAGCCGGCGAGCAGACCGAGCAATGCGCTCTCCGTCAGCAATTGCCGTATGAGACGCCTGCGGCTGGCTCCCAGCGACAGGCGCATGCTCAGTTCGCTCTGGCGGGTGGTAGCGCGAGCCAGTTGAAGGCTGGCGACATTGGCGCAGGCGATGACCAGCACCATGCCGGCGGCGACCATGATGAGCAGAATGGTGAACTTGAGTGCGCCGGGCATCTTCCCGGGCAGTGGGGAGCCCGGCGAGAGTAGTGCAGTAGCGGGTCGGCTCAATTCCTTGTTGGGATCGTGCAGATTGCGGAGGCGTGAGCTAAGCAAGGTTATCTCCGCCTGCGCCTGGCGCACATCGACGCCGGGCGCGAGTCGGCCGAAGATGCGCAAGCGGAGGTTTTCGCGGTCATAAAGCGGGTTGGTGTCGGGATGAACCAGTGGCTCAAGGCTGAGCGGCAGCCAGAAATCCGGCACGCCAACGCTGGTGCCGACGAAGTCATGGGGCGTAATTCCGATGATGGTAAACGGCGCGCCGTTTAGACGGATGGTTTTGCCCAGCACCGCGGCGTCGCCGGCAAAGCGCTTCTGCCAGTAGTTCTCGCTGATGAGAACCGAAGGCAAAGCCGCGAGCTCGGGACGAGTTATAGACTCGAAGGTCCGGCCGCGCAGAGGCGGGACTCCGAGAACTGAGAAGTAGTTTTCCGAAACGACGAAGGTGCCAGCGAACTCGGCATTGCTGGAGGACGGAGGCAGCAGCCCCAATCTTCCGAGCAGAGAGCCAGCCGCGGCAGTGCGTTGGCTGATGATGCCGCCTGCGTCCCTGAGAGTCAGTTGATCATTGGACCACGCGATGAGGCCAGTGCAGCTATGGACGTGATCCCGGTAAGCTTCGTAGTCCGGATAGCTGAACAAGAAAGAGTTGGCGCCCGACTGGAGGATCAGCGCGAGGTTGACCATCCTGCGGGGATCGCGCGCATCGAGAGACCGGCCCACGAGCGCTTTGTATGCGGTGAAGGTGCCCGTATTGACCCCGATACCGAGCGCAAGCGCCAGAACCGAGACGGCGGTGAACCCGGCATTGCGGAAGAGCATGCGGACTCCGTAACGCAAGTCTTGGAGTACGGTCTCAGGCAGGATCATCCGATGGACATCCCCGTGTCCTCTTGCTACTCAAGTTCATTCCCTGGATGGAAGACGTCGCCAGGCGGCGACTATTACAACGCGCCGCCATGCAACACCCATTTTCCAAAGCGCATAGAATCAGGCATGGGGTTCGGCCTGAACTCCCACTATCGAACTGTTGGTTCGGGATTCCCCGCAAGAGACGCCGTAGTGTTTACCGGAATTGGGCCGTAAAGCCCCGGCACTTCAGTCCGGGGCGTGGGCGTGCCGCTGATTTGCAGCATGGCAGCCCCACGCGCATCCTTTTGTACCTCCCCTTTGTACTTGTCCGAGTGCAGGCAGGCCTGAAAGGCTCTGCCGTTGGGCGACAGGTTTTCTGCTGTCCTGGGCGCGGAGCAAGCGGCGCTAAGAACTCGACAAGGGATTTTCGTGCCCGCTTCAGAAGCTGAGCACAGGTGCCATCGAGGACTTCCACAAAAAAGCGTGGATTCTCGGTACGGTCGACCTGCATCCAAGCGTCGGCGAAGGCTGTTGATGGAATTGGAGTATGCGTCAAGCGCTCTGGCTTTGCCAATCGAGGTCGTCCACATTTCCTCTGTTGCGCCGGTTGCTGCCATAGCGTTTCGGGACATTGTGTTTCGATCACCCACGTCCCCTGTTCCCTGTCGCCGTACGGAGGAGTATGGTCTGTCCGACCGCCAATCGACCGATGCGAGTGACCGTGCCGTAGATTCCCGCGGTGTTCTGGTTCGCACGAACGACCGCCTTCAGTACTTCCGGCGCCGAACTTGCTGAATCGGGATCAAGGTTCACCATCGAGCAACGCTCGTCGCGCATCGTGATCGTGATGGCGGGGGCGTCGTCCCCCTCGCCGAAGGAGAGCACACCGCCCACCCACTCGTCCTCCTGGAAGGGAGCCGATCGCAGTAAACGAACCAGAACATTCGGGCGAAATCGTCGCACGTCCAGGCTCCGCCCTGCGAGTCGTCCGATCTCGCGCACCGTATCGGAGGCGATCAAGGAGATGCTCGCTTCATCGAAGATGCCATGCCTCAACTGCATCATCTCCACAGGAGCCCCGTACCGACGCCCGACCTCCTTGGCCAGATCCTTCCCGAAGACGGGCATCTCTACGCCGTCCGGCGTGCGAATATGCGAAGGTAGAACAATGTCTCCCTGAGCGCCGTCTTCAAGGCGCTGCGGAGCAAACAGGACCAGGTCGGGGAGCTTGCTTGCCGTTAGCCACGGCATCCCGCTGCGGTCATCCATCCGCCGGAATGCCAGGCGTCTGTCACCCTCGAGGCCGTACCAGCCCAGGTTGGCTTCCTCGATCCGTTCGCCGCCCATGGACTTCACGGGGTACTGGTAGATCGCCTCCACATGTCCGATTTCTATGAGCATGAGCGATCCTTGTGACCAAGGTTCTTAGGGCCACTCCGGGCGGATAGCCGTTACCACTGCTATCGCGAGACTCAGAATGGTTTGCCTCATCCGCTTTTACCTTTTCGATCGCCATGGTCTCGGACATGAGATCGGTCTGCTTCTCGCACGTGGAGTAGAGTGATAGCGCAGGCCTTCATGCCAGGACCTTACGGATTACAAGTGGTATGAACAAGGTCCACTTGAATACCTGTTAAGCAGACCATTTTCGGGGGCGCGAAGCCGAACCACCCGGAAAGCGCAACCGGCCCATCGTCCTCATGACGTGAGATCAGGCCTACTTTACTTATGTGAATGGGGTGGGTCGAAAGGCTTCATTACGCGATCCTTCGAAACCTGTAAGTGGTATTTGCAATAGCAACCATGCTAACTTGCAGCAGACCACTTGTGAGGCGGCAATGTCGAACCGCACGGAAGCGCTACTGCCCATCGTCCTCGATAAGGCGAAGCGCGTACCGCTCAAACGGCAACTGTACCTTGCGATGCGCGACATTATCGTGGCGGGGACGCTGCCTGCGGGTACGCGCCTACCATCGACGCGTACGCTCGCGCAAGCACATAGGGTGTCGCGCTCGACGGTGGTCGAAGTCTTCGAACAGTTGTTGGCGGACGATTTAACGGTGGGAACCATCGGCTCCGGAACCTATATCAATAGGGTGACGGCAATCGGTAAACGCGTTTCGGCCGTGATTCCGCGGGTGCGCGATAAGAACACGCATCTCTCGGTCCGTGGACGGCGCATCGCTGGTATACCGCTCACGTATGGCGTGTACCGCAAGCGCATCATTGGCGCGTTCCGGAACGGCCTTCCGGCGCTCGATTTATTTCCGCGGGAAAGCTGGGCCCGCCATCTGGCGAAAGCCGCGCGCCATGCGTCGCCGGCCTTGCTCGACTACGGTGATGCGGCTGGATTCGCGCCGCTGCGAAAAGAAATTGCAGAGCGTCTCGCGATCACCCGTTCCGTGCGTTGCACCCCGGAACAGATTTTTGTCGTTGAGGGCACACAACACGCTCTCGACACGATCGCGCAAGTACTCCTTGATCCGGGTGATGAGGTCTGGATTGAGGACCCGTGCTTTCCCGGCGCACGCCTTGCCTTTAGCGCCGCCGGCGCGAAGCTACGCCCAGTTCCAGTCGACGATCAGGGAATCAATGTGGAATTCGCGGTGCAGCAGTGGCCCAAGCCGCGCGCGATCTTCGTCTCGCCCTCGCATCAATTCCCGATGGCAGTCGCGTTATCGATGTCGCGGCGGCTCGCATTGTTGGCGTGCGCGCAACGCGCCGGAGCATGGATCATCGAAGACGATTTCGAGAATGAATTCGAATACGCCAGGCGGCCTCTGCTCTCGCTGCAGAGCCTCGATACCGCCGACCGCGTTCTCTATGTGGGGACGTTCACCAAGACCATGGCGCCATCGTTGCGCATCGGGTATGTCATTGTACCCGAGGCCCTCGTCGATGTATTCGCGGCCGCGCGCCGGACCGGAGGGCGCAGTTGCAAAGGGCTCGAGCAGGCCGCCCTCGCAACGTTTATCGCCGAGGGCGCGTTTGCGCGCCACGTGCGACACATGCGCGATGTCTACCAGGAACGGCAATCTGTACTCATCGGGGAGGTGGAGAGGCAACTTGCCGGCGTCGCGACGATTGGGAAAGCAGCCAGCGGCATTCACTTGCTCGCGCGCCTCGCTCCAGCGTTCGACGACATAGCCGTTTCCGAAGCCGCTGAAGCTGCGGGCATCGACGCGGCGCCGTTGACGCCTTTTGCGATGGTACCACGCGATGCCGGCGGACTGACTCTCGGTTATGCAATCGCCAAGCCTGAGGAGATTCGAGCGGGTATCGCGGTTTTGGCTCGCTGCCTTTCAAAAACTCAATATCGGCGTAGAGATAGAGATCGATGATTTCCTTGGTGGCGACTTGCAGAACGAATTGGCAACGCGCGGGTTCTTTGCCAGATCGGGCTGCCAAGGGAGTGGATATCGAATTGCCCGGAGGTGTCGCAGACCTCCAGTGCCAGGAAGAACAGACTAGACTCCGCCATCTTGGACACTCCTCCACAGGCGAATCTGTTCTAGCTTCAACTGCCTCTGAACACACACGCGGGGGACTCTAGGATGCCGCCGCATTGCCGGCGAGGGCTCGAACCGCCTTGGGCTGAGGACGCAACAGCAAATAGAACGCGACCACGTGCGTAATCATCAGCACGGGCACGTAGATGATCGGGATCGCATACGAGGCGCCCAACTGCCCCGCCAGCGCAGGAAGGCCAACCTGGATGGCGTGGTAATAGTCGAGGATGAGCTCAATCGTCCCAACGAGATTGAAGGCGACGACGAAAAGCCAGAAGAGCGGAGCCATCCTTACCAGCAGGTAGGACAATTAACGACGCGCCAGCCTGTTGACAACTCCCTCATGGCGGACGAGAATCTAGCGGCAGGGGAACAAAAAGCGAACAACAGCGTACTTGACTCAAATTAGACTGCGCGTTAGTCTCTGCGGCAGATTCTGTTGCACCAGAGCATTCGTCGAAAACGACTCCAACTACCCGGTGATTTCAATCGCGGGTCCCTCAGTCGGTGTTATTGATTCGGTGGTTACTTCAGGAGGGCTTCCATGAGCCGCAAGCGAGTCCAAACAATATTGGCGATATTGGTTGCGACGGTCGCCGTACTTTCTTTGCAAGCTTCGCTCGCTAATGGTCAAGATCCGTCGTCAAAGCGAGATGGGAGCTCGGCTCCGCAGATCCGCATGCGGTGGCAAGACTTCATCGGCGGAGCCGATGGCGCGAAGCGCCTCGCGAGCCTCCAGGCTGCGATAACGAAAATGAGGTCTCTCGACAAGAGTCCGCACAACTCAGCGGACTACCGCCGCAGCTGGGAATATTGGGCAAACATCCACGGCTACTATGGGAGCAAAAGCCCGGATGGAACGATCGCTGAGCAGAAACAGTATCTTACCGATCATGGGATGGCGGGTTCTCTTTCTTATTTCACCGGAATTATCGATCAGTCGGCTCCGGACGCAATTGCCGAAAAGATTTGGGCAACCTGTGAACACTCCGGTGATACCCAGGCGCTGAATTTCTTTGGCTGGCATCGTATGTATCTCTACTACTTTGAGCGGGTCTTGCGGTGGGCAGGTGGCGACGACAAGTTGCGATTACCGTATTGGGATTACACCGACCCGGGCTACGAGCTGCTGCCGGCTGAGTTCCGAAGTAAAACGTCGGCCCTTTACGATTCGCGCCGCGATCCAGGATTAAATACGGGCGCTTCACAGCTGAACTCGAACTCCACCAATGCAGATTCGTTCTTACGCAAACGGGATTATTTTTCCTTCGAATCTGATATTGAGAAACTCCTACACGGATATGTTCACTGTACCGTTGGACCAAGTTGTCCCGTGGCTCAAATGGGTGATGTGCCGGTTGCGGCCAACGATCCTATCTTTTATTCGCACCACGCGAATATCGATCGACTCTGGGCCTGTTGGCAGAATGCACATTCACTGCCGGCCGGGACTTGGCAGGATCAGACCTTCAGTTTTGTCGACGACACTGGAGCCTTGCAGACGCAACCCGTCAAGAATTTCTTGGATTCCACGGCGCTGGGATATGTCTACGACAATGTCGACAACTGCACTCGAGCCGGTGGTCCGCGCATTTCGGCTAACGCAGCGCTCGAACAGGCATTAACAGAAGGCAAGCAACTGCAGAAAACCACGCTTGGCACTAGCAACCGTATTGTGATCGATCACCCACAAACGACCGTGGACATCGACGTTTCTGAGCTCAATGCGAAACTCTTAGTGGCCCCTCCTGCGGGCACGGTTGCTACAGAGCTGGTATTGCGAGACGTTACAGCCGAGAGCCACCCGGGAGTGCTCTTTGATGTGTACATCGCTAAGAAGAGTCAGCCTCAAACGCGAAAGTTCGTTGGCACTATTTCGTGGTTCGGCGCGTTTCGTCATCACGGCAGCAAAGGTCCCGAGAAGAAAACGTTTGAGTTTTCGATTTCAGACCAGTTGCGTGAACTGGGAGAAATCGCCGGCACCTCTTTCACGGTGACGGTTGAGGCCACGGAAGGCAGAGTTCCAACAAATCCAGACCAAACGAAGGCCACGCAAGCCGCGGCCGCTAAGGCATTCAGGCCCGACGCCAAGATGGAGATTGGCGCCATCGAGTTACAAACGAAGAGTATTCCGACCCAATCTGGCAACCGCTGATCCGGAATGTTGGACGTCGAACGCCAGGCACCCGAGGGGATGGTTCACTTTGTGGTCTCGCGGCTTATCTCATTCAACGAGTAGCTATCTGTGGGCAAAGTGATGAAAAATACAGGCGTACGAGAAGTCGCGGTTCTTGGGGTACTATCGATGCCGGGTCCGCGTGGTCAAAAAACTCGTTGGGCGCCGCGTTAAGGTAAGGAGCTTCTTCTTGAGAACTGCAGAATGCTGAACCTCAATCCAACAGATGCGCAACTCTTCCAAATCGTTAATTCCGCCGCCCCGGCGGCGATCGCCGATGTTCTTGCCGTAATGCAGAATATTGATGGAGTATTGCCGGGTAGCGACGGTCTGAAATGGTTTAACAAGCTTTATTCAATGGTAACCCAGCAGGTCGACCTCAAGCCTCCGCCAAACGGCTGGGAAGACGCCACATGGCTGACGCGCCTCGCCGTAGTATTTGCAAACTTCTACTTTACGGCGATTGCAGCTGCGCTGGAGCAGAATCCCGATGTCGCGAGCTCGTGGCAGGCTTTGTTTGAGGCCAGGAACAAAACTGGTGTCGATCGAATACAGTTTGCTCTGGCAGGGATGAATGCTCATATAAATCACGATCTGGCGTTGGCCCTGCTGCAAACCAATGATGAGTTGCATATGACGCCAGCGCTCGAGAGCCCCGAGCATGATGATTATGAGCGGGTGAATGGTTTGCTGGAGCAGGTGCTCCCTTCGGCGTTGAACCTGCTGGCCGCCGGGATAGTGGGTGAACTGGCGCAAGATACGGGGAAGGTGGGGCGCCTGCTGGCGATTTGGAACGTCCGCGCTGCGCGCGATCTGGCTTGGGACTTCGCGGGACACCTTCGGAATCTTGAAGGCGCGAGCCGCGACTCTGCCCTGGAGGCTCAAGACAAGCTCAGCGGAGTGATCGGGCGTAGCCTGCTGCTTCCTGTCTAACTGTCCGCACCAAAAACTTCGTTCCACTCATTTGGCTGCGTCGAAGTGCCTCCGATAGTCCAGGCGGGTGGGTTCGGCGCGAACCTATTCGGTGCGTGCGTCCGACGACGCAAAAAACAGCCGAACGACATATCCCGGTCGAGAATATGCCAAGCGTGGCGTCACGAGAACAGTGTCCGTTGGGCGACGATTGGCTTACGAACACCGGGCGTTTTCCTGATCTCTGGAAGGCCCTTGTTGTGCCAAAGCTCGATGAATTGTTGAACTGTTGCCGGGCCGTGACCTTGATAGTGGTTGTTAGCGTAAGCGTAGACCGTGATGCCTCGTTTCCTGGTCTGGTAACAGAAATCGACCCAACTGCTCAACTCCTCCGTACGGTCTACAACAATCTTGTCCCAAATCTGGGTGATGGCCTCGATTTCTTTGCGATTACCGAGCCACCGAATGTAGGTCCAGTCGGCTGTCACCGGATCGAATTTCAATTCCGAGGGATTCGGCATCCAAGAGCGATCTTGAAGCACTTGGGCGATCTTGTGATCTCGTAAGAAGTTCGCAAATTCAACGTCGAGCCAGTTTCTGTTCCGCACTTCTACCGCGAACTTGTGATCTGCTGGGAGCTTCTTCAGAAACGGTACAAAACGATCCAGAAATTCGTGACGATCTTGGAAAATGCCGCGACTGAAGAATGGAAACTGAAAAACGATTGGGCCGAGTTTTGCCCCGAGAATACTCATGGTGTCCAGGAATTCCTTCCATTCTGGCTGACAGTCAACGAGGACCTTATCGTGCGTGATCGTCTGGGGAACCTTGACCGAGAAAATAAAGTTGTCCGGTGTTTTTGCAAACCATCCACTGACGGTATTCACGGAGGGGCAAGCATAGAACGTCGAATCGACTTCGACCGAATCGAAATGTTCGGCGTAAAAACTCAGATAGTCCCGAGGCTGCATCCCAGCAGGGTAGAACGATCCGTTCCAGCCGGTGGCCGTAAAAGAAGAGGTACCAAGATGAATCGAAGCTGTCACGCCAAAGAGTATAGCCGAGCCTTGGACGGATAAGGTCAAGGTGATGGACCTTGCCAGTGACTGGATAGAGCTGATTAAACCGAAACGATGTAGGAAAATGCTCTGGTGTTGCCGGAACCCGGAACGTAGAATCGCCAGCCGCCGGAGCAAAAAGTTTGCGCGTAGAACTCGACGCTTGGAAACGCGGGGCGGCTGACGTTTCCCGCGAGTTGAGGTGAAGTCGCAGGAGAGTGTTTCGATGCGTACCTTCGAACCAGAGGGGTCACCAGTTCGAGTCTCTCCCGGCGCGCTAGTTTTTCGCAAGGTCTTCTATTCAGTAAGAAAACTACACGGGCTTTTTTCCTATTCCGCAAATCCAGCCTTTTGTGCGTTCTTCAAATATCTGAATGTCTGTGAAGCCAGCCGTTGAAAATAATTCGCGATGTTCATTGACGCCTAGGTTCGTGGATCTTAACGGCTTCATCACTGGCCGTTGCCGCCTATCGTACGCTCTCTTCTTATAGCTCTCCGCGATGACGATCAGTGTCCCGCCAGGTTTCAGAACGCGAAGGATTTCCTGCATATCTTTGACTAGATCTGGCCAGTAATACTGGGTTTCCACGGCAGTGACGAGTTTGAGAACCATGCCGCGTCTGGCAAGCGCGGCCAACTTCTCGATAGTCCTGCCGCCACCGCAACCCACATCCAGAATCGTGAAGTGCTCTTCGATCTCAACATGCTTCAGCCCCCAGTCGGTCACGCTCGAATGGGACATATTCATGATCCACAGAAAGAACCTGCCGACCCATTTTGTGGGCCTTCGGACCTGATTCAACGTGTAGAGCAAAACGGCAACTAACAGTAAATAAATGAGTAACTGTTCGATGGAACGATTTATCGGCAGTAACAAATGTCGTCTCCCAGATTTAAGTTTTGTTGGACTGGAATACTATGTGCAGCGAGACAGAGGCACAATAGTTGCTCAATCAAGTTTTTCCGGTGCCCCGAAGATCCTGCAGATTGAATCCATCGGGGAAACCTGCCTGTGGAAGTGTTGCCAGTGGCTCAAACGTCCACACCACAAGGTGCCCCGCTCATTTGAAGTAACCCCTCACTTCTGCTACGGCGTTGATCAGAAGTCTATAACGCCTTACGAAACCGCCCGAGGTATGTCTGTCGTGGTTCTTGACTGCCGAAGAACCTTAACCCATACTCCCGCCGTACACAGAGGAAAAACGGACTCAAAACAGGACTACTTCTTGCGTTGCATGGTCGACCGTGGTCGAAAGAGTTCAATCCGACTCGCCATGTGCAGCGGAATAATGGTTTCTTGAGCGTCCAGCTGTTCGGAAGCAGTTTTGCCCGGGCTTTCGGTTCCTGTTTTGCCGTGACATGCTGCAGACCGGATCGTTTTCACGTTTCTAGCTTGGAGAAGGACATTCTTTTATGCCGGACATTCAACTCACGGATGATCTTGGACAATCTGCTCCAAATGTCAAAATCGATCTTTCGCAACCTTCTTCGCTGATTAAGTACGCAAAGACTGAGCTACTGCACCTGGCGGTGGCTCCGGACTTCATCGCACGTGCGTCGCAATCGCTCACCACCGCGGCGCCAAATCCCATCTCGTTCCAACTGAAGGTCCAGCACGAATTTCAGTTAGGCGGAACCCAGCCGGAGATCGCCATCACCCCCTCTTTCCAGGCGACTATCCGGGCGAACACCACGAAGGGCTCCAACCTGTTTGAGAACGACCCGTTTAAGATTGCCTCGACCGTACCAGACCAGACCGGATACGTCTCTTTGGCGCTTCGGGGCTCGCTGAGTCTTGGCGTATGTGGATCATCGGGAGACCTAACCTTCGGCTTTGCCGCGAACCAAACCGTCGCTGTTGAGTATTGGAAGGCTTTCCCGCTTGGGAGCACCGCACTGACTCTGGGTGAGGCCACGGGAAGTACCATCTCGGGATTCGTGATTCCTGCCGACATGGAAGATCTCAAACTACTGAGAATTAATGATGTCTCGACGGCCTCGGGGCAAGGCAGCCTAATCATTTCCGCTGGATTCAGCGTCTCGGTTGCGCCCAACCCGCTAGCGTCGATCGACTTGCCTCTCAATGCCGGCACACTCGCAGTCCAAACCGGCGTGGTTGCTGGGATCAAAGCGGCGTTTAGCATCACTGGCGCTTACCAAATCCGCGCCCGGAAAACCTCAGACGATGCCATTGAGCTCAGCTTCTACAAGCAGAAGGGAACAATTCTGAAGATTGACCTAACCGCTTCTGGCGGAGTCTCCGCCACGGTGGGAGACACCGATCTGTTGCCGTCTCTATTGGGCGCAATCAGTACCGACCCGAACGACAGCGCCACTAAGAAACTATTCGAGGAAGGCGGTCTCTCACAGGACGAAATCGCGGCCCTAACCAGCGCCGTCAAAGACGGCCTCGACCACAGCCTGCAGGCCTCGCTCGACTTGGCGCTGTCCCAAATTGCGGATGATCAGGCGGCCTTCCAATATGAAATCCGGCCAGCGCAGCTCGACGAAACGGGCAGCCCCGCCTTGCGCGAAGCACTGCGGGGGGATCTCTCGGGGTTGACATCGATCGAGACCGGCAGCGACGGAGTGACGCTCGCACCTGGGATAAAGCTCATCAGCAGCGTGCTCACCAGCGTGCGCAAGAAGGAAACCGCACTAACTCTGAATCTCTTTGGACTCGTGAATGTCCTCTCCCTCGCCGATCTGGTTCGCAAATGCATCGTAGTAAAGGATCCCGACTCCGGCGACTTGACCATCGCGGACAGCACGACAGGCACCCGCATTAATGCCGAAACGATGCCAGACCGTCGCCGCGACGCTCTGCACAAGGCTATGTTCGCGTCGTTGATGCTTACCGCCACGTATCGCGTCAGCAATGCCATCGCCATGACCGGGCTCAGCAGCAAGAACTTCCATTTCGTCTTCAACGCAAATACCAAAACTGCGATCCTCGCCGACTATCTCAACTGGTTCTTCGTCATGAACCTGCTGTCGGCAGCCCAACGGGACGACTACCTGAAACAGTTTGTGGCAGGTGGCGGATCAACTTGCCTGCTTCGCACCGCGTTTGATGATGAGGCGTGCCGCTCGCTGTTCTTCGAATCTCCCGCCCAGCTTTGGGCCGAGGACCACTATCTTGATATTGGCCGGAGGGCGATGCTTGCGCTCATTGATCCCAGCGACGGAGATGCGAACCGCTACCGCTACGCACTGCTCGACCAGCACTGGCCAGCCGCGCTCAGCGCCGGCCCTACCAACAACCTGGCAGCACTTGTCGGGCTGCAGTTGACTGATACCGAGGACCTCGCTATCACGCAGGTTCTTCGTGGCGACGTCTACACGATTACCTGGTGGGCCGATGCCATGCGCAAAGCAGGGGCCGCTATCGTAAAGATGCAGGAGTTTCTTGCCGGTCAAGACCCTGCGAGCATAGCCACCACCCAGGAGTTCGCCAACCAGCGCGCCAAATTACAGAAGACGATGGCAGAAGTGATTCACGACAGCCAAACGCGATTTGACGAGCCCTGGGGCTTGCTCGCGATGTTCTGGGCCGCGGGTTCGAGCGGCGCATCCGCCAAGCTGGTCGCGAAGGGACTGCTGCTAGTGAAGCCGTGACTTGTCCGATGCTGCGCTCCAGGCGCATGTAGTGAGGACTCGGTTTCGGTTGACGAAGAGCGCGCGGGCGCAGCCGAGGGCAGGGTCAGTAGAAGATTCCTTTTTCACCGTTTCGGAGATGAGAATTTGAAACGTGGCGACGATCCTGTCGCGACGAGCGATGACGCCGTTCACTTCATTTTTTGTTCCACTGATCGGGATCAGTAGGCTCGAGTTTCGTTTCGACGCGTTCGGCGTCGTCCACCTTGACTGGGAGCCACCAACTGAGGGAACCGGATTTGCCCTGCTATTTGCCCTCGACATAGACCGGCAGCATGTCGTACAGGACCAGGAGTTCGGCGAGTTGGTAGCCGCGATGTTGTACTCGTAGGAACTCCACGGAATCAGACCCGGAGGCCGACGCTCAATCTCCTGCAAGACGCCGCTCGAACGCGCCTTATGGCTCCGGCAGATCAAGGATTCTGGACTTCGGGAGGCCGAAGAGGGGTGTCGGCCTTGCTCCACAGCCTTTGGGCGGTCGCGAACTCCTGCGCTGCACCTGGCGCATTTCCTTTGTGTTTATCGGCCAAAGCGAGCGCCAAATAACCGCCGGCGTAGCTCGGGTCGTGACTGATCATCTGCCGCGCGGCTGCTTCCGCGAGCATCCAATCACCTGCTTCGCGTGCCACTCTGGCGATGTACTCTATCTGGAACAGGGCCTCGCTCCACGCATCCGGTCCGGTGACTGCCGCAATTTCCTTCATAGTCGCCTCCATGAGGCGGTTGCCTTCCTCCAGGCTCCTCTCGTGGAGCATGATTTCGGCGCGCAGAAGAACGCTATCGTTCAAAGACTTTAGCACCGCGGCCTGAATGTGCTCGGTCTCTCGTTCGGCGAGCGTCAACTCGTTCTTCGCCTCGTCGACATGGCCGGTCGCCAACTGTGCCCGGCCAGCCAGAGTGTGTCCCGCGAACCTGGCCATTGGCCATTCACTGTTAATGAGTTCGTGCGCAGATTCCATAGCTTCACTGGCCCGGTCATGATCCAACAAGAACTCCGGCCACGCTTTGCGATTGTAATCCGCAAAGTCGGTATAAACCGGCAGTGTAAATGCCTTGCGAAACGCTGCTTCCGCCGCTTTCAGTTGCCCCAAACTCTCGTAGCTCATCGCTAGGAGTTGCAAATTGTGAGCGTGATGCCAGTCAAGTTGCGGTGGAATATTCTCCGAATGGTAGTAGTTGTCCTCCAGTTCTTCGGCTTTGAGGAACTCCTCGATCGCCTGTTCGGTTTGTCCCGTCCGCCTCAAATCGTGACCGTGCATGTGATGAGCATGAGGAATCGCCGGGGCTGCTCGTACATAAATCTCGGTCTCCTTCAGAGCTTCCTCCGGGGGGCCGTGATTTTCAAGCGTATGCGCGAGGTAGTGGTGCGCGGCAAAATTGTCGGGAGCCAGCCTCAACGCGGTTTGATAGAAGGCAATGGTGTCCACTCCTCCACCCTGTCCGTGCGCGGTGGGCGTCCCCTCATCCGCAAATCCGCGCAAGATCCACAACCAAGCGTCATTCGGATTTCCGGTAACTGCGTCGTTTAGCGCTTCCCGATAGGCGAAGTACTTCTTGACATCGCCGCTGTCCACGAGATAGTTCATTTGGAGAGCACGCAACGTGATTCTGGTGCGCTCCCGGTCGCTCCCTCTTGCCGATAGCGATTTCGCTTTCTCGACCATATCAACCGCCGATGGCACGTCGAGCAGGCCGATGTAGGCATCGCTAAGGCCGACGTAAGCCATGGCCATCGAAGGATCCTGACGCAACGCCTGATGGAATGACCGCGCTGCTTCGATCCAGACGTAGGAATGCAAATAAGCCAGTCCTTGGTCGTAGTAAGCCTGTGCCTGGGGCGAACTTGTGGTTACTTCTTCATGGAGTTTCCCGATCCCCTCCCTGAGTGGGAGCGGGCGCTCCAGCAATTCCTTTGGCACCCATCCGATGGCCTCTTTCAGCTGATGATCCTCATGCTGGGCCGCCAGGGGAGAACCAGCGCCAAACAGGAGGATGACTCCGAGCCCGAGCGAGACTGTCTTAGAACGAGCGAATCGTTTCAGCCGATGGACGCAGCGGCTCTGAAGGGTCTTCATGAACTGTTTCCTAAACCTCCGAGATGTCCACGGATCTCATGTAATACCCGGCGTCTAACCTGCGTGCCACAACAGCAGGTTCCGCAATTCGAAGCCGAATCAAGTAACTCCCTGGCTGTTTGGGTTCCCAGACGTGAGACCAGAAACTCCACGGATCATTGCTCGTTTGCTCCAATTGGTGCACATCCATATAGTCTTCTTCAGGATTAAATCGGATTTGTAGCTTTTTGACTAGCGCAGAACCTCCCCATAGGATTCCAATGACCCGGTAACGGGTTTTCTCCCCCTGGACCCACTTTTCGATTCGGATGGGCATAGCGGCCTGCTCGATGATTGCCGGTTTGTACTCGCGAGCCAACTTCGGCATGCCGCTCTGCATGGTTCTTGCCGCGTACTCCTGCATCTGGGAGGTAGCTTCGACCGCGTCTCGAGTACATGCGATCTCGTTTACCCATTTGATGCATGCGCATCCGTACCATCCCGGCACCATCAAGCGAACAGGGGCGCCGTGATCTATCGTCAACGGGCTTCCGTTCATTTCCGTCGCCAGAAACGCCCCAGTGTTCTGCAACTCCTCTTTCGCAAATACCCAGCTTGCGCCTGGAACGGAGCTCGCGGACTTTGTCGCATACGTGTCGAATCCTGAGATCAGCACGCGATTCGCTTTCGGATTCACTTTGACTCTTTCAAGGATGTCGATCAAGGACGTTCCGGTCCAGTCTGCTACGCTTATCATTCCGAAGTGCACACTCCGCACGTTGCCCGCGCATTCCATCAAATGGACACCCATGGGCTTGGCCATCCCTTTTAAGCCTTCCATAGTAAGCAAGGGCGGTCCTGCGGTATGCCCCCCGAGCCGCACTTGCCAAGTCTTCTGAGTTTCCATCAGTTGCGACGCGCGCGTTCTAATGTAGAACTTGTCCGCGGGAATAACGGGAACCTGTGCATTCAATGCCGAGAGGTTGGTGTAGAGCCGGCCGTCCAACTCGGCGCCGAACGCGTTTTCCATTGGCACCGGCGCTTCTCCAGTAAAAGGGATAGTGCCGAGCAGTTGACCACCTTCAAGTCGTTGGTTGTGAGGGGGTTGGAAGAACGGCCGCCACGGGAGCTTGTCAACCCCCGTGAACAAAGCACCACCAACAAAAAAAGACCTTCGAAAGAGCTGTCTGCGATTCAGCTTACCGCCGGGATCAGTGCTCCCGCCGGAACTGGTATTGACGTTGTTGGGCATCCCTTGGAAGTGGAAAGCTTACTATCTTTTCCCTGGCACTTGATGCGTGTTGTTCATACTTCAAAAGATGAAGGCCCTCGCAGAAACGAGGGCCTTCATTGAAGTTGAAACCGAATCCACCTAGAACGAGTACCGAACGGCGAATTCCATTTCTCTGGCGCCGCCGCGCGGCCCAGCGGTGGACGTAAAGTTCCCGAAAGTGCCTGGACTGGTTGGGTCAATATTGAAGTTGTTGAAGTTGACGCTGTTGAACACGTTGTAGGCCGTCACGCGGAATTGCATGTTCTGGCGCTCGCTCCAAGGCATCAAGAATGTTTTGTCAAGGCCCATATCGACAGAAGCATACGCGGGCCCGGTGAAGACATTTCGGGATCCCGGAAGCCCGGGCAAGGTAAAAGCAATATTGTTAAAGGCTGCGCTGGCATTTGCGAATAGGTTCGGAACGGTAGATGGCGTCGTCGGCGTCCCAAGCACACCCGATGGTAGTGGGCTTCCAACGCCGGTAATGCTCGTACTCGTGGGAGCGATCACCGTCCCTGGGGTGGTCAGGAAAAAGTTCGTCGGGAAGTTGAATCCGTCGCCTGGGCTGAAGGGAAACCCGGAATGCCATCTGGCCGCCCCCGTCAACTCCCAACCCCCAATCGCCGCGTTAACCGCCCGGTTCACGCTGTTGGCGAATTTCTTTCCCCTGCCAAACGGCAAGCCGACGACCCAGTAGCCGTTGAAGTTGTGTTTCAGATTGAAATCCGATAGTGCCCGGCCAGAGCGCAGATTGAAAGGATCTTGAATAAGGCCGCTGAGTTCATTTTGTCCGGGAATCAAATCTTGGTTGGAGGCCGCGGAAGTGTTGTCGATGGACTTTGAAAACACGTAGTTGAGACCCAAAAGGGCAAAGCCAACGTTCTTTCGAACAGAGACTTGAAGGCTGTTGTAGTTGGAATTTCCATCATTTCCCCAGCCCGCAATGGTCTGGAATTGAGGCTGAAAAAGAACCAAGCCATTGCGCTGCGGATCAACCGTCGTGTTCCATGGGCTGGGCAAACCAGTCGGCGACGGCAACGTGTCTAAGGCGAATAGCGCGCAAGACCAAGATGGCGCCGAGTTCCTCACGGTGAAGGCATAGAATGCCTGGGTCGGGGTCAGGTTCGCATATCCCGGTGTACCGTAGAACGAGGCCGCAAAGGCAGGCATAGCCGGGAGCATGTTACTGAAGAAGGGAATCGATGGGATTCCCGCGAGCGCCGCAAGATTCGTAGGACTAATCGCCGGTCCATTTGAGGGCGTGATATTCGCGATCTTTGCGACTTGCTGCATGGCACCCCACAAATCCATGCCGCTCTTCGGATCGCGGATGTCTTCGTATTGTGCGTAGTCCACCTTCGCGAGCAACCTCCGGCCGAGCGTGCCCACATAGGCCACGTCGAGAGTGACGTGGCCTGGCAGCACGCGCTGGTAATCCGCAGTCAAGTGGATCGCGTAGGGAGTGCGAATGTGCTGGTCCACAGCGAAACCGACTCCGCTCTGATTGGCTGGCGGCGTATAAGGGAATGAAGCGCTCGTCGGTGCAGCGAAGAATGTCCCGAGGGAAGGAAGCCCGGTGCATCCGGTTGCGGTGCAGGTTCCTGAAAAACGTGGGGCTTGCGAAGTGCCCGGGATTCCGCCGCACGTTCCGGTCGTGGTGCCAAGGCAGAACTGTTGAGATCCGTCGAATAGCTGAGTGGAGGTGCCCGGCGAACCGTTTAAGTCGCTGTCTACGGCGATGGACTGCCCAATGAGGTCATAGTCCAGGCCCGCACCCAACCGAAGCGAAGACTTTCCGGGACCGCCGAAAATACTTCGCAACAGACCACTGTCGTACCCGGGGGAGTAAGCCAAAGAAAACCTAGGGGCGAAGCCCTTGTGGTAGGGATCGTACCAGGAGTTTTGCCCCTTATTCGCTTTTCCAGCGAGGTCCCAGGTTAGGAGCGGCGATGCGTCCGACGGGATCCCCTCGTTCATGTTCGTAATTCGCTGATTGAACCACTGCTGAATGTCAACTGTCGGCCGAACCTCAAAGCCGTTGGTTTCCCAAACTGGTGTCTCATAGGTGTAGCGAAGTCCGTAAGTGACGATGACATTCGACTTCACACGCCAACTATCTTGCGTGTAGCCTTCATACACGCGTTCCGCAAAGCTCCTCGCGTCCGGCGTGCCGGACGGAAGTATAGCGCCGGTGCTTGGGTTGCCGAGGAATGTAGCATTCACCTGCGTAATCGAACCCGTTAGCATCATAAAGGCCCGGGTGATGGCCGTCGGATTCGTGGCCCCCGGGAAGCTCGTTGAATTGGCGATTTCCGTTGCTACATCACCGCACAGATTGATGCAGAAGCCGTTGTTGGCGTCGAAAGCGGGGAACGAATTCGTGTCGTCGATTCGGTCATTGGTTACGATGCGTACCACTCCGCCGAACTGGAGAGTATGTCTGCCTTTCACCCAGGTTAGATCGTCGTTGATGTCGTGGACAGGGACAACTCGTCCAAGCGGCCGGGCACCGAAATCCAGCAAGTCTGTGAATGAGCGAACGTCGAATTGAGGTCCGGTGACACCCGATTGAGTTACACCAAGCCGCGTGTATCCGTAGCGCGCTGTATCGATGAGGGTGGGGCTGAGTTGCCCTTGGTATTGAACGGCATATCCACGGCTGTTATTTAGCAATTGCGATGCTGCCGATTGCCCGGGAAATTGCTCCCCGATCAGGTCATCCTTGAGACCCTGCATGCTTCCTCGCCAGAAGATGGAGTGATGCCCATCCTGCGTTATGTTGTAATCAAACCGCGCGATATAGATGTTGTTGGAGAGAAGCTCTGGCGCATTGAATGTATATCCTTCGAAATTGGCCACAACGGTGCCCGAAGCGTCGAGACCCACCGCAGGAGTGTTTCCCGAAGGAAATAATTTCATGTAACTGAGCATGGCAGTATTGATTCCGATTCCAGCAGGGTCGAGTGTTTGCAGACCTGCAGGCCCAATCCCGAAAAAACCAGGCGCGATCGTGTGAGAGGACGAAACTCCCTGCACGCTGCCTCCCGGACATTGGGAAAGCGACGAACATGCGTAAATCAGCACGCCGTCTTTCAGAGAGTCAGAGGGAACCGTCTGCACTGTGATGGCCCCGGTTGCCTCCCGACGTTCCTCATTGTCAAGGAAGAAGTAAGCACGGTTTTTCTTAATCGGACCGCCAAGCGATCCGCCACCGATATTGCGTTGTAGCTTTGGCACCGGGACCACTGGCGTGGCGAGATTGTTGAAAAACGCATCGGCCGAAGTGCCTGTCGTTCGATAATACCAGCGGGCATTTCCGTGAAAGGCGTTCGAGCCGCTTTTCGTCACCAACTGCACGCGAGCGCCGCTGACCAGACCGTCCGTCGCGTTGGCGTTACTGGTGGTAACGCGAAATTCTTGAACGGAGTCGAGAGTGACGGGAAGGGCGCTGGTAAACGCCGCTCGATTCTGCCAATCGTTCGCGTCCACTCCATCCACGGTCACATCCGTCTGGTTGCCACGAACTCCGTTCACCGCCCCTTCGCGCGGGTCCAGGTTTTGAATCGAGCCCATGGAAAGCTGGTCGGTGTCGGATCTGCCAGTGGACACCACACCCGGTTGCAGGGTGAGCAGGTTAACCACGTTGCGTGCCAGCATTGGCAAGCTCTTGACTTCTTGCTCGCCAAGAGGGTTTCCTACGGTCGCATCCTCGGTGTTTAGCGCCGGCGCCGCAACGGACTCTACAACGACCCTTTCTGAGACCGTGCCAACCTCCAGCTGCATGTCCAGCCGGGTAGGTGTAGCCACCAGCACGCTGACGTTCTGTGCTATATACTCTTTGAAGCCGTCCTTCGTGGCCGAAACCCTGTAATTGGCAGGTGCCAGTTGCGTGAACCCATAGGCTCCAGTCGCATCCGTTGTCGTTCTGTGCGTGACATTGCTGGACAGGTCGATGGCCGCAACCGTCACCCCCGCTATGCCCGCTCCTGACGCGTCCGTTACAGCTCCTTGCAGGCTACCCAAGCTCTGCGCCTGAAGCATTCCGCCCGCCAGCGCAAGAGTGAAAATGAACAATCCGACAAAAAACCGCAGTACGCTAAACCGCAGTACACTCCTCATGAACCGCTCTCTTTCGCGCACCATAGATTAGAATTTGAAATTAGTCCGCGTACAAGTGGGTAGCACTAGACCCGGCACAGAAACACTACCCCGGGTTGGAGGAGATACAATCCGCTCCTCTCGCGCTGTACTCCACACCATACAACCGCAAACGATTAATGACCATTTAGGGGACGTTGATCACCGCTGTCAAGAAAACTTTTTCTAAATTCTTTGTAAATCCCGGCTCTGGCCGCTGGCCGCTCGCCAAAGCGATCTAAAACGCCCAGAGTTGGCATTCGGCGCCAAGCGCTTCCTTCTGGTTCGTTTCAACCCACAGCCTCTAGCCAGCCGTCTGTACCAAGAAACTTCGCTCGAACTCATTGAGGGCGTCGAAGAGCCTCCGGAGGCGTTCCGCCAAGGACTCTGGGGCGAAGTCAGGACTTCGTTAATGTCCAGATTAGCGGTCGCGACTCCATAAATACAACGATTTCAACGCGTTCGGAGTTCTTAGGAGGGACAGGGGGCAGCACTTGGGTGAATCAGCGAATGGCGACGGGTTGTGATATTTTTGAGGCCCATGTCTCTGCTCTCTCGGCTCAGCCGCTCACAACAAATCGTTCTGGCTCTGTTCGCGGCTGTCATTACCGGCAGTTTTCTGGCGCGGATAGCAGGGCATCTAGTTCTCGGCGGTTTTCTTTTCGCCGTATCGATCCTCGGCGTCCTCGGCCTTCTGGCATTCTTTCTGATTCGGCCTCTGGCACGCAAGCTTCTCTGGCGCGTGCGAGACCGGCTGCTCGTGACGTATTTCCTCGTCGGGGCTGTTCCCGTTGTCCTGTTGTTGCTGCTCGGTTCCCTCGGTTTTAACCTTCTGCTCAACCAAACCGCGAATTACATGTTGCGCGCGGAATTGAGCCGCCGCCTGGAGCAACTCCAAACATCCGCTGAACGACTCGCGCGAGATGTCGCTTCGGGTAGAGTTCCCACGGAGTCCATGGCTCGCGGCGAAGGAGCGGTCATCCGAAATGGAAGCCGTGTCTCAACCATTCCGGAGACTGGCCTGATCACCGAGTTTCCCGCATGGAGTCCGCCGAGATTCAAAGGCATCATCAGGAACAAAGCCGGGATGTATTTTTTTGCAGCGCACGCAACGGCGGCAAAGGGCGAACACCAGGTAGAGGTCTTTGCCGTAGAGACACTCGACAACAACCAGCTGGCCGAACTCCTGCTCGGAGTCGCATCGGTCCGGATCATCGCCGGCGGAAGGATCTCCTTCCAAATGGGATCTCGCAGGGCCGACCCGCCAACACAAGTACTCCTCGATTCTGAGAAAGCAGTGCCCGGGCCGCAGCCGCGTGGTTTCTGGGATGCGGATCTAGAAACTGGCTCGAAATTGGAAATCCGGTCGATGGAAACCGGCAACACCGAGGTGGATACCACCATCATCGATTCGCATCCCTCCGCGATTCTGACGCGCCTGTTCTCCACGTTAGGTAACGACGCCCTTCTGCCAGCAATCTTAATGCTCATCTTGGGCGCTGCGTTACTCCTGGTGGAGCTCAGCGCTCTCCTGTCCATCGCGGGGCTCACGCGTACCATTACGGGTTCGGTTCACGATTTGTATGTTGGAACGAAGAAGGTTGAAGCCGGTGACTTCTCGCACCGGATCGCAATTCGATCCAGGGAACAGCTCAGTGAGCTTGCGGAATCCTTCAACAGGATGACGCAACGCATCGAGCAACTCATCGTGGAAGTAAAGGAAAAGGAGAAACTGGAATCGGAGCTCGAAATCGCACGTCAGGTCCAGTCTCAGCTTTTCCCGAAGCAGGTACCGAAGCTAGCGATGCTCCAGCTGACGGGCGCGTGCAATCCGGCCCGCGTCGTGAGTGGCGACTACTACGACTTTATTCCGATCGATGCGCACAGAACCGCCCTTGTCATTGGCGACATCTCCGGTAAAGGCATCTCGGCGGCTCTGTTGATGGCCAGCGTCCAATCGTCACTTCATGCACAGCTTGCCATGAACAGCGATGGTCCAGTGTCGACATCAGCGCTGGTCGGACGTTTAAACCGCCAGCTCTATCTGAACACGCCGGAGGAAAAATACGCGACGTTCTACTGCGGCATCTACGACGAGCAAACCAGCCGCTTGTCCTACACCAACGCGGGTCATCTCCCGCCGATTCTTCTTCGGGGCAAAAATGCGATGCGCCTCGAAACGAGCGGCACGGTCGTGGGGATGTTTCCTGACAGTCCTTACGAAGAAGCTGTGGTCGAGCTTCTGCCCGGCGACGTTTTCGCTGCCTTCACGGATGGTGTCACGGAACCGGAAGACGCCCATGAAGAACAATTCGGTGCCGAACGCCTGATCGAGCTGCTAATCCAGAATTCCGGAAGGCCACTCGACGAAATCGTCCGGATCGTAATGGCGGCGGTTCACAGTTGGACCCACGACTTGTCCAATCAGGACGACATCACGCTTCTGCTCGCTCGGCGACAGGAGCCGCATGGCTCACCATAAGCAGTCATGTTCGGCGATTCCAATATTAGGATTGAGACCGAGCTTCCAGTGATTCCCCGAAGCCATCCGAGCCTTGGAGGTAATCCAACCGAGACAAATCATCGAGGTTTTTCACGCCGAGTTAGTGCGCTAAAGCACAAACGCTAATCGGACGGGTCCGGTGACGAGCGTCTATTTTTACTTCAGTTTTCTGCTGCTGTAACATCACACCCGTGAAGCCTTTCGAGTTGCTCGGTCAGACCCTTTCTCCAGACGGTATCGGCATGAAGCTGATTCGCCGCGGCGACGAGTACCTCATACTTGTCGAAGGCGCGATCCTTATGTCTAGCCGCATGCACGGCTCAGAGGAGGCGTTGGCCACGTTAGCCTGCCAAGGGGTGCGGACGCTGCAGCAGCCTAGCGTTCTTATTGGTGGTCTCGGAATGGGTTTCACACTACGCGCAGCGCTCGACCTTCTTCCACAAGATGCGACAGTTGTCGTCGCCGAGCTGGTGCCCGCAGTGGTGGAGTGGAATCGTGGGCCGCTCGGGCCATTGGCGAAACACCCTTTGAAGGACAAGCGCGTGCGGGTTGAGGCGGAGGACGTCGTCGTCACACTCAGCGCACATCTCGGCCAATTCGATGCCGTGCTACTCGACGTGGACAACGGCCCAACCGCGCTGACCGCCTCGAACAACGCCGGACTCTACGACAACCTTGGAATAGCCGCCGTCCGCGCGGCTCTCAAACCGGGTGGGGTTCTGGCTGTCTGGGCGGCCCAAGAGGATCGAAAATTCGAGCAGCGGTTGCGAGATGGCAGATTCGAGGTCGAGGTGCGGCGTCCTCGTGGTCGCCTGAAAAAGGGCGGTCCCCGCCACACTATCTTTCTGAGTCACAAATCATAAATTGAACTCGAAACGACATGGTTGGGCAGCGCTCGCTACAAATCCCTCGAGACCATTGAAGGATAACCGTTGCGTTGTTTATGCCGCTCTTTCGGCCTCGCATGGCATCGGTGAACCGTCTACGAAAAAGATTCTTCGCGCCAGGCGTCATTGAGATTGCCAAGAACATTCGTCAGGCTTACAGGCGTCTCTCAAAAAAGGGGACTACTGGCTCCTGGTGACCCGGACATCAAGCATTTGAAAAGGTGAATTAACCGGGCCTGCCAATCCGGCGTATGCAATTCTATTCGCTCATATGGACAATCCAAAGGAGCGATGATATCTTCTGTGGGATGTCCAAAGGAAGGAAGAGCTAATGGACACTAAGAAATCGGAAGTATTGCAGGGCACGCTGGATCTCATGATCACCAAACGCGGACTGAAACAGTTGGCAATTGAGACGCAAAGCTGGGAGCGGATCTCAGGCCTAGTCGGCCGCGTGCTGAGGATTGCGGAGCGGGGGTGACGCGATGTTCTGGAGCATCAAAGCGCTGGCTTATCGCGTCCGCGGATGGATAGCGGCGCGCAAGACTGATGAAGAATTCATGGAGGAGCTTGACGCTCATCTGGAATTGCTAACGGCGGAATACATTCGCCGTGGTATGACGACAGAGGAAGCGCGGCGGTCGGCGCTCGTGCGGATGGGAGGAGTGACACAGCTTCGAGAGACGCATCGCGAAGTTGGAGGGCTACCCGCGGCTGAGAACCTCTTCCAGGACGTTCGTTATGCGTTGCGAACACTGCGGAAGAGACCCGGATTCGCACTGGTATGCATCCTGACGCTGGGACTGGGCATCGGCGCGAGCACGGCAATCTTCAGCGTAGTCAACGGGGTTCTACTTCGGCCTCTACCTTATCCCCATAGCAGCCGGCTTGTGCGAATTGAGGAGAGCCACCCGGGAGGAAGCGCCGCGAACTTCACGTATGCCAGCTACCTCGATCTCGAACGAGAGTCGCAATCGCTTGAAAGCATTTCCGCTTTCCGGCCGTGGAGTTTTAACCTGACCGGTGACGGTGAGCCGGAACAGGTTACCGGAGCTCTGGTCTCCGGAAGTTTTTTTTCCGCGCTCGGGATCCAGCCGTTGCTTGGGAAAACGATCAGCGCGGAAGACGACCAGCCAGGCGGAGACGATCATGTAGTGGTTTTGAGCTATGCGCTCTGGCAGAGCAGGTTCGGGTCAGATCGCGGGATTCTAGGCACGACGCTGCGCATCAGTGCAGAAAATTACCGTGTCATCGGGGTGATGCCGAGAGGGTTCGATTATCCAGACAAATCCAGCGTGTGGTGTCCGCTGGTCGCAGGCGGAGAGCTGCGCAATAACCGCCGTAGCCACTTGCTGACGGTGATCGCAGATCTTCGGTCCGGGAAGCCGCTCCGCAGCGCACAAGGAGAGATGACGGTAATCGCGGAGCGGATCGAAAAACAGAACCCCGGAGTAGATCCGGAAATGCTCATCACCGCGGTGTCGCTGCAGAAAAGCTTGGTCGCACCCGTTCAACCGGCACTGCTGATTTTGATATTTGCAGTGGGTCTGCTTTTGTTGCTGGCGTGTGCTAATTTGGCGAACCTGGAGCTTGCGCAAGCCGCGGCGCGTCAGAAAGAGTTTGCAATTCGTCTTGCTATCGGAGCGGGCCGGGCGCGGCTGGCGCGCCAGTTGCTCACCGAAAGCCTGGTGCTCTCCTCGCTTGGGGCTGCGCTAGGCTTGGCAATTGCGTCGCAGAGTCTGCTCTTAATCGTGGCCGTCAATGCGGATAACATGCCGAGGTCCGGAGAAATCAGCTTGGATTGGCGCGCTCTCGGATTCACGCTCCTTATTTCACTCGTCACAGGATTGCTTTTCGGGCTGGCGCCGGCGATGGTGGGCACGAGGATCGATTTGATCACCTCGCTCAAGGAAGGTGGTTCGGTTTTGACAGGCGCAACGCGACCTGGCTCGAGTCGGGCGCTGGTTGTACTTCAATTCGCGCTCGCCGTGGTGCTCTTAGTGGGAGCGGGCCTGGCTGGCAACAGTTTTGTCCGACTGCTACAAGTGAACCCGGGATTCAACCCGAGTGGGGGTCTTGCAGTAACTCTATTTCTGTCTCCTGTCGAATATCCGGAGGGAGATAGGAAAGGTTCAGTGCTTCTGCATCAGTTGCTAGAAAACATCCGCAGTGTTCCGGGCGTGCGGTCAGTAGGACTAGTGAATGCGTTACCGATCACGGGCGGTCCCGATACGGATTTTGTGATTGAAGGACGCCCTGTCCCGCCAGCAAACAACGAGCCTTCTGCTGACATCCGGACCGTAGATTCCGGCTACTTCCGGACCATGGGCATTCCACTGCTTGCGGGCCGCGAGTTCACTGAAAGTGACAATGCGGGGGCCAGACGGGTAATGGTGGTCAACCAAACGATGGCACGTGAATACTGGCCACACGAGGATCCTGTTGGGCAGCGCGTCACCATGAAGGACTGGGGGGCGCCCCTGACCGGCGAGATTGTGGGAATTGTTGGCGATGTTAAGACCAACGGTTTGGACGCCGTGGTCGGACCGATGATCTACTGGCCGTATTCTCAATTCCCTCAACTTTTCAACACCATTGTGGTGCGTAGCGAAGACGATCCTCTTCGGTTGCTTCCAGCTGTGAAGGGCGCGATCTGGTCGATCGATAAGAATCAACCGATTTCCAAAGCGGAGACGCTAGACCAGATTCTTGCTGAATCCCTGGCCCGCCGGCACCTTTACATGGTACTGCTCGGCATTTTTTCGAGCGCCGCGCTGCTCCTTGCTGCGGTCGGAATCTATAGCATGGTGTCCTATTCCGTGAGCCAGAGGACACATGAGATGGGCATTCGCCTGGCGATTGGTGCCGAACGGAAGGATGTGCTACTCCTGGTGCTGGGACAAGGTGCAAAGGTGGCGCTCCTCGGCATAGCCGTCGGAATCGCAGCGGCACTGGCGTTGACGCGACTGATGTCGAATCTGCTATTCGGAGTGAGCGCAACAGACCCGCTGACCTTTGCGGGAGTTGCGATGCTTTTAACGCTGGTGGCGCTATTCACTAGCTACATTCCAGCACGTCGGGCGGTGCGCGTGGACCCAATGGTGGCTATACGGCACGAATAAAGACCAGCACCTTCTTGACTTTTTCTGATCGACGGACGGCCTAAGCGTGCACGGGTTAGCAAGGAAGCAGACTAAAATGCCTCCCGTAGCCGTTTAAAGAGAGCTGAATGTCCTAGTGCCGGCCTGCTGTTATTTGCCCGTTTGAAATGGCACGAGCTGGTCAGAGATTTTCGACTTGTCCCCCACGACCACGATGACCATGGCCTCCGGCCGAATGTACTTCCGTGTAAGCTCCTGCACATCCGCTGGCGTAACTGCATTTACTCGAGGCACGTAATTTTTCAGATAATCCTCACCGAGACCTTGGAAATCGACATATTGCAACTGTCCGATGAGGGCCTGCCGGTTCGAGTTCTGAATCACGAAGATGCCTGACAAGTAGCTCTGAATCCCCTTTAGTTCCGGGGCCGAGGGAGCTTCGTTCTGCAAGCGATCGATTTCGCCGAAGATTTCCTTGAGGGAAGCGCCGGTGAATTGCGTGGTCACATCTGCATTTTGTGCCCAGTATGCATCGTGATACCGCCGCGAGATCTCGCTGAAAGGGGAATATGTGTAGCCCTTCTGCTCGCGGATATTGGATGTGATCCGGGAATTGAACGAGCCACCGAGCAAGGCATTAGTCAATCCCAGAGGAATAGCGTCCGGACTGGTTGGCGGGGGCACAGGCAATCCGAGTTTCAGTGTCGATTGCGGTGCGTCGGGACGGTCAGTCACATCCAGCACGCGGTGTGCCGCCGGTGACGGCACATTTTCCATGCGTGCAGGTCCCTTCGTCCAACTGCCGAAACTATCGGCAATCGCTTTTTTCACGGCGGCTTTGTCAAATTTGCCGGCCACATACAGGTGCGACCTCTGCGCGCCGAAATTCGAGCTGTAATACTCTTTCACATCCTGCAGCGTAAGCCTTTTGACGTCGTCTTCCGCGGGAAGAACCGTGCCGTAGGGATGCTCGCCGTAAAGCAGCTTTCGAAAACGAATATAGGCGATGGTTTGCGGTTGCGACAATTGCAGGGCGATTCTTCTCAACGCGTCATTTTTCAGGCGCGCCAACTCTGATCCGGGGAAGCGAGGATGCTCCACGACGTCCGCGAGAATTTTCACCGCATCTGGTGCGGATTCCTGGAGGACATCGAGTTCAAACTTGGTTTGATCCTCCCCAACCGGAACCGTCAGTGCGCTGCCCATTTGCGCGGTAGCCTCAGCTAACTGCTGAGAGGTGAGCGTGGTCGTACCTTCTCGGAAGAGGTCACCTGTGAGACTGGCCACGCCAGCGTGCGACTTGCCTTCGTTCAAGCTGCCGGCGTCGACCACCAGACTAACCGCCGCCTTCGGAATAATGCCGTAAGGCACGAGCGTGACGCTCAATCCGCTTGGCAAAACATAGGTGTCGCTGGCAGGCACCGTAAAGCTCTTCGGAGCGCTACCTTCAGGCGGCGTCTGTTTTTGCCCAAACGCCGGCGCAATCGCTGCCAGCGATGCCGCAAGAACCAGCAGAATCTTTTTCACAATGATCTCTTTCATCTGTGTTCTCCCCCCTTACCGGTTTTTCGCCGGCGCTGCTGCGGCATCCTTTGGTGCGGGTTCGACCAGGACAACCGTGCGATTTCCGGGCCGCAAGTATTCTTGCGCCGTCTTTTGTACCAGCTCTGGCGTCACTTTGCGGAACTCGGCGTCCAGGGAATTCACGCGGCTCGGGTCGTCGTCAAAAAGTGCAAAGCTGGCGAGCAAGTCCACGAGTCCAAAGCCGCCAAATTGCCCCATCGTGTCGTAGAGACTGGAGCGAAGTTTTACCAGCGAGCGGTGCAGCGTTTTCTGATCTAGCGGCCTGCTGCGCACTGGTTCGACCGCCGTATCGATGGCCTCCATCACGGTTTCGGGCTTCGTGGAGGCGTCAAACGTGAGATCGGCGGACAGAGTCATCGGCCCGTTGTAGTCGAACATGTTTCCCAGCAAATTGATGCCGCCCTCTACGCTGTCGGTCAAGCCACGCTTCTGCACAAGCTCCTGGCGCAGCAGGCTGTCGTCACCTTCAATCAGCATCTGCTCGATCAGGCCCATGGCGTAATACTCCGGCGTGTTGCGGTCGGGCATGTGGTAACCAACGGCAATCGCGGGCTTCGGGGCGAGAGGATCTTTTTTGGTGACGTGCTTTTCCTTGTCCTGGCGAGGTTCCGTCAGATCTGGTTGTGGTGGAACCTTCGCGGATTTGATCGAGCCGAAATATTTGTCAACGAGTTTTTTCGCCTCGGCAGGGTCGAAGTCACCAACGATCGCCAACACGGCATTGTTCGGCGCGTAGTAGGTATCAAAGAATTTCTTCACCTCATCGAGCTTGGCGGCCTCGATGTCATGTAGGTCGCCGTAAAAATTGTGCGCGTTATACCAGTTGGAATTCGCGGCCATAGGCATGTCGATCCAGGGGAACCCGCCGTAGGGCGCATTCAGCACATTTACTTTCACTTCGTTGCCTACCACACCCTGCTGGTTCTTAAGGTTTTCGTCCGTTACCGCGAGACCACTCATGCGATCGGCTTCGGCCCACAGCACCGTCTCCAATTTGTTCGAGGGCATGACCTCAAAATAATTCGTAAAGTCGAACCGTGTGGATCCGTTCAGCACTCCGCCGTTCTGCTGCACCAGTTTGATGAACTCCATCTTGCCGAGGTTCTTGGAGCCCTGAAACATCATGTGTTCGAACAGATGAGCGAAGCCCGTGCGATCCCTGGGCTCAATCCGAAAGCCGATGCGGTAATAGACACCCACACAGACCGTGGGCGCCGTGCGATCCCGCGAAAGCACGACGCGCAGGCCGTTCGGCAGCTTGTAATACTCCACCGGAACGTGAAACTCCTCGGGAGAGCACAGAGCAACGCCCGGCCATACCAATGTCGTTACCAGAAAAAGCAGCGCCGTCAGTCCATGCGCTGCCTGCCTTCGACTTTCGAACATAGCTCCTCCTCACATCCGACAAACCGAATAATCGAGATCTGCTACCGGGGCTGAATATGGCGCGGAGTCATACCAGGGACACCCGAGCGTCGCGTAACATCTGCCTCTACTACCTTCAGGCGATGATCGTGCGCAAGGCTATCAATGTTGGCCATGTCCGCTGGGTCTCGACCCGCCTGGCTGGCAAGTTCGGCTCGCGTCAGATACTTGCAGTCCGCCAGCCCCCGCGAGGCGATATTGTTGACCGTGGCCTCGAGATCGCACCCGGCTCGTCGCCCTATTTGAATAGTGATTTCGATACGCTGATCGGAGTCGACTGCCCCGACAACCTTTGCGCCGGCAAGAGGGCGCCGACTACCTCCCGGGAGTGCAATGCGCTTTTTCATGATGAATCACCTCAGTGGAGGACGATGCTCGTATGAACCCTTACCATAGGCGCAGGCCATAGATCCGTCAAGTGAGCTAGTTTGATGAGGGGCGCGCGACTTTAAAGGGAGAAGGGGCTAATATCCTTTTCGGGTGAGAAGGCAGAAACGGAACTGGAAGAAAACGGTCGAAGCGGTTCGGCAAGAGATCACGCGAGAAGTAGAACAGTTCTTGCGGGTGATGTTGCCGGCTCCGCGCCACACGGGCGCATCGATCTGGAAGCGACCGAGATGGCCATGCGCGCGCCTCTCCAACGCGCGGGTCCCGCCGCGTTGAGCCAATTTGCTGCAATTCCCAGCCCCGAGCGGGGCAGCGCGCACGCTGCGGCTACTTGGCGCATTCTGACTCCTCGGCCAGTTCGGCAATAGAAATCTTCCATTGCTGAAGAGCGCGAGCCAACTGTTCGGAAGTCTCTTTCCACGTTTTCCTGAGTCCGCCCTGAGAAGCTTCGCTGCCAAGATAAAGAACTTTTGCTCCATCTTTCTTGCATATACTTACCGGCTCTAGGACAGCTTGAGGGAGAAGTTTTTCCATCAGATCCCTGTCGCCATAGATGGGCTTGCCACCCACGACAACGAGCCGGACATCCAAGGGATTGGCGTGCAAAAGGGCTCCATAGGGGTCGGTTCCGCTGCGCTTGAGCAGAAGCAGGTCCGCGAGATAACCGCGAGACAGTGAGCCAATCTTATCGCTTAAGCCGGCGAGTTGGGCTGGATAGGTAGTTGCCATCTTGACGAGGTCTGCGTCTTCGAACATCTTTGGATGCTGGCGGGCGTTCCAGGCTTCCGCGTATTTCAATTCTTCGAGCATTCCACTGCTACCGGATGGGCTCCAATCCGGGGCAATCGCAACCACCACACCGGAACCTTTTGCGCCCGCGATATCCGTGGTTGCTCCATAGAGCTCAAAGTTGCTTCTGGGGGACCATATCAAGCCGACGCCGTGGGCGGCCATTTCCTGGAATTGCGGAGCTTTCAGGGGCACGCCATGAACAATGGAGACTCCTGAACGCAAGAATCCCTGAGCCACAAACATTTTGTACTCGCGGGCAGCGCTGGCATTACCGGGGGCTCCTTCTGCTACGTGTATGATAAACGCTTTGAGCAGACCGGACGATAACCGGGTCCGTACGCTATCGGCGTCGTTTACCAGCATTTCGAGGGGGAAAATGTTGTACACAAGTTTTTCTGACGTGAAATCGCCGGCTTGGTATAGGCCAGAGTAGAAGTCCAAGTCTCGCGCGAGACCTTCGATACACTTTACGGGTCCGAGACTGCCGACAGAAGAAGTGGAGCCTCCGGCGATGGCCTTGACTTCACCGTAGCGGTTCATCTCGCAGCCCCACCCTTCTTCGAGGAGAGCACTGTGAGGCGTGTCGAGGTCTTCCTTATAGGATTGCAGCTGTTGCCAGTCGTAGCGGGCTCCGAATTTCCTGGTTGGATCCCAATCGGTGGGCTTCCAATTGACGGGAGGCCAACGTGGAAACAGATTCCATGTCAGATGATTGTGAAGATCGACTAGCCCCGGAAATATAAAGCTATCCGTTTCCAACTGCGTGGTTGCCTCTGGAGCGTGGACGTCCGCTCCGACGCCTGCAATCCTATCTGCAACAATCACAATTGTGCCATTCGGAATCACCGTTGTGGGGGTAATCACGGTTCCATGCAGAGCGTACGACGGTACATCTTGAGATTGAACTCCTAGGCAAAGAGAGGATGTCAGCAAAACGGCGGCGATGATCCGGCTTTTGTACATTGCTGGTACTGATTAACAACAGAGAAGGCTAGTGCGTTTTACCTTTTCTCGTCAACTTCTTCAATGCCTCCTTCGCCACAGATTCCACGATTTGGTCTATCTTAGTGGTGGGGGCGTCAATTTCATTTTTTAATCTTTGGCCTATCAAAGTCCTTGGCTGCTTCGATTCTCTGGCTGTGACACGCTCGCGCTCTTTGAGGACAGCCCTCCGAACATTTTCCCGGGCTTGGTTTGCTTCGTCAGAATGGTCGTCGCCATCGAACTCGGAGCTTTCGTGCAGAGCTTTGCTGAGCAATGGATATCCAAACTCCATGATTTCCTCGTCCAATAGTTCGCCGAACAGTTCTAGTTCAATCTCTCCATCGTCCGCTAGTGTGAAATGCAACATAAAATCTTTCTTCAAGACCTTGACCGGACACCCTTCGCCATTGCCGACTTCGTCCAGCAAATAGATAGCGTCGTTCTTGGTGGCAGCGTTCACCACAGAAAAATCTCCATTCGGCCATCTGCACATGAAAATGGGCATTGGATTCTCCAACTACTTCTACCACTCTGATTACCCACACCCACAAAGTCGCATGGGTGGCTACAGTTTCCTAGAGGCGGTGATCGCATAGCAAGAGCGGAATCAACCGCCGAAATCAGCCTGTCAGATTAGGCTCCATCGATTGCGCCCTCTATTGGACTGTCAAAACGTGTCACAACCGCCTAACCGCCAAAAATCTTCACCAAGTCCTTCAACAACTCCGGGAACTTGCCGCCGAACACGGAGACACTTAACAGCGCTAGACCGACGGTGGTAAGAATCGACCGGCGGCCTTTCGTGCCGATGTAAGCCATGCGGAACAAGGTGCGGGTGAGGAGAGGCCAGAGAGCGCGGTGAATCAAGAGTAGCACTGCCAAAAGCACGTAGAATAGAGCAACGACCGCGTCCATTATGTTGCTGAACGCAATCATGCTGATGGTTATCAGTATTTCGTCGCGTAGGTCGCCAATCAGCTTGATGTTCACCCCAACCAGCAGCGGACTCACGAAGAGCACAGCCAAAAAGAAGTTAACGATTACTGTTGCCAGAACCTTCAAGGAAGAAGTCATCTCGCCTGCCCACCGAAGGAGTCGGCGAGTCAAGGTAATGAAAATAACATCGCAACCGAAGCTGCTGAGGACGAGGAGAAGAATCCTCATACTGATTTCGCCCGTAACACCGGGAGCTCCAGCTCTGAATGTCATCATCCAGAGAAGCAGGAAAATCAGCGCGGCGATAACAACGGAATTGCGAAGCAAATTATGGTTCTCGATCCAGATGCAAGCGGCCCCCACAATCACAGCGCAAATCAGGTAACCCAGAGAGATAATAAGCGCGCCAACGCTATTCAGCTCCGGATACCGAACGGGAAGGATAATGTAGCTAACGAGCATGGTGAGCAGTGCGATCGTCCCGAGTGAAAAACAGAAAGAGACTCCCAATGCTTGAATCGAAATCAGTCTCTTGCCGAAGACCCGGTCCAAGAAACGTGTTTCAAGGTTTGCTACTCCTGTCATGAACGCGGCGTGATGCGTGAGAGCTAGATTCTGGAAGTCGTCCACTCGAATCCAGAAATCCTCGAACTTGCTTTGAATCTTCCCCTCTTCATTCGGGTACAGAACTATAGCGCTTAGAACGCAAAAAACCCCGAGGAGGGCTTCGATGGGTCGGGCGATGAGATGGAGGATGTGCCACATCGGGAGAGTGTGGCCGGAATATAGCACGACGTGCGCTTATGCGGGAATACATCCAGCAGTGGCCGTCTTCAACGCTCAAACGTTGGCGTTGAACGAAGTGCTTGCTCTCGATGAAGTGTGACTGTGGCGAAGGAAGACTCTGGAGGGCGCGAACGCGAGTGCGCCTGGATCCGCACATACATATATAAAGGACCAGCGGGCTGAACATGGCACGGAGTCATACTGGATCAACGATTGGACGTCTCCCTGTAAGTTGTTGATTCTGCAGTCCGCCAGGGTTATGACGAGAGACAGACTGCCGTAACGATCCATTTCCGGAGCGGGCGCTCACCGGACGTGCCGCAGATTGCTGAAGTATTTTGATCGCCCCTCCAACGTCCCGCACGGCAAACGGTAGGGACCGGCAGGCTCAAAGACCGAATAGGCCACATGGTGACCCAGGCGGCGGTAGCTTTCAAATTGCGACTCCGTAAACCACTGATTAAGCGTAGTGTCGTGCGGAAAGCTGGGATGTTCCTTCTTATAGTTAACGATATCGCTCGGCTCGTCGCCGGTCAGCGAGGATTTGAGGTACACCACCGTTCCTGGGACGTCGGGATCCTCGGGATAACGAATGCTGCCAATAACGCAGTGGGTGCTGCTGAACTGCGTGTCTCCGATGTGCGCCAGCGGGCGGAGATCGAGCGTAATCTCCGCGCCAAAATCGATGCGGCATTTCCGGATGGCCATGCCGATCCCACCGAATTGCAGATCACCGTCCTCTTCCGCGTCGCAAATCACGATATAGCGGCAGCGTCGCCGCACCAGTTCGTACAGGCCCATATTATCGAAATGGCCGCCATCGGTTAGATAGACGTAATTGCTGGTGTCATTGGCCTGCCCCAGCAGTTCGCGGATCAGCGCAAAAAGCGAAAAATGCGGCGAAGGACACGGATGCTTATCCATCTCCATCATCAATTCGAGCTTGCCATCCTCGCGCACGTCATGATCGCCGCCAATCTCTAACGTCTTGCCATCCTCCGTGAGCGTGCGCGGATTCCTAAGCCACCAGCCCAGCCGCGCATTAAATATGGTCAACAGGAACGCCGTGGCCGGATTCGTGTGGTAGCCACAGTTGGGACTGAGTGCTGCGCCAGAAATCGCTACGGCCGTGCTGATGTGTACCCCTTCCGGGGGATATGCGTAGCTGGACGTTTCCACATAGCCGTTGAAACGCAAATTGCTGTCACCGCGCGCGGCGGTCCACGCCACATCGTAGCCGGAGTACAGCGGCGTAAAAACAAAGGACGCGGCCTTGCGTTCCTGCCACGCCAGATCCTCGCCAAAAGTAAGGTTTAGCGCGGCGCAGAAGATGGGAAACGGGCCGTCGTAGCCTTTCTTGATGCCGCTCTCTTTCTTGCCACGGCCGCCAAGTTTCTCTTCATCGGCCGGCAAAAGATCTCCGACGGCAATGTTGGTATCGTCTTCATCAAAGCCGGTAAACGGATTGGGCTGCCGATTCAGGTTGGAAGCGCCTAGATAACAGCGTGCCAGGCGATTGCGATAGAAAGCGTGCAGGGAAAATTCATTCACATCCACCCGCCATGCGAAGAGCACGCAGATCACCAGCGGCAGGACAAACGTGAAGAACACCTCCCACGGTCCGGCGAGTAGCGCCTTTGCCAGGAGTTCATCCGCGAACCAGGCAATCACCAAAGCGAGTCCGGCGATGAATACATACGGGCCAACGATCGCCAGAGCTTCCATCGCGCTGAACTTCGAAGGTGCTTTGTCGTCCGTCGCGCCCCTGCTCTTGGGATTTTTTCCCGCCAGCAAGCCCCCAATCGAGCCGCCAAGCCAGGTCAATAGAGCCGGAACGCCGGCAGTCACACTCACCAAAAGCCGCTCCGTGATCGTGTGTCCGAATAAGGAAAATCCGGAGAAGAGAATCCATCCCAGGGAATACAAACCCATCCACGCCGTCAACCGCGCCATCCACTCGCGTCGTTCATCCGTAAATGTTCTTCCCAGCAGCCCCAACACGAACAGCACGGTGATCAGTGCGCCAGCCAGAACGAGCGGGGGCAGCAGTACCACCACGGCGCGCCACCACGAGTCGCCCGTATATCTCCATAGGTGTGCCACCAGCACCATGGATCCAGCAACCCACGCGGCGCCAAAAACGGCGGAAAACCACGCCACGAAAAGAAAAGCGCCGATCACGATCAGGAACTTCACGTGCCCGATACACTTCGGCTTTTGCTTCCAAAACGCTTTCACGCTCTCAAAGTGTGACGAGTCTTGATGCGACTTTAGAAAACAGAGTGGCGCACCCCCGCCAAAAATGATCACCAAAGCCAACACCGCCAACAGCACTACGCTGCCCAAAAACACCAGCGCCAGGTTGACTCCGAAGGGCGCCGCCGAAATCATCCGCATTAGCAGCGTCACCAGCAACGCCGCCAGCAGCAGCGGCAACACGATCCATCGCTCGACCGCGCCCTGCCCGGCGCCGCTTTGCTCCTCTGCCCCCGGCCCGCGCAGCAGCGCCAGATTTCTGGCCAACACGTCGCTCGCCAGCAGCCACAGGCCGCAGGTCACGCCAATCAGAATCGCCGCCGTGGGACCGCTCCGCGGAATTAGCGACTTAAACGCCACAATGTGCGGAAGGAGGATCAGCACTAGCATCCCAGAGATCAAAATCATCTGGTTCAGCAGCGTGTTCCGCAACCAGGTAGCAAACGCTACCCAGGTATCCGCGCTCAGCAGGCCCGTTTCGGGCGTCAGATAGTTGCAATACCGCCGGAGCCAGCGGATGGGTTCCGGATGCGTGCCAGGATTGCCCGCGTCGGGCGGTGGAATCAGTTGTTTGTTCACTTCCGCAAAACTCGACCGCTTGCTCCACGCCGCAAGCCACTGGTGGATGTAACCGCCGCCCGATACCGACGACAGATAATCGAAATACTTGAGCAGTTCGAGCTCCGCAAGGCCCTGCAGTATGCCCAGGTTGAAACTGGCGCTCCGAATGCCACCGCCGGAAAAACAAAGTCCCATCAGCCCGGACTTCGCGGCTCGTGCGTAGGCATTGGACGCCGGCGTCGCCGGTGGCACGTCCGTCTCAATACCCACCTTTTTCCGCCGCTTCGCCACCTGCCGAAGCTCTCGGTCCAGCAACCACTGGCTGGGCGTATACCCAGTGACCGAGGCTAACTGCGCCTGAACGTCCGGGCGCGATTCCAGCTCTGCAGCCAGAGCCATGGCGTCCACGGCTGGCGATCGAAACGCAGCAGCGAGAATTTTCTCGACCAGTGGAACTTTGGCTGCGTTGCGGGGCTCGAGCGATTCCTCGGCCAATCGATGGATGTAGTCGGTTGCCATGATTTACGCGCTCCCAGCGTTCAAAAACTTCACGTATGGCCCGCATCGGCCGGGAATTCCCGCGGCGATGTCCCTAAAACCGTTTCAAAAATGCGATCAGCGCATGTTTGTCCGCGTCGCTGAGCCCCGGTTCGCCTCCCGTGAATTTGTCCGTTCCGAAATAATGCCCGCGATTTACAATCAAGTCCGGGCACTTGCTCAGCTCCAAAAGCGGATCCACCGCGTTGGCGAACACTTTCCGTCTCTCCTCCTCGCTGGCGTCCTTGGGCAATTTCTTCAGATCGCCGCCGATTTTCAGGACCAGACTGAAAAGTTTGTTGTCATGCTGCAGTCGTTCCGCCGGATCCGTACTCTCCGACAGCAGCATCAAGTTGGTAAGCAGGCCCACCGGAGTGCCCTTGGGAATTGGCCCGATCTGGATCATCCCGTTTTCGTGCGTAATGTAGTCAGGGCGCAACCGCGCAAGCCACGGCAGTTTCGTCAGCGCATCGGGAAGGTAACCGTCAGATATTCGCAGATAGCTTTCTTGCGTGGTGCGATCGATCTTTCCAGGAATTCTGTCGCCCAGGAATTCATCCTTCTCCCGCCTCTCGGGCCACAGCAGCTGCTCGATGGAATCCTGGAACGAATCCAGCCGGCCTTTCACCGACGGGTCCGGATTAAATTTTCCCACGCTGTTGTTCAGTAAATACGGCGCGGTGGACCACAAACTGACCAGCGACGGCGGACGCGTATATCCCCGTCCCCCAGCCGGCATTTGATACTTTCGAGCTTCCCCCGTGTAGGGGTGGTACCAGGTGATGGTCCCCACCGACGGCAGCTCTTTATAAGACTGCGAAGAAAAGTTATCCCAGATGTTATCCGCCAGCGCGTTCGTAGCCAACGGGCTGCACGCATTCGTCTCGAGCAGCGTCACCGGAATCCGCAGCTCCGACGACAAATAATTGTGCTCCAGAAAATCTGACTGCTTCACCATCTCCGTCATCTTCTCTCGGAATCCGTAGGTCTCTGTCCACGCCCAATATTTCCGCCAGCAATCCAGATAGTTCTTTCCCCCACATCCGCGTCCCTCATCCAGTACATTCGCCACCACATCCGGCGGAAACTCCGGCAATTTGCTCGAGTGGCACCGCGCGCAGCGTTCCGCAAACACCTCTTTCCCGCGCGGTAGCAGCGCTTCATCCATATCCAGCGCTCTCCGTGCATCCCCATCCGTCTTGCGCAAATCCTCCAAATGATGCGGTTCCGTACTCTTCAGAAAAAACAGCGCCATGGCCGGCGTTTGAGTTTCGGTCGCCGCAAAGTATGCCGAATTTTTTCGTGCCACGGAAATTTCAATCGGCGAAATCGGCTTTCCGCCCACCAGTGCATTAAAATGCAGCAACCACTCTTCGCTGAACGTTCCAATGTTCAGATACACCCGATTCAGCGCGCCCAGCGCCCCCACCGAGTCTGAGCCATCCTTCAGCACGCGCGGCGTCCACACCGTGTCCGGCGGGTGATAATACGTGTCTAACCTCTGCTCTTCTTTTTGCATCGCCGTCTCGTTGCCCGCCCCGTTGTTGTCCACTGGAATGTAGTCGTTGAATTGTTTGTTGTTTCGCTGCCCTCCCGCCAACGTCTCTTTGCCCCACCGCGTGGCGTGTTCCAGCCGCTCCTTCAGCATGTACACCGCATTCATCGTCCGCGGATTGTTAATGTTGTCCGTCGAGACCAGCGAAGTATCCAGCGACCCCGGCCGCGAAGTATGGAAAAGCTGCCACACGAAATTGTCCTGCTCGCCTTCCCAGTAAAAAATCCTGTCAATCCAAAAATATTGCGCTCCCACGTTCGAGCTCAGGTTTTCCCATTGAGGATTGTCGGGATCCTTCGGCGGCTTCAGCGGATTCGGTCCCACATGGCAGAACCCGCATGACATTCCCACGCGATAAGGCCGCACCAGCTTCTTATCGTCGTAGTAGCTTTTGTCCGTGTAATAGCGAACAGGATCCCAATGTTGTGCGGCCTCGGCGTCGAAATCAGGATTCGGAAAGAGTCGCAATCCCACAATTCCGGTCTCGTACCCGTAATAAGAACCGGTTGGGAAATCCTTGCCGTTCAGTTTCGTCCCGCGCGAACCAATCTTCACTCCGGGATATTTCGACTCATCTTCAAAAGGGTCGGGCGTGCAACCTGCGCGCCGCCTATCCAGCCACAAACCCCAGCGCTCCGGATCCGGTCCCTGAGCCTCTTCAAAGCACGGATCGTTCGCCAGTCCCAGATACTCCCAGCGTCTATCGTGTCGGAAATTCGGGTCAATCTTTTTGAGCTCGGGGTGCGTCGAGAGCACCTTCAAAAAATCCAGCGCCCCCGCGCCGCGATAAATCAGCTCGTTCCACAGCCGGTCGTTCCCCGCGGTCCAAACGATCCAGGTATTGCGCCCGCGGATCAGCGCCGACTTATCGTTATCCGGCGCCAGGGCCTGCAGATCGATCCCACCGTCCATGTCGTGGAAATAGTCCACATCGGATGCCACAAAACTCGCCGCCTCGCGCCCCGCTTGCAGCGCCTCGTCCTTTACGTGTCCGGCACGCGGCTGCGCATACCAGTGCATTACGTACGCGGTCACCAGTGCGGCAATGGCGACAAAAGGCACCAGCAAAACTGTTAAGCGAACCTGCCCAACTTTCTTCGACACGACGTGGCCTCCTGCACTTAGCACCCTGGTTGGCCCCGGCCATTCACTGCCCCGGAAACTCCAGCGCAAAATGAATCAGCGCCGTTTTGTCCCAATACACGCGTCCCAGGTAAAACCCCGGACCAATTAGCCGGATCTCATCCCGAATCCAGTGCGCCACCAGCGACGTCTCTGAATAGTCCAGAACGATGCATTCCTTCTGATCCAGCCAGCTCGGCCCCTCGTACACCGTGGCCACAATGGCATTCAGCCCAATCGGCAAAATCCGATTGCGCAACACCCCGCGCGCGGCATCAAACGTTTTCCCCTGCCACGCAAAGACGTTGATGAGCTCCGCGATCTCCCGGCTGAACTTCGTCCCCGGGGCAATAATCGCCGTGCCATTGGCCGGTCCGTTCGGAATAGCCCCTGCCGGACTACTGTCAAAAAGCTCATCCAACTGCGGCCCGGTCATCTCCAACAACTGCCCCGCGTCATAAGCCATCTCTGAACTCCTTCCTATCCTTTGTCCGGGTCAGGTTTTAGCCCGGCTTTGTTCTCACCTGTTCGGCTTTTTTTGGAAAAAGCGGCTGAACTATGACGACGACATCTAAACCCTCTCCAGACAACGTAATCTCTCCTACCGTGCAAATAGCGCCTTCTCCACAATCACTTGCCGCCCAAAATCACGTCCGCCGCCTTTTCCCCAATCATGTAAACCGCGCTAACAATAAACAATCCAGGAATCCGCGGAAACACCGAAGCATCCACCACGCGCAAACCCTCCGTCCCATGCACTCGAAAATTACCGTCGAGCACGCCACCATCCTCCTTTGCACCAATCGCGCACGTCGAAGAAGCGTGGTGCCCCCAGGCCCGGCAGCGAACAAATTTCCGCAACTCCGCGTCACTCATCTGTTCGCCAGGAACTTCCTCTTCATCCAGCAGGTCTTGCGCCTTCAGCGGCGCCACCAGCCGTCGCACGAAATGAATCCCCTCCAGCACGGCCTCCATATCCGCATCTCCGCCATCCTCAAACGAATGAAAATTGATAAGCGGCGTATCGCGCGCATCCGCCGAGCGCAAGGTCACCTCCCCAGCCCGATTCCCGGTGTGACCTTTCAATATCACCCAGGTCAAATAGTTGAGATCGGTCGCGAATTTCTTTGAATACCCGGGATAGTAGCCCTGAAAATTAGCCAGTAGCCCCATGCAGAAAAGATCCGGCGCCCGATCGTTCCCGGCAGATTGCCGAAACACGCTCAGCACGTTCCCGTTGGTGGCATAAATTCCGCTGCGGCAGCTCGCCCACTGTCCAAACTGCGGATCGCGCGCCGCAAATTTCACCCCCGCAAACAATGGCCACGCGGGAAACTTCATCCGGTTGACCACCCCCACTTCATAGCGGTCTTGCAGATTTCGGCCCACGCTATCAAGCTCCACACGCACCTTTATTCCGCACGCCCGCAAAACATCGCGCCGCCCAATCCCAGAAAGCATCAGCAGTTGGGGAGAATTAAAGGCACCGCCGGCCACAATCACTTCCCGCGAAGCACGGATGGTGCGGAGTTCGCCGCCAGCGGCATTCGGCCGCGGATGTGCGCGATAGAGTTTTTCCCCGTGCAAGTATTCCACCCCTAGCGCTCGGTTGTTTTCGTCGAGCAACACCCGCGTGGCCAGCGCATGCAATTCCACGCGCAAGTTCGCGTGTTTCCGGCGCGTCTCCAGCAGACGTTCCCGCGTTCCAATGCGCGCGTGGTTTCGCGTAGACAGGGGCGTGTACCGCACTCCCACGGCATTTTCCCTAAGCAGCCTCCAATCGTTGGGATCCCACAAACCCTCGAACAGCCATCGCAGCTGTTCGCGTTTCTCGCGCGAATGAAAATAAGCCTCAAACGCCCCGTCCAGCACCGCGTCCCGTACCGCGCGATTCACGAGCGCCCCCATGGACAGCGCCTTTTCTGTCTGCAGCCAGCCCTTCCATCCGTGACGCGTCGGATTCACGCCGATCTTCCCCAGCCAGCGCTGCCAGGGCCGGTGATGGCAGTTCTCTATGCGCTCAAAATACTCGCGCATCTTTTCCGCTTTCCAACTCTCGTCCTTCGTGAGCTGCGCAATCTCGTCCCAATCTTCGTCGTTCGGCGCCACAAAAATCATCGCGTTGTGCGCCGTGCACCCTCCGAGGGTCCCAGCCCGCGGATACAGCACGCCGTTCACGGTTCTGCCGTCGTAAGTCTTTAGGTACTTGGGGTCAAGCTCCTGCAGCGCGTCGTCGCTAGTGTGTCTCACAAAAAAATCCCAGCGCATCGCCTCATTCTCCGAAGCGAACGGGTGAAACGCTGGCACGTCGTAATCCTCCGGCAAGCGATTCACCTCGGGATCCAGCACATCTCCGCCCCTCAACTTTCGCGGATCACCGCCGGCCTCGAGCACCACCACCGAATGCCCCGCCTCCGCCAGCCGCGCCGCCACCGTCCCGCCGCCCGCCCCCGAGCCAATCACCACATACTCACACTCAGCACTCATCCGCCCTCGCACCACCCTAAAATCCTCAAACTCCGCTGTAGCGACCTTGTAAGGATGGTTCCACTTTCCCAACCAAACCTCTAAGCCCTAGCCCCCAAACAAGCTTCGTGACCGTCAGCCGGCCAGCCATCAACAAACGCCGACCCATCCTTCTGCCCCAGTGCATACAAATAATCAATTTTCCCCACATCGTAGTCCCAACTATTAGCGCGTACAGCCTCGGAAGGTTCCGCGTAGATAACCCCAGGTACGCGATCAACAGTCACCCCCCGCTCCGTCAGCAACACCAGCGTCGTTCTCCGTCGCTCCGGCAACCCACTCAAAGGCACAGCCTCTGAAAGCCCCCCATCGAGCACCGGCCTCCCAAACAAAGAGTAAAAAGGCGTAAACGGCGGAGTACAAGAAGATGCCAGAATCAAATCTGCGAGCGCCCCAGGAGTCGCGCACCTCTTCACCGCCACAAACTCCTTACAAAAACCAAACTCCTCTAGTCTCCCGTACCCTCGTCCCGCTCCAAACTCCTGCGCCCCGTATAGCGCCAGGCCCGCCAGCGCCCCTGCGTACTTAGGCAATTTCACCGAAGTGCGGGTCACCAAAATCTGAATATCCGGCCCTGCCATCAAGCTTTCCATCGCCGCCTGATCAAACGTTCGGAGCACCGCATCGCGATAGATCTCCGCATGCGGAAAAATTCTCCGCCCCCACATCACCCGTCCGGCAAACGTACCCTTCGTCCGGTTCAAGATCGCCGCTTTAAAGCACTGCACGGCAAACTCCAGCCTCCCGCATCCGAGCGCACAAGCCACCGTCGAACTAGCGCTCACCGCCGCAATCGCAACAGGCCGCACCGGCCGCTCCCGCTCCAACGCCGCAATAAACCCCGCCTGCCAAGCGCACCGCAGGCCCCCACCCTGCAGCACTAAGTATTCAATCTCTGGTCCCATGTTGCTGCCTTCTTTCCCCTCATCGCAGGAGCGCCCGCGAACGAGACTTCCTCGTTCCAACGATCCTTTCTCGAACGCCGGCCGATATTCCGCTGCCCAGCATCTCGAATCTTTGATCCTGGATTGCTCCCCGGCATACCAAACCACCCAGCTGGCGAGCCTTACCGCCTCTGCGCCTTCATCCAATCCGCGAGCTTCTCGAGCGGCTGCCCAGAAAACCGTGCTTGCGGATTACCCGCGTGCGCCACCAACTCCGGACTAAGAATTACCCTCTCCGGATTCAACAGCGCCTTCTTCGTCCGCGGAATCAAAACATACCGATAAATCAACTTATCCACCACAGAAAGCTTGATGGCGTTGTCCACTTCCGCCAGAATCTCGCTGGCATTGAACCGCGGATCCTCGGCACATTGACGATAAAACGTGAGCATAGGCTGAATACTCGTAATCTCTCCCGTAGGAGCCACCCCCACGGTAGGAACTCCGTCCGAGCCCGCCGGGGACGAACTCGCATGGCACAGCGCGCAATTTCCGGTCACCCGCACGTATCCGACGGTCTTCTTCGCAAATCCCACCGGCATCTCCAAGGTCTCTTCCCAAGAAAGCCCCAGCGAGGCGTAACCACCTGGCCGAGGCATGTACTCTGGAAACAAACGCGGCAACGCCAGCCAAATCCAGTAAGGAATTCCCTGGGCCTCACCAGTGTCCAGCGCTCCGTACAAAAATTCATCGCGTTGGTCAGCCCCAATCCATTGAGGTTGCGGCACATTGCGATAAAACTTGCACCAAACCGTATAGGTCCCGGCGACTACCACAATCAGAACGGCGGCGATCAGCAGCTTTCTCTTCATAAGCTCGTCCATAGCGGCGCGGTAGCGAACTTCCCTTAAAACGTCTTCAAGTATTCGAGCAACTCTCGTTTCTCCTCCGGGGAAAGACTCGTCCCATACGCCGGCCCTTCATGTCCGGAATTGCCGTTGCCGCGTTTCGTGGTATCGAACAGAAAAAAGTTCTTTCCATCCCGTTGCGCCACATCAAAAGTAAATCCCACATTCTGCGGGTCGTAAACGTCGTCGCCCCGGTAAAAAACCTTGGTGCGCGCGGCGGAAGGCTCCAGCAGTTCGCGCAAATTCGGCACCGAGCCGTTGTGCAAATACGGCCCACGCAGCCAGATTCCATCCAGCGGCGAATTCGCATAACCCTGCGTTTTCTTGAAATGGCTAAAACGCTGCGGATAAGGTTTGTCAAAACCCCAATCCTTCTCATACCCCGCGTATAACGTGCTCTGATTCACCGCTAGGGCCCAGGTGTAGGAATCCAGCCGCGAACGGTCCGTACCGATGTCCGCGATGGGCACCACGGTTCCCACGCGTTCACCGTCTTCGGGTGGCGTATGGTGAAAAGGCGCGTCGCGTGTGCCGTGACAGCCGGTGCAGTACCGCTGATAAATCGCCGCGCCTTTCAAGGCCAGCGCCGCGTCTGTGGGATACGGATAAGCTAGCGGTTTCGCCGTCTCCAGCCACTTTGCCGTTCGCAGGACCAGCGGCACATCCAGCGTCGGCGGATAGGCGCCGGTCCCATACGCCGCCGAAAGATTCCGCTCGTTAACCGACGTATTGTTCCCGTCCCAATGCAGTTGCATCCCCTCGCGCGGCCCCTGGTTCCAGATCGATGGAAAATCCGCGTTGCCCATCAGCTCTTTCGGGTCGGCATGCTCCATCGGAAAATTCAGCAACGCCTTCGGAGCATTAAAGGTATCTACCCGCCCCGGCCCCCAGCTGCTCTTATCAATGAACCCCAGGCGTTGCCGCAAAATGATCAATTGGTCCCGCATCAGGTCCCCGGCCAGGTAGCGCAAAATCAATCTGTTGATAAAATCCGGCTTGGGAGCCCGCCGGTGGCGATCGTCCTGCATCGTTTCGATCTGATCCATCAGCCGCTGCCCGGAGAATTTCTGGTCCACCGGCACAGCGGTGAGAAACTGTCCCCACGCGCCCAAATCAAAAGTATTCGCGGGCATTCCCGGAATCACCCGCGGCTCGCTGCCAGGCGCATCGCGCACCGTTCCCGTGTGGCACACCGCGCAATTCAGATACACCACGTCGATGCCCCGAAAGTTGCGCATCGATACGCCTACCGGCAGGTCGTAGCGGGGATCCTTACCCTTCTCGTAGATCATTCCAAACGACGAATAACCGCGCCCCGCTTTCTTGTCCGGCAAATACTCGGGAAAGAGTTCCGGCAGCGCCACCCAATACCAGTAGGGAATCCCATTCCGCCGCTCCCCGCCAGTCGATCCGTACATAAAATGCAAAACGTCGTCGCTGTATTCCACCGGCTGGTCGCGCGTAAACCGCACCGCCAGATATACTGTCAAAACCGCCAAGAGAACCAATAGAGACCAGCAGAATGGCTTCAGCCACCCATTTTTTGCTGTAACCGCGGCACCTCCGTCGGTAGTCATACCCAAACTCCGAGTAGCGCTCGAAAGATGTCCGGAGTACTCAGCGGAAGATCCAGCGGAGTACTCGCCGGAGTTTCGAGCAGAACGAGCGGAAGAATACCCGGCAAAGTACTCGCCCAGCCGTACAAAGATTCCTGCCCCATCTCGCCGTACCCGTTCCATCTTCGTGGGAGGCCGCCGCGCCACGCTGGCGGGGTAGACCACCTTGCGCAGATAGGTAAGAAAACCAGTCGCCACAAACCCGCGCCCCTCGACGGGATCAAAATGCAGCGCCTCTTGATCGATCTGAATCTCGTCCTCAAATCGAATCTCCGCGAACGCCACCCAAGCCGCGTTAGGCGCCCCCGCATGCTGCGCTTCGATTTTCAGCACCTCATGTTCCGCGATCGCCCGAGTTAGCTGTAGCTCGCGCTCCGCGTCATCGTGCGGAGAAGCCGCACCGGCCTTGCCGTCAGGCACCAAACGTATCCACAGATCGTGGCCACCTACTGCGACGCAATACCGAACCTGCGAATAGTAAACATTCTTAAAATAGTCAAACCTCTCGAGCCCATTCATCCAGCCGCCAGTGGCCAGATTCAAAACCAATTTCCACAACCGGTCGCCTCCGGCGGTGCAAAGCAAATCCAAATCTTCTCCCAAACGCCGCTGCAATCCGTGCTCGCTAGGCGCAACCACGCCCGAAAATCGGCAAGCAATACTAGGAGCGTCCGGGATGATCTTTGCCAGCCACCTCGGCGCGCCGCGCTTCATCAACCCCATTCCCATGCGCAGCAAAACCGCTCCCGCAAGCCGTTCCCCAGCCCGCGCCAAATCCGTGTCCTTGGTCTCCAGCGCCCGCACCGAACCGCGCATCACCCGTCCATCCGGATGAAAAATCCGCGCATTGCGCACCACGCCGCTCACGTACGCGAAGCCAGCCGCAACAATTCTGGCCAGGAGCTGGGGCCGATTGTAAGCCCCCAGACGCTCATCCTTTCGCCATGCCGACAGCGTCCACAAAAATCCACTAAAATCACTGATGGAAAACGCCAGCGCCAGCGGGCCGGGAAGAATATCCTTGTACCAAAGCACGGCCATCACTCCCGGCACCATCGGCCGGTCCACGAGCGACGCAAACACAAACCCCTGCGCGTTCAATCGTCCGCTGACGATGTACAGCAGCCCCAGCCCGGAAACCAGCAAGCCCACCAAGCGCAGGTAATTTTCTCCCTGCTCGGTCAGCGCCGGAACATGCAGCAGCGTCACGCTCAACCACGGATCGAGCAGCAGCAGTAGCCCCAACGTGAAATCCACATAACCGAAATATTCCACACTTCGCGCCGCGCGAGTCTGTCCTTCGGCTCGCCATAAACGCCCGAACATGTCGACCAGTTTTGGCGCGGTCATGAATGCAGCTTTCCGTTTGGACGCAAACCTACTGATTTTCCTGGGAGAGTTGCCGAAGGATAGCAGAAAGATGAGGTCCTCTCAACACGAATGAATCGCCATGAATCGCCAGTGAATGGTTGCTTCAGCAGCGCTCCCTCATTTCAGTGACAATGCCTGCCCAGCGCCACCCTGGCTCACGTCCCAACTAACGCGGACAAACGGTCCGGTCCTAGTTCTTGGCCAAAACCATCTCGCCACGAATCCGGGTGAATATCCGTATTTAGTGCTTGACTCTCACGTAACGTCAGACTTTACCCTGTATCTCGCCAGCAAGTTGGGAGGGCGCGATGCTTCCAATCAGCGAGTTTGCGCGAGCGGGAAATGTTACGGTCCGGACACTTCGATTCTATGATGAGCTTGGGTTGCTTTCCCCTGCTCACGTTGTACCCGAGAGCGGTTACCGGCGGTATTCCCCGACACAATTCGCCCGTTTGAATCAGATTCAGGCTTTCAAGGACATGGGTTTTTCGCTTCAGGAGATTCGTGAACTTCTCGAACGGCGTCTCGCCCCTCAAGAATTATGCGCAGTCTTAGAGGCCCGCCGCGAGGTTCTCAGGAAGCGCGTATGCGACGACACCGGCCGGCTCGAAAGAATTGAGGCTCGGTTGAATGGCATCTCCGCTGGTGGTCCACAATCGCACCCCACCATCATGTTGCGGAGCACACCGGGGCAATCGGTGGTTTCGCTTCGTGAAAAATTGCAGAGCTATGATCAGGCGGATGAGCTATTCAAAACACTCGAACGGCGCGTGGATCCACGAGTCCTTTACGATCAACGTGGAGCTATCTTTCACCGCTGCCTCGACGGAGACGGCGAGATCGATTGCGAAGCCGTGCGATTCCTCAAACATCCCGTTGCGGCGATTCGAGGCTTGAAGGTATATGAGTCCAAGCGCACTCGCGTCGCTTTTACCTACCACTACGGCTCTGAAGATTCCATCTGCACAACATACCAATCGATGACCATTTGGATTGCGGCCCAGGGCTATCAACTCTCCGCGGCAAAACGGGAGATTTACTGGCCGGTGCCGGAAAGTAAAGGTGAAACTAGCCCGCTAACCGAAATCCAATTCCCAGTTACGCGGTTGCGCGGCGCGGCACAGAACGCGCGGCAGAAGCCATCCTACTTGAGGTCAGGTCTGTAGCACCGCTTGGCAGCGTTCGTACAACGCAGAATGGTACGAGGAGGTTTCTCGGTGAAAACCTTGTCAGCCGTAGTGTGCTTGGCGTTGGTTGGAGAGTAATGCCCATGGCATTTGAAATGCAATCAGCAAAGGAGAATCAGAAGATGAACCGCGCCGAAACAGCTGTGGAATTCATCAAATCCGATAAGTTGCCGCCCTCGGTTGGCTACTCGCAGGCAGTGACTGTTAGGACTGGGCGCCTGGTCTACGTTGCCGGGCAAGTCGCCATGGATCCCTCCGGCAAACTCGTAGGGCCGGGAGATTTCCGTGCTCAGACGGAGCAGATCTTCGAAAATCTGAAGGCGGCACTCGCGGCAAGCGGGGCGAGCTTCGAGAACGTCGTCAAACTGAACAGCTATTTCGTCGACATCAAGCAAGCGCCCGTCTTTCGCGAGGTCCGCGATAAGTACATCAACGTAACCCATCCTCCCGTGAGCACCGCCGTCGAGGTACGCCGCCTGGTCCGCGAAGAGTGGTTGCTCGAAGTTGAAGCCATTGCAGTCGTGCCGGAATAGTTGCTGTGCTACAAGGTCGCTGACCATGTCAGCAGTTTGGCTCGGTCACTCGGGCTGTTCAAAAGCATGCTCAGAATGGGAATGTAGAACTTGAACCGAAACGGCTAAACGCTGTTTGGACCGAGCCGGAATTCGTATCGAACGCCCGGATATGAAGAAACGCTATTGGAACAATGTCCTATGGTCGCCTTCCTACTTCGCCGCCAGTTGTGGCGGGGCACCGCTGAGCATTATTAAGCAATATATCGAGCAACAAAAGACCCCGCTCTAACGGGCCTTTATATCCCCGGCCTAAAGATCCGGGGCTTTACGGCCCGAGAGTGGCAATTGGCAGAACAACGAACCTGGACTCCACTTCGTGCATATTCATTCGGGCTGCCAGGATCAGCTGGGTTTGTGCCGGTTCCTCTGGGGTTTTGAAGCGCGGCGGACTTTTTTTCGAGGGGCCTTTCCAGTCCTTCCGTGCGGCGCCTCGGCGGGGGCCGCGGCTGCTTCGGTTGGAAATTGCTGGGAAAGACTCTCGGGGGCGGCGAGTTGCCAGGCCGCTGCGATGGCGCGATGCAGGGTAGTCTTCTCGGCGGTTTCGAGGTTGACGCTGGTGCAGCCTTTAAGTCCCCAAGCGCCTTTTACCGGAGTGAAGACGGAGGGTTCGGCGCGCACGAGCATTTCCTGCTCGACCGGCGTGACCTTTACCATCGCCCGCTCTTTGTTCGGGTAACCGAGAGTGGCGAAGATTTTTCCCGCTACACGGAAGTCCGGGTGGTTCATGTGGGCGTGCTCGGCAGTTGCGGGGAAGCTAAGGGCCAGTTTGCGAAAGTCGTTCGGTGTCATCGCGCACCTCCTCGAGCCCACATGTTTAGCACAACACAGACGGTATTTCGGGACAATAAATCCTTACGGTCGGCGAAAACGATGAAACGGAAGCATTCTCTTGATCTGCCCCCAAGCGCCGTCAGGGCAGCGCCGCTTGGCGAACAGTGGCATAATCCCACACGGCTTGGGTCTGATCTCGATTCGAGCCGAGACCTCCTTCACTTATGGCCCGATGGCCCAGCGTGCCGTGGTTCCATCAGCGTTTTGCTTCCCCGTGCCGGATGCTCTCGATGATGCGAGGGCCGCGGCGCTTCCGAACCCCGGGGTGTCCGCTCTGCTTTCGCTCAGCCAGCGCGCGAAACTAGCAAAGGGCGGAAAAGGTGCTCATTCAGGGCGCCACCGGTGTCACCGGGAAGCTCGCCGTGCAAATTGCAAAGCGGCTGGGCGCTGGACGAGTGATCGCTTCCGGCCGTAATCCGCAGGCGCCAGAGAAATTGCGCTGCTTTGGAGCCGATTCGACCATTCAGCTCGACCAGCCGGACGACGACTTACGGAAAGCCTTCTCGCAAGAAGCCGGGAGGATGGATTCAACGTCGCAACTGATTACCTATGGGGGCGGCCCACTGAGGTTCTTCTCTCCGCCATCACACGCCCGGAATTTGCCACCGTGAATTCGGAGACGCGCCTTGTCGAGGTAGGAGAGAGCTCCGGGCCCACTGTCGCTCTTTCCGCAGCGGTCTTGCGAAGCACGGCGCTGACGATCCTCGGAACCGCCGGAATTCCTTCGCAGGGTGTTCTCGTCGCCGCGATCGACCAAGTTCCGGAGTGGGCTGCCAAAGGTGCTCAAATCGAAGCAGAAACTGCCCCGCTCGCGGAAGTTGAAAAGGTGTGGCAGCGCCCAGAGAGCGGCCGTCCGCGACTCGTGGTCATTCCCCGAAGTTCCGCTCGCTTCGGAAGGCAATCGCGTTTCACTGCCGGCTAACTAACCAAGTCCTTTAACACGAAGCTGTTTGCTACCACTTGGGCCGATCCGTGGCGGACTGCGAGACAATCGAAGAAGCTGGTGCTGCTGATGATGATGTCCCGGTATGCCAAGAGATGCCTTGTTTCTCGAGAAGGGCGATGGCATAGCGAATGGGAATAGCGGCCCCCGGGGTGTTGCTGGGTGGAGGGGCCGACTTCGCGAGCGAAAGCGTGGTGCCTCGCAACCACAGGCCCTCGACCAAGCCGACCGCGGCGCGAGAATCAAGAGCCAGCACCGGCGAACCGCTCTGCCCCTTGACGACGGGGTGGCTGAGCAAGAAGACGTCTGCCGCAGGGCCGGCCTTGTCCAGCAGCGTGGATTCATACGACAGCACGGTCCCCGGCGACGAATCTTCGCTCTGCGCCTCAAAACTGTGCGCATCCTGAAGCCTTCTCGGATGCAGCGAAAGCGCAAGTACGGCTTGTCCTCGAACAGCCGGCTCGGACGACAATGGGACAAAATCAACGGTGTACTTGCCGGAAAAAGGATTCGGCGAGGCGCGCAGAATAGCCACATCGTGTTGCGCATCCTTGGCGATGACGGCAACTTTTAGAAGGCGCGAAGGAGCGTCTGGGCGGCTCACGAGAATATAAGCCTGGCCGCCGTCGCTAAAGTTCTCCAGTACATGGGCGACTGTGAGGAGATAGCCCTCGTCGTTGATAAAGAACGCGTTGCCGAAGAACGTGTAATGGTAGCCACGGGCGGCTGGTGACTGATCGTCGGGATAGACGATGGGACAGAGGGCAGCGCTGGCCTGGTCGTCACGGGAATTCGCCTGAGCTTCTTCGAGCCTCGCAGCTATTGGGCTTACGGCGCAGATTAGAGCTAGCGCGGACAGCGCGCTGATCGCTGCTGTCTTCGAGTGGCTTTTTCTCGCGAAGGTCAGGCGCAAAAGGTCCTCTCTTTGAACACTTTGGCAAAGGGATGAGCGGATGTAAATAGCAGGGAAGGGCGGAAAAAGGACAGGTGTGAGGAACGCTTTTTCGCCAACTCGAAGCGGCAAAAAAGGCTTGACAGACAGCCGTCTTTACGGTACTTTCTGTATAGAGAGAAACAACAGAAATGACAGACACTACAAAAGCGACGCTTTCGCCAGTAGCCCAGAAGTTCATTTTGCACTGGGGCGAGATGGGCACCCGATGGGGGATTAACCGCACCGTGGCGCAGGTGCACGCCCTGCTCTTTCTTTCGCCAATGCCCCTGCCAGCGGATGAGATTTCGACCACCTTGGCGGTGGCACGGTCGAATGTCAGCACCTGTTTGCGCGAGCTGCAGGGATGGGGCATCGTGCGGGTGGTGCATGTTTTGGGTGACCGGCGCGACCATTTTGAGTCGATCAAGGATGTTTGGGAGATTTTCCGGATCGTTGCGGAGGAGCGGAAGCGGCGGGAGATTGACCCTACCTTGCGGGTGCTGGCGGAGTGCGTTGCGGAGTCGAAGGCCAACACGCAAGGGGATCCTTATACGCGGGAGCGGCTGGAGAGCATGCTGGAATTCTTGACGGTGATGACTGGGTTGTTTGACGAAGTGCTGCGAATGCCGACCACGGCGCTAAAGGGAGTGGGGAAGTTGAGAGGCAAGGTGTTTACTTTGCTTGGGAAGAAGGCTGGTTAGAAGTGACGGCCGAGAATATTGAAAGGCTTGGGGATTTTTCAACACAGAGAGCACAGAGAACGCATAGAAGAAGAAAGCCATGATTTCGCTGACATCGGAGTTTACAGACGGAAAGGGGCGGCACGCGCGGGGGTGGTTGTTTTTTGACGCGCAGTGCGCGTTTTGTACAAGGATTGCGCGATGGGTGGCGCCGATTTTGGAACGCAGAGGACTTGCGGTGGCGCCTTTGCAGGATCCGCGGGTTGGCGCTTTGCTTGGCATGTCGCG
>Ga0210395_10000161_pt1 | contig 53068 bp, 54 predicted proteins | sample IncBWH4OmetaG_FD_150861 | JGI IMG/M metagenome (GOLD analysis project Ga0210395, IMG submission 150861) | Forest soil microbial communities from Barre Woods Harvard Forest LTER site, Petersham, Massachusetts, United States - Inc-BW-H-4-O ...
TGGTCTTTGGCGCCAGTATTCCCGGCAAGGCCTTCACCGGGTATCTGATGGAAATCATCGGACGGCGCTGAACGATCTGTTATGCGCTCCTAGGCTCGCTGCCGGGTCTGTGCCTGATGCTGCTCGCCCATCGAGCGGGCGGCTTTGCCGGTCCGGTGATGATCGCCGGCTCGCTGCTCACCGGGTTCACCGCGCTGTCGGCCGGCACCGCCGCGCGGATCTACCTGTCGGAGCAGTTTCCGACGGCGCTGCGCGGGCGCGGCCACATGTTTGGCGAATCCTTCGGCCGCATGTTCTCCGGCGTGCTGGCGCCATTCCTGATGACGCCGTTTACGGCTCGCCGACGATTTTCTTTGGCACGCTCCTCGCCGTCGCCGCCATTGGCGCCTTCATTCCGGTTGTCCTCGGCCGCGAGACCGTCGGCCAGCTTGAGGTCGTCACCGAAGGCGTTCCCGAACTGGCGTGAACCGCATAACATCGCCAAGCCGCGCCGGTGCGCCGCGATATCGCTAGTAGCGAGTGACGTGGATTTTCTGAGCCGGATTCAGGAATCGCCGACCGGAATGCGGGCGAAGACGATGTCTTTCACGAGCGGCTCGAACGGAACTGCCACACTCGCAATATTGCTTTCGCGGTCGATGGAAAATGAGAGGGTAAGCTGACCGGGTAGTAGACCGCCGGGCGACTTGGGTGTCTCGGGCAACTCGAACGTATCGTAGTGCCGATGCGTGAGCGGCTCGAACATGCCGCGAAAGGCCCAGTGCAATTTGCCTTCGGCATGGGTGATCGTGATCCGACCGTAGCCGGGATGCTCGAAGTCGCCGGCATAGTCCGCGAGGTCACGGCCCGGCTGGGTGGCTGGCCTGGGTGAAGCTTTCCCGGCCTGTTGGTCAAGTTCTTGCTGCGCTACGAATTTGCGGCGCGCCTCGCGAAAACGATCAAGCCAGGGGGCCGGCTCCTTGCCACACACGCGGTCGAAGACATAATTCGCGAGGATGTGCGGGCTAGATACCGGAGTCATACCATTATTGTTGAGCACCCCAACCCCGACGCGACGGTGGGGCAGCAGCATCATCAGCGCGTTCGTGCCGGTAAAGCCGCCTCCGTGCCACACCACGCGCTCTCCGCGATACCTGTGCGTGCGGAAGCCGAAGCCATAATGGACATCGCCATACTCGGCCCCGACATGCACACGCGGTTTTTGAAGCTCTTGTATCAAGCCCGGTGACAGGAGCCGTTGTCCTTCAAACTCGCGACATTGAACACGGTATAGGATTTGAGGAACGGGATGGTTTCTTGTGTATCCTCTCCCGTCTCCTTATCCGTGCCGCTGCGGGTCACGGTGCTGGCATACACAATCGTGCTGCCGCGCTCGCCCTTGCGGACATGGGCGTTCAATTCCAGCGCCTGCCGGAAGGTCATCCAGATCGGAGCGCTGTAGCCTTTGGCGACCGCCTCGCTCCACAGCACCAGCACATTGATCCCCTGATAGGCCAGACCGTTCGCCCGCAAGGGCCTTGTGATGCGCCCCGCCGCGTGCTCGGCGTTCCATGGCTTCATCCATGGCCGGACCCCCTGCTCCAGACTCGCCACAATCTGATCGGTGACGTGTTTGTAAAGATCGGTTTTCATTGGCCTTCTCCTTTCAAAACGGGTTGCGCTTGCAACCCGTCTAGGCCCGCGCCAATGAGCGGGGGTGCGGCTGTCAAGGCCGGCGGCGGGGTCGAGGGGGATCGCCCGGTCTGCACGACCGCTGCTCCGCCGAAGCCAACGGCGAAGGCGATCATGAACAAAAAAACAGGAGGAAGACCGGGGATACGCCCCGCGCCGCCCTTAAAAGGGCTTGGCCTTGACAGCCCCGGGGCCGCAGGCCCCTACTTCAAAAAAACGCGGGGATGCCCGCAGGCCGCAGGCCCTGCTTTCCTTAAAAAGCCGGACTGGCCGCAGAGAGATGCATTCAGCCGCAGGCTGACCGAAGAGCCGCGCGAGGGGGCGTCACCGGATGGCCGAGACGCATCCTTGGGGCGGCTCGGGGAGCCGCGCCGGAGGCCGGCGAGTAGAACCCGGTCCGGCCTCAGCCGGACGCGCCCACACTTCTGATGATTTTCGCTACCTGGTTCTTGTAACAGCCCCCGAACATGGCATTGCTTTGAAACGCCGGGCCTTTAAGCTGCCAACCCCAAAACATCAGCAAAGGGAGGCAAATATGCCGGCCTATTTCATCGCCGAACTCGACACCACCAACCAGGCCGGGATGGATCCCTACCGGACGGCGGTCCCCGCCACGATTGCGCAATATGGCGGCCGCTACCTGACAAGGGGCGGCGCGACCGAACTGATCGAAGGCGGACCGGAGCCCAAACGCATCGTCATCCTCGAATTCGCCGACATTGCGGCGGTCAAGCGCTGGTACAATTCGCCGGAATACCAGAAAATCCTGCCCATGCGGCTCGACAACTCGACGGGCCGGGCCTTCATCGTCGAGGGCGTGAGCTAAACAGGCGCAATCTGCCGCCGCTCAAGACAGCGCCCAGGAAATGGGGAGCTGGAAGAGTAGATTCTTCGAAAGTCATTGGGACTATCACGCCCCCAGAAGGCCATTATGAATATAAGTCGGATCAAATTCTGAAATTGCGACCATCGGGTCGATCGAGCCACCCCAGATCCGTTGCCGCCGATCCGGCGGCAACGGCCAGAAATTGCGGAGCGCCGACGTATTCGCAAAATGAGGCCACAAACTCCGCTCCGCGAGTATCCGCGCCAGCGCCGTCCGCGCGATATGCTCGGCAATCGCCTCCTTCTTCGCGAGATCAAGCCGTACCGCGCGGTCGAAGGATTCCAGATATCGGTTCTCGTGAAGATGCTCAACAGCGCTGCGGACATCGTATAGCTCGCCCATCAGGTCGTGGTGACCCGGACCAATGAACAGCTCGGTCCTGCTCTTGAACTGCTGCCTGGTCTTGCCGGCGTCGGGTAAAATCAGGCCATCGATGCATCGGCAATACTGGTGAATGCGGTCGACAATCTCCGAGGTGCAGCGGGCTTCTGTGTAAATATGCAGGGTCCGGAACAGCCGCCAATGACCTCCTGCAATGGGCGCTGTGGCCAAAGCCTCAAGGTTCTCCCCGAGACGAGCAGCAAGCCGGATATGGTCCAGAACGACGGGAGGATACGGCCGGAACAGGCAGGGTATCGGCTGGTCGAAATCCTGCTGCTGGCGTAGGTCGATTTCCTCGCCCCGGCGTGAGCCCGAGAGCAAGACCGGTCTGTGCGCCGGGGCAAAGGTGCTTGCCAACAACAGGCCGACGTAGAAATTCCAGACGCGTTGTTGCAACGTCTGGTTTTCAGCGTCGAGAACGCCAGGCGTCGAGGACGCCAGCTTGCTGAGCAGGAACAGATTGCAGTCCTCGACTTCCCTGGCGCGGACGCTCCCCAGCCACTCGCGCCAATTGGCGGGCACGGTGAATTTCGTGTCGGCCAATACCGACAGATTGGCCGCGATCTTTCCCGACGGAAGCTGCCCTTCAAATTTGAGGCTCAGGCCGACGAGCGCGTACTTCTCCCCGTCCTCAATCCACGCTGCGGAATCGGTGATCATTATAGAAGATCTTTCATAGTCGTTATCTTCATCGTCAGATGCCTGGTTCGATCTTCAATTGGTAATGGTCACGAATGCGGACAGCCTTTTTGATACTCACGGTGTTACCTGTCTGGGCAACGATCTCGCGGAGTTCCATGCTTGTATGATCGGGCATCGAGCATCCGACAATGACGGACTTGATGGCGCGCCGAGGAAGTTCAAGCAGGTGATCGTCCATCAGCAAAGACCCGCTTCCCAATGCGACCTTTCGCTCCTGAGCGACGAGGCGATATTCGTCTTCATAACCCCAGTCCGAGGACTTACTGATGAGGGGGAGCAAATTGTGGTCCGCGCCATCATCGACAAGGTCGAGGAACGGATATTCATCGCAATACGCAACTTTTAACGCGGCGCTTAGCACATCGTTGTCCGTGGTAAATTCCAGACAAATACCTTGGTGATGGTCAGCATAATGCGACCACATGAGCGTGGAATCGGCTTTTGTTGTGAAACAACAAACGCCGTAGCGCTGATCGATTACCGAACCGATGCCCGCGGAAACCTCATTGACCATCTCCCTGACCCGATGCGAATTCCGTCGCAGTGCTTCAGCCATTTGGCGATGTTGAGTTTCCGTTTTAGGAAAGTGTTTCTGGTCCGCTTGTTCGAACCACCTGATATGCTTTTCGAGAACTTTCGGGTCTTCCAGCAGCTCGTCGTTAAAGCACGGTCGGCAGTCCCAGGGGTCATTGAAATTATTTGGCGAAGTGCAATAGACCTTATTGGTTTGAAGCAGGAGTCCAAGACGATCAGGAGCAAACCGTTGGTAACGGTACAACCGTTTCACTTTCATCGAGGCCGCTGTCTGGATGTTCATGGCGTGCTGCATTCCTGACCGGGCATCAAATTCCTGCGGATTCTGAAGCGTGAGCGGCCTGCTGCATCGACCATCCCACCCGTTCCGCGATGAGACCGGCGAAAGGGCCTATATCCATGTCGATGCTGGCGCGGTCGAGAGCCGCGAGATAGGCATCGCGATCCTCGACGCGGACGACGGTCCAGGGATAGCCGCCGGAGGCGAGCATCGCGTTCATCAAAAAGCGGGCCATGCGCCCATTGCCGTCCGGATACGGGTGAATATAGCCGAACAGCCAGTGCCCCAGCACAGCGCGGACGCCCGGCTCCGACTCCTGCTCGATCAAATCGAACAGCGCCGGCATGGCGTCCCGCACCGCTTCCCAGCGCGGCGGCACGTAGCGGGAGGTGCGCAGATAGACGGCGTCGTTGCGGTAGCCGGCGAGCGCGCCGGGCCGCAGCAGCCCGACCGCAACGCAGGGCTGGAAGAGCTCGCGATACCAGTCGCGATGGGCCGTGCGGACAAGCGCGCCGGGATTGGCGCCGGCGATGATGTCGCCGACCGTCGCTTTCACGGCCTGAAAAGCCAGCCAGTAACCGCGGGCCGCCAGGGCATCGCGGCTCTGGCGGTCTGGATCATGACGGTCCGGGTTCCAGCCGCCCGACCGCACCCGGTCGATGAGTTCGGGCGTGACGCTGTAGCCCTCGATGGATAGCGAATGGTAGGCGTCGCTCTTGTAGATTTCATCGACGAACCGGAGATAGTCGCCCCGGTTCTCCGGCAGGCCGGGGGCCTTCGGAAAGGTGGCGATGACAGGCTCCCGCATCGCCTGCCACATCGCCTGCATGCGACCGACGATCGGGGCTGTTACGGCTCGCAGCGTCCCGAAGCTCTGCCGCTCAGTGAACGGATCGGTTTCGCGGACGCTGTGCTCCGCCGCCTTCAGCGCCGCGGTAATCTCGTCGGCGATATCCCCCCGACCGAGGCGGCGAAAAGCGCCGGCCAATCTTCCGGCAACGATGGAATGGCCTCCATCAAGCAAGCGCCGCAGCACCTCGGAGGCATCCCTGATGCCGGCAAGCGCGACTTGCGACTCAATTGGATGCCGGGCGAAGAACGCTTCCGGGACTTTGACCAGGGCGGCTGCCGGAGCATACAGCCGCAGGCCACCCCGCACCGTCAGGTCCGAAGCAGGCGGCATTTCCGGCTGCTTCAGGTCATAGACGGACGTACCGAAGAGCAGCTTGACGACGTTGTTCGTCCCCTTTGGGGTGTAGATGACAACCTGCGTCGGGATGACGGTATTTTCGGCGTGGAGCAGCAGCGACTGCTCCGGCGACAGATGCCACGCATCGCCGAAGCGGTCCTCGGCATAGCGCGCGCAAAACTCCCAGAACGACGCATACCAGGGCGTACTGTCGCCTTCGCGGGCGCCGGGACTCGACGAGATCAACCAGCCTTTCATGACCTCGCGAACGAAGCCATTTCGAAGCAGGCGCTCGCGATGAACGCGACTGAGCTCCTTCGACTTGAAGACACGGCGGCCGCCCTTTTGGAGCGCCTGGAGCGCGCTCAGCGAGTCGGCTAATTTCTCATTGGGTGTCGGCATCGGAGTCCTGGAGCGTTTGCGGCGTTGCAAGTGTTTAGTGCATTACGTTTACAAGTATATAATGCATGTTCACTGCAAGTCAATGATGTTGCATGTTCGCAAGTTTATCATGCCGCGTGTGTGCGCGTGTATTCTGCTAAATCTATACAAAATGCCCTTGCAATCAGCGGCTTATGGCGCAGGTAAGAAAGACGGGCGAGTAGAACCGTTGAGGGCGTAAGCTAACGAAGCCATCAAATACGGCGCGCCCGCCCTCGGGTTCGAGGGCGGGCGCGCCGAAGCGAAGCGGCCAATGCGACGGCAATAAACGCCAGCGAAGCTCCGCTTACGGCGGCGGTTCGCTGGCAGGCTGCCCGTCATGATCGGTCAGTATCAGCGACGGCGTGATGCTGACGAATAGCGGCGTGATCGCATAGTTGTCGCCGTCTTGATTGACGGCGACAATCGCCGCTGCCGGTTCGCCATTCACGAAGCACGAGAACAGCGCGAAGGTGGCATAGTCGCCTGAAGTCAGCGCCTCGAACGCGGCGCAATGATCGGCGGTGATATTCGTGGTCATGGCCCGCCTCCTCTCACGCTTTGATCGCGCCATGCGCCCGCGCCTCGTCGGCGTAGGCAGACAGCGTCTTCGTCGCGGTGAAATACAGATCGCGCTCGACCGGCAAATTCAGCCTGCCGCGCACGGACTCCAGTTCGGGCAGGCTGACGGAACCGAGTTCCGGATAGCCCATGCCGAGGTCGCACAGGCCGAAGGCGATATCCGGGTCTTCCGGGTCGATCTCGGTCAGGAGCCAGGTGCAGGCGGCGTCGGGCGTGAACAGCTTCACCACCGGCATGAAGTCGGGCTCCTCCTTGCCGGCCTCGTCGCACTGCTGGCGCATGCGGCCATTGCGGAGCAGTTGTTTACGGATGTCTGCGGTCAAGAGTTTCATCTAGTCTCTCCTTTCGTAAGAGGTTTTCTCAAGACGCGGAGAAACCCGGACGGGCGGACAAGCCCTCGGGGTCAGCCAAGATTCTCTTCGTTTCGGGAGGGTCCTCGACGAGGAAACCCGAAACGAAAGAATCTCTGGATTGATGCCGGGGCGCGCCCGTCCATAAGGAAGCGTCAAACCTTTGAGAAAACCGAAGCGAAAGGAGACGCAGCGGAGCGGCAATGGCCGTATGGACTTCGGGAAGCCATTGAGCAAACCATTCGACGAGGTCGCCGCCATCCACGGGGTTGTCGTTGGCGAAGTCGCCGCCCCAGGCGATGTCCGCTTCTTCCAGCAAGGCGAGAAATCGAGGGGCCAGCGCCAGCAGCGGGCGGATCGCGTCCCATTCAGCGGCGCGTTCCTCGCATTCTTTCGCGGCTTCTCCATGGCGATGGGCGGTCTCGGCCCAGTCTTGCAGGAACTGGTCGGCAAGCCCCAATAGCCGATCCGCCTCTGCGGTCGTAAAGGTTCTGGCCGTCATCATGTCGCGTCTCCTTCCGTAAAAAATGTTCTGATTGGAAAAACAAAAGGCGCGGCTGCTCCCAGCAGCCGCGCCGCATTGGATCAGGCCGCATCCTCCCACGGAACCTCATCGGGCTTCTGCTCCGCCTCGGCAACGGCGTCGGGATTGACAGCGGGGAACCGCATCGCGTCCGGCAGCCACTCGCGGGCCTTCTGCTGCGCTGCTGTAGGCGTTGCGGCACTGCGGGCGGTATCGAAATACCACAGCAGCGAATTAACCAGTTCGGCCTTCTTGTATGAAGCCACGCGGCCCGTGTTTTCGGCATAACCGCAATCGACCGCAATCGCTACCAGTTGGTCGCGGGTGCGCCGCTCCAGAAAGCTGCGGTCGGGGTGCCAGTGGTAGCGCATGTCAACGCAGAGGTCCCGCGCCACGCGATTGAACAGGCTATCCCCGGTATCGAGCCGCTGGCAGAACTCCTGCCCGAACACAAGGGCAGTGAGCAGAGTCTCCAACTGGTCAAGGTCGTGATCGCTTAAACCCCGCACCGCCTCATAGAGCGAGAGTTCGTCGGCATCCAAGGGCGGAAACTGCGCCCAGAGTGACTCCTCCGCGTCCATGACAAAGCCTAGCTTCGTGGCAAACTGCCGGACCTGTCCGTCAATCACGGTATAGGCGCTCTGCGGCTGCGCCTCCTTCTCCAGCGCCGTCAAGGCCTCATGCGGCTGGTACTGCATCAGCCGTTCCACGACCGCCACTTCCTTGGCCTTGCGCGGCCAAGCGAGCAGCAATTCCTGCACGGCGGCGGTCTTGTGGTGGGCGATATAGGCGCACAGCACGGATGAATACGCCGCCTTGGGCTTGCGCGGGGCAATGGGATTATCGGCGGTTTTCGCCGCTGCGGACCACACGACCTCGCGCTTGACGAGGCCTTCGCGGACATCGACCCGGCCAGTCGGCGACAGATTAATCAGGACGCCGCCCTGCTCTCCTTCGTCCGCCTCATCGTATTGCCAGTGAGGAATGCGATACTCTTCCGTCACCTCGACCCATGCCGAGCTGATTTCGTGATGCTTGACCAACTGCGCCACGGCTTCTTTCTGCAACCGGGAAAACTCCGCCCAGTCATCGAAATACGAGGTTTCGTCATCGGCAAAGAGGTCGGTCGTGATGGTGCCGGTGTACTGCTCCAGCGGAAAAATCGCCGAAGCCACGGTCGGACGGTCGTCCAGCGCTGTCGCCTTGATGTCGTCGGCGCTGAACGCGATCCCCCGTTCGATCTCCTCAAGGATGGTCCGCTGCATTTCATCGGTGCCCAAGGTCAGCGCCTCGGCCTGCGACAGGCCGATGATGCCGAGGGCCAGCGCCGCTCTTGTTTCCTCGCACAGTCCATTGAGCGCGAGACGCCGCTTGATCGTGGTCTGGCTCAATCCGGTCTGCGCCGCCACATCGTCGAGCGTCGCGCCCTTGTGGATTAGCTTGGTCAGCGCCGCCGCTTCCTCCAGCGGCGTCAAATTCTGCCGTTGCAGGTTTTCGACGGTGGCGATGCGCAAGGTATCGTCCTTGGAGAGGCTGTCGCGGATTTCGACCGGGACGGCGAAATCCCCGTCCACTTCGCCGCGCTCCTGCAAGAGTTTCAGGGCGCGGTAGCGGCGTCCGCCAGCGATAATGCGGTAATGCTCGCCTTTGCCCTTCACGGGTCTCACGACAAGATTTTGCAAAAGGCCGTCATTGCGGATGCTGGCCGCCAGCCCTTCAAGGCCGTTGCGGTCCATTGCCTTGCGCGGGTTGCTCCGGCCCGGTTCCAGTGACGATAAAGCTACGGTTTGCACAGTCATGGTTCTTCTCCTTCGGTTGGATATGAAGTGCGCAAGCCGCGCCCGTCGCGGCTCTTCTGCCCTTCTTCAATGGGAATCCGGGTGCGCATGCACCCGTTGGCCCTCGCCGAGAGCGGGTGGGTGTGGGTCGGTGCGGGTTCGAGGCCGACCGGGTTGCGGACGGGGCGGGCCATACCTGGCCTGCGCCGCGACGCGGCCCTGCCGGTCCGGTAGAACACGCGCCAAGGGAGGGAGGGCGGCGCCCTCCCTAAGCCCTTTTTGCGATTGTCCGTGAGCGGCGCTCGCCAGCGACTTATTTTGCTGATTTGGCGCGCTCACATACAGCATCTTGTGATTTTTGCTATCCCGGGCTGGCGGCGGTCGATCAATTGATGTACGCTATCTGTTCCCGAAATTTAGGGTTACCGTTTGCTGTTGGAAAACGACATGCGTCAGCAAAGTATTTGCCGCCAGGACGAATTAGAAGCGCAGCCGGCCAGGGCGATTTCGGAAGTCACGCGCCGGGACATCTTCGACGGTCTGAGACTTGGTCAATTCTCATGGAGCGGCCGACTCTCCGAGTCGGCCTTCCTCACGCGAATCTTCGATCTAGAGGCGTTGCCATCTCACGATCATCGCTGCTCGACGATGTTGGCCGACGTCACGCTGCACCGCGAGCATTTTTCGGACTGGGGTGGCGAGGACTGGGTCTACGATGACAGCCGGCTCGATCTGTTGCGGTGTAACGACGAAGTCTTGCTGAGGTTTCTTTGCGAAATGATCCATCCGGTCGTTCGGCCCGACGAAGCTGAGGTGGACAAGCTGCTGGAGCTGTTCAACCTGAACCTCAGGGCCGACGGGTATCAACTTGCTGTAAAGGCTACGATCTCCGGCAAGCGGATCTTTGCCGGGATCAAAGCTATTCATCCTGCGGGCGCGATAACCGTAAATGCAAGGAGGGTCGCCGACAGCCTCGCGTCAGATCACGTCGCAGCACAGATAACGCGAATGGAATCCTCTATAGATTCCGATCCAAGTCTTGCCATCGGGTCGGCCAAGGAGTTCGTGGAATCCATTTGCAAGGGGACCTTGCGTGAGCGTGATGTGGCGCTCACAGGAGGCGAGGATCTCCCGAAGCTGGTCCGCATGACCAGAGAAGCGGTGGGTCTCTCAATAGACCGTAGCACGGACGAAACGCTGAAGCGAACGCTGAGCGCGCTGGCGACCATCACACAAGGCCTCGCGGAACTTCGGGGGCAGCTCGGGACGGGTCACGGCGCAGATCCCGCTGTGCCGCGGCCTCCTTCTGAAGTAGCCGGGCTCGCGGTGCGAATGGCGACGGCCTTGGGAATCTTTCTCTACGAGAGGCACAGAAATAGTGCGCCCGTTTCTACTGGTGAAATCTGAGAGCACGCATGGCCCCTCTGTTCACGCAAAGCCAGATCGAAGCCGTTGCCGGAGCCCTCGGCGACACCGGAGACGGATTGACGGGCAGCGAGATCGGCCATCTTCTGAATGTGTGCGGGATATCCGATCCCACGCCGCAGGCGACTAAGCGGCACCGGCTGCATAACGCATTCGCCGCCAGTCAAAACGCTCGGGGAAATCGCGGCGCGATCCTTGCCTTCATCCGGCATTCGACGAAGCCGGAACGACATCTCCGAAACCCTGAACGTTTCGAGCCTCTGCGGGCAAACCTTAATCGGGCTCTTGCATTCTGCGGCATGGCTGTGGATGCAAGCGGGAAACTCAGCAGCGCCGATGCAGTGTCCACAATTGCCGAGGCGGAGCGCCGTGCGCAGGATCTTCGTCAAGACCTGGTTCGCCGCGGAGTCCATGATGACGTGCTGCGGTTTTGCAGGAGCGAATTTCTGGCCGACGACTACTTTCACGCTGTCCTCGAGACCGTCAAGAGCATCGCCGATAAGATCCGCACGCGGACCGGGTTAACCGATGACGGGGCCGCGCTGGTGGATCGCGCCCTATGCGGCGAGCCACCGATGCTAGCGATCAATCCTTTGAATACTGACAGCGAGAAGAGCGAACAAAAAGGATTTGCTAACTTGGTCCGTGGCTGTTTTGGAATGTTCAGGAACCCAACCGCCCATGCGCCCCGTATCCATTGGGCAATGGGCAAAGGAGACGCAGAAGATCTGCTTTCGTTGGCTTCGCTCGTTCACCGGCGTCTGGATGCCGCGCACATGCCGCCGCGAGTAGGTGAAATTTGACCGATGACCGACAGACTGTCTGCAAAAAGATTTTTCGAGGCGCGACGGGCAATGGAAACGGCCTAAGGAACCTCTGCAAAAGCCAGCTGCAATGATCGTGGTATAATGTTTGGCGGGGTGGATTGGTGCGCGCGGGTTGGGGGGATGAAGCAGCTGACGCTGGCGACAGTGGGATTTGAGCGGGACGCCAAGACGACGCGGCGGGCAGCGTTTCTGGCCGAGATGGAACGGGTTGTTCCGTGGTCGGCGCTGTGCGCGCTGATCGAGCCGTTCTATCCGAAGCCCGGCAACGGCCGCCCGCCGATCGGCATCGAGCGGATGCTGCGCATCTATTTGTTGCAGCACTGGTTCAATCTGTCGGACCCGGCGGTGGAAGAGGCGCTGTATGACTCGCTGGCGATGCGGCGTTTTGTCGGCATCGACCTCGGCCGCGAGCCGGTGCCGGACGAGACCACGGTGTGCCGCTTCGGCCACCTGCTCGAGACCCATGATCTGGGCCGGCGGTTGTTCGACGAGGTGCAGCGGCACTTGGCCGCCAAGGGACTGAAGGTGGCCACCGGCACGATTGTCGACGCGACGATCATCAATGCGCCGTCCTCGACTAAGAATGCCGACAAGGCGCGCGACCCCGAAATGCATCAGACAAAGAAAGGAAATCAGTGGTACTTCGGGATGAAGGCGCATTTCGGGGTCGACAGCCGCAGCAAGCTGATCCACGCGGTGGTGGCGACGCCGGCCAACGTCGCCGACAGCAAGGTGTTGCCCGATCTGTTGCACGGCAACGAGACCCGCGTGTGGGGCGACCAAGCCTATCGCGGCCAGCGGGCGGTGATCCGCCAGCAGGCACCGCGAGCGCAGGACTTCGTCAACCGCCGCTATCATCATCGCGGTGTTGTGGACGAGGTCGAGCGGGCGAAAAACCGCATCAAATCGAAGGTGCGCGCGAAAGTCGAGCATCCGATCGGGGTCATCAAGCGGGTGTTTGGCTTCGCCAAGGTGCGCTATCGCGGGCTCAAAAAGAACGCTCATCGACTGCTCGTCACCTGCGCGCTCGCCAATCTGTTTATCGCGCGTCGGCATCTGTTGCGCTGCGAGGTGGCGTAACCTGTCTGGCCTATCTACCGACGGTTGCGGACCCCGAACACATCACACCAATGGCGGATATCTACCCCGGCTGCCTTATTCAGACCTTCCCTAACACACGCCTACGCCTGTCCCAGCACGCAGAAATCGCGACGGTCCGCTGCGAAGGCCGGAATCGTCAGTGACGTAAAGCAAGAACCGCTTGGCCCGCGTAACGCCGACATAGAATAGGCGCTTCGCCTCCTCGATGTCCGCTGCGGTTTGCGCCTGATAAAAGGGGATTCGGCCTTCGTGAAGGTCGATTATCGCCACTGCCTTATACTCTCGGCCCTTGGCATTGTGCAGGGTTGCAAGTTTCAGCGCCGCATCCGGCCTCGCGTAGATGCCCAAATCAACGATTGCCAGATTGGCCAGGTCGACTTTGTTATTGCGCATATCGGTCTTCATTTCTTCGACTGACATGGAGAACAGATCCTGTTCGTCTCGGGTCAGATATTCCTCATCGATTAGAACCCGGGAGAAGGCACCTGCCGCCGCTTCCAGCCAGGCAACGGCACCTATGTGAACGTCGTGCAATTGCCGGGCATGATCGAGAAGCCGAAACACAATGACACGGCCGTGGTAGGAAAAAATGTCGAAATATGCGCGACCGGTTATGTCCAGCAGCGTGTTAAAGAGCGTGCGCTCGATTCCCGCAATGGCATCCGGGCGGGGTTCCATCAGATAACCGCAGACCTGTTCGGCGAGTGGCGCGAACTGTCTGTTGCGGCGATAGGGCCGGGCGCCCGGACCAACGATGCTGACTCCGTAATCACGTAGTCGCCTTCCGAGTGGGAAAAGCGAATACCAGGTCGGCGCGAGAATGGCCGCGTCCCCAACGGGTATTCCGAGCCCCTCAAGCGCGGGCAGAAAGTAGTCCGTAACAACCTCGAATGGGGATCTACCGTGTCGCCAGCCGGGCACTTCAGTAAACACCTGCGCCGGACCGAGTGCTGTCATCGGAGGTGTGCGCGGATATAGCAAATTGGCATGAGCGAGAATCCGCGGGCTGGAGCGGAAATTGCCCGAGAGCTGCATATCCGTGCGGGCACCGATACGCTCTGCAAATTTATCGGCAAGATCGGGCCGCGCACCTGCGAAACGGAAGATGGACTGATACGGATCGCCGACCAGCAGAAACCGTGTGCGTCCCGCCCCCGCGATCAGTGAAAGGATTTCAACCTGCAAGTCCGTCGTATCTTGAAACTCGTCCACGAGAATCCACGCAAATTTCGCCGAAATATAGCTCAGGATTTCCGGGCGTCTTTGGAGGAAGAGCAGCGAGTAATAGATGATGTTGGCGAAGTCAATAAAGCCTGCTTCGCGGATTCGTTTCCAGTATGCGCTTGCGACAGCAGGCGAAAGGGCACCTCGCTCAATGCCGCCGCCGACGGGTTTGCCGTCCAGGCTCACGCGCAGCTGCGTGAAATCATCGAAATCTTTGAAAGTAAGATTGTATCTGCCGTGTTGTGCGCAGATGGCCGTGACATGCCGCTCAAACTCGGCGCTCTCAGGCGTCAGTACCTTGAAGCCGCTCTTATAGCCATTGATAAGATAAGAGAACGGTCGAAAGATGTGATTGAGGCAAAATGAATGAATCGTACAGATGTCGTAGTATCTATCATCCCCAGGTTGAATGTGATGGCGGAGCCGGGCCTCAATTTCCTGAACCGCCGCATTTGTGTAAGTGATGCATGCCACAGCGCGTGGCGTGTCCCGAACATCGTCTATGGCCCGGGAGAGCTTGGAAATGATGACCCGCGTCTTGCCGCTACCAGGGCATGCTTTCAGCATCAGGTTATCATTGCAACATACTGCATCTTTTTGCTCGCCTGTCAGTGTCACGGCCCGGCAAGCCATTTTGCTGCGTCGACGAGGTATTTGGGCACGGCCTTGGCCTGATCGACATGGCGCGTAGCGATCTGTGCAAAACGGGCCTTACCGAACCGCTTCGCTGTGTTCAGCACCATCGTCCGCAACGGCGCCAGAATCGTTTCACGCTTGCCCTCGTCAAGCGTGGAATCGGCAAGGTCGCTCGCCCCTCTCCGGAGGTGCGATGCGATTCTGGGTGCGCCGACATCATCAGCCGCCCTCGCAAACATCTCCAGCGTTCCTTCGAATGTCAGGGCACGTTCGAGGGTGGTCCTGCATGCAAAGACCCGCACATAGTCGTTCTCAAGCGCTGCCAGATCGGGTGGCGGGAGCAGATCGTCCTCTCCCCCGAGATCAGGGTGAGCGTCGCTCGGCTCCAGGTCGCCATCTGTGATAATGGCGCATTTTTTCGTTAATGAAGTCGTCGAAAAGAGCTTTGCATAGACATCGAAATGCACTCCATAAATGGGGATAACGGAAATGCCTTCCCGTTCGAGGTCAATTCCCATTACCTGCTTGAGCAGGGCAGGGATAAGGAACAGCTCTGCCGGTCCCTCAACCAGCATCACTTTGCGGGCAAAAAGCAGGTTTGACCTAGTCGCATCCAGATAGCGCCTCAGATCGAGAATCTCGGATACGTCCAGTACAGCACCCTTGGCTGGCACAGCCGACGCGATCGCTGGCCCGCCGGTCTGCGTGAGGACAATGTAAGAGCGAAGGTCTGCATTCGCAGTGATGTGGGTGCTATGTGTGGTGAGGATGGTCTGGAACGGAAGGGAATTCAGCGCTTTGAATAGCGTCAATTGCGACTGAGGATGTAAGTGCGCTTCTGGCTCTTCGAACAGTATGATCTGACCGGCTGATTTTTGCTGGGCGATGCGCTTATGGAAATATTCGATGAGGATCGACACGTAGAGTATGTTATTGAGACCGAGTCCGTTTGACGATGGATCGAAGTTTTGCATCGCTGCATTTGTGAGCAGAATGCGTAAGGCGCGGACAATCGCCTGGAATGACGGTTCAGCAACGCCGAGGCCAATGTCCATGCTGAAGGCTGGCCCGGTCACCTTCTTGAATGAGGCCTCAATCGCCTTTGCGATCACGTCTATCGTTGGTGCGGCTGCGATTTCTTCATTGGCCTGGCGGAGCGCATCGACCAGCTTTTCCTGCTCGGTGGGATCGACTTCCATGGCATCGATCAGCCGTGCTAGAGGAGAGCCTCGGAACTGGCGTAGATCGCTCTCGACATCACGAAGCGCGGGAAGGAACACGACGAGAAAGGATTGGAGATCGGCAAACCGGATTGAGGACCCGACATCTTCATTCCACTGTATCGCAGCGAGATCGTGCGCTGGATCACCGCCGCCAGTAATCTCCCATTGATAGTCGTCGCGTGTGAGGTTGCCCGGCGCAATTTCCCCCGTTTCCAGATCCTCTCGCACCCCGAGCTTGGGGCAGTATCGGTATATCAGCCGCGCGCGACCCGGTCTGAACTGCCACGAGCCAACCAGCGCTTCTTCATTGGTCTTGCCCGCGAAGTCATCGATCTCCAAACCGATGAGCACCTGGTTCGGCTGGGCGATGCTGACAGTCGAGTGAATGTCATTGGGGATAAGAGAGCGATAGGCGGATGAGAGATTCGCGTCGATACAGAGCCGGATCGCATGCAGAAAATTTGTCTTGCCGGTGTTATTCTCACCAATGACGCAACTGATTCCCGGCGCAATCTGTAAGTCAAGATGCTCAAACGATCGAAAATTTCTGATCACAATACGACTAATATGCATAATCCTTACCTACTTCATAAAGTATCTCCCTTAGGAGACTTACCTTAGGCCTCACAATCTCGCCCTATTCCTTCTCGAATCCTACCTCGCTCGGCGCCAGTTTGAGATCGCGGATGTTGGACCGTACGATGTCCACGAGGTCATCGGGATACCCGTTCGCCATTGACCCTTCGATCTCCAGGGTCAGCCTCAGGGTGGCGCCGTTCCCACGAGTCAGTTCAAACAGGATTTCCTCCGCAATTTTGGCGACCTGCAACCCAGCCTTATCAGGATCGAGCGTTATCGACCCGAAGAAGCGCCGTGGCCGTTTCTGCGTTGTGCCGGTCGTTCCGGACTGCTCATCATCACCGGTTTTGCCGTCAGGGACGTGCGCAGAGTCGTCTTGATTAGGTTTTTCCTCGGGCTTTTCAGGTATCCTGCCTCCCGGTACGATCTCTTCCAGCCGGACCATTAGCGAGCTGCTCCCTTTGTTATCTCATCATTCTTCGGCAGCCTTCTTAGGCGAATATGCAGCAAGAAATCTTTAACGCGCTGATTACAAAAGATAAGTCGCTGCTGCCTCTTGAAAGTTGTCGCCTCTACGCAAGAGGTCGCGGCAAATCTACACAACCCGGGTTTAAAAGTCTCTGATTATGTTCGCGTTATGTATCCCCATTCTTGGATCTGCCCGTTTCATGAATTGCCGCCGGGGAAATGCGGCGACGGTATAGGATTTGCGGCACGAACCAGTCGTATAGCGCCCGCGTTCGCCGCCATCCTGCATCCCATTGGCGCGATCCATCTCCCCCTTACCTATCGGGTAAACAGCTCGTAAAGCGCGGCCTCCAGATTGACCGTGTATGCCTTGCCACAGAAAATTGGCCACAAACTCGCCACAGAGCGAAACAGATCGAAGAAGAGAGATGAGGAAAACCGCGGGTTACGAAGAACCGTTATTTGTGGCAAATCTGGGCTTCGCGGCGATTTTGTTTTCGTAACTCTCGACTAAGTCTTTGATCTTAAAATGGCCCGAGCGACGAGACTTGAACCCGCGACCTCTTCCGTGACAGGGAAAAAGCGGTACATGAGGTCCCTGCCTCGCCATAACACCAGGCGGAGCGTCATGACGCGCTCAACATCTCGGAGGTGGTCGAGCTCTGAGACTTACCATCGCGGCCCCCGTTCCGGTCGGCCGCGACTGCCCGCGCCCTATATGGCCGGATCTGCCCCTTTCCGGTCGTACCGATTCGCTCTCTACGGCGGACCGCGCCGTCGCCGAACGCGGTGCCGAAGGCGGGCTTTGAGATTGAAATAGCCTCTACATAAGGTGATTGACTGGAATTTCGCGATTTCTCGGAACAAATATAGAACAACGATGGTTTGTTGGATACGGTGGGACCCGTCCCGGCTAAATCTGGTGAGAAAACTCTGCGAATGGTGCACACTCAGAACAACCTCGCAATCGCCGTCGTAGGAACACCTACGTGGTTCGGCCGCGCACGATCTGCCAATTCGGCCTGGGACCTGGATCGGGTGGAGCTTTCATTTGCGACATCTCGCCTGAGAAGCATCTGCCAAAATCGCAGGACGGCGAAGACAGCTCTCGGCGAGGACGCGGCTCGTGAGCTGGCGACCCGGCTCGCAGATTTCATTGCGGCAACGACCGTTGCCGAGCTTTCCGATCTGTTCGGCGACGATATTATCGATCGTCCGCCTTCGCAGCGGTCCTTGCGCCTCCATACCGGGTACAACCTCGTCTTCCAAGCAGGGCATGTCACACCACCGATCGATGCCGATGGCACGACGGACTGGACTCGGGTAACCCGGATACAGGTCGTTGCATTGGAGGCACGCAATGCCTGAGCAAGCATTTCAACCAGAATGGTTCTCGAAACCGGGAGACACGCTGCGGACGCTGCTCGACAGGCGTGACCTGTCGCCCGCGGCGCTCGCCGAGTGCATGGGCAGAGATGCCTCTGTGATCCACGGGCTGCTCTCAGGCAGTGTGTCGATCGACGACAGCCTAGCGGGCCAATTGGCGGGGTGCGTCGGCGGGTCGGCGACATTCTGGAAATCCCGGCAGCAGCAGTTTGATAAGGACCTCCGGCGGATAGCAGAGGCCGTGCCGACTGAGCAGGCGAGGGCTTGGCTGAAGACGCTACCCATCAAGGACATGGTTGCATCTGGTTGGTTGCCCGCCACCGATCGATCGCAGGATACATTTCGCGCAGCGTTGACCTATTTCGATGTCAACGATCCCGATGAATGGCGGGGACGGTACGCAGAGTTCCAGAACCGATTTTCGTTCCGGACCTCGCCGGCATTCGAGTCAAAGGTCGGTGCCCTTGCGGCGTGGCTGCGGCAAGCCGAAATTCAGGCCAGCAGTGTGCCCTGCCGGCCCTGGAGTGCGGCCGGATTGCGGGCACGTCTTGCGGAAATGCGGGTGCTCACGAAGGCCACAAACCTCACGTATGTCATTCCACGCCTGCGCGCGCTGTGCGCCGAAGTGGGCATTGTCATCGTTTTTCTGCGTGCACCAGCGGGATGCAGTGCGAGTGGTGCAACGAGATTTCTGTCCTCGACCAAAGCTATGATCGTCTTGAGCTTCCGATATCTCTCCGACGATCAGTTCTGGTTCAGCTTCTTCCACGAAATCGGCCATTTGCTCCTGCACGGAGATCGGTCGACGTTCGTTGACGGCGATGCCGCAGATATGACCGAGAAGGAGAAGGAAGCGAATGCCTTCTCGGAGACCGTGCTGGTCCCGCCGGAGCGTCACGAGGAGCTGGCGAGCCTCCGGCCAAGGGCGCGCGAAGTAATGAGGTTCGCAGTGTCGATCGGCGTCTCGCCCGGCATCGTTGTCGGTCAGATGCAGCACCGCCGGATGATCGGCCCGCAGCAGTTGAACTTCCTGAAGCGTCGATACGGGTGGGACGAAATCCAGGCAGCGGTCGCCTAGCCGCGAAAGTGCACGAAGTGCTTCGGGCTCTTCTGCCAGTTACACAGCGAATCCTCCATCACCTGCATGCCGACGTGCAACACGGCATCCAAGTCGCAGAGCCAGTCCTCAAGGGTCTTCGCACCAAGCCGTGCATCCGTCCGACCGCCAAATAGCAGGCGCGCGCCGGCAAGAGGCCCAGTGGCTCCAACGAGGTACGCCGATCCGGGAATGAGGTTGGCGCCGCCCAACCTGCCGAGCAGGCAGAGGTAATCGAATTTGCCGAGACGACCGAACCGGGTGACGATCATCGCGTTGTAACAGCGATCGAAGATGCTTTCTGGGCTGTTGCCGCCGGCCTGCGTGAGATCGGCCATCAACGCAGCGTGGGAATGGGCGGGGCCCACCCAGGCGACATAACTTTCCACGACTGCGGCGGTGCCGCCTGGAAGGTCAGCTCTGATGCTCTCCCGCTTTCGGTGACTGCCGAAGCCACCCCTGATATGCCATTGGTTGGCGAGCAGCCACGCCCGAAATGCTGCTGGGTTTGTGCTGACACGCGCCCACGTCCAGGTGCCTGCGCCAAGGCCCGAATACACATCGCGGAGCATCCGCCAGCCATGCTTCAGGTTCTTCCCGAAATGCGTGCTGAGGAAGACGAGCCAGAATGCCTCGTCCAATCGACCAGCTCGAAAGTGGTGAACCGCCGCTCTCTCTGGATCAAATAGCTGGCTCTGCGGATCGGCACGATCCGGGCTGATCTGGCGTGTGCTGATGATGCGCGCGTAGTCCAGGCGACGTAGGCTCGCGATCATCTGTTTGACCAGTGTTGCCCTTGCAGCGGGATCAGCGACCCCCGGTAAAGGCGCGTTGGTTCGCGGAGAACGCCTGTAGGTCCCTGTCGAGTTGGTCTGCCCTTGCCTGCCGCGTCGGCCACACCCACTCATACTCCTTCGACGATCACCGGCTCAGTTGATGTCTCGGTCGGTGGTGCGCCGTTCTTTTTCGGCCGAGATCGGCGCTGGCGGATGGCCTGGATGTACGATGCGTAGCCACCGAAGACCATCTTCGCCTTGAGTGCCTCGATCGTCTTTGGGTCCTTGCCGAGAAGATTTGCAGGAGCCTTATCAGGTCCGCCCAATAGTCGCCGACACCACACGCATCCGCGTCGAGCCTTTCGCCTGCGCGGATGCGGGCCTCCGCCGCCAATACTGCCTGAATGGACGGCCACGGATCGCATGCCGGCATCGCAGGCATGGCTACGGTGGCTTGAAACCCTTCGTCGATATACTGCTGTGCGGCAATCTCGTTGTAGTCGTACAAGTGTAGGTTGCCGACAAACTGCCTGTACGGACCTACGTCGACACCGAGCATTCTCGCCGCGACCTCTTGAAGCATGGTAAATGCGAAGATGTCGTGCGGCAGCCCCTTATAAGCATCATTCGACCGCATGCTGGCGATCAAGTGCAACTTGTCCTCGCGCAGCATGAATTGGAGGGTGCAGGTGCAAGGGATATCCGTCCGGCGTACTTTCCCTGCGATGTCTTCAGTGTCGAACAACTGAATCACAGCCCGACGGGACGTGGGTTGTTTACTCAACAACTTAATAACATTTTCCAATTGGTTATGGCCGCGCTGGCAAAAAATGCGCGGGCCATATCCGCCATATACGGTCTTCCCGTCGTCCGACTCCTTCTCGTAATCCTTGATGTAGTAACGAATGAAATCGAGTTGGTTATCTCCGGACAGATACCAGAGGAATTCTCCGAGGCAACTGAAGGCCCGACCGCGAGTCTCACTGCGACTGAGCCGGGCCCGGGGGCGTTCCAGCTTCAGCAGGACACCGATAAGCTCGCGCGCTGTGCCGGGGCGCGACGCTGTGATCTGATGCTTGCTTGCCAGCAACCTCTGGAAAACCTTCCGGAGCAGATCATCCAGGATGCGATCGGAGATTTGCATTGGCAGACGGCTGGCCCTCCGGGTCGGTCAGGGTCATTTCCGCCGCGATACCGCATTGTGTGGCGCTTCCCCGCGCACAGTCAAATAGGTTTTCGTCGCCGCGGTTCAAGAAAGCCGCCAGATGAACACGTCGGCCAGGGTGAGCGTGCCCGAAGCCGACTAACCGTCCGCTCTCGGCGCATAGGCGACACATGGCGCGCTGAATGATTGCCTTCACCCTGCTCGGCTGTTCGCCCTACTCGAACACGAGCCGCGGCTTTGGCATCGGTAAAACCAACCTAGCGTGCTGATTTTGAAATTCATGTGGCAAATATGTGGCGCATTCGAATTAAGTGTTTGATATTATCATGCCAGTAATAGTTTCCTAAACTGTTGGCCGGAGGTTCAAATCCTCTCGGGGACGCCATTTAGATTCAATGGTTTAGCAGAGCATTATTTTTCAGAAACTTAATTTTACTCACAATTTGCCACAAAAACACTGTCCTCGGTAACCCGCAGAAATCCGGCATTCTCCGGCGCGAGCCGTTTTGGTCTGTGGCGAGGATGTGGCAAATTGCCGGTCGATCAAACCGGAACGAGGCTGATGGTTTATTCAGGGTATGCTTGCGGGATAATCCGGCTATTGAACCGGGATATTATGTGGTCTTGAAAGAACGCGACCGAGAATGCCGCCGTCTTCTTCTCGCGCCTGAGCCTGGCGCTCCTTGATTAGGTGACCATAGACATTCAGGGTCATGGCGGCGTCTACGTGATCGAGGCGCTCCTGGATGGTTTTGAGATCCTTGTTTTCGGCAATCAACATCGACGCATAAAAGTGCCGGAGGGAATAAGGCGTGTAGAGATTTTCCAGCCTCTCTTCTCCGTCGACCACCACCTGCTGCACCAGCTTGGCTTCCTTCATGAGGGTGCGCCAGCAGCGTTTGGAGAAATGGCCATATTGCTGATGGCCGCCATGTTCTCCGGGGTAAACCAGACCGACGAGGTTTGCTCCCTGGTGACGTTCCACATAATGGCGGGTCATGCCAAGCACGTCCGAGCTGATGGGCAGGTAGCGCCGCGCAGCGGGGCTCTTTGGCACCTCGATACGGTTGCTTCGGCTTACAGCCTGCGTCACCCGAATACCCTTTTCCAGTAAATTGGCGGTCGGAAGAGCAAGGTACTCCTGTGGGCGCAGACCGGAGTCTGATGCCAGGTAGATCATTGCGCGATATCGCTCCCACGGCTGGGAAATATATTTGTACTTGTGATTGGCCAGCCGGTCGGCCGCCGCGAGAATTGACCGGACTTCGGCGATCGACGGGATTTCGACCGGCTCCTTATAGCGCGATCGTTGAATCGTAACCCGCGCCGCCGGATCGGTGGGTAGGATGCCCTGCGTCACCATCTCGATCAGCATCGAGTGAAAACAGGACAATGTCCTTTTGGCCTGATCACGCGTGTACTCAGTCAGCAACCACGACCGGAAAGCGACGAGATCGGCGGACCTGAGTTCATGCAGCTGGGCTTCCCAGCTGTACGCGCGCATGATTGATGCGCAGCCCGTGTAAACGGCCAATGTCGCCGGCGAGACGGGATCGCGCCCGTCGCGGCCTTCATGTTCGCAAACGTCAAGCCACCGTTGGACAGCCTCCTCGACTGTTGTGAGTTCGGCGTTGCGTGGCCTGGCGGCGCTCCGAGCGCTTGAGTCTTCCCGGAAAGCGCGCGCCTCCTTCAGCGTCGGAAAAGTGGCATAAGCATAGCCGGACTTTGCCGCCTTGCTTGGCCTGGCGGCGCTCCGAGCGCTTGAGTCTTCCCGGAAAGCGCGCGCCTCCTTCAGCGTCGGAAAAGTGGCATAAGCATAGCCGGACTTTGCCGCCTTGCTTGGGTATCGGACCTGGTACGTGGTGCCCTTTAGACCGTTTCTTTTTCTTATATCTGCCATTATGCCAAATGTTTGTTTGTTATGGTTGAATACTTATAACAAGGTATATCATATTCGCAAATTGTTCTCGGCCTCGGCCTGCGCCTTCATGTAGATGCGGCGCAGTGTATTCTTTTCGATCTTCAATTTACCCTCAATCGGGTCGACGAAGAACGGCAGCTTGCGTCGGCCTCGCGCATCCATATCGGCCGCCCGCTTCATCTGTCGCGGGCTCAGGGCCACTCCCATCTCGGCGAGGACCTGACGGGCTTCCTCCAGGCCGATGTAATGTGGTTGCTGGATCACGCTCGGGCCCCCGTCACAGCTTCCCCTCATCCGCCGCGCTGCGGTATGGCCCGGTGCTGTAGAGGGTCCTGAGTTCTTGCCCGCCCGGCATGCGCGGCGTTACGTCCTCGCCAAAACTGTTCGTGGGATTAATGTAGACTGTAGCGCCGCGAGAGAACTGAACCGCATATTTGGTCTCAAGCTCATGGAGTTGCTCGAAAAGTGCTTGCCGGATATCGGCAATGGTCATCTGACCTCTAATTCTGACTTCCATCTAAATACCCAAACGTAAATGACCTACAATATAGCTTATATCTATAGTATACAATCTTTGGTTAAGTAAGACAAATTCTGGAATTAACGTATTTCGCAGATGCAGCAAAAAATAGGGTAAGAAGATTGGACTATATACCCCCGCCTCAAGGGCCCCTGAGCTGAAGGTCAAGGGTCCGATGCAATCCCGTCCCGATCCGCGGCGCTGGCTCGTCGTCACGAACGCGGAACACTCCGCCTTCACCTGCCTCCATCAAGCTAGCCTGGATTTCTCATACTCGTTGCAGCAATTCACAGTAACGGGGTGGGTAGTCGCGCGTTGGTGGTATTGGTCTGGATGCACAACCTAAGCGAGTCGCAGCAGACGCGGTGCCGGCTTGGTCAGCCCTGGGCCGGCGCCGGGATATCGAGGTTGCGGTTCTGGGGCTCAGCGCGCCGCGGCGGTCAGCCGCAAATGGGCGAGAGCAAACTCGCTCTGGTGGGGGCAGGCCGAGGCCATGGCGATTTTGATGCGGCGCACGCTGACCCGCACCAGAGCGCCAATCTTCAACAGCTTGAGGCGGATCGTTCCGCAGGTCGCCTTGGCGAATTGGGTATGGCGGAGGGCGATCCGGCGCAAGGCACACAGCAGCACATAGGCCATCGAGGCAAATCACAGGCGCAGCTGGTTGGCGCGCATGGTGTTGGCCGAAGTGCGATCGGCGAACAGGTCGAGCTGGCATTCTTTGATGCGGTTCTCCATGTCGCCGCGGGCGCAATAGACCTGCTCGTAAAGATGCCGGGCGTCATGCTCGGTGCGGCCCAGCGAAGTGACGACAAAGCGCGGATTGGCCTCGCCGCCGGTCCGCTCCGCTTTGGCCACGACACGGCGCTGGCGGTGCCAACTGTCCAGTGTCGACCACATGAAGTCCTTGAAGCGGCGCGCCGGCCGGCCGGTAATCTGGCTCTGCTCTCGAGCCTGGGCGAGCTGGGTTGTGATCTCATCGACCAGCCGGCGGTTGCGGGCCAGCCCAAACAGGTACTGAACCACTACCGGCTGGCGCCGGTAGGTTCGGTCGGAGGCTGGAAGCCGGTTCAGTGCGGCTTTGAATGCTGCTCCAGATACTGAAGGATGACATCGTCTGTAATGTTGCCGCTGGTCGTACAGAAATAGCCTCTGGCCCAGAAACGCTGCCCCCAGTAGCGTTTGCGCAACTCCGGAAACTCCTGCTGCACCTTCCGCGAAGAGCGCCCCTTGACCTTCTGCATGAAGTCACTGACGGAAACATGCGGCGGAATATCCACGAACATATGGATATGATCCGTTCCAAGAACGCCTTTGACGATCTCGACGCCCATCTCTGAACAGACTTGTCTGATGATCGTCCTGATGCGCTCCCTCATCTCACCCCGCAATACCTTGTGCCGGTACTTCGTGATCCAGACAATGTGATAACGATGATGGAAAACTGTGTGGCTTCCAATTCTGTAGCTCATAGTGTATCCCCTAAAATGGGGGTGTCATCGAAAGAGGACGGACACCCCCATTTTAGGAGATACACTATGAGAAAAGTGACGGCTGAAGCCTTACTCCGGCTAAAGCCGGAGGTTTAGAACCTGAAGAAGAGACAATCAACCCTGTTGTTCTCGCACCAGGTCATCAACGCGTCGCGGGCAAACCCGGCATCGGCCCGCAGCAGGATACGCACGCGGGGCCAGCGCGTGCGGATTTGGCCGACAAGGCGCGCGACTTCTTCGACCGCTCCAGCGCTGGCGTCGATGTCGGCACGGCGCAATTTGGCAGCCAGCAGGTGCCGGCCGCAGAAGATATAGAGCGGCAGATAGCAGTAGCAGTCGTAATAGCCGTGGAAAAATCGCCCCTCCTGATGGCCGTGCAGCGGGTCGTCGGTGGCGTCGAGATCGAGGATGATCTGCTTCGGCGGACGCTGACGCGCGTCAAGGAACAGATCGACGAATGCGGCTGCGATCGCCTGCGGATCGTGGCTGATCTTGTGATAAGAGGTCGGCTGTTCGGCGCCCAATTCGAGCCGGTTGAGGGTCGATTTGCCGGCGACCGGCGCACAGTTCCGGCGTCGTGCCGCAAGCTTGCCGGCCAATACCGCCATGATCGGGTCGTGGCGCAGCTCGTCATGATCGAGGAGATCCTCGTAACCGAGCGCGATCCCAAACACCCGCTGACCGACCATCCTCGCCACTATGTGCTCGACCAGTTCCTCCGACCGACTGTCGCTGAAACAGCGGCAAACCGGTCGATCAACCCGATCGCCCGGTTGGTCGCTCCCAACAACAGCGCCCCGGCATCCGAGGTCATCATCCCGCCATCAAACCCGGCGACCACCGAGCGCCCTTCGACGCGTTCAAACCCAAACAGATCCGCGCTACACTCTGTCGGCATCGGGATTCCCCCTCACCCTGAGGCAAATCGTTGCTGCAACACGATTTTCTCAGATCCGGGAACCCGATGCACCTACCCGTATGAGAAATCCAGGCTAGCCCTGAGGCGGCTTACCAGGGCGTAGGTCTGCATAGCATGGTAAGGAGACCTTCGCCGACGCCCGGCCCAGCGGCAGAGTCGCGCCGATTCCTGCCGTTCGCGGGACCGCGGTGGAACCGCCGGAGTCGACCCTTCTCGATCACTCAGCTTCGCATTCGGAACGGCTCTTTCTGTCCAGATACCGTTGAAAAACTCGCCGGCCGCGCCGGCCGCGCAATAGTGATTCGTGACATGACTGACTATTATAATAATAAATCCACCGTAGCTCGATAGTTATCATAATATTGTCGATTGGCGTCGGTTTTCGCAGATTGTCCGAGTTTTTCAACGGTATCGTCCCCATTGCGGCCGCTCACCCTTCGCGGCGGGAACCGCTCTTGGTGCCAAGAAGCGGATCTCGGCAATTGCCCAGAAACCGACCTGCATCTCTGCATTTCGATCTGCACAACCCTCGAACACGCTGACGAAGTGCTGGTCGGAAAGCCGCGGGAAGACGAGTAGGGTGCGCACCGCCCTATCGGCGATAGAGAAAGTAAGTCTCCATCGACCCTTTGCCTTTGACTTCGAGCGCGCCGCGGGGCTCAAAGCGGAACGCATTGCCTAGTGCCTTGCGGGTCGCGGCGGAGACGTGGACGCGACCGGACAGACCGTAGCTCTCCATACGCTTAGCGATGTTTACGGTATCGCCCCAGACGTCATAGACGAATTTGTGGGTACCGAGCACGCCGGCGGTCAAAGCGCCGGTGTTGAGGCCGATACGCAGCTGGAGCGGCTCGCGGGCGGTCTGACCGGCGGTCTCGATCGCATCAAGCATTGCCAGCGCCATCTCGGCAACCGCCGCAGCGTGGTCAGTCCGCTCCTCGGGAACACCGCCCGCGAGCATATAGCCGTCTCCGGTGGTCTTGATCTTTTCGAGCCCATATCGGGCGGCGAGAGAGTCGAACCGGGAAAAGACGTCTCCTAGGAGCGCTACCGTCTTCTCGGGTGACGACCGGGCCGCGAGCGAGGTGAAGTCGACCAGATCAGCAAAGAGGATAGTTGCTTCGTCGACGCGGTCGGCGATCACGGTTTCGCCCCGCCGCATGCGTTCGACAATCGTGCGCGGCAGGATGTTGAGAAGCAGAGCCTCGGAGCGCGCCTGTTCAGCGTGCACCTCGTCGAGCAGCCGCTTTTTCTCGAGGCACGCGCCGATGCGCGCGCGCAGCAGCACCGGATTAAACGGCTTGGGCAGGTAATCCTCCGCTCCGGCCTCGATGCAGCGCACTGTACTGTCGAGTTCATCGAGAGCCGAGATCATGATAACAGGAACATGTCGCGTGGCTGCATCGGCTTTGAGCCGGCAGAGCACCTCGAACCCGCTCATCCCCGGCATCATCAGATCAAGCACCACGAGATCGAAACCTTCGGCAGTAATCAGCGTGAGTGCCTCCGCCCCGTTTTCGCTGGCCATCACGCAATACCCTTCGCGCACCAGCCGGCGCGAAAGCAGATCACGATTTGACGCATTGTCGTCGACGACGAGGATCCGGCTCGCGACGGCCCTCGGATCAGGGACATCACCGTCGCCGAGAGGCCTTATCGTCCGCAACATCTCGCTGACCATGTCGATCGGCGGCGACGCCACGACTTCGCCGACGCGGTCAATTTCTCCGAGAAGGCGATCGGCGAGATCGAGCACCTTGCCGAGATCGATCAGCAATATGTCCCGGCCGCTGTCCCGCGCCTCCTCGACGAGGAGTTCGCCATAGCCCTTGATCGCGTTCAGCGGTGTTCGCAGATCGTGACGACGGCGGCTCGGATCAGGCGCATCATCTCCTGATCCACTTGTGAGGGCGCCCTCGATCAGCAGGGAGAGCTGCGCAGCGGCCAGCCGCATCCGCTCAAGGTCGGGGACGAAGTTAGGGAGTTCGTGCCGGCGCGCATCTTCGATCAGAAGGTCGACGAAGCCGACGATCGCGGTGACAGACGCGCCGACCTCCTGCCGAAGAAAGGCGGCGATGGCGTTCTCGAGCCGCCCGCCGCTCACGATCGCCCGCCGGTGCGGGGTAGGAGCGCCTCGATCTTCTGCAATAACCGGGGCAATTCGACCGGCTTTGTGTCGTAGTCGTCACAGCCCGCCTGCATGACGTTTTCACGATCGCCTGCCATCGCATGCGCGGTGAGCCCGATAACCGGGATCGCCAGTGTAGCCGCGTCGGCCTTGAGCCGGCGCGTCGCCTCCCACCCGTCGACGACTGGCAGGCTCATATCCATCAGAATGAGGTCGGGGTCTTCGGCTTTCGCCAGTGCGATGCCCTCTGCGCCGTCGACGGCCATGACGATCTGATAGCCGCGGCGGATGAGCCGGCGCGACAGCATGTCCCGGTTCATCTCGTTGTCCTCGACGATTAGGATCTTGGCCATCTGCTCCCCACATCAACCCGCCGCTGCGACTTCTGCCGTCTTCGGCAGGCGCACCAATATCCGGCGCAGTACCTGGGCGAGGTCGTCCGCGCCTTTGGCGATCACGTCGCGCGTGCGCCTGGACAGCAGCTCACGCTCGGCAGCGCCCAACGGCATTGCCGTCAGGATCACGATCGGGATCTCGCGCAACTCGGCATGTTTGGCGATCTCTTCGAGAAAGGCGAATCCGTTCATGCCAGGCATCAGCAGATCGAGCAGGATCATTACCGGACGCGGGTTTTTCGGCAACCAGAGGAGCGCATCGGCGCCGTCCTGAGCCTCGGCGACTTCCCAGCCGAGCTTCTCCAGGTGCCGCCGGCCAATACGGCGGCTTTCTGGCTCGTCATCGACCACGAGAACGATGCCGGTGCCGCGCACGTTCTGCCGGATCGTCGCGGCCAAGCGTGCTCGGTCGACCGGCTTGGTTAGGAGCTCGGCCGCCCCGAGCGAGACGGCGATGCCGCGATCGGCAAGAACGGTGACGATGATGACCGGGATCTCGGCGAGATCGCGATCGGATTTGAGGGCCGTCAACACCGCCCAGCCATCCAATCGCGGCATTAGCACATCGAGCGTGATCACGTCGGGGCGCCACTCGCGCGCCAGCGCAAGAGCGGTTCTGCCGTCCGTCACTTCGATCACGCGGTAGCCCTCCCGGCGCACCGTGGAAGTGAGGAGGACGCGAGCGTCCGGATCGTCGTCGACCACCATGACGAGCGCCGCATGTTCGGCGCCCTCAGGAATCGCGGCGCCCTCGGGGATCGCAGCGGCAGCTGGCGCGGCACGGTCGTGATCGGGTAATGTGATCGTGAAGGTGGAGCCATGCCCGGGAGCACTCTCAACGGCGATCTTGCCGCCGAGCATCTCGCAGAAATGCTTGGTGATCGCGAGACCGAGGCCGGTACCGCCATATTGTCTGGTCGTCGACGCGTCAACCTGACTGAAGGCCTGGAAGAGCCGGCCCTGCTGCTCCTCGGTCATGCCGATCCCGGTGTCACTGACGATGAAGGAGATACCGCCGGGAGCAGATCTGACTTCGAGCTTGACGCGGCCCTCGTGGGTGAACTTGCCGGCGTTGCTCAACAGGTTGAGGAGGCTCTGCTTGAGCTTGGTCTGATCGGTGTAAAGCGCGCCGACCGCCGCCGGACGGACGATTTCGAGACGGTTGGCATTCGCCGCCATCAGCGGTTCGACGATCGAGCGCACCTCATCGACGAGACCGGCCAGATCGGCCTCTTCCAGATAGAGATCCATTTTGCCGGCCTCGATCTTCGACAGATCGAGGATGTCGTTGATCAGCCCGAGGAGGTGCCGGCCGGCGTCTCGGATCTTGGCGAGATCGGGCAGGAATTCCTCTTGCCCCTCGTCCTGCGCGGTCTCGTGCAGCATCTCGCTATAACCGATGATGGCGTTGAGTGGCGTCCGGAGCTCGTGGCTCATGCTGGCAAGGAAAGCCGATTTGTGCTCGCTCGCCATTTCGAGCTGCCGGTAAAGCGCGCCGAGCTGCTCTGAGGTTCGATTGACGTTGGCCGCCAGCGCGCCCAGTTCGTCGCGATTGCCGATCCTGACCGGCTGGCTAAAGTCGCCGGAAGCGATCTCGCTCAGCCTCGTATCAATCTCGCGGATAGGCCCGATCAGCGACAACGAGATCGTGCGACCGAGAATCAGGGAGAGGGCGATGGCGCCGAGAACGAACGCAACGACGATCTTCTGCGAGGTGCGGTAAGCCTCCCCGCTTGCCTCGATGTCCGCGACAACATCGGCCTCGGCCTTATTGACCAGCTCGTTGGTCAGCCGCTCGAGCCGGTCCGCCAGCGGCCGCGCTTCCTTCAGCTGCGCTTCCCGTGCCTCGTCACCGTGGCCGTTGCGGATCAGCTCGACGACCCGCGTCGCAACGGCGATGAAGCGGTCGTATTCCTGTCGCACTTTGCGCAGCAGCTCGATCTCGTCCTTGGCGACGAATTGCAGCCGCTCGAGGTCGTACCCGAACTGGTTCAATTGGCGCAGCGCGCTGTCCAAGGCGCGCTGGTCCGAGACCAACAGCGCCGAGGAGATGCTGTAGAGCTGGTTCGTGGTGTCGTGCTGGACTTGGCGATAGGCGGCAATCTTGCGCTCGCTGTTGATCAGCGCTTCGGTGTGTTGGTTGACCCTGCTGAGCTCGTACAACCCGCACGCGCCAAGCGCGATTAAAAGCACCACGATCGCGAGAAACGCCGCCAGCAGCTTTGTCTGGACACGCCACGGCAAGCGCGCGACCGGGCCGACAAGGAGGGAGTTGAGCGATGTCATTCCTTGTCCACGAGGCTCAGCAGATCGTGCCGGAACTCATCGGGATTGAAGCGCCAGCCGATATATTGCGCGCGCATCTGGCCATCGGCATCGACAAGCGTGGTGAGCTGCGTATGATCGACCGAGCCGTCTTCCTTCTTCTTAAAAAATACCCCATAGCGGCGCGTCACGTCACGGACCGCTGAAAGCGAGCCGGTCAGAAACATCCACCCGTTGGGCTTGGCGCCCCAGGATTGGGCGTAGTCCTTCAATACCGCGGGCGTGTCGTGCTCGGGATCGAGGGTGATCGAAACGAAGGCGATTTTGGCGCCGAATTCCGCCCCTAGCGCGTTTTGGACGTCGACCATCTTTTGCGTGACCAGCGGACAGAAATCCGGGCACCCGGTATAGATGAAAGTCACCGCCAAAACCTTGCCGCGCAGATCGGCGAGTGCCACCGATTTGCCGTGCTGCGAGGTCAGGGTGAAGGGCGGCGCCGGCCCGATCACGGGTAATCGCGTGTCGCCGCCGGCGTCGTGCGCCGACAGCAAAGCTGGGAACATTATCAGCGCCGACGCGAGCAGAAACGCCGCACGTCTGTTCATGCTTTCAACTCGCGTTTGACCTCGTTCAAGAAGCGCCAGTCTGTGCCATTGGCGATGATCTCTTTCGGTGTGCTTTTGATCATGCCCAGCTCGTGCATCCGCAGCGCATAGAAGCGCATCGTGTCTTCGGCGTCGTATTCCCGCCAGACGCGGTAGGGGTTCTCGGTCAGCGTCTGCAGCGCATAGTCGTAGCGTGTGGCGAACCCGCCCTCGACGAGCTGTCGTGCCACCACTTCGGGCTGGTTGGCGCACAGGTCGGCGGCCTTCAGGACAGCGCGGATCACGCGCTTCGTCGCCACCGGATATCGTGTGGCATAATCCCGGTTCGCCGCCATCATGCAGCAGAAATACTGAGACCAGGGCGGGTCCGCGGCAGTCTTCAAGATCACATGGCCGACCTTGCGAGCGTGCAGTTCTTGCACTTCGGGCGGGAACGCCAGATACGCGTCGAGCTTGCCCTCGGCGAACAGATCCACCGGGTTGGCGGCGCGGGAGTCGACCAGGGTAAAGTCCTTTTTCGGGTCGAGCCCCACATAGGCCGCCATCATCGAGATCAATTCGGGGGTCCCGAGTTGACCTACGCGCTTCCCTTTCAAGTCGGTGATGCCGCGGATGTCGCCATGGGCGAACAGCTCGTAGCAGCCGGCATGCAGGCCGGTGACAACGGTAATCGGCAGCCCGCGATCGATCGCAGTGGCGTAGGCGAGCGACAGGTTCGCTGAGAAATCAAACTTGCCGCTCCCCAAATCCTCCGATACCACCTGGATGGTCGTATCTATGTAGCGGACATCGGTAAACCCCTCGGCCCTCAGCAGCGCCTCACAGACATATTGCTGTGCAAAACAGATGATCGGCATCTTGCTGAACCGAACGGTGGTGGTCTCCAGCGCCGACTCGGCCGCCCACCCGCATCGCGGCGTCAGGATATCGGCGGCGCCGGCCAGCGCCGCAGCGCCCAGAAAGCGGCGTCGGGTCTGCATCATCTCCATTTGAATCCCCCCTTCCTCTAGCGCTCGCCTCTTCAATTCGCATCTGAGTTCGTTAAAGGAACGCCAATCGGTGCCGTCGGCGATGATCTTCTGCGGGCTCGATTTTGATCATGCCCAGTTCTTGCGAGCGCAGCACGTAAAACCTCAGAGTGTACTCGTGATTCCATACGGTGATCCTCGGCTCCGAGGAACGGCAGTTCCTCATCAAAGAGGATATTCCTCGGCCCTTCGGCCTGCCAGCGGCAGCCTGGAAATGCGCGCCGCGTCCGGTATCGTGGTTTCAGGCGCTGAATGACTGCTTCAAGCCTAAGCATCGCGTTCCGAGCAAATCGGGAATGTCGCGTTTCCACCCAGCACGGGGGGCTCGCGAGCCCGCCGGCAAGGTCTCTTTAGGGACAGATTCAGCGGTTCCCCGGTCAAGGCCGAACGGCCGGTGTCAAATTCGAAAGCGGTCCGTGGCTGCTGGTGATCGGCGACGGGGTTTTGAGACAGGCTCTTAACGACAAACGGGCTTAAGCGGGGAGGCCGAATTCGGGTTCGCTTTCCGCCTCCTTTGCCGCGAGTGAAGACAAGGAAATGCCGAGCAGCCGGATACCCTTCGCTATGGGGAAAAGGGGTTCGAGCAGCGCGTTGCTGATCTCTTCAAGTTCGCCCCGCGTCGTGACCTGTATTTGACCGGTGCGGCTGCGCGTGATGACCTGAAAGCTGGCGAACTTCACCTTGAGGGTCACGGTGCGGCCGCGAATACCGGAGCCCTCGCAATACCCCCAGACCTTGCTGGCAATTTCTCGAAGCGCGTCCCGCGCGGCTTCGTAGGTGAGAAGATCGGCGGAAAATGTATTCTCGGCGCCGACGGATTTGCGCGTCCAGTCGGCGCGGACGGGCCGCTCGTCGATGCCGCGCGCGGCCCAGTAATAATAAGAGCCCGCCTTCCGGAAATGATGCTGCAGGAATTCCTCTGTGTGGCCCCTGAGATCGATCCCGGTCTCGATTCCGAGCCCCGCCATCTTCTTGGCTGTCGCCGGCCCGATGCCGTGAAACTTCCTGACCGGCAGCTTCTCGACGAAGGACGGCCCCATTTTCGGCGTGATCACGAAAAGCCCGTCCGGCTTGCGGTGATCGGAGGCGAGTTTGGCGAGGAACTTGTTGTAGGAGACGCCGGCTGACGCCGTCAGCTCGGTCTCGGCGTGAATCCTTGCGCGGATATCTTCTGCGATCTGCGTTGCCGAGGGGATGCCTTTCAGATTTTCAGTCACGTCGAGATAGGCCTCGTCGAGCGACAAGGGCTCAATGATCGGCGTGTATTCGGCGAAGATGTCCCGGATCTGCAGAGAGATTGTCTTGTACGCATCGAAGCGCGGCTTGACGAAAATCAGATCGGGGCATTTTCGCCTGGCCGTGATCGATGGCATCGCGGAATGCACCCCAAACGTCCGCGCCTCGTAACTTGCCGCAGCGACGACGCCGCGTTCCCGCGATCCGCCGACCGCGACCGGCTTCCCCCGTAGCTCCGGATTGTCACGCTGTTCAACCGATGCATAGAACGCATCCATATCGATATGGATGATTTTGCGGCGGCCGCCCGCCCCGAACGGGGATTGCTCCGCGTGCGTTTCGGTCCCCATGCGAGCCCCTCTCCCGCTCTTTGCCAGGGGAGCACGCGGTTCGCGTCAACCGCGTGTCACAGAATAGCTAACCGATAGCGCCGGCCGGCGCCAGCGGCTAACCTCCGGCAGAGCGACCCAAAATAGCAAGGAGCGCGACATGTATTTCGGCGGCGCAATGTTCTTTACCGACTATTCGATGTCGGGCGCGGAGCTTGCACGCGCGCTTGAGGAGCGCGGTTTCGAGTCGGTCTGGGCGCCAGAGCATTCGCATATCCCGCTGTCGCGCAAGACGCCCTTCCCGGGTGGAGGCGACCTGCCCAAACCGTATTACGACGCGATGGACCCGTTCGTAGTGCTGGCCGCCGCCAGCGAAGCCACAAAGACCATCAAACTCGGCACCGGCGTGTTGCTGGTGCAACAGCGCGATGCGATACAAACCGCCAAGCTGATCGCGTCGATCGACCAGGTGAGCCGCGGACGCTTCCTGTTTGGCGTCGGCGGTGGCTGGAACCAGGACGAAATGGAAGACCACGGGACCGTCTATGCCAGCCGCTTCAAACGAGTGCGCGAATCCATCGAGGCGATGAAGGAAATCTGGACGAAAGAGGCGGCAGAATATCACGGGGAATTCGTCAATTTCGGCCCGATGATCGCCAGGCCCAAGCCGGTGCAAAAACCGCATCCGCCGATCCATGTCGGCGGCGCCTTCCCGCACGGGGCGCGGCGCGCGATCCGCTATGGCGATGGCTGGATTCCCACGGCCCGCGGCGACCTCGCCGAGGTCCTGCCGAAATTCCGCGAGATGGCGCGGGAAGCCGGCCGCGATCCGGTTTCGATCGAGATTACCTCGTTCGGTCTGGGCGAGGATCTCGACCGGGCAAAGCGTCTGGCCGAGATCGGCGTCGCCCGCATCGTGCCGATGTTCCCGCCCGAGAAGGCCGATAAGGTGCTACCAATCGTCGACCGCTGGACAAACATCATGCGGCGGGTCAACGGGTAATCCGCCCGGCTTGATTTGCGGAAGCGGGTGATCGTGTCCGAAGATGGGACACGCTCGCTCGGGGAAGGCGGCGCGCCGAAGCGACCGCGCTCCCCGGTTGGATCAAACCGCAACTCACCAAACTGGTCGACCAGCCACCGGAAGGGCCGGAATGGCTCCACGAAATCAAATTCGACGGCTACCGGATGCATGCCCGGCTGGAACGGGGCGTCGTCCGGCTGCTGACCCGGACCGGGCTTGACTGGACGCATAAATACGCAGGCATCGCCGCGGCGGTCGCGTCGCTGCCGGCGCGGCAGACCTATCTCGACGGCGAGTTGTGCGGCGTTCGTCCCGACGGCATGACTTCGTTCAGCCTGATCCAGAATGCGTCGGACACCGGCAACAGCGGCGCTCTTGTGTTTTTCCTGTTCGATCTCCTCCACCTCGATGGGGAAACCGTGAGCTTGAGGCCGCTCACCGAGCGCAAGGAGCGTCTTCAGGCGCTGCTGTCCGGGACAGGCTCGCCCCTGCAGTACAGCGATCATCAGATCGGCCGCGGGCAAACCTTCTAGGAACAGGCCTGCATCCTGAAAGTCGAAGGGATCGTTTCAAAGCGGCTCGATGCGCCCTACGCTCCCGGCAATCGCGGCCTGTGGCTGAAAGTCAAATGTCTGAACCGCGAAGAGTTCGTGGTGGTCGGCTGGACCGATCCTGAGGGGACACGGCCCTGGCTCGGGGCGCTGTTGCTCGCCTATTACGACCCGGATGGCAGGCTGGTCTATGCCGGACGCGCCGGCACCGGCATCGGCCATGCCGAGCTCGAACGGCTGTGGCGCCGCCTTCAGCCGTTAGCCATTTCCCAAATGCCCCTCGATATCCCGCCGCCGCGCGACAGCCGGTTCGGCTCGCCGCTGATTTTGAGCCGCGTCCACTGGGCGCGGCCCGAACTCGTCGCCGAAGTCAAATACCTGACCTGGACCGAAGACAACCTGTTGCGCCAGGTTGTCTATGAAGGTCTGCGGGAGGACAAGCCGGCGGCGGATGTCCGCCGAACGGCGCCGTACCCGAAATCCGCCGAACCCGTGCGCCCCGCTTCGCGATCACAACGGCCCCGGCCCGGCTGACGCCTGGCGCTTTGCCTCGCCGGACATTGTCTTGGCAGGCTCCACAATCCCTACGCGCGCGCGATGCGGGCTCGGTACGCCCGCACCTCAATCTTTTCGTTCGGACCATCGCCTGCTCGCTCTCCCAGCGGCGGCGTCCGCACCGCGCCCGCGGCAATGCTCTTCTTCCCTTTTCTCCTGATTTAGCGGCTCCAGCCGCGTCCGATGCAGGCCTTTCCCTGACGAGGATGACTCCCGGTGACCGCAGGAAAGGCCCTGATCGTCGGGGCCTCGCGACAAACCAGGAGAAACCGGATGACGGAGATCATCACCTGTAGCGAGCTGCGGCGCCTCACGCTGGCGGAGCTTGAGGCTCTGTTCCGGACGCTGCAGATCGAGCTTGGGTACACCGCGCCAGGTTCGCGCGAGCGCGCCATTGTGTTCGCCAGCCTCGACAGTGTCCGGCGCGCCATAGCGGCGCGCCTGGCCTGTCAACCGAAGCCGTAAGCGCGAGCGCTCCACGCTCGCGTGAAGCTGCGGCCGCTCCGTCGCGGCTTCCTTCTTTTTTCTAGATCGCAGAACATCCGGCCAGGTCTGGAAACACGACTTTGCGAGCCATTCGCCGCGCGACAAAGGGTTTGGAAGCGACGCTTGTCCTTGGAGTCAAAGTTCGAAAGATTGCTGTGCCGATGGCGCTGGCCCGACATGAACGCCTTCCAGCGGGAGCATGCGTCTCTTGGCCGCCGAACCGCCCGGCGCGGAAAAACCGCCAACCTTGCCGCCGGCCGCCAGGACCCTGTGGCAAGGGATGATCAGGGCCACCGGATTATTCGCCATGGCCTGGCCAACATCGCGGGCGGTTTCCGGTCCGGCGCCGAGTTCCTTCGCCAAGGCGCCGTAGATTGTCGTACGGCCCCATCCGACCAACCGCGCCGCAGCGTAGATGCGCTCGAAGAGCGGGTCCTGCTCGCCGAGGTCGAGCCCGGCGCTAGAAAAATCCGTCTCCTCGCCCTCGAAATAGCGCTTTGCGGCGGCGACTGTTTCGGCCACCTCCGGCGTGGGGGCTCCGGGTTTTGCGCCGGGCAGCCGACGCAGCAGAATTCGTTCGGCCGCCGTGGCGGTTCTTGTCGGCAACTGGAAGCGCGTAATCCCTGCGTTGTTCCAGCAGATCCCACAAAAGCCGCCCGCGGTTTCGAAAATAAGATAATGGTGTGCTGCCTGGCTCATCACATGGCCCTCGCTTCGATCCGTCATGGACCTCGTAGGGCCGAGGAGCCAATTCAACCGGATTCTAGCCTTCTAATCTGGCGGCATAACCGAGTGGAGAGGGCGCGGGCTAGCCTCGACCTTCACCCAAGCCGGCTTCAAATTGGTTGCAAGACACCTCTCGCTTCGCCCAATCATGCGTTACGGCCTGACGCCGGCCGGCGGGTCCTATGCGGCTCCGAAATGACACAACTTATATTAGTCATAGAAAGCCATGTTTCACGCAATCTTAGTGGCGCGAAACTGGCGCGAAGACCCGCGATTTCCGGCTCCAAACCGCTACCACTGGCGCGTAAAAACGACGATCGACTATCGAAAAATCAATGGGTTACTTCTTGCGGCCGCGCTTGCCAAGGTTGGGGTCGAGGGTTCGAATCCCTTCGCCCGCTCCAGACTTCTTGGGGATTTTGCTGGCGCCGTTGGAACGCGGCTCAATGGCGGCTGAGCGCCCGATCGAATTCGCCCTTGGTCGTTCTGAAGCGGTTGGCAATGTCGCGGCGGCGCGCCTTGGCATAAAGTTTTCTCGTCGCTGGCCGATCTGCGCCGGCCGGTCGATCCGGCGGTCGCCCGCCGGTATGATGCTTGCGCCGCGGTGCACTCGCCGAACGTTACGCGGCGGCGAGTTGGCGCGGACGGTAGATCGCCGTGTGGGCGATGCGGGCGACCGGGGTCGCGTCGTTGGCATAGACCAGCACATCGAGCACAACAAAACGATGCCCTTTGTGTTCGTAATTGTCGGTGACGAGGGCCCGCGCCGACAATTCGTCGCCGATTCGCGCCACGGCGAAGTGCTCGATCCCACTGCCGACATGCATCCACGGCCCCAACGCGGCATTGTGGCGCAACGCCCAATTGCCGATGTGCAGGATCGTGCCGGGATGGACCAGCCCCTCGTCGGCATAGAGCGATAGGCTTTCGCGCACGTCACGCAGATATTGTGCCGCCTCCGTACTACTTATCCGGAAGGGATGGATTGCCAGCCACGCTCCGACCGGCAGGGTCGCCTCGTCGGCCGGCGGCCGGTCGGCCGGCGGGTGCGGCGGAGCCGGCGCCGCGGCGAACGCGGCGGGGGCACAAACCGGCTCCTGCGGCAGTGCGGCACGGCCGGTGGCGCATAATTCGCCATGGCTTTCGAGGCGCAGGTCGAGACTGTCCGCGGTATCGTGCGGGGTCACCGTAACCGTGTCGCCGTCATAGACCGGCTTTAAGAGACGGCATTCGGCGGTGCCGCGTTCGAGCCAGGCGCGGCCCCAGCGCGCTACCGGCAAATGGGCCATATAGGCGTAGACCTCGACGCCGGGCACGAGACCGCCTCTGAAGCCGAAGCGGCGCGCGACAGCATTATCGTGGATCTTGTTTTCGGATTCCTTGGCGGTGTTGAAGGCGACGACTTGATAGGGGCCGAGGGGCGATTGCGGCATGGCTCGGGTTCCTACGCTCGGATATAACGCCGACGATCAGGCTTGCACCGCCGCCGCAGCCGCGCAATCCCTTCGACAGGAAGAGCCGCAATGGAAAGCAATCTTCCCGAATATGAGCTGTTCGCGATCCGCTATGCCGAGCGAGACGCCCGGCGCAGCGATCATTTTATCGGCGGCGACCCGCATGACGGGCCGATGCCGATGGATTATTTCGTGTGGGCCGCGATCGGCCGCGAGCGCAGCTTTGTCATCGACACCGGCTTTACCGCCGAGGTCGCGGCGGCGCGCGGCCGACGCCATCTGCGCTGCCCGGCGGAATCGTTGTCACTGGTCGGCCTCGACCGCAACAATGTCGCCGACGTGATCCTGACCCATATGCACTACGACCATGTCGGCACCTTCCATCGCTTTCCGGCGGCACAGTTCCATTTGCAGGAAAGCGAGCTGCACTACACGACCAGCCATCACATGCGCCACTCGTTCCTCGCGCGCTCGTTCGAGATCGAGGATGTCGTCGGCATCGTGCGGCTCAACTTCGCTCGTCGCGTCAGGCTCTATGACGGCACCATTGAGCTGGCGCGGGGGATCAGCCTTCATCCGGTCGGGGGTCACACGCCGGGGATGCAGTTCGTGCGCGTACATACGAGCCGCGGCTGGGTCGTGCTGGCCTCGGACGTGACCCATTACTACGAGAACATGGAAAAGGGCCGGCCATACACCGCCGCGTTCAACATCGGCGACATGCTCGACGCTTTCGACGCGCTGCGCGCCGCGGCAGCGAGCCCGCAACACATCATCCCCGGTCACGATCCGCTCGTCATGAGCCGTTACCCCGCACCAAAGCCCGAACTCGAAGGCCTCGTCGTCCGCCTCGACGTAATGCCGCGCGAGTAGAACGAGCCGTGGATATGCGCCCAATGCATCTGTTTTGCTTTGGTCTCGGCTATAGCGCGCTGGCGTTGGCGCGGCTGGTCGCGGCCGAGGGCTGGGCGGTATCGGGAACCTGCCGCAGCACCGAAACGGCGGCAGGACTGCATCAGCTCGGCTTTTCCGCCGAATTGTTCGATCGTGACCACCCATTGCCGGCGGATGCGCTGCGCGAGGTCACGCATGTGCTGGTGTCGGCGCCGCCCGATGACACCGCAGACCCGGTTCTGGCCCGCCACGCCGACGATATCGCGGCGCTGCCCGGTCTCTCTTGGCTTGGCTATTTGTCGACGACTGGGGTTTACGGCGACCGCGGCGGCGGCTGGGTCGACGAGACCGCGGTGCTGGCGCCGACCGGCGAGCGCGGGCGCCGCCGCGTTTTGGCTGAGACGGATTGGCTCGATCTGTGGCGCCGCCGCAGGACGCCGGTTCATATCTTCCGGCTAGCGGCAATCTATGGTCCCGGCCGCAGCCCGTTTGCCGCGTTGCGGGCCGGCGCCGCCAAACGCATCGACAAGCCGGGCCAGGTCTTTTCGCGCATTCACGTCGAGGATTTGGCGCTGGTGCTGTGCGCCTCGATGGCACGGCCGCGACCGGGGGCGGTCTACAATGTCTGCGACGACGACCCGGCGCCGCCCGAGGCGGTCGTGGCCTATGCGGCAAAGTTGCTCGGCGTCAAGGCGCCGCCGTTGGTGGCACTCGACCAATCCGGGCTGTCGGCGATGGCGCGGAGCTTTTACGACGACAACAAACGGGTCCGCAACGCATTGATCAAACGGGAGCTCGGCGTCGCGTTGCGCTATCCCGACTATCGCGCCGGGCTTGCCGCGATCCTCGTCGCGGAGACGGGTTGAGGCTTGCCGAACCGGCGGGCCTCCGGCATGGTCGGGGCCAATTCCGCGGTAAGCCCGTGATCGTGTCTGGTTGGGAGGAAAGGTCATGACGACGTACAACGTATTGATGATGGGCGCGTCCTACGGGTCGCTGCTCGCGACCAAGCTATTGTTCGGCGGCCACAACATCACGCTGGTGTGCCTGCCCGCCGAGGTCGAGGCGTTCAACAGCGAGGGCGCGCGCGTGCGCATGCCGATCCGCGGCCGCAAGCAGCCGGTCGAACTCGACTCGCGCAAACTGCCGGGCAGCCTGCGCGCCGCCGGCCCCGGTGCCGTCAACCCGGCGGATTACGATCTCGTCGTCCTGGCGATGCAGGAGCCGCAATACCGCTCGCCGGGGGTGCGCGAATTGCTCGACGCGGTCGCCACGGCGCGGGTGCCGTGCATGTCGATCATGAACATGCCGCCATTGCCCTATTTGAAGCGCATCCCCGGCCTTGCCGCCGACGCGCTGCGCCCGTGCTACACCGACGCGACGGTATGGAACAATTTCGAGCCGGGGCTCCTGACTCTGTGCAGCCCGGACCCGCAGGCGATCCGCCCGCCGGGCGAAAAGATCAATGTGTTGCAGGTGACGTTGCCGACCAATTTCAAGGCGGCGCGCTTTGACGCCGAGGCGCCGACCGCGATCCTCCGGCAGATGCAGAGCGAGATCGAAGCGGTGCGCTACGATCCCGGCGACGGTCCGATCGATTTGCCGGTCAAGCTGAAAGTCCACGACTCGATTTTTGTGCCGCTCGCCAAATGGGCGATGTTGCTGACCGGCAATTACCGCTGCGTGACCAAGGACGTCGCGATCGACATCAAGGACGCGGTGCATCGCGATCTCGAAGCATCGCGCCGGGTCTATGATTGGGTGTGCGAGGTGTCGGAGAAGATGGGCGCATCGCCCAATGACTTGGTGCCGTTCGAGAAATACGCCGCGGCGGCGCGCGACCTGGTGCGGCCGTCCTCGGCGGCGCGCGCTTTGTTCAACGGCGCGGCCAATATCGAGCGCACCGACCGGCTGGTGCAAATGATCGGCGCGCAGTTCGGCATGCGCCATCCGATCGTCGACCAGACCGTCGCTGAGGTCGATGCGCGCCTCGCGATCAACCGCAAAGCCGCGGCCTGACGCGTCCGACCGGGTCGGCGGCCACACCGGAGCGGCGGCGGCCCGTCTGCCGCTGGCTCGTCCATTATCGGGAGATCCACCGCTTTATCGCCGACCAATAACCGTTTAGTGACGGGATAAGCGGATCCGAAGCGGGCGCTTGGTTCGCCTCGCTTTGTCGCGGTTGAATTTCGACCGTGGCGGTCTCTCCCGTCGCAAGCACCACACCCTCGGGGACGTGATCAATGTGGATGCGTACCGGGATGCGCTGTGCGAGGCGCACCCAGGTGAATATCGGATTAACCTCCGCCAATCCTTCGCCGTTGGGCTGCGCGTTGGGGACGCTGATGCCGCGGGCGATGCTACCGACATGGCCTCGGATGATCCGGCGGTAGCCCATCAATTTCACCTTGGCAGGGTCGCCGACATGGACGCGATCGAGATTGGTCTCTTCGAAATAACCGTCGACCCAGAACGAGTCGGCATCCACGAGTGAGATCAGATTCTCACCGACCGTCGCGTAATCGCCAAGCTGCGCCAAAAGATTGGTCACATAACCGTTGACCGGCGAGCGGATCTCGGTTCGCTGCAGGTTGACCCGCGCCTGGTTCAAATTCGCTACCGCCTGCTGATATGTCGCCTGGTCGGCGACAGCGTCGCTCTCAAAGGTCTGTTTTTCCTCTTTGGTCACGGCCAATTGAGTCAGCTCCTGGCGGCGCTGCGCCTCGCGCATGGCGTTCTGTGCGGTGACCTGCGCGTGCTCGACCGCCGCTTCGGCGAGTTGGACGGCGATCTTGTAGTCGGTCGGGTCGATCACCAGCAGCAGGTCGCCCTTGTGCACGAACTGATTGTCGAAAACCGGCAACTGCACGATCTGGCCAGCGACTTGCGGCGCCATGGTGACGACATAGGCCCGCACCGTGCCGTCTCGGGTCCAGGGGGCGACCATGTAAGTTCGCCACATCGCGTCGCCGAATACGACCGCGAGCGCGACCGCGATCAGCGTGAACACGACTGGCAGAACGCGAAAGCGCCGTCGCGAGCGTGGACTTGTCTCGGGCGCCCGAGACCACGTTGCGGCCGGCGCCAGTTCCGGCGCAGTTTCGGCGCGAGATTTTAGGTCAGCATCGGCCATCGGGCGGCCAGCAAAACCATCGAGGAGAGCACAATCATGTAGATGGCGTATACAAACAGCGCGGGGTGCCAGACATAGCGCAACAGGCCGAACCGGGCTGCACCCCACCGCAACCAAATTGTCACAAACCAGGCTGCCACCATGATCACCGAAATCGGTGCGACATAGACGCCGAACAGGTTAACCTCGGTGAAGCTCACGCAGGCGCTCCTGCCTCGAAGTAAGCCGCATGTTGACTGAGCGAATAAGAGATTGCAAGGATGAGGCCGCGCGCCCTAAGGGCGGTTTCTCCGGGAACAGCTGCCAGCGCGGCGTCGAGCTTGCCAAGCTCTGCGTTCGCCATCGCGCAGTTGCCGCGTGCGACGGCCTCAAGGGCCGCATCGAGGTCGAGGCTCGGACCGGACTGATGGCAGAGCTGGCGAAGCCGGATGATTTTGGTACCCACTGAAAATGCGGCCATCAACTGCGAACGCTGCAACGGTTGTGCCTGATCCGGCAGCCGCGCGAACCGCGCATACATGCGCTGCTCCCAATCGTTTGTCGTGTCTGGGATCGGGCCGATGGCAAGGCGGTGCAGGTCGCGCAACGTCAGCGCCATCAGGCGGCGCGTGCGATATGCCGGCGAGAGCGGCGGTATCAAGCGAAACGAGAGTGCGCCGGCGCCCGCCCCGGCGATGATTGTCAGCGCCGTGTTATAATATTGCTGTTGGTCGTAGCTCATCGGATTAGTGGGTGCCAGCAGTGGAACAAAGACCGTCACCAATCCGGTGAAGATGGCCGGCTGCCATTGCAGGGCGAGGGCAGTGCCCACCGGGACCAGTACAAAACCAATTATCAAGCCGAAACGGGCGAAGGTCTCGACATTCGGCAACGCCGCAAAAAGGAGGGTCGCGACAACGCCAACTGTCAGGACGGCGCCGGTTATGAAGCCGATCGCGATGCTGTAGGCCTGCTCGGCGCGCGCCGAAAATAGGATCACGATGATCGCTGCGAAGGTAATCGCGTTGGCGCCACCGGGCCATGCGGTAACGATCCAGAACAGTTCGGCGACGCCGATCACGACAAAAGCGCGCCCGGCACTGAGCAGCGGCGGCAGCCAGTCGGGGATGCGCAAGCGGCGACGGCCGCGGAGACGATCAGCCGGTCGGCCAGGATCGGCCACGAGCAGGGCCAGCGCAATCAGCGCCTGCGCAACGCCGGCCAGTGCTTCGGCGGCCTGGTCGGCGAGGAGCCGCAACGACGGTGTCGTCGCCGGCAGGGCGAACAGCTTGCGTGCCGCCGCCTCGCACGCCTGGAGCAGGCGCACCGGATGCGCGATCCAGCCGGCCGCCTGGTCCTCCCCAGGCTTCAAACAAAATGGCTCCGGCACCTCTGCCAGCAAAACCTCCGATTCCTGCTGCGCCTGTTTCCGCCGCGATTGCGCGAAAACAGCTGACACCGTGCGCCAGCCGGCGAGAGCTCTGACCAGACCGTCCAAAGCATTCTGCAGCATCGGAGAGTGGTAGCGGAGTTCCGAGGATTCGCCGAGCGCCTCGTCGATGACCGGGTCGAGTGCGACCACCCGGCGAACCAGTTCGCGCCGGATTGCCTGGGTCTGCTCGAATTCGGCTCCGACGTCCGCCAGTGTGCCGGTGAAGCGGCCGGCGATCTCAGCCGAGAGGCTGGCGAGTAGGCCCGCCACCCGGCGTCGCGCCCCACCGAAATCGGTTCCGGCGAGAACGATGCCGGCGCTGACGATGCCGATGCAGATCTCGCTGGCCCGGTAGACCGCAAGCATGAAGGCCTGCCCGTTGAGGCCGCCGACGGCGCCGAGTTGGTCGCTGGCGATGATTGCGGCGGTGTATCCGGCCAATGCCGCGGAATAAGACGCGAAGTTGCGCAGCAGGCTGGATAGCAGAGCGCAACCGGCGCCCCACAACGCCAAGACGAGAAAAAACGCCGCACGATCCTGCGGAAAGCAAGCCGTCATGACCACAATCGCGATGGCGCCCACCACGGTGCCGATCAGGCGGTACCACCCCTTGCGCAGCGAGGCGCCGAGATGCGGCTGACAGACGATCGCGGCGGTCGTCCCGGCCCAGTAGGCGTTGTCGAGCTCGAGCCAGAAAGCGATGTAGAGCGCCAGGCAGACCGACGCCCATAGCCGCAATCCAAAGAGCAAGGCCGGTGCCGCCGGTCGGAGCGTCCTTGCAACCGCCTCGCTCCAGCGGGTCAACAGCCTCGGCTCGGTTGTCCAAGGCTCAGCGTGGGTCATCGATGCTCTATCTCGCTTCGCCTACGCCATTTAAAACCCCCGGTCACCCGCGGCAATATTGGTCGAGAAGCTCCTCGGCCGAGCCGCGGTTGGCGCCGTGAGCGTAAGTGTCGAGCACGTAATAGGAGCCGGGGGTGGTAGACCCGACCACGGCTGTGCTCTGCGCGGCCATATCGGCCTTGGCGCCAGGCATGGCGGCAACGAGGCGATATGGACTATCGGCGGCGCTCAAGCTGCGAACCTTGATCACGCGGTAGGTGTTGCGATCGGGCCCGAGGGTGAGCTGGACCGCGGTCGCCGGATCGGCGCCGATGCTGGCGGCGTTGGTGGCGAGGACCTGCGCGACATCGGGCTTGACGCATGAGATGTGGATGTGCAGCTGGTTTTGCGTCCGACCAGTTGTCGAGTTGATGGCAAGGGCGGTATAGGCGGCGGGTCTGTCTATGTAAGTTTTCGCCTGCTGCCAGCCGTAAGCCCAGAAGTCGACAAAGGGCGGAGCAAAAATCTTCTTGTCCTCGATCCCGGTAATCTTTGTGGTCGGGATGATCATATAGCTGTCAGGCTTCACCCTACTGTTGTCTTTAAGAATTATAAACTTATCTTTTTTACTGTAGTAGCGGCAGCCGGGATCGCTCTTCAAGTCCCTGGCGCAACATTGGGCGAGCGACCACAGCGAATTCGGTCGCGGCGCGACGAGACATGATGCCGTGGCGCGGCTGGTTATGGGTACGGATTGCGCATTGGGCCGCGCGGTTTGCGCCCGCGCCTGACCGCCGCCGACCGATACGCAAAAGGCGATGACGACAAAGAACGCGGAGGTGCCGCCATCGGAAAACCGCTTGAGGGTGCAAAGGAGCGCCGATGCGGTCACGCTGTCAGACGGGTGCCGCGAGCGGTGGTGCAAATGTTCCTCCCCGGTATCGGGTCCTACTCACGATGCTCAATTCATCCGTACCCCGCAATCCGCTTTGTGCCGAAGGGTCGGACGATTCGACCGTCAATGGAGCGTCAGAGCAAGGTTTGACGATTTCTTGATTGATGATTTGGTCAGTTTTGTTCCGCGCGCACGGCGGGGCGGTAAATGGCGGATGCGGCGATCGCGGGCAGCGGGCCCGGCGCGGCGTCGGGATGGGGCGTGCGGCTGTTCCGGCTTATTGGCGAGTCCTACGCCGCCGAGGGCGAGCGCCGCCTGTTGTGGCTGCCGGTATTTTTCGGCGCCGGCATCGGCGTCTATTTTTCGCTGAGCTTCGAGCCGCCGCTATGGGCGGGGTTTGGCGCGACCTTCGCCGCCGGCATCGCGAGCTTTGCGCTGCACCGGCGCCCGCTGCTGTGCGAAGCGGCGCTGGCGCTGGCCGTGTTCTGCGCCGGGTTTGCGCTGATCGGCGAGACGACCCGGCAGCGTCAGGCGCCGATATTGCAGCGCCGGCTCGGCCCGGTCGCCGTCTCCGGGCGGATCATCGACATCGACTCGCTCGATCGCGGCTGGCGGGTCGTTGTCGCGCCCGATCCGTTGCCCGGGCTCGCACAGGGCGAGCAGCCGGCGCGCCTGCGCATCCACATCGCGGCGGCGAGCGACGTGTTGGCGCCGGGCGACCGCGCCGAGATGCGCGCCGTGCTCTATCCGGTGCCGGGGCAGATCCTGCCGGAGAGCCACGACATGCAGCGCGAGGCCTATTTCGCGCGGATCGGCGGAGTCGGCTACACCTACGGGCCGGCGCATCGGGTGGGCGACGCCGACGCTGCAGCAAGCGGCGGCTGGCGCGAGGAGCTGCGGCGGTTGCGCACCGACATGTCGCGGCGGATCATTGCGGTTCTGCCCGGCTCGACCGGCGGTGTCGCCTCGGCGCTGATCACCGGCAAACGCGGTGCGATCTCGGAGCAAGTCAAGGAGGCGTTTCGTCAATCGGGGCTGCAACATCTCTTGGCGATCGCCGGGCTGCATTTGGGTCTGGTCGGCGGGTTTGTCTTTTTCACGGTGCGCGCCCTGCTGGCGCTGATCCCGTACGTGGCATTGCGCTATCCGATCAAGAAGATCGCGGCGGCCGCCACCCTCGTAGTGCTCGCCTGCTATCTGATGCTGTCGGGAGCAGCGATCCCGACCGAGCGCGCTTTTGTCATGAACGGGCTCGTGTTTGCCGCGATCCTGATCGACCGGCTGAGGATTTCGATGCGGATCTGCGCGCTCGCCGCCGCCTTTGTGCTTGCGTTCGAACCCGAAAGCCTGGTCGGCGTCAGCTTTCAGATGTCGTTTGGCGCGGTCGTGGCGCTGATTGCAGTCTACGAGACGTATGGCCGGCGGCTCGGCCAATTGCTGCATCGCCCGTCATTGCCGGGGCGCGCGCTGGGCTATGCCGGGGCGGTAGTGGTGACGACCGTCGTCGTCACGATCGGCACCGATCCGTTCTCGGTCTATCACTTCCATCGCGTGGCGCTTTACTCGCCGCTGGCCAATGTCGTCGCGGTGCCGCTGAGCGCGGTCTGGACCTTGCCCTGGGGTGTGGTCGCCTGCCTGTTGATGCCGTTCGGCCTCGAGCGGTTCGCGCTGGTTCCGATGGGCTGGGGGATCGACGCCACGATCTTTGTCGCGCAGCACGTCTCGGGCCTGCCCGGCAATGTTTGGCCGATGCCGCGACTGCCCGCGGCGGGGCTGGTGCTGGTCGCGCTCGGCGGGTTGTGGCTCTGCCTGTGGCGCCAGGCATGGCGGCGTTGGGGTGCGGTCGCGATAGCCGCCGGCCTCCTCGGCATGATGTTCACGAGGCCGCCCGACATCGTCGTAGCCGATTTCGCCCGCTTTCTGGCCGTCCGCTCACCCGGCGGACCTTACTGGGCGATCGCCGGTCACGGCGAGCAGATCGAGGCCTCGTTTCTCGCCGAAGAGACCGGCCTCGACATCGTTGCGTGGCCGCAGACCGCGACCGACGGACCGCTCGCCTGCGCCGGCGAGTTGTGCCGCTACACGGATCACGGACGAAGCGTGGCGATCGTCACCGGGGCGGCCGCGCTGCCCATCGAGTGCGGCGGCGTCGACGCCATCGTCAGCCAGGTCCCGGCCGGGTTCCGCTGCCGCTCGGTCGTGCCGGTCATCGACCGCATCGATTCATGGCGGCTGGGTGCGGTGGCGTTGTGGCTCGACGACAACGGCGTCACGATCGAGAGCGCCAACGGCGCTCGCGGCGACCGCCCCTGGGTCCCGCATCCGCGCGCGCGGCGACGGCCGCCGTCTCACCCCTACTGATTGAGCCGCAGCCCTGGGACCGGCCAATCGACCGCGACCAAGCGCCCGGCCCACGACAGGGTAATAAACGCGGTCCGCATGTCGGACCCGCCAAAGCAGATGTTGGTCGTCATCGGGTCGGGCATCGGATGGTGCTCGACATGCCGGCCGTCGGGCGAAATCACCGTGATTCCGCCATTGATCAGCGTCGCGACGCAGATTCGACCCTCGGCGTCGAGTGCCAGCGAGTCGAAGCGCTGATAGCCGCCGACCCCGGCGACGAGCCGGCCGCCATGCGGCGACGGCCACGGCTCTTTGCGCACGACCCCCGGCTCGACGATGTCGAAGGCCCACAGCCGCGCCGCCTCGGTCTCGGCGACATAAAGCGTCGTTCCGTCGGGCGACAGGCCGACTCCGTTCGGCGTCACCATCGGAAACGCGACCTCGGTGATCGCCGAGCCATCGGCCTTGGCGTAGTAGACCGCACCGCGATCCATCTCACGGGCGCGGACCTTACCGAGATCGCTGAAATAAAACCCGCCATGCCGGTCGAAGACAAGGTCGTTCGGCCCCTTCAGCGACACCTCGCCGGCCCCGCGATAGAGGCATTCGACGGCGCCGGTCGCGAGGTCGACGCGTTCGATCCGGCCGCCGGCATAATCCCTCGCCTGCAAAAAGGGCCGCCTATGGCGACCCTCGACGACCCACTCGAAACCGCCGTTGTTGCAGACGTAGCATTTGCCGTCGGGACCGATCGCCGCGCCGTTGGGTCCGCCGCCGGGCAGCGCCGCCACCGTTTTGGCGCCTCCCGGCATCACCCTCGTCAACCTCCCGGCGGCAATTTCGACAACAACCACCGAACCGTCGCCGAGCGCCACCGGTCCCTCGGGGAACTCGAGCCCCTCCGCCAGAGTGCGGATTTCCATGACCTCCACTCTCGGGCGGTCAGCCCGGCGACATCAGCGACCAATACCAGCCGAAAAAGTCGCGATCGAGGTTAGCGGTGCGAGCAACGGTTTCCGCGTCGCCCGCCTCGCGCAAACCTTCGGCGACGTGGTCTCGGCCGTTTGTCGCGGGCGTCTCCGGCGGCGCCATGCGGACCAGCTGGATGTCCGTGTGGGCCGCCGATTTCGGGATCACCCGCAGCAGCACAGCCTGGTGCGGCTCGACCAGCATCAGGCTCAGCGGCCCAAAACCGATGAAACCGTCCTCGCCAGGGTCGTCGCAAAAAAGATGCGGCGACGACCTGACGAATTGCAGCGCCAGCTTCCAGTTCCAATCGGTGCTGTAGCGCGCCCGGTTTGTCACGTTGCCGGCGGCGAGCCAGCCGGGAAGGGCGCCGGGCGCGATCGGCGCGGCGTCGGTCTCTTCCGACCCTGACGCCGTCCGCGACGGATCGACAAAGATCAGCCCGTCCCGCACGCAGACCGGATAGCTCGCGAGCCGCAGCCGCGCCGGATCGATACGTCTCGACAGATCGGGTTCGATCAGCCTCCCGTCGGCGGCGAATTCCCAGCCATGATAGGGGCAGATCAGCCGGTCGGCCGGCCCCTCTTCGGCCTCGCACACCGGATAGCCGGCATGAATGCAGACATTGCGCAATGCGCGCAGGCAGCCTTCGGCATCGCGGGTCAGCAAAATCGAGCGGGTGGCGGCCTCGAAGCGGACATAGCGGCCAGGTTCCTCGATGCGCGATTGATGATCGACGGCGACCCATGGGCGCAGAAACAACCGCTCGCGTTCGGCGGCGAATACATCGGCGCCGTTCAACAATTGCGGGTCGACGACGATCGCGCCGTCTCCGCCGAGCCGCTCTCCAATCGCGGCGACGCTGTCGGGAAGGTCCATTTTGGGGTTTGCCGATTGTCTGTTTTGTTGCGTCTTCAGACTGAACCCGCGATGGGGACGAGGTCAAAAGGTTTGTGCCTCGCCCCCCGCAGCGATCGCCTCAACGGGTTGGCGGCAATGCCGTCCGCGCCGTTTGCCCCTCGCGCGCGAGTTGCGACTGGGTCGCCGCCAGTTCCTGCGCCAGCGCCTCACTGTGCCGCCGGCAGTCGCGCAGTTGACGGCGCCGGCGGCAGCCTTTTATCCAGACGGCGACCGCCCCGGTGGCGAAACCGAAAAACAAGGCGACCAAAACCACCAGGTAGAGCGGGGCCTGCGCGATATAGGGCAACGGCCACAGCCCGAGCGACACGGTTTCGCGGTTCGAGGCGGCAAACAGGCTGGCCAATGCGGCAACCGCGATGACGCCCACCCAATAGACGACCCTCACCTGGTTCGTCTCGCCCGCCGGTGCTTTCGCTTACGGCGCGTCCTGGTTCAAACGGTCGCGCAGCTGCTTGCCCGTCTTGAAGAACGGAATATGCTTTTCGGCAACCCGCACGCTGTCGCCGGTCCGCGGATTGCGGCCGACGCGGGCATCGCGGCGTTTGACCGAAAACGCCCCAAATCCGCGCAGCTCGACCCGGTCGCCGCGCGCCAGCGCCGCCGCGATTTCTTCAAAGATCGCAGTGACGATGACTTCGACGTCGCGCTGGTAAAGATGCGGATTGGTCTCGGACAGCTTTTGTACAAGCTCCGATTTCGTCATCGCGAACGCCACCCCACGCTTCTGCCCGAATTCCAAACGTGCCAAACCGCAAGCGGCGGGTCAAGGCCGAGGACCCCCGCCCGCCGGCCCTTCGCGTTCGGGTAACGCGGGGCGCCGGATCGGCCTTCCCGTGACTGTCGGAAAGGCCGATCTTCGCGTTGTCAGGTCTTGTCTTCGGTCTCGCCTTGCCGCTCGGCATCCTGGCGGCGGGCGCGATTGATCGCGGCGCCGAGAATGTCGCCGAGGCTCGCACCCGAATCCGACGACCCGAACTCGGCCATCGCGCGCTTTTCCTCGTCGACTTCGCGGGCCTTGATCGACAGCGTCACCTTGCGCGTCGCGCGATCGATCGTCGTGACCTTGGCGTCGACCTTTTCACCCACGGCAAAGCGGTCGGGGCGCTGCTCGCTGCGGTCGCGCGACAGTTCCGACTTGCGGATAAAGCCGAGCAGGCCATCGCCGACCGTGACTTCGACACCGCCCTCGGTGATCCCGGCGACCGTGCCGGTGACGACCTCGCCCTTGCGCAGCTTGGTCATCCCGGCCTCGAACGGATCGGCTTCGAGCTGTTTGATGCCGAGGCTGATGCGCTCCTTCTCGACATCGACATCGAGCACCTTGACGCGCACGACCTCGCCCTTGTGGTAGTTGTCGAGAGCGTCTTCGCCGGGTCGGTTCCAGTCGATGTCGGAGAGATGGACCATGCCGTCGATCTCGCCCGGCAGACCGATGAACAACCCGAACTCGGTGATGTTGCGGATCTCGCCTTCGAGTTCGCTGCCGATCGGGTGCTCCTCGGCAAAGCTGTCCCACGGATTGGCCAAGGTCTGCTTGAGGCCGAGGCTGATGCGCCGCTTTTGCGGATCGACATCGAGCACCATGACCTCGACCACCTGGCTGGTCGAGACGATCTTGCCGGGATGCACGTTCTTTTTGGTCCAGCTCATTTCTGACACATGGACCAGCCCCTCGACCCCCGGCTCCAGTTCGACAAAGGCGCCGTAATCGGTGATGTTGGTGACGCGGCCGCGGAACTTGGCGCCGGCCGGATATTTCAAATCGACGCCTTCCCACGGGTCGGCTTCGAGCTGCTTCATGCCGAGCGAGATGCGTTGCGTCTCGGGGTTGAAGCGGATCACCTGCACCTTGACGTTCTGCCCGATGTTGAGCGCCTCGGAAGGATGGTTGATGCGCCGCCAGGCGATGTCGGTGACGTGCAGCAGACCGTCGACCCCGCCAAGATCGACGAAGGCGCCGTAGTCGGTGATGTTCTTGACGACGCCGTTGAGGACCTGGCCTTCCTTGAGACTCGCGACCAGCTCCGAACGCTGCTCGGCGCGGCTCTCTTCGAGCACGGCGCGGCGCGACACGACGATGTTGCCGCGCGAACGGTCCATCTTCAGTATTTGAAACGGCTGTTGCGAGCCGAGCAGCGGGGTGATGTCGCGCACCGGCCGGATATCGACCTGGCTACCCGGCAAAAACGCGACGGCGCCGTTCAGATCGACGGTGAAGCCGCCCTTGACCCGGCCGAAGATCACCCCGGTCACCCGCTCGTTCGCCTGAAAGCCTTTTTCGAGCTGGGTCCAGGCCTCCTCGCGCCGCGCTTTTTCGCGCGAAAGCTGGGCCTCGCCGTTCTTGTCCTCCATCCGTTCGAGAAAGACCTCGACGGTGTCGCCGACATGGAGGCTCGGCTCGCCGCCGCCGGCGGCAAATTCCTTCAAGGGCACGCGGCCTTCCGATTTGAGGCCGACATCGATCAGCACCGCGTCGTTTTCGACGGCGATGACCCGACCCTTGACGACCGTGCCTTCGAGACCGTTTGCCATGCCCAGGGATTCATCGAGAAGTGCCGCGAAACTCTCTCTCGCAGGCGCTTCCAGGGTTTGTGTTGCCAGTGCCATTCCTTCTCCTCGACCCCGCATCGGTAATTCAGCTCCGCCGGGATCGACGCGGAGCACGCAGCCGCCGGCATTTCGGGTGCCGCCGCATCGACCCGGCCCCGGAGTTGCGAGGGGCGCCGGGCGCCGGCTGCTTGTCCGGGGACCTTACATCAATTCGCGGCGCAGCGTCAGCGCGAACCAGCGAGCGCCCGCGCGACAATGTCGGACGCGCGCGCCAACGCCATATCGGCGTCGAGCGC
>Ga0210395_10000162_pt1 | contig 52695 bp, 47 predicted proteins | sample IncBWH4OmetaG_FD_150861 | JGI IMG/M metagenome (GOLD analysis project Ga0210395, IMG submission 150861) | Forest soil microbial communities from Barre Woods Harvard Forest LTER site, Petersham, Massachusetts, United States - Inc-BW-H-4-O ...
TCACGTGCGCTTTGACCTGCTCGACGGCCTCTTTGAGTGCGGTTCCCTTGATCTGCACCATGCTGGCGCTCCCGGAAGGCTGGAGTGAGCAGAGTCGCTCTATTTGGACGTTACTACGCTTCGTGCCACAGCATGGATGCTTTGCCCTAAGTTTAACTCGCGGCAAGTTCATTTGATGCCGCTTTCGATAACTTAAAAGCGCCCTTCACCCGCGCGGCACAAACTGGCCATCTCCGAACTTTCGACACACTTGCAAGGGCAACTCGTCGCGTCAGTCTATCTCCCGCCGAATCGCGATTCTGCTGTGCATTAACTGTGAGTATTCGCCCCGCAAAGCCCTATAAAGTCCGGTGAAGTCCGGGGAGCTAACTGGTTTTGTTTTCTGGTAGGTCGTTTGTTTTGAACGCGGGAGTTTTAGCTTTTGAGTCCAGCGCGTCTGCCAGTTCCGCCACTCATCTCTCCCACGGTGGAGGAACTTTCACCGAGGCCATTCCCGCCGCCGTCGCTGCCTGAATGCCCATTTCCGTATCCTCAAAAACCAGGCAGTTCATCGGCGCCACTCCAAGCTTTACGGCTGCGAGCAAAAACGCTTCTGCGTCAGGTTTGCTCTTTTCATACTCCCCGGCGCAAACCAACGCGTCGAATCTATCCAGCAGCTTGAGCGCCTCAAGAGACGCTGTCACGGAGTCCCGCGCGCTTCCCGACACTACCGCAAAAGGAATCCGCCCATGTTGCGCCTCTATATGCTCCAGCACTTCTGGAACCGCCTTAAGCTCCGGAAGCAGTTCGAAATAAAATTCCTCTTTTCGGCGAGCCACCCTTTCCACGGGCATGCTCAGTCCACGCTGTTGGTTTAGCGTCGAAATGATCTCGGCAGTGGGCCTGCCACCCCAAGCGTAGAAAAGCTCTTCACTAAATTCGCAATTCCATTCGGTAAGCGACTTCTTCCAGGCCAGGTAATGAAGCGGCATGGAATCGGCGATGGTGCCGTCGCAGTCGAATAGGTACGCACGAAACGAACCTTCGGGCAGTCTTAGTTTCATTACTTATTCTGATCTCCAGTTCAACATTCTAAGCGAGCCACGAAGGTTGTGCTAATCAAGCGCTTGCCCGCTGTCCGGCGAGCCGATAAACTCCGCCCGTCCATGCCGCCACCAGTGAGCGAGTCGAACGCGCAGTCGGCAGCCGAACCGCGCCGCCTCGCCGGATTCTGGGCGCTCATCGCGGTCCAGTTCCAGGGCGCCTTCAGCGACAACGCCCTCAAATGGCTCGTCAGTTTCCTGGTCTTGGACTCCGCTCTCTCGAAAGAGCGCCGAGATCTCTGGTTTGTACTTGTTGTACCGCTACTTTTCGCCGTTCCCTTCCTACTTTTCTCCATCCCTGGAGGATACTTCGCCGACAAGTACAGCAAACGCAGCGTTACGCTCTGGACAAAATTCTTCGAGCTCGGCGTTATGGGCCTGGCAACGTACGCGCTCGCAAGCAATCGCCTCGACATTGCCGGCATCGCTCTGTTTTTGGCCTGCACACAAGGCGCAATCTTTGGCCCAACAAAATACGGCTTGCTCCCCGAGTTGCTGCCCATTTCCAAATTAAGCTGGGGCAACGGCATCATCGAACTCGGCACCCTGCTCGCCGCCATCAGTGCCGCTCTCGCCGGAGGCTTTCTGGCCCAAACCTTTCATGGGCGCCAAGTTTGGTCCGGTGTCATCTTCCTCGCTCTCACCGTGCTCGGTCTCCTCACAAGCCTGGGCATCAGCAAAGTTCCTGCCGCCGATCCCACCCGCCGTTTCGATTGGAACGTCCCCGCCGAATTTTTCCATGAAATTCGGCGCATGAGGAGCGACTCGACGCTCTGGACCGCTGTCGTGGCCAACACCTTTTTTTGGTTTCTCGGTTCCCTGCTCTTACTGAACGTCGTCCTGTACGCCACGGACATTCTTCGCGTGGACGACGCGCACAGCAGCTACCTCCTCGCCGCTCTCAGCCTCGGTATCGGGATGGGCAGTTTTGCCGCAGGCCTCGCTTCCGGAAGAAAAATCGAGCCGGGCATGGTCCTTCCAGGTTTAGGCGGCATCCTGTTGATGGCTGCGCTACTCTCCCGGCCGGACATCGGCTACCTGGCGGTCCTCGTGCAACTCGCACTGCTCGGCGTAGCCGGAGGATTCTTTGTGGTCCCGGTGAACGCGCTGATCCAACAACGCCCGAGTCCTCAAGAGAAAGGCCGCACCATCGCCGTCGCGAACTTGCTCTCGTTTGTGGGGGTCGCCCTGCAGCCCCTCGCGCAGTACGCCATGCTGCGCCTCGGCCACCCTGATCCTTCACGCGTTTTTTTAATCGCCGCCGCAATGACCTTGCTCATGGGCATCATCCTCGCCCGCATGCTGCCCGATCTTTGGCCGAGGGCCCTCGACTGGACTCGGCTGCGGCCAAGGGCTACTCTATAGCCCCCGTTCGCCAGGGGCTCCGGATCCTCCCGGCGCAGACGAACGGTTTTCGAGGTCGAGGTTTTAGATGGCTACGGCGATGACCGCTTCGCGGTCACCCCTTTCATTGATTGCTCCGCGGTCGCCAGTCGCAGTTTCTGCGCTCGCCGGCTCAAAGCCTGAATACCGCGGCCTCTCCCACTGGATGAACAGCGTTCTGGAAGAACTTGGAAGTTTGCACAATTCGCCTGATCCGGACACGGTTCACGATCTGCGTGTAGCCATTCGCCGCTGCCGTTCCCTGGCGGCGGTGATGGAAGAAGTCGACCCCAACTCCGCCTGGCCAGAAATGCGCAAAGTCGCCCGCAAGCTCTTTCGAGGTCTCGGCAAGCTCCGCGACACACAGGTGATGGAGGAGTGGGTCAAGAAGCTCGGTCCCGAGAATGATCCCCTGCGTGCACTGCTGCTCGCTTCCCTTGAAACAGAAGAAAAACAAAGCTCCGATGATGCTTTGCGCGTGGCGGCAAAATTTGACGAGAAAAAATGGATGAGTCTCGAGCGGCGCCTGCGCCAGCGCGTCCGTCTCGTCCCCGTGGGAGGCCTGGCTGCCGAATGCCTGGTCCTCGAGCGCTTCGAGGAAGCAAAAGAACTACACAACCGCGCACTGCGCACGGCGAAACCCAAGCCCTGGCATTCTCTGCGAATCGGCCTAAAAAGATTCCGCTACACGCTGGAGGGTTTGCTGCCGGATCACTATGCCGCTTGGAACGAAAATCTCAAGCGGATCCAGGACCTCCTCGGCGATGTCCACGATCTGGATGTGCTTAGCGAATTACTGGAAGAAAACAAAGCTTCTGATTCCTCCGAATCCTTGAAGGCCTGGCAAGCAAAGATCGCCCACGAACGTCACGAGCGAATCGAAACCTACCGCCAGCTCACCCTCGGCAAGACCAGCCTCTGGCATGAGTGGCGCCACAATCTGCCGCGTGGCCCGCGCCTTGAAGCATCAGCGATGGCCCGGATTCGCTCGACAGCCCGCGCCACCGATGCACATTCGCAGCGCACTGGCCAAGTATCGCGCATAGCGATGCGCCTGTTTGAGCTTCTCGGCCGTGTGGATCCCGCGCCACTGTTCCAGGAAGCCGCGATGCGCCGTCTGATGCAGGCAGCGGCAACGCTGCACGGTGTAGGATCCGCCCGCGGCCGCAACCTTTCACAAAAAGCGGTTCGCAAATTTCTGCTCGGGCTGACCATTCCGCCCAACTGGACGCCTGAACAATGGGATTTAATGGCTTGGTCGGTTCGATTTCACCGCGGACCGGAACCCAGGCAAAAAAACGGCTTTCGAAAACTTTCCGAAGAACAACAAACCGCGGTTCGAGCGCTGGCAGGTGTCCTGCGCTTGGCGCGCGCCCTTAGAAAATCCGGCCTCGAGGGAGCCGTCGGCCTGCGCTGCGAAAAATCCACCGACGCCGTCGTTCTCAGTGTTCCTGGATTGCTCGACACAGCCGAAATCGCGGCTCGTCTGGCGGCCGCCAAACATCTTCTCGAATCTCTGCTCGCGAAACCCCTCATCCTAAGACCGGTGCCGAAACCCGAAAAACCCTCCGCACCCATCGCGCATCCGTCCGAGCCACCGCAGGTCGCCGAGGCGCCCTCGCTCGCTTAGAACAAGGCCAGGCCTTCTGAAAATGAATTCGCCGAGATGAACGTACTGAAAACCTAAGTCCTTTAGAATTCGCACTTAGGAAAAACAGGGGAGGGGCAGCAAAACAGGTCAGCCAGCAGCTTCCCGATTCGGATCTGCCCGCTATTTCGCTGCGCGGCGCAACAGCTTGGGCGGCGCCAGCCAAACCAATTGCCCGTTCGGCGGCGAAACGCGCTTCAATTCGATCAACGCGACGCCCGCCTTTTTCAAAGACGTAATGTGCTGTTTCGCGCCCAGCGCCGAAGCGATGATGTCATCCAGCTGTGGCGCATGCCCGAAAATAAAAATTGCCGAAGATTGTTTGTCTTTAGCTAGTTCGCGGAAAAACAGCGTTGGCTCCGCGCCGGGGAGCAGCAGATCGGTGCGCCGAATTTTCTGTTTGGGATAGTCCAGCGCTGCGGCAAAAATCTCCGCCGTCTCGATCGCCCGCACGTAGGGACTCGAGAGCAGCAGGTCGGGCGTCGCGCTGAGGGCCGCAACCGCCGCGGCCACCCGCTTCGTTTTCTCGACGCCCTCCTCGGTCAAGTATCTTTCCGGATCGGGCGGACACTTGGGATCTTCCCGGTCGATCGCGATGCCGTGGCGCACCACATATATCTCCATCAGCGCTTTCCCCCTAGCAGAAAGATAGATGATATCGCGGCGGCGCAGGAGCAAAACCGAGCGCTAAGTTTCCTACGAACTAGCCTGCCGAAAATAGAGCCGCACATGAAATTCTTTCTCGAACAGCCCGGCGCTCCGGTTCGCGTCCAGCAAGTCTTCCGCCGCGTCGCCCCGCGCGGTAACCTGCAACCCTACGGCTTCATGTTGAAACGCTACGCGCACTTCGATGACTCGCTGACGGTGAGAATGATCCAGCGCCTCGGCAATTCGCAAAATTGCCGCGAGCCGTCGCGCAATCCGTTTGTCGCTGTTGTTCAGCGTGGAATACGCCAGGTGGTGTCTCGCGGGCTCCGATTTTCGATTGTGATAACGCACCAGCGCGGCAACGATCGCACGGTCCCGCCCTTCGAGACCAGGAATATCGCCATTCAGCACCAAATATTCGCCATGTTTGTGATGCGCGTGATGGCTGATCATGTGCCCGGTATCGTGCATGAGAGCCCCGGCCTCCAGCAGCACGCGAGACTGCGCGGGCAAATGGTGCACCGGCTGAAGCTGGTCGAACAGCAGAATGCTCAATTCCCGCACATGCTCGGCGTGCGTTTGATCCTTTTGCAAACGGCGAGCAAAGCTCCGTGTTCCCACGAGCAGTTGCCGCGCTGCCGCGTCGTACCGGTGTGGCTCGGTCCTGGAAAACGCCTCGCGCGCAATCTCCTGAATCAGCCCTTCGCGCAAGCCTACGCTGGGGATTGAAAAATTCCGAATGTTCAAGTAGCGCCCCAGCGTGACAAAGGTAATCGCAGCGATGCCAATCACGTCCGCGCGGTCCCGGCGGATGCCGTAGCTCTTCATCCGCTCGCGCACATCGCGCTCCAAAAGATCCGGCATCCGCTCGCGCAGCAAAGAAAGCTCCAGAGTCGGAAGCCCATGCAATCTCGGCCCCGGTGCTATATTTGCCAGGGTTTCCGCGTTTCCTCCGAGCGCCACTGCGACTTGTTCACCGAGGTTCGGCCGTGAAGGCAGCCGCGATTCCAAAAGCGCGCGCACGTACTTGCGGACCTGTTCCGCTTGCACCGGCCGTATCGCGCCGGGAATTTTCAGCGTGGTCATCAGGCGCACCGCACCCACGGGCAACTGCGCGCTGTGCTCGACGGTTTGGTCGCGCAGCACGCTGATCTCCAGGCTCCCGCCGCCCAGATCGGCGATGCATCGCGGCGGAGACTCCGGGCCCAGCGCCGCAAGGACCGCCACGCGGCCAAGCCGCGACTCTTCTGAGGAATTGATGATTTCCAGCGAAATTCCCGTCTTCTCTTTGATCTGCTGCACAAAAACATGGCGGTTGCGGGCCTCGCGCGACGCGCTGGTAGCCACCGCGCGGTGGCGCGTCACTCCAAACTCATCCATGATTGCGTGGAAGTGCCGGAAGGCCTTGACACCCTTTTTGAAGAGCTCTTCGGAGAAGCGGTGCCGCAGAAAAACGCCCTCTCCCAGCCGCAGCGAATATCTCTCGCTGACGAGCGGCTCTATATCGAGCGCGGAGAATGCTCGCGCGACCGCCAGGCGCACGGCATTGGAGCCCGCGTCGATAGCGGCAATGTGAACGGGCTCAGACATTTCGGAATTTACCGCCAGAGATGCGCAAGCGCAGCGGAGGGCGTGTACTTCGTGGCGCGAATGCCCAATTGTTCGCCGATGCGCTGGCGAAGCTGCTTATTGACGGCCGAGACGCTCGCTTCGCCGTCGAGTTCGATGAACGAGTGGCGTTTGGCCATGACTTCAAATTCCCGCTTGATCATCGTCTGATAGCGGATAAAGGACCAGTACAGGTCGTGGGAAAGCGACATGTCTCGCCCCGCTTCCCAGTAGCTGATGGCTTGCGCCTTTTTGAATTCGCGGGCAAACGCGGTTTCCGGGCGCACATTCAGCCAAAACGTCAGATGCGGCCGCAGGGCCATGGCGTAAAGTCCGCTCAAGTAATCCCGGTTGATTCCGCGCACCACGCCGCGCGCCACCAGCGTGAAGATAAAACGGTCTGCGAGCACCACCGTACCGGACCGCAGCGCCGGCAAGACTCGATGTTCCACCTGGTCAAAAAAATCCGTTGCGTACATCAGCGCCAGCGTCAGGCGGGTGACGGCATTTTTCGCCAGCAACTCATCAATGTCGCGTCCCACGAGGTTCGAGCGGCGCAATCCGCTCGTCTGCACCGCAAACCCTTCCGACTCCAGCCATTCCTGAAGCAGCGCGATCTGCGTCGAGCGTCCGGAGCCATCCATCCCCTCGATTACAATAAGGTTTCCGGTAATTTCGCTGGGGTCAAAGCCCACCAGCGCTTCGCCGTAAAAATATTGCGCCGTGCCGTCCTCGCCCAGGCCACCCGGCTTGCCAGCGGGAAGCGGCGTGCCCGTCGCGTGCGAAAGGTCCGCCGGAGCAACTGGTACGTTCAGTTTTTCTCTCTCTTTTTCCTGATCGGACATGCTTACTCCGGAGCCGGAACGCCGGGCGCAAAGCGTTTCAAATCGATCTTCGACGCCACAATGTCGCGCATCTGTTTTTGCAGTTTATTCACCGGCAACGTTCCGTCCAAGACGACGAAATTATCGGAATCCACCATCTTGTCGTACTCCTCCAGGATACGCGCCTGGAACAGCCGAAAACTCTCCGCGCGGTCGTACGACAGCGCCATATCCATTCCCGCTTCGTAATACTTAAGTTTGGGCCGCCCGCTCAGAATGCGGTTCACGGCCACGTCGAGCGGCGCGCGAAAATAAAAAGTGATGTCCGGCACGGGCGCAAAGCGATAAAGATTTCGCAGCCAGCGCCCGGGGCAGCCGCGAGCCGCATCGCGTGCAAATGCCGTGTAAATGTAGCGATCGGCGAGCACCAGGTAGTCGCCCTGCAGCAGCGGCATGATCTGCCGTTCACAGCGGTCCGCAAAATCGGCGGCATGCAAAAGCGAAAAAGTAGTCGGCGTGAGCAGCCGCCGCTGTTTTCCGCGCCGCGTCGCGGACTTCACCAGCGGAGACGAGTTCCATTCCGTAAAATGCAGCCGGTAGCCGCCGATTTCCAGCCAGCGCTTCAAAAGGTAAAGCTGCGTGCTCTTGCCCGAGCCATCCGTTCCTTCCACCACGATCAGCGCGCCAGGGTACGCGCGGCTCGGCACCGGCTTTCCCGGCTGCGGAAGTGTGGATTTGCCTGGTTCCGCGCGCGGCTGCTTTTGTACGATGTCCAGATTTTCCATTACTCTCTTTGCGAGAAGCGCTCTGGCAACTCAGCGTATTCCTGCATTGTTACAAAAGCATTACAACACACCCAGCTAGGACTGGCAAAGAGCCCTGTCCGCCGGCTCAGAAAGCGGAAATTTTGATGCGCAGGAATTTCTTCGGGTTCTGCCGGAACTCTCCGATGAGCAATCGCAAATCTCCCGTCAGTCCGGTCAAACCGTCATAGAGTTTGGGGTCGGAAAACAGTTTGCCGACAGTAGTCGTATTGTCGTTCAACTTTGCCGAAGCGCTGGCGATGTTGTCGCTGGTTTCCTTCAGCTTCGTGTACACCGCATCGTCGGTCACAAATTTCCCCAACGTCCCCTTCCCTGCGCGTACGTCGCCGATCACGGCGTTGGCATTAGAAACGGCCCGCTTGGCTTCGTCGTAGAACGAAGGATCGTAGAGCAATTTTCCAAGCGTGCCTTTCTCGGAGCGCACATCGGTCAGAATCAGGTTTACGCTGTCCAATCCCTTGTCCACTTTGTTGTACATTTCATCCGACGCAACCAGCTTCCCAAGCGTTCCTTGTCCCGCTTGCACATTCGTAAGCATCGCGTCGCTCTTGGTCAGAATGCTGTTCAAATGATTGTAGGCCTGGTCGTCTGTCAGCAGTTTCCCGAGCGTTCCTTTTCCCTGCTTCACGCCGTGGATCAGATCCTGAACCTCATCCGATAGCGCCTGCAGATTCGCAAGCACATCCGCACTTCGCTCGACCACTTCCGCCATGGCTTTCTCTTCGGTCCCCGGCACTTCTTGCCCGTCCTTCAGCGGCACACCGGTAATGCCCAGGCTGATGTCGACGTAGCGGTTTCCCAGCAATCCTTCCGTCACGAGACTTGCCGTGGAGTCCGTCAGAATGTCGTTCTCGTAACGCTTGCCGACACGCATCACCACTTCTATGTTCCTTTTCCTGTCCGGGACTTTACCGGGCGTCCTTGGCGTCAGTCTGATGGATTCGACGTTTCCCACGTCGAACCCGTCGAGGCGCACCGGTGCTCCATCGGCCAGACCTCGCACCTCCGGAAGATAGGTGACCAGCCGATACTTCGGCCCAAGAGTTCCCGCCCCGGTTACGTAGAAAATGCCGGCGGCCAGGACCGACAGGCCCACCAGCACGAAGAGTCCCACGCGCAGTTCCGTCCACGTCAATTGTTTGCGCTGCGCCATTTTTTCTTTCCTCCCTTTCGATCTGCCAACCGACTACTGCCAACTCACACGAGAAACCGCTTTAGATATTCATCCCTGGAATTCCGAAGTTCTTCCTGCCCGCCCTCGAAATACACTCCACCTTCCCGCAAAACCAGAAAACGCGTGGCCGCCATCTTTGCCGCGCCGGCCGCATTTCCGTTGGACACGTTGTGCACGACCCGCTTGGCCACGGCGTCAAAACGAAAGTTAGCCAGGGCGAAGCCATCCTGAAGCCGTTGCGTCGCGAGCAACGCCGTTACGCCGTATACGTCGCGCAGCCGTAAAATCAGCGTGATAATCGTTTGCGAAGTCACCGGATCCAGTCCCGCCGTGGGCGAATCATACAGCACGATGGGCGGCTGATTGATCAACGCCCGCGCGATTGAGACTCGCCGCCGCATCCCTCCGGAGAGCTCGGAGGGAAACAGGTCCATGGTCTGCTCCAGCTCGACAAATCGCAGCACTTCGAGCACTCGCGGCTCAATCTCTTCGTCCTTCACTCCGTCTTCGATCAGCCGGTAAGCCACATTGTCCCCGACGGTCATCGAATCGAACAGCGCCCCTTCCTGAAAAACAAATCCCATTTGGCGCCGGAACTCGAGGAGGTCCCGCTCCACCATGCTGGATACGTTCCTGCCGAGTACTTGAATGTTGCCCTCGGAAGGCCGCAGGAGTCCCGCCGCCAGTTTTAGGGACAGCGTCTTCCCGGTCCCGGTTTCCCCCAGCAATACCAGCGTCTCCCGCTCCTGCACCTCGAACGACACTCCCCGCAAAATGTCCCCTTCTTCGAAGCCGATGCGTACCCTCTCAAATCTGATGGCTGGATGGGAGTCGTTGGGCGGTGTGACGGCGTTATTCATCGGGCCTGTGCCCGCCATTATAGCGGCATTCGCCGCCGGCGCGGCCACCAAACGCTCCGCGCCTCGAAGCCTGACACCAGGCCCCGGCAGGCCCTTAGAAGAGTTTGTCCGCGAGATACAACGCCACTTTGGTGAGAAACGCATCGGCGACGATGATCATCACGGAAGACAACACGGCCGCTTGCGTCGTGGCCCGGCCCACGCCCTGCGTGCCACCGCGCACCGTCAGCCCTTTGTAGCAGCCAATGGTCGCCAGGATGAAGGCGAAAAAAAACGGCTTCATAAATCCCTGCATCAAATCCGCAAAATCCAGAGCATCGATCGCGCGCCGCCAGAATTCGATGGCGCTGAGGCGCAGCGAGAAAACCGAAGCCACGCAACCCCCGAGCAAACCCATGAAATCGGTCATGGCCGTTAACAAGGGCAGCGTCAGCAGCGTAGCAATCGTCCTGGGCGCCACCAGCTTGCGAATAGGATCGGTCCCCATAGCACGCATTGCGTCCACTTGTTCGGTGACGAGCATGGACCCCAGCTCTGACGCAATCCCCGTGGCGCACCGACCGGTCACCAGCAGCCCCGTCAAGGATGGCCCCAATTCCCTCACCAGCGCGATGGCCACCACATCGCCGGTCAGCGAACTCTGCCCGAAGCGCGTAAATTGCGACCCCGTCTGCAGCACCATGACGGCGCCAATGAAGAATCCCGACAGCAGGATGATGGGCAGCGATCCGGCCCCGATGTTGTCCATCTGCTGCAAAATGTCCTGAAGGTAGAACGGGGGAGTGCATAGAGTGTACAGCGTACGGCCGCAGAGCATGGCGTAGTCCTGCACGTCCGCCACCGCGCCTTTGGCCGCATTGACCAGCACTCCCGCAACGGTAATTTGCGGTTCCGTCTTGTCTTCCGGACCTCGAACCTCGAGAGGCGTATCTGCCACGAGTACCTGTTTCGCCGGCCGTTTCGCTCACGTCTACGGCACAAAATCCTGAGTCGGAAGCCTAACTGCGTGCCAAGAACACGTCAAGCAAGCACTCGGCCTGACGGCCTCGTGGCAGAAAACCCCTGGTGCGCGGAATAAAGCACTGCCCGCTCGCGGTATCCTAGGCTCGGAGGAGCACCGTGATAACTCGCATCGACCACATCCAATTGGCCGCCCCGAAAGGCTCTGAACCCGCTGCTCGCGAATTCTACGGCACGATTCTCGGCTTGGCTGAAATCGAAAAGCCCGTTTCCCTCCGCGCCCGCGGCGGCTGCTGGTTCCAGTGCGGCGATCAGCAACTTCACATTGGCGTCGAAGCTGATTTTCACCCTGCAAAAAAGGCTCACCCCGCCTTCGCCGTAGCTGATCTGGCCAGGCTTCGCGAAGCTCTCGAGGCCCACGCCGTCAAAATCACGGACGACAACTCCCTCCCCGGAACGCGCCGCTTCTACACCGAAGATCCCTGGGGCAATCGCCTGGAGTTTCTGGAACCGCCCTCTTGAAATTCGTTCCGCCACCGCCCGGCGCGACCATTCCGAAGAAAGGGCGAGCGTTCAGAACGAAGACCTTGAAAACCACAAGTCAACAGAAATTCTCTTGGTACTCACTTCAATAGACCATATACATCGACTTCCCCGCGCGCCGCGACATACACGCGTCCATTCGCCACCACCGGGATCACGAAGCGCGTCGCCTGTGCGGCGCGATCACGCTTGCTGTTTTGTTCGGAGGTGTAGATCGGCTGACGAATGTTCTGGGCATCGAACGCATACACCACCGCCGGTCTGTCCAAGCCATTCCATGTTTTTGTGGCGACGGCCCACACAATCGCATTTTCGTTTCCGTGGGCGGAAATTGCCGGAGTCGCGCCCGGATTTTCGAATCTGATGCTGGAAGCTTTGCTTGGCACGATATGCCCGCCCGCGATGGCGTAATCTCGCAGATTGTCGTCGCTGCTTGCGAAGAACGCGTGACCGTTCCAGTAGGCCATCGCGCCGTAGCCCTCTCCGCCCATGCGAATTCTGTCCAGAACAGCGTCGCCCTCGGCATTGAATTTGCCCATTTGATCGCGATCGATCAGATAAACCATTCCAGCCTTGGTAGGCTGCAGAAGCAGGTGGGGATGCGAACCTCGCTGGTCAGGCAGCACGAGCGGACCGCACGAGCCCAAATCGGCGTCAGCGTCACTCAATTGCGCTTGATTGTAGGGCGTGAAGTAATCGCGAATTTCTATGGCCGAGCCTGCCAGCCGGAGCTTGAGTACCGAATCGCCATAATCGCGTCCTCCCGATGCCGCGCTGAAAGTACCGTTAGCCGTCGGCACGTAGATATTTCCACCGGCATCGGCTGCCGGCCCGGTGTCGCTTTCCCAGATGCCGCCTTCGCTGCCGTCTGGAGTGATGTTCAGCACTGCCTTTTGCTCCAGCGTTTCCGCGCTGTAGGCCATCAGCCAGCCATGATAGGGGTCGACGTCACACGAAGAGGCCCAGCTCAAATACAAAGTGCCGCTCACCAGGAGAAGCGCGGCGCGCGGATTTTCGCGTAGCGGATCGAAACGCACCTGCCCGCCGGAGCTGCCGGCTCCCTTGCCGGGAACCGACGCCGTGACGAGCTTTGGGCCTCCAAACTTTTCCGCGCCGGTGGTGACCGCGAGTGCATGCAAATGCTGGAAGTATTCCGTGTCGTCGACCCAATGCTCGGCCATGGCGCGCGCAAGGACGTACAGAGTACCTGTTTCGAGGTCGATCACCGGCGTCGAAGTAGCGCCGACCTCCGGGCGGATGAAGGGGCACCCGACGGCGCGCTCTGAAACCGGCGTGGTTCCGCGTTTCTTGTCCAAAAGGCTGACCTGCCAGAATGGCGGATCGCCAGGGCGGTCCGCATCGAATGCGTAAACGGTGTCGTGCTCGGTGGCGACGAACAGCACGTCATGGTTTCCCTTGCCGGGGATTCCGAGCGAGGGAATGAAGAGCGGCTGGGCGTAGACGGCGCCGTCAACCCGGAACGCACCCAGCTTCCCAAACTGGTTCGCGTTGACGTTCTCGGGCGTTAGGAATTTTTCGACTAGCGTTGTGCCCGTGCGGAAATTGTCGTACTGCGAAGTTGTAATTTGCGCAACGGCGGATGTGGGGGTCAGAGCAAACCCCAGTGTAATACTCGATAGGGTCAACAGTTTCAAAAGCATCTCCGTCCAGCGCAGCATGGTGTCCAGCAGACGCCGGGCATAGGCTCACGCCCGCGAATCTGCTGTCTTTACCTCCCAGCAGTGCGGCGGCTTTATGATCCCACCAACTCTTGGTTCGTCCAAGCGGGGTCGGAATTTTCGGCTTTCGCTCGGGGCACATGGCCTCGCTGGACGCCGCGGGCAGCGGCGGATACACTGCTTGCTTCCACTGCTCCAAGTTGTCAAGTGAGTGAGGGCGTTCGCGCAGATGCTGAAGTTCTACACCGCCGGTGAATCTCACGGACAAGCGCTCCTTGCGTTTGTTTCCGGGCTTCCCGCAGCACTGCCGGTGGATTTGAACTTTATCAATCACGAGCTTCATCGGCGCCAGCTTGGCTACGGCCGGGGCGGCCGGCAAAAAATCGAAAAAGATCGCGCCGACATTTTTGCCGGCGTCCGCCATGGACAGACCATCGGCGCACCCATCGCGCTGCGCATTGAAAACCGCGATTGGGCCAACTGGGAGAACATTCTCCCCGTCGAAGCCACCCCCGAATCCGCCGGCAAGGAGAGAAAACTCCTCGCTCCTCGCCCGGGGCACGCCGATCTCGCGGGCTCGCAAAAATTCAATTTTCACGACGCGCGCTACGTCCTCGAACGCGCCTCCGCCCGCGAAACCGCGGCCCGCGTCGCGGCCGGTGCGTTCGCCAAGCTGCTGCTTCGCGAATTCGGCACGGAAATTGCCAGCCACACCGTTCAAGTCGGCCACGTGCGGATGGAACGCGGCGCAACCTGGAAAGAAATTCAAGCGGTCAGCGCCGATCTGGAGTCACCTCTGCGCTCGGTTGATTCCGCCACCCAGGAAAAAATGAAGGCCGAAGTGGACGCCGCTCTGAAAGCAGGCAACACCGTCGGCGGTATTTTTGAGATCGTCGCCCACAACGTTCCCGTTGGTCTCGGCAGCCACGCTCAGTGGGACGAGAAACTCGATGGCCGCCTGGCCCAGGCGCTCATGAGCGTGCAAGCCGTCAAAGCGGTCGAAATTGGCGCGGGCGTCGCTGCGGCTGGCTCTTACGGCAGCGAAGTTCAGGACGAAATCTTCTACGAAAAACCAGCGCGCCGCTTCCGCCGCTCCACGAATCGCGCGGGTGGGGTTGAAGGCGGCATCACCAATGGAGAAGATGTTGTCATCCGCGGCTATCTGAAACCCATTTCCACGCTGCGCCAGGCGCTGCACACCGCGGACATGGTCACCAAGGAACCCGTTGCGGCCGCTTACGAGCGCTCCGACTGGTGCGTCGTCCCGGCGGGTGCGGTGGCCGGCGAAGCAATGATCGCACTTGTGCTAGCGGATGCTTTTCTGCAAAAATTTGGAGGAGATTCCCTTTCCGAGATGCGGCGGAATTTCGACAACTATGTCAGACAAATCGACGAGTTCTGAAGCGGCCTCCACCCCGGCCTCGGCATCTGTCGACGCCACAACCGCTGGGCGCAAGATCTATCGCATCGTCAAGTACGGCGATCCCATTCTCGAAAAGCCCACCGGGACGGTAAAAAAGTTTGACGCCGAATTCGAGCAGCTGACAGAGGACATGTTCGCTTCGATGTACGCCGCCCAAGGCGTCGGTTTGGCGGCCCCGCAAATCGGCTTGACCTTGCGCGTGGCCGTCGTCGACGTCACAACGGGGAAAAACCCCGAAGCGAAAATCGTTCTCGCCAATCCCGAAATCATTCATGCCGAAGGAGAAGTTCGCGAAGAAGAAGGCTGCCTCTCGATTCCCGGTTTCCGCGGCTACGTCATGCGCCCGCAGTTCGTCACCGTCCGCGCGCAAAACGCCAAAGGTGAATCATTCGAGATTCGCGCCGAAAACCTCATGGCCCGCGCCTTCTGCCACGAAATCGATCACTTGAACGGCATCCTGTTCCTGCAGCACCTCAGCATGCTCAAGCGCGACCTGATCCGGCGCAAAATCAAAAAACTGAAAAAACAGGGCGAGTGGTAGGCGCTCTTGCCGGCTGTTCCCCCGCCCAAAAAGAATCGAGAGGGCTTCGATGCGAGTCGTTTTCTGTGGCACGCCGCTGTTCGCCGTCCCCGCGCTCAAGCACCTTCTCTCCCAACCGGATTTCGAGATAGCCGCTGCCATTACTCAGCCGGACCGTGCCCGAGGTCGCGGACAGGAGGTCTCCTTTTCGCCAGTGAAGGAAACAGCGCTCGCCGCCGGAATCCCCGTGCACCAGCCGGAAAAAATTCGCGCCCCCGAAGCTCAGGAGCTTTTAGAAGCACTCGCGCCGGACGTCATCGTGATCATCGCGTACGGGCAAATCATCCCTGGGCGCCTTCTACCCATCCCCAAACTTGGCTGGATCAACCTCCACGCTTCCCTGCTTCCAAAATATCGCGGCGCCGCCCCCATCAATTGGGCCATCGTTAACGGGGAGAGCGAAACCGGCGTCACCTCCATGCGCATCGATGCCGGCATGGATACGGGTGAGATGCTGTTGCAACGAGAAATGGAAATCGGGTCTCGGGAGACCGCTCCCGAGCTAGCCGCTCGCATGTCCGTGCTCGGCGCTCCGCTCATGACGGAAACGCTTCGCGGATTGGCGGCCGGCACGATCTCTCCGCGTCCGCAAACTCATGAACTCGCTTCGAGCGCCCCGATGCTCAAAAAGGAAGATGGGCGCATCGACTGGTCCCGGGCTGCCCAGGAAATCTTCAATCGCATCCGCGGTTTCGCGCCCTGGCCCGGCGCTTACACCTCTTTCCGCGGTCAGACCTGCCACATTTGGGGCGAGCCGGCGTCTAGCGACTTGGGCGAGCAACGCGCACAGCAAGCGAAACCCGGCGCTGCCGGGACCTTGCTCGTCGAACGGAATACGGCAATGGTTCGTTGCGGTGGCGCAACCTATTTGCATCTCCTCGGCGTCAAACTGGAAGGGCGCAAACGAGTCTCCGCGGCCGAGTTTGTCAACGGCGCCCACTTGTTTCCTGGCGAACACTTCGGCGAAACCTAGTTTGCGCGGTGCGCAACGCTCAGGCATACTCAAAAATTGACCCGCTCGTAGAAACCCTCTCTGCTAGGGTCTTCGACAGGATTGGCAATGGATACACCAGCATCGGGAGCTCACATTCCATGAACAGTTCGAAAGCACCTCTAACAGGCGGGAGTTGCAACACGGGCGCGAAGCAATTCTTGCGCTTTGCCGCCTGCTGGGCACTGGCCGCGCAACTCACTGGCCTGCCCCTCGCTTTCGCGGACACTTCTTCGGCTGCAGCCGTCGATAAACCCGCCCCAAAAGCCGCCCCCGACCCGGTTATGAGAGCCATGCAGGTCGAACTCGCCCGCGCGTCCTCGGACCTGGGCAAAACAGACTCGGCACCCTACTACATGAGCTATACCGTCTATGACCAAAATCTGGTCGTGCTGGTGGGCGCTTATGGCAGCCTTCTCACCGATGCTTCCCTCGAGCGGCGCCAAGCTGACGTGGTCATGCGCGTGGGCGCGCCCGCGCTCGACAACACGCACGGGCAAAGCCGCTCGACAGGAATGACCTCTGGCAACTTGCCGCTCGGCGACGATCAGGACGCCATAGGCCGCGTGCTTTGGGAACTGACGGACCGCGAATACAAACGCGCCGCGCCTGCATTTCTAAACGTAAGAACAAACACCGCGGTGCGCGCGGAAGAAGAAGACAAGTCGCCGGACTTCTCCAAAGAAACACCCGAAACGCATCTTGGCAGTGTCACTCCCCCGCCCGCTTTCGATCGCTCCTCTTGGCAAGGCGAAATCCGCCGCCTGTCGGGGGCCTTCCGCAAATATCCCGATATCTATTTCGCTACGGTGGTTCTGCAGGTGACGGACTCCAACTCCCGCATGGTTTCCAGCGAGGGCAGCGCCATCGAAACTCCCAGCGCCACGACGCGCCTCATCATGGAAGCGCAAACCCGCGCCGATGACGGCATGGAGCTGCTCCGCGTCGAAACCTTCCAGGCGCCTTCGGCCGGCGGTCTTCCCGGTGAAGGTGATCTCACTGCCAAAATCGCCAAGATGGCCGACGACTTGAAGGCGCTAAAGAATGCTCCGGTCGCCGAGCCTTACGACGGTCCCGCTCTGTTGAGCGGCCGCGCCGCCGCAGTCTTTTTCCATGAAGTGCTCGGCCACCGCCTCGAAGGGCACCGCCAGCGCGACGAGGACGAAGGGCAAACTTTCACTAAAAAAGTCGGCCAGGAAGTGCTCCCGAAATTCCTGAGCGTCACCGACGATCCCACGATCCACGAGTTGGCCGGCATGAAACTAGCTGGCTCCTATGACTTCGATAACGAGGGCGTTCCCGCAAAGCGCGTCGAAGTTATCAAGGACGGTATCCTGAAAAACTTCTTGTTGTCGCGCATGCCCATCAAAGATTTTAGCCAGTCCAACGGCCATGGCCGCAGCCAGCCCGGCCTGATGGCCACGGGCCGTCAGGGCAACTTGATCGTCACTTCGACGCAAAGCGTTCCGGAAGCCGAGATGCGCCAGAAGCTTATCGAGGAGGTAAAAAAGCAGAACAAGCCCTACGGCTTGTACTTCGACGATATCCAGGGGGGGTTCACGCTGACCACTCGCTCTCTCCCGCAAGCCTTCCAAGTTCTTCCGGTGATTGTCTACAAAGTTTACGCGGATGGGCGCCCTGATGAACTGGTCCGCGGCGTGGACATCGTTGGCACTCCTCTTGCGGCTCTCACTCGCATCTTGCTGACCGGCGACCAGCAACACGTCTTCAACGGCGTTTGCGGCGCGGAAAGTGGCCAGGTACCCGTCTCTGCAGTTGCCCCAGCCATGCTCTTTTCGGAAATGGAAGTGCAGAAGCGCCAGCATTCCCACGATCGGCCGCCCATCTTGCCCGCGCCCGGTTTTGAAGACACAGCTCCTGCCAAAGACGCCGAAGCCAAGCCGGCGGTGAAACCATGAAAATTCTTCGCACCCTGACGTGTTCTCTTCTAGCAGGTTTGCTTTTCGTTGGCGTCGCCGAGCTTCGGGCTGCCGCGCACCCTGCCGTTCCAAAAAACTTGCCGGGAACGCTTGGCGAGTCGGACACCGTTCGATCGGACGCAGCCGCGCCCCATCCTGCTGCCGCTGGCGATGCCTTGCTGGAAGCTCTTCTCACCGAACTGGACCGCTCCAAAGCGCAACTCAAAATCGAGCAAGTCCAGGCGCCTTATTACATCGAATACCGCGTCAACGATGTCGATGACTACGACGCCGAAGCCGCTTTCGGCGCCCTGCGGGAGAGCCAGCGTGTTCATCTGCGCATCCTCCGCGTGGTGGTGCGTGTCGGCGACTACAAGCAAGACAGCTATTTCGGGCAGGGCATGGGCGAAACCAACATTCTCCCGCTTGACAACGATCCCATCGCTCTTCGCCATCAGATATGGCTCACAACCGACGAAGCTTACAAGGCCGCCGGGCAGGCTCTTGCCGAAAAACAAGCCGAAATGAAGCGCTTCAGCGCCGACCCCAACCCCGTGGACGATTTTTCCAAAGAGACCGTGGTTACCGCGCTCGATCCCATCGTTTCCCTCAAGATCGATGAAGCGGCCTGGAACAAAACTCTCGCGGAGATGACGAATCTTTATCGCCAGTACCCGGAAATCCAATCGGTCAGCGCTTCGGCCCGCTTCTCGGCCGTCAACGAATATTTTGTGGACTCCGAAGGCACCGTCACGCGGAATGGCAAGACTACCTACAACCTGCAACTGAACAGCTCAGCACAAGCCGACGATGGCATGCGCCTCAGCCGCAATCCCTACTGGACGGTTGGGCGCGCGGAAGAACTCCCCGTCCGCGATAAATTGCTCAGCGACGTCAAGCAGGCCCTCGAAACCGTCATTGCTCTGCGCAATTCACCCATTGTCGAGGAAGAATATCGCGGTCCCGTGCTTTTCGCTCCGGATGCGTCTGATGACGTGATCGCCTCGCTCGTGGGTTCCAACATTGTGGGCCGCAAGCCGCAACCGGGACGACCCAATCGTACCGTCGGCGCGTTCGCCACCAGCTACAAAACCCGTGTGCTGCCCAGCTTTCTCACCATCATTGACGACCCTACTCTGAAAGATTTTCAGGGACACAGCCTGGTGGGAAGCTACGACGTGGACAACGAAGGCGTCAAAGCCAAGACCGTCAACATCATCGAAAACGGCATGCTCAACAACTACTTGGTGGGCCGCCAGCCCGTCCGCGATTTTCCTGCCTCGAACGGCCACGGCCGGGCCGCCCCGGGCTCCGGACCGTCGCCGAGTCTAGGCGTGCTGCTCTTAAAGAGTGCCGAAGCGCAACCTCCCGAGGAGCTGAAGAAAAAAATTATCCAAATGGTCACCGAGCAGGGGAAACCCTACGCGTATCGCGTCGACACCCTCGGCCCCGGCAATTCTCCGCGTCTCCTGTATCGCGTTTACGCGGACGGCCACGACGAATTGGTACGCGGCGCGGTGTTCAGTGAGCTGGATGTGCGCGCCTTGCGAAGCAATCTCATCGCCGTCGGTAACGATCCGCTGGTCAGCAATCGCACGGGCGGCGTGCCCACGACTATTATTTGCCCTTCGCTGCTCTTCGACGAACTCGAGGTGAAGCGCGCGGACACCAGCAAAGACAAGTTGCCGGAGTATCCTCCCCCGCCACTGAAAAAGTAAAAACCCTTTCCGTTCCCGCGCTTGCGGTTTTACAATTACGCGAGCATCCGAAAACCTCGGCCAACTGTTATGACGCTCAGAGAACGACTCGAATGGGTAAGCCGGATGGCGCTGCTGGTGTTCATCCTGGCGGCAGCTGCGTTTCTCAGCGCCATCACTGCCATGCGCATAGCCATTCATGGCCGTGAAGTCAATATGCCCAATCTGGTCGGCAAGAACGTCGCCGAAGCCAACGGCCTGCTGCGCACGCGCGGCCTCGTCCTTCGCGTGGCGGACCGCATTTATAGCGAGCTTCCTATCAACGTCGTCGTGCGGCAAAGCCCGCCGCCCGGCATGCTCATGAAAGTTTCGCAGCAAGCCCATGTGGTTCTGAGTCTGGGCCAGCGGCAGTTACGAATCCCGCTGCTCGAAGGAAACTCCCTTCGTGCCTCGCGCATTGAGCTGCTTCGCGCGGGCCTCCAGGTCGGAGAAGTTTCCGGCATCACCACGCCTGACGAGCCCGCGGACACGGTTATGCTCCAAACGCCTCGTCCGGGCGCGGGTGCCGCCACTCCTCGCGTCGATGTCCTGGTCTCAGCCGGCCCGCGCGACGTCGCCTACGTCATGCCCCATCTCGTCGGCCTGAACGAAATCGACGCCCAGCACCGCCTCGACGTCGCAGGCCTGCGACGCAAGGTCAACTACGTTTCAGCTCCCCAGTGGCCCCACGGCGCGGTCATCGACCAAACTCCGCTATCCGGCCAGCGTATCCCCGGCTCCGTCACCATCGACCTCACGGTCGCAAATTAAACCTCTTCTGGGCACCTCCTCCGCACGAAATCGGCTGTCGAACCGTTTCTGGTGGCACGCACGGAAGCGGGTCATCGAAGGCAAGAGTCCCGAGCGCCTGGTGTTGTCCTGACACGATCAAAAACGCTGCCCATCGGCCGCCTATGCAGGCAGAAATCAAGGAGCGACCAGGCCGCACGGCTAAGACTCTGCTCGGTTTATGTCTCCTTTGGGACAGACAGCTGAATTCCCTGCGTGATATCTGTAGATCTAAAGGATTTGGCGCTCCTCTGGCCTATAGCTGCAGGCATGCTCACCCGCTAGACGGAAGTATTCGGCAAGGAGAATTTCACATGAAAATGTTCCGGTTCGCCGCCCCACTATTGGCGCTCACAGGCTGGGGAATTCTCGCTCCCGTTGGAAAAGCTCAAGCCATCGTTGACACAACTGCGACGACTTCAAGCCCGTCCGCCGTTCCCGCTCACATAGACCCCGCGCCACCGCTGTTCGTCTACAGCCGGCCGACCGAGAAAATGAAGATTCACACCTACCTGTTCGATGCCTTTGGTCCTTATCCCTTCGTGGGGGCCGCCCTTATAGCGGCAGTCAATCAACGCGAAGGAACTCCGCCTGAGTGGGGGCAAGGTGGGTTAGCATACGGTGAGCGATTCGGATCCAATCTTGCCATCGCCGCCGTAACCACCACGACGCGTTACGCCTTGGCGGAAGCCTTCCGGGAAGACACCGTCTATTACCGCTGCGAATGCAAAGGTGTTTTTCGTCGGTTGAGGCACGCCCTGATTTCGACAGTGACGGCACGCCGGGGCGAAGATGGCCATCGCAGCTTGTCTTTCCCCTCTATCGCTGCACCCTACGCAGGCACAATGATGGCTGTCTACGCGTGGTATCCGGAACGCTACGGTCCCAAAGACGCCTTGCGCATGGGCAACTATAACCTCCTGGCATTCGCGGGAGGAAACGTCGCTCTCGAGTTCATCTATGGAGGACCGCACACTTTATTCAGTCGTCTTCATCGCCCGGCGTTTTCAGGGACGGATGCAGGAAGCACCTCGAACCACTAAGCACACTGAGCACACTGAGCACAAATTGTGAGTCACAACCCAAGCATTCCTCACCGCCTGATCGGCCAGGACGCGCCGCCCGCTCCGTCATTAGTGCGCGCTACTTTCGCTGTCCTCTGGACCCCGATCAACAGCTTCCTGGAGTGGTTCGGCGAAATTGGTCTTTTTTCATGGCAGGTTTTGCGGGCGGCGGTGCGGCGACCCTTTGAAGGGCAAGAGCTGCTGCGACAGTTCGACGAAATCGGTTCCAAATCCTTGCCTCTGGTGGCTTTGGCGGGCGCGGCCATTGGTTTCGTGCTCTCCCTGGAAAGCCGCAGCAGCCTGGTTCACTTCGGCGCGCAGTCCATGCTTCCCGCCGCGCTGGTGTACTCCATCATCCACGAAACAGGCCCTATCGTAACCGGCCTGGTCGTCAGCGGCAGGGTGGGTGCAGGGATCGGCGCTGAATTGGGCTCCATGAAAGTAACCGAGCAGATTGATGCCATCGAGGCTTCCGGCGTAAATCCCTACAAGTTCCTGGCCTTCACGCGCATCCTGGCCTGCATACTCGTGCTTCCTCTACTAACGATTGCCGCCGATTTCTCGAGTGTACTCTTCGGTTGGATCGCCGCGACATTGGCCGAGCCGGTTTCCTTCCAAAGATTCATCAGTCAGGGGTTTGCCGGGGCCAGCTTCAAAGACTTTCTTGCCCCCACCTTCAGAACGGTGGTCTTCGGACTGATCATCGGCACGGTCGGCTGCTTCCAGGGAATGCGTACGCGAGGCGGCACCGCGGGCGTGGGACTTTCCGCCACCAGTTCCGTCGTCCTTTCCTCGCTCTTTGTCATTCTGGCTGACGTCATCTTGGTGAAAATAATTCTGGTGTTCTTTTCATGATGCCCTCTCGGCAGCAAGCCTTGCCTCGGGTCGAGGAAGGCCGAGCCACCCGCCCGACAACCGGCTCCGGCGAGAAGACCGACCCACCTGCGGTGGTCCTCGGAGGCTTGCATAAGTCCTTTGGCAGCCAGATCGTCCTGGACGGAATTGAGCTGACCGTCGAGAGTGGTGAAACTCTAGCCATGCTCGGGCGCAGCGGCACCGGCAAGAGCGTCCTGCTCAAACTCATCATCGGCCTCGAAAAACCGGATTCGGGCTTCATTCGCGTCCACGGCCAGGAAATCACCCTCCTTGATCTCGACGCGTTAAACGCCATCAGGAAAAAGATGGGGTTCTTGTTTCAACACGCGGCGCTGTACGACTCCTTGACCGTCGAGCAAAACATTGCCTTCCCGCTAAGGCGCCACACAAAAATGACGGATTCCGAACTCGGAGACCGCGTAAAGCAACTCCTTGCCAGCGTGGGCATGGAGGCCGATCTCAAGAAAATGCCCAGCGATATTTCCGGCGGCATGCAGAAGCGCGTAGGCCTGGCGCGGGCCCTGGCGCTCGAGCCCGCCATCCTCCTGCTCGATGAACCAACAGCGGGTCTTGATCCCATCACCTCCGGCGAGATCGATGAGCTCATTCTCAAGTTGCAAGAGGAGCACGACATGGCCTCCATCGTAGTCACTCACGATTTGCAAAGCGCAAAAACGATCGCCGACCGCATCACACTTCTCCATGAAGGCAGTGTGCTCATCGATGGCAGCTTCGAGGACCTAGAGAAGAGCGATAACAAATTTGTCTTAGAATTTATGAAGCGGGATTCTTAGGGAGCGCATATGTCAAGGACGGCGAGGCTCGGAGCTTTTGTCATCGTGACGCTGGCGATTCTTGCAGCGGGAGTCTTCATCGTCGGGAGCAAGCAGTACTTGTTCACTCCCACCTATCGGCTGAAAGCCCAGTTTGCCACCGTTGTGGGCCTCGATTCAGGCGCAGAAGTTCGCATCGGGGGCGTGCACACCGGCACCGTTCGGGAGATCGACCTGCCCAGCAAGCCGAACGACAAAATCACCGTGCTGATGGATCTACAGCAATCGACCCACGGCATCATCAAGCAAGACTCCATAGCTTCGATCGAAACCGAAGGGCTCCTTGGCAACGAATACGTCGCGATCTCGTTCGGAACCGCCCAAGCATCGAACGTAAAGGACAACGATACAATTGGCAGCGAACCGCCGCTGGTGATGGCCGACCTCATGAAGAAGGCCGACGGCATTCTGGACACCAGTCAGGAAGCCCTGACCAACGTCACGGTGGTAACCGCGAATCTGAGTTCCATCAGCGGCAAGATCAATCAAGGTCAGGGAACCATCGGCGCACTGGTAAACGATAAGAAAGTTTATACCCAGCTGGATGAGACCACCGCCGGCCTGCGCGACACCGTCAACCACGCCCAGGCAGGCGTGACCGCTTTCCAGGAAAACATGGAAGCCATGAAATCGAATTTTATGGTGCGCGGATTCTACAAGAAGCGCGGCTATGAAAGCTCCGCCGATCTCGAAAAAAACGAAATCCCGCAGCTTCCTGAAACCACACCTCTAAAGACGTTCACTTTCGACTCCAAACAGCTCTTCGACAAACTAGATAACGCCAAGCCGAAGAACCAGAAATCCTTGCGCGCTGCCGGCCAGTTTCTGACCGACACGGAGTTTGGCGTCGCGGTTGTCGTTGTTTCTACCGGCACGACCGGGGACACTCAGAAAGATTTGGTGCTCACCCAGGCTCGCGCCATGGTCGTTCGAGACTACCTGGTCGGCAATTTTTCTTTCGATGATTCACAACTCAAAACCCTGGGACGCGGCAAAGGGACTGGCAACACTCCTGATTCCGGCTGGGGCACGGTAGAAATCATCGTCTACCCGGCTGACGCCGAAGCTCCCACACAAACCAGTACGGCAAATCCGAAATAGGTATAAAGTGCTCGGCCGCTTCGCCGACCATGTGGTTGAATGTCAATCCAGGCTGAGCCGGAGCGCCTCGCATGAAGACATCGCCGACTGACCAAATTCGGACGAATCCAACGCAGTTTAACATCGCCGCCATCGCCAAGCTGGAAGAAGAGGCTTTGGATCGCAGAACTCGTACCGAACGCCAGAGCGATGCCATCGTAAGATTCATCGGCAGCCCCAAGTTCCTTCTGTTGCATCTAATTCTGGTTGGCACCTGGATCAGCGCAAATCTCAACCTGATTCCCGGCGTGAATGCTTTCGATCCTTTCCCGTTTGGTATTTTGGCGCTTTTTGTTTCGACGGAGAGTGTTTTCCTTACCATCTTCGTGCTCATCAGTCAGAATCGCATGGCTCGCCAGGCGGAAAGGCGCTCGCACCTCGATCTTCAGGTAGGTATGCTGGCCGAGCAGGAACTAACCATGGTGCTGCAGATGCTACAAAAGCTCTGCCAACACTCCGGCATAGACATGAAATCAACAACCCGGCAAGTCCAGGGCTTCAGCGAGACCACCGACGTTCAAAAGCTGGCCAGCGAACTCGAAGAAAAGCTCCCGGACCAGTAGCCAGCGCGGCTCGCTCGCCGTCCGTCACCGGCCGTAAACCAGCACGTGAAACGTGCCTTGAATTGGCACGCGGTTGGGGTGCGGCCGGTCTGCGGTGGGCGCCGGCGCCGGACCAAAGTCCGCCGTGTCCAGGAACAGATTATGCGTCTTGGTGTCCAGACCCATGGTCTTGGCACCGTATTCCGTCTTGATCGTTTCCGCTTCGCTGAACTTATCCGGCGAATCTTCGTGGAATACATGCACCATTCCATCGCGCGTGGAAACAAATACCATCCCGGTTTCCGGATCGTACGCGGCTGCATCCACTCCCGCGGAAATCGGAAATGACTGAATCACTTTCCCGCTCTCGGAGTCCAGCACAACCATCATCTGCGGATTCCGCCCCGCGCTGAACAATCGGTGATGCCGAACGTCCATCGCAAGCGCTGTAGGCGCACCCGCGGGAGCCAGCGGCCATCTTGATTTGATCTCGAGCGTTGCGGCATTGACGGCCACAAGCTCGCTCTTATCTTCCAAATTGATGTACACCGTCCCCTTACCATCGGCCACGGCAAACTCCGGCCCGCCTCCCAGCGCAATCGTCCCCACTACGTTTCCGCTTTTGGCATCAATCACCGTCGAGCTGTGCGGATCGCCGTTCATCACGAAGACGTGTTTCGAAGAAGGATCGTAAATCACGCAATCGGCGTCATTGTCCGCCTTGGCTTCCCCGGTCACCTTGAGGGTCTCCAAATCAAAAATGATCACTTTGCCTTGAGCGCCATCGCTAATGAATCCGCGCCCAAACTCGCTGGCCACAGCAACACCATGGTCCTGCTTTAAACCGGTGATGTTTCTGATGAGCGCGCCGCTGTCGGCGTCGATCACCTTGATTTCCGTGCCGTGCGAAAGATAGACGCGCCGCGCGGCTGAATCCACACTGACGTAGTCGAAGTACTCACGAGTGCTCCCCTCGGCTGCGCCAAAGCTGTATTTCTTCAGAAGGTGATAGCCGTTTGTCGCCGCCATCACCACCGAGGCCGCACCCAGCACGATCAGTAGGCTACCAGTAGCAAAACGTCCGAATCCCTTACCGCTCATGAGAATCCTCCGTGCGAGACAAATCGAGTCCCGCCTCTGTCAGAAAAGATGGGCTTTTCATCTCCGAGGTAAACTAGCGCGTCGCGTATAAACAGAAGATAAATGGTGGCGGCCTAGGTATGATTTCCGTGCTTCTCACGCGCCTTCGCTCTAAGGCGCTACGCCACCAAGCACAATGCGGAACGCGTAAGCGTATTTGCCACGAGCCTCGGCCGGAAGTTCGATCCGCAATCCATCCGCTTGTTGCTCGAACGCAACCTTGGCTTCCGGTCCAAGCAAAGTAACCGATAGAATGGTTTGCCCATTCATCGCGCTGCTCCCAAGCGAACGTATAACCGCCTCGCCTCCGGAAGGCCAACCAAGCTCAATCGCGTACAGCGTCTTCCCCTTGACCGTAAATCGAAAATCTTGTGCGGTGTAGCCAGCTGTGTCCGTATCGTGAAACGATCCCGCTCGAACTTTCGTCGGTCCTTCCCCAAACGTCTTCCATGGACGCGTCCCATAAATCGCTTCTCCGTTGACTTTCAGCCACGAACCCACGTCCCGCAACACCCCCTGCACTTCCTCCGGTATCGTGCCGTCAGACCGCGGCCCAATATTCAAAAGCAAGTTCCCATTTTTGCTCACGATATCGATCAGCTGCTGGACCACGAACTCCGCCGTCTTGAAGGTATCGTCCTTGATGAATCCCCACGACTTGTTGCTCACCGAAGTGTCCGTCTGCCAGTACAGCGGACGTATCTCTGCCAACTGCCCGCGTTCCAAATCGAGCACCGCGCTGTGTTCCTCGATCGCGTAGTCCTTGTAGTTGATCACTCCGACGTGGTCGCCGTAGTCGAGCGAGCTGTTGTAGTAAAACGCAGCGAATCGCGTTAAATCCGCCCGCACCGCAGGCTGCCCTATCCACCAGTCAAAATACATAATATCCGGATGATATTTCTGGACGATCTCCGACGAGCGCGCCAGCCAATCCCGAGTCCAGGCCGCCGATACAAACGTGAAGTCATTCGCGAGTGGCGTCCCCTGCTTGGCCTCGATCCAGTTATGCGCCGGCCCGTAAAATGCGGCGTACTTCGGATCATTGATGTCAGACGCAATGCGCCGGCCAACGCCTAAAAAGAAATTGTGCTCCACGCGATGGGACGACGCGCCAAAATGAAGCCCCTCGGTCCTCACCGCCTTTGCCAGTTCCCCAATCACATCGCGGTGCGGCCCCATCTTCGCCGCCGTCCAGTCACTCAAACCGCTGTCGTACATTGCAAACCCGTCATGATGTTCCGCGACCGGCACTACATATTTGGCTCCCGCCTCCTTAAAGAGCCGTGCCCACGCCCCCGGGTCAAACCGTTCCGCCCTGAACATCGGAACAAAATCCTTGTACCCAAACTTGTCCACCGCCCCATACGTGGCGATGTGGTGCTTGTATTCGTCCGATTCCTCTCGATACATATTTCGTGGATACCACTCATTTCCAAAAGCGGGAACCGAATAGACTCCCCAATGTATGAAAATCCCAAACTTCGCGTCCTTATACCACTCCGGCACTTCGTATCTCGCAAGCGATTCCCAATCCGGACGGAACGGCCCCTCCCCACTCTTGCGATCCACTTCTTCGAGGATTGCCGCTCGTGCCTCATCGTATTTCGCGCTGGCGCGCTGCCAAGCCTGATCGATAACCACTGGTTGTTCGGAGGCCGTTCGGGCGCTCGCACTAGAAGAACCCCCAGCCTGCGCGTCCATGGCCCTGGGAACAACCGCCAGAACCCCGCAGAGTAACGCCACGACGGCAACCCAACGACCGAAGCACGGCGCCTTCACCGGAAACATGTATGTATGTCCATTCACGAACAGCTCAATCCTGTCTGCCAACTCAAGAAAACCGCAGGACACAATCGCGAACTACATACCCAGAATCTCGATCGCCGTCAACGCATAAATCGCACCGCACTCCACCACTCGTCGCAGGTCCACATATTCCTTCGGCCCGTGTGCGACCGAAAGCAACCCCGGCCCATAGGCATACGCCGGCAATCCCCGCGCCGCATAAAATCGCGTCTCCAAAAGTCCCGGGCACATCTCAAAACGCGGCGCCTCGCCGGTGACCGCTGTAACGCTTCGAGAGAGCGCCTGCCCCAACTCCCGATCTCCGTCAGAAGCCCCTGACCGCCCCTCCTGCAATACCTCCCACCTCAAAGGAATTCCATCACGTTGGCACTCTTCGAAAACCCTTATCAGCCGGGCCTTCTCCAGTTCCAAATCTTCCTCAGGATTAATCCGGCGGTCCACCGTGAACCAGCACTTCTCCGGCACCACGTTGAAGTTCGTTCCGCCTCCGCTTTGCCCACCCACCATCAAAATCGAATTGCGGGCCCGTGAAGCTAGAACCTCGCTCCTGTCCGTCAAATCGGGTTCCGCGCCAATGTTATGTTCCGTCGACCGCGATTCAACTTCCCGCTTCAGCACCAACAATCGTTCCACCACGCGATGCATTCGTTCAAACGCGTTTTCTCCCCGGTGCTGCAAACCCACGTGCGCCGCCTTGCCCTCGACTTCCACCCGCAACGAAATCGCTCCACGATTCGCATTCCAAACCACGCCGCTAGTGGGCTCCGCGGTCAGCATCCCGATTCCCCCGCGCCCCAAGAGTCCTTCGCTCGCCAACCACGCCGATCCGCGTTCTCCTCCCATTTCCTCATCCGGAACCAGCACCAATCCAATTTTCCCATTGAGCCCCGCGCCACATTCCTCAAGGGCCCGCATCCCATACAGCATCGCCACAATCCCGCCCTTCATGTCACAAGCGCCGCGCCCAAACAAAAAATGTTTCTTCCGCATCGGCTTGAACTGCTCCACGGACTGTGCGGGCACCACATCGTAGTGCCCGTGAAAATAGAGCGTGCGCTCCCCTCGGCCATATTCCCCAAGAAGACAAGCCGGAGCTTCCTTCCAGTTTCTTGCCTTGGTTTTAGGTTTTAACCGCTTGAAATCAAAGCCAAGCCTGCGGATGTAGTTCTCAAGGATTGTTGCCACGGCCCGATAATTTTTCCCCGGCGGATTTTCGGAGGGGATGGCCACCAGCTCCGCGACCGCCCGCGCCATCTCCTCCTCGTGCGCCCGCATCCACTTCAAAATCGCGCCGACCCGCCGCGCCTCTCTGCTTTTCCGAGCGCTCATATGCGCTGAGGCTATAACGCCGCCACTCCAACCGAGAGCTCCATTTTGGTTTTAACCGGCCACTCAGAAGACCTCTTGGACGTTCCCCGGTGCGACGGATCGGAGGTTCACACGCCAGCAGAGCTGGCTACCCGTGATGGTGCAAAATTCTTTACGCTATCGGCGATACCGTGGTTCAATCGCAATGCCAGGCGCACTTGGCCACCTCTCGGGAGGAGGAAGATGGAAAGCATCATCGCTCGACTATTGGACGATTTTGAACGTGGCAGAATGACGAGACGCCAGTTGATCAAGAGCATCGCTGCGGTCGCAACAGCCGCCGCCGTTCCAGGGCCCGCTGCGGCAGAGAACTCCAAAGGCTTCAAGGTCGTCGCGGTCAATCACATTTCCTACCAGGTCAACGACTACGCGAAGACCCGCGACTTCTACGCGGATTTGCTGGGAATGAAAGTCGTCGCCGATACCGGCAAGCAGTGCAACCTGGTCCTCGGCGACACCAACACGTTTGTGATTCCCCGCAACGCGCCTCAAGGCAGTGCGCCGCCGCGGATCGATCATGTCGCTTATACGATTGAGAATTGGGACAAGAATGCGGTAAAGGCGGAGCTGGATCGTCGCGCCCTTAATCCCCAGCCCGACACCGAAAACAGTTTTCACATTAAGGATCCCAACGGCTTCGACCTTCAGATCAGCGGCAAGGATATGAAGCCGGCCTAGCCGGCTGTACTCGGCACGCCCTATTCGGCCGCGTTCGACACCTACAACCAGACGACAGAAAGCAGCGAACACATCCCTTACCCCGGCGGACAGCCACCCCGAACCCGGCGCCAGGTGCCCTCTTTTGCGTCTCAAGTCCAGTTCCCACAATAGCCTCAACTCCATAAAGTGGAGGCTCCTCCAGCCCATGAAAATCTCCACACCGGGGTGCATCCGTGAAAAAGATGACGTCCGTTTTCTTCCTTGCACTTGTGTTTTTGAGCATTGAACGGTCCCAAGCGAACGAAAAACGAGGAGCGGTGCCCGAGAAAGTACTTTCCGCCAAAACAATCTACGTCGATAACCAAACCACCGACGCCGAACTTCAACACGACGCCTACATGGGTCTCGACAAGTGGGGCCGGTACGAAATTGTGGACTCTAGGCAGAAAGCGGACGTCGTGCTGCGTCTCGAAGGGAGCAGCATCGTGAAATTCGCCCCGGGCGGAGATTCTTCCGCTACCCACAATCCAACACCGGCCAGCGAAAAGTCCGCGGCAGGAGAAGAACTCGCCCCGCCGGGATCGACGCGGATCACCCTGATCGAGCCGAAGAGCGGAACCACGTTGTGGTCAGAGCTGAGAAAGACGTCCAACGCCCAAGAGAAGGGCAGGCTCCTCGACGGGCTGCACGAAGCCGTCGATCATCAAGAAAAAGGGCACGGCAAGTAATTAAGGGAGAGGCATCTGCTAATGTGTAAGATGGAGAGCCGGGAGCGCAGCAAAATCAACCGACGCGGTTTTGCTGCCATTTGCCGGCTTCATCGAGCCAGCGCTCCAAAACCGGCTGGTACTCCGGCGAGTTCTCCAGGAAAACGACGCCCGCGCCCATATTTGGCTGGGAATAAACGATTTTTGATTTGGCCTCGAAGAAAGCGTCCCCGGCGGAAATCTTCACCAGCACAAGGGTCGCTACAGGGAACGGATTCATCATATCCAGATAGCAGCCGTGGAGGCTCAACTCGCTGACGCGCGTGGCAATGCGCACGTCCGAGGCCTCCTCGATAAGCTCGGCACTGGCAATAAATGTAAATCTAGGTGTACGACGCCGTTCTGCTCCCAATGAGTAGCCTCCGAAAGAATGCCCCTCTGCCCCTTCGTATGATGGTACGACGGATTGCGAAAATGTAGTTCGCCATTCGCCCAAATCATAACTAGGGGAACTCCGATTACATACCGATTTTTGGGCCGAGCGTTCTCGGGAACTTCACCCTGAAGACAGCTGGCGACGAATCAGGATTCGCGAACCCGCTCGAGATGAAAAAGAGCTCGATCTGTTGGCGACACGCTTTTTTGGGGCGAGCCGTGTCGCGATGAGAGCTGTCGCGACTGTCGCGATGGAAGAGTGGCAGGTTTCAAGGAGAGTGATAGGATACCTGCCTTCAGAAACCATGCGCGCAGTACAGCTGAAGCTCGGCACGCGTTTTGGACGGGTCTGGCCTGAAACAACCGGTTCGCGAAGAAAATCGCAGAGGAAAGCGGGTGACACTCAAGATGAAAAGACTGATTTTGCTCCTCCTGATTTCACACCCGATGGTTGCTCATCGCGTGTTTGCGCAAGAAGCCGCAGAGAACAAGGTTCAAGCGGGGGAACGCCATGAGTTCACGATTCGGAACTTCAAAACGGAGAGCGGCGTTGTTTTGCCTGAGGCACGCGTGGTGTACGGAACGTATGGGAAGTTGAACGCGGCGAAGGACAACGCGGTTTTGCTGCCCTCGCACTACATGGCGAATTTCCACGGGTATGAGTGGCTGGTCGGAGCGGACAAGGCGCTCGACCCAGGGAAGCTGTTCCTTGTGGCGACCGAACTGTTCGGGAACGGAAACTCTTCTTCACCGAGCAACACGCCGGAGCCGTTTCACGGGCCGCGCTTTCCGGTGACGAGCATTCGCGACAACGTGGAGGCGGTGCACCGGCTGCTCACCGAGGAACTGAAGATCACGCATTTGCGCGCGATTGTCGGTTTTTCGATGGGTGCGCAACAGGCGTTCCAGTGGGCCGTGAGCTATCCCACGATTGCGGACCGCATTGTCGCAACGTCGGGAACGGCGAAATGTTACCCGCACGGCATCGTGCGGCTCGAAGGACAGATCGCCGCGCTCACGACCGATCCGGTGTTTGCGAAGGGAGACTATAAGGAGCAGCCCAGGAAGGGGCTCGAGGCGTTTGCCCTGGTTTGGACGGGGTGGCTGTTTTCGCAGGAATGGTGGCGGAAGGAGTTGTGGCGCGAGGGAGCGAAACCCGGAACGACGTTCGAGAGTTTCGTGAATGATTTGCGCACGAATTTCATTCCCGGGGCGGATGCCAACAATCTCATTCTGCAGATGCGCACCTGGGAGGTTCACGACGTTGGGACTACGCCGGGATTTGGCGGAGACGTGGAGAAGGCCTTGCGGTCGATCAAGGTTCCGTTTTTGTACATGCCGTCGGAAACGGATTTGTATTTTCCGGTGGGGGACGCGAAGTATGAAGCGGGCTTTATGCCGACGGTGACGCTCGAGCCGATTCCATCGCTGTGGGGACACACGGCTGGCGCAGCGAGCAATCCCGCGGATGCCAAATTCTTGAATGAGAACATTGGGAAATTTCTGGCAGCGAGGAACTAACTCATGACCACGAGCAGCGATCGGCGGAGAGCGCGGGAGTTGGCCGCCGAGTATGCCGGAAAGGGCGATCCCACGGGCTGGTTTGAGGTGCTTTATCAGGAGGCGGAAGAGGGGAAAAGCATTGTGCCGTGGGCGGATCGCGGAGCAAATTCCAGTCTCATCGAATTTTGGAGCCGCGACCCGCAACCGACAAACGGAAAGCAGGCCTTGGCGATTGCGTGCGGACTGGGGGATGACGCGGAGCAATTGGCGGCGTGGGGATTCGAAACGACAGCTTTTGATATTTCAGAGACAGCGATTCGAACTGCCCGCAAGCGATTTCCGAAGAGCGAGGTGAGCTATTGCGTCGCGGACTTGTTCGAGCCCCCGGCGGAATGGGAAGGCATGTTTGATTTCGTTTTCGAGGCCAATACGGTGCAGGCGCTTCCTCGAGGCATTCGAGCAAAAGCGATCGAGAGAATCGCGGGGTTCGTGAAGCCCGGCGGCAAGCTATTGGCCATTGTCCGGGGCCGTGAGCTGCACGAACCGGAGGGAGAGTTGCCGTGGCCGCTGACGCGGGCGGAACTTGGGGAGTTTGTGCGTGCCGGGCTCACGGAGCGAACCTTCGAGGAGTATTTTGATACGGAGGAACCGCCGGCGCGGAGATATCGCGTTTTGTATGCGAGAAAAAGGGAAGACATGAAGTAAGGAAGGAATGAAAAGCAGCAAAGAAAGGGCGATCTTAAAGATGGGAGGGCAAAAGGATATGGGCTTGGGGATGGCTTCCGGACGAGTTGGGGCTTGGGCGGCGTTTTTGATGGGAATTGCGATTCTAACCGTACTTCCCTCATGTGCAACGGGGCAAGCCGCGAAGACGGAGAGCGACTTTTCGGGAACGTGGAAAGGCGAATTGGGTGCGGGGGAGAAGAAGCTGCGTATCGTGTTGACCATCGCGAAGGTTGCTGGCGGCGAATTCTCCGGGCAGCTGGTGAGCGTAGATCAGAACGCAACTCTTCCGATGGAAAACATATCGGTCGAGGGCGACGCGGTGCGGTTTGAAGTGAAGGCGGTGGGCGGGTTGTACGAGGGGAAGCTGAACGAGGCGCGAACAGAGGTCGCGGGGACGTGGGTACAGGCGGGCGTGGCGGAGCAACCGCTTTCGTTTACGCGCAGCACCGAAGATCGAGGCGCGAAAGACAGCGCTCCCGAGAAGGCTGCGGAGGGTCCGAAGACAAAACCGATTTCTACGTTTGTGGACGTGGTGGTGCCGATCGCCCCGACGGCGTTCAAGGCCGACGGCAAATGGCACATGGTATACGAATTGCACTTGAACAACATGGACCGGTGGGATTATCGGCTGACGAAGGTGGAAGCAATCTCCGGGGATTCGGCTGGGCGTAAGCTCGTGGCGTACACCGGAGCGGAATTGGAAGCGGCGATCTCGCGGCCCGGCCAGCCGGGCGCATCGGAAAAATCGAAGCTGAGTGGCGGGACCATGGCGGTTGTTTATATGTGGGCGACGGCGGATACGGCAGATGCGGTGCCGGCGACGATTCGGCAACGGTTGAGTGTGAAGATTGGAACTTATCCGGATGAGATGACGGTTGAAACGGCGCCGATTCCTGTGGGGCGTGGAGCGATTGCCATTAGCTCGCCACTGCGCGGAGATCACTGGCTTGCGGGAAACGGGCCGTCGAACAGTTCGGGCCACCGGCGCGCGCTACTCCCGATTGACGGGCATGCGGCGATCGCACAGCGGTTTGCGATTGATTGGGTGAGATTGCGCGACGACGGAAAGACCTTTCACGACGATGCGAAAGACAACAAGAACTATCTCGCGTACGGAACGGACGCGCTGGCAGTCGCGGACGGTGTGGTTACCGAAGTTAAAGACGGGATTCCTGAGAATATTCCGGGAATCGATTCGCGAGCCGTGCCGATTACGCTCGAGACTGTGGGCGGAAACCATGTGATTTTGGATATCGGCGGCGGGCATTTTGCGTTTTACGCGCATTTGCAGCCCGGGACGCTGCGCGTGAAGCTTGGGGAGAAGGTACGGCGCGGGCAGGTGCTGGGGCTCGTGGGGAATTCGGGGAATTCCACGGAGCCGCACCTTCATTTTCATATTGAGAACGCAAATTCGCCGTTGGGGGCAGAAGGGCTGCCGTATTCGCTGTCGTCGTTTGAAGTTGTGGGCCACGGTTGGGGATGGAGGGCTACGGCCGAAAAGGGGGCCGCAGAGGTACATAAGAATGAGCTACCTCTCGAGAACGAAGTGGTGAATCTTGGCGCAAATCCGTGACTGCTCGGCGGCCGCTGCCGCAGTCAGGTTTTCACGGGTACGCCAAGCTCATGCAGGAGGAAAGCATAGACGTCGACGGTAGACTCGATACGCGGCCGGAGTTGTCAGCTGGTGCGCAGTAGGACAGGCAGACCCCGAACTTGTGGCGGCCTCCGCGGCGGTCATTTTTCGCGAGTGCGCACAGATTTCGGAAAAACCTCACGCCATGGGAAGAGATTCTCCCAGGCGTGAGGTTGGCTCAAGCGAAATTACTTTGCCGGCTCCTTTTTGTGGAGCGTGGAGCAAGCGGATAGCGCGGTGTTGGGGTCGACGGCGCTGTCGCCGGCTTCGATGAGGCGGACGACGCCCTCCTTGTCGATGACAATGTTGGCGCGCTGCGCCCATTGGTAGGTTTCCTTCTGGACGTCATAGCCCTTCAGAATGCCGTAGGAGGTAAGCATCTTGTGGTTCATGTCGCTGAGGAGGGGAAAACCGATATTGATTTGCTTGGCGAAGGCGGCATTGGCGGCGGGACTGTCCATGCTAATGCCGAAAACTGCGGTATCGGAGGTGTCGATCTTACCGGAGGCGATTCCAGCCTGGACCGCCTGAAGTTGTTTCGTTCAACCCCCGGTAAAGGCCAGGACGTAGACGGCGAGAAAGACGTTTTTCTTGCCGCGAAAGTCGCTGAGCTTTACGTTTTTCCATTCGTCGCTGAGCAGGGTGAAGTCCGGAGCGGTATCACCCACTTTCAGCGATACTTTTGCCATTTCCGGTTTTTGCACCTCCTGCGCGAGCGGCGGAGCCACCGGCGCAGCAGCTAGCAAAACCATTAGAGCTAAGGCGCGTTTCATTCGCACTCTCCTCGTACAGGTTCAGTCTTGGGGAACAGCCAGCGAATACACACTATCAAGAGGCCAGACCGCTGAACAACCCAAAATATTCCCTGGTGGCCCTATGGGATGGCGAGCAAGTTAGAGCTTTTGCCGGGCAAGAGTGGGAACATCAAGGGTGCGCCGTTCGTATCTAAAGGGGACGGGCAAATTCACTCGGGAAACAATCGCGGTGGTGTGTCGTCCTATAGTTATGAGACGCGTATGAGGAGGGTGGGATGAAGAAACTTGGGTGGGGTCGGCTGGACGAACTAGCAGTTACAGGTGGGCGAACGGCGTTGCTTGGCGCGGCTTTGTGCCTAGCGCTGATTCTGGCGGCGGTTGGTGCTGCGGGGCAGGAGAAGGACAAGAGCGGCGTGAATGTGACGGTGACGGGTAAAGACGGAAGTGAAGCGGGATTGATTTTTAGCGCGCAGGCTACGGCAAAGGAGGCAGGGTTGCCGTTGTATCCTGGGGCGCGGCCACATAAGGACGAGAAGGACGATTCGTCTGGGGCGAAAATGGGGCTGTGGGGAAGCACATTCGGGTTCAAGCTGGTGGCTTTGAAGATGGAGTCGGATGACTCGCAGGAAAAAGTGGCGGCATTTTATCAGAAGGCGCTGGCGAAATACGGGACAGTGCTGAATTGCAACGATTCCTCGAAAGCGCAGAGCGACAAGGACAAGAGCGAGTCTTCGAAAAAGCTTACCTGCGGAGATGACCATCCGGATCCCGGCGGGATGCTGTTCAAAGTCGGTTCGAAAGAGAAGCAACATCTCGTTAGCGTGAAACCGAATGGGAGCGGCTGTATTTTTCACATCGTTTACCTTGAGGCGCGCAGCGAAGATAAAACTCCCGCCTGATGCGGCGCAAAAGTCAAATGGGATTGCCCGCTCGCAACTGCCTGCTCGTGATGGGGCTTGGAATATGGATGCTGGGCGCTACGCCCGGCTTCACGTTCGGCCGAAGCCAGGAACCGATACGAGTCAAAGTAAATTTCGTGACCGTGGCGTTTGTGGCGCGGGATGCGCGTGGGGCGCTGGTGGATAACCTCACCGAGGACGACGTGGACGTAGTTGAGGACGCCATACCGCAGAAAATAGCGTTCTTTTCGCGCAGCGCGGATGTGCCTTTGACGCTGGGTTTAGTGGTGGATGCGAGCGGAAGCCAGGACCATTTTTCGAAACAGCACAAGAATGACTTGGAGGTTTTTTTCAAGGATGTTTTGGGTCCTAAGGACCGGGTGTTTTTGGTGGGGTTTGGGAACCACATCCGGTTGGTGAGCGATTTCTCGCAGTCCGGTGGAGATTTGCTGGAACAGTGGAAGCAATACCAGAAGTCGACGGGAAAATTTCCGGAGCTGGGGCCGCGCGAGAACCGCGATCTGGGGACGGCGTTTTATGATTCGATTTTTTATTCGGTGACGGAAAAACTGGCGCGGGAAGACGGAAGGCGGGCGATTTTGCTGTTTAGCGATGGAGAGGACAACTCGAGTTCGCACGACATGATGACCGCGATTGAGACAGCACAGAGGGAAAACGTAGTGGTGTATGCGATTCGCTACACGGATAAAGAACACGGGAAGCTCACCGCGCGGAACAAATATGGGATCAGCGTGATGGAGCGCGTGGCCCGAGAGACGGGCGGAGCGCATATTGATGCGGAGTCGACCGACGCGCATGTGTACTTCCGGCAGATTGCCGAGGAGTTGCGGACTTCTTATGAGTTGGGGTATTACCCGACGGATCCGTTGAAGGATGATAGCTTTCGGAAGATTGTCATCAAGCCGAAGCGCGAGGGTGTGAAGGTGCGGGCCAAGACTGGTTATTTTTCCAGATAAGACTCGGAACTGGCTGTGTTGAAAGCGGACCTCGCCTGTTTGATGTGGGAGGCAGCACGGACGGAAGTCTCGGCCACTCGCGGCGGGATTAGCGGAGATAGCCCCAGTTGTGAAGTTTGTCGGAGTCCTCGACCCAGCGGTCGCCGATGTCGGTACGGTAGTACATGTTGGCGATCATGATGTTTTTTATGCGGGAGTACACCTGGGCTTGGGCTTGCAGCATGGTTTGGCCGGTGCCAATTACAACCAGGACTACGCCGCTTGTGCCGGCGATCAGCCATTGGCCTTTGACTTCCTTTACGTCTTCGATGTGGATGCCGTCGAAGTTGGGTTTTTTTAGCACGATGGCACCGTTCTTGGAGAAGGACTCGAAGGTCGGTTCGTCATCGAAGGGGAACGGCGGGACGACGATGCGAACCCCGACTTGGAAGCCGCTGCGCGTGCGCCACTTGGGGTCGGCACCGGTGGCTAGTTCCCAAAATAGATCACTGATCGGTGTGAGCATGCCTTCTTGCTGGATGCTGATGGTGGGGTAGCCGAAGCGGCTGGTGAACTCGAGCGGGTAGATGCCGTTGTTGTTGACGATACAGTTCAAATCGATATAGCCGACATAGCCCTCTTCGGCGAGCTTGGATTCCATTTTGAGGAGCGTCTGATTGAAGAGGCGATTGGGTTCGCTCCAAAACATGGAGGTGCCCATTTCGCCGGTCGGCGGCCCGATGTTGCCGGGGAAAAGTTTTTTGTGTTCGAAGTTGATGTTGACGGGCGTGATGAATTTTTTGCCGTTGAAGAAGGCGCCCACGGCGACTTCGACGCCGGTGACGCGACGCTGTAACTGGAAGACTTTGATTTCGTCGGAAAAGGCGCGCTTGTAGGCCTCCAGCATTCGAACCACGTCGTCGCCGTCTTCTTCCTCGCCAACAAAGAGGCGGCGCTTGATGTTCTGTGCTTCGCCGCTGGGCTTGATGACATAGCGGTCGGGATTTTTCATCACGAATTCGATCGCCGGGTCGAAGGAGTCAAAATCCTGATAGGGGATGATGTTAACGCCGGCTTTCTTTAGCTCTTCCTGGCCGAAGGAACGATCGTCTTCCAGGCGATCGGTGTATTCGCTGCCGCCGATTACGGGCTTGCCGCTAGCACGGAGGGCGTGGGCTTTGGCACCCTGGCCGAGGGTGTCGTCGAAGACGAGAATGTCGGCCCACTTGGCGTCACGTTCCCAATCTTTGGATTTGGGGACGAAGCCATCGGCGATGTCGCGCTCTTTTTCGGCTTCGATGTAGTAGCGGACGTCGTGGCCTTCTTTGAGAACTTGCCAGGCGATGTCACCGATAAGGCCGGAGAGGGAGACAAAGAGGAATTTGCGTTTGTCCATTTAGATGAGTGGGCGGGTGGCCGCGGCTCCTCGGAAGCGTAAAGGTATAGTAGCCATGGTGAGCGGGGACATTGTTACATTTCGTTGAAAATAATAGAAGTGCGGGAGGCCGGCTAGGCAACCCGGAGGGTTCGAATTGTGCATCACAGAGGGTGGAGCAGGGGTGCTCGGGACCTGGCCGACAGGGCAAAGTTCTTGCTCCACCTGGCCTTTGGTTCAAGGTATAATCCCATGACCTGCGGGACTAGAGGCTCAGAGGTCCAGATTCGAACCGTTTTTGATCGAGGGTTGCGGCTTGGGACCCGAAATTCGCGAGAGAGGTGAAGTTTGGGCCAAACTGTAAATAGTGCGAAATCAAAGCTACAAGTAGCCGGCAAGAGTCTGGCGCTCTGCGTTTTAGGGGCGCTATTTTTGCTTGCGTCGACGACGTCGAACGCCCAGATCTTCCACAAGAAGAAAAAGGTCAATAAGTCAACGGCCGTGGACAACAACGCACAACCGGACAAGATTCTGTATGACAAGGCCATGGACGACGTCAAGCATGGCCGGCAGGAAGTTGGGCGGCTGAATATGCAGACGCTCATCAATACGTATCCGGACAGCGAGTATCTGGCAAAGGCGAAACTGGCGATCGCGGACTCGTATTACAAAGAGGGCGGGACGTCGAACCTGGCGCTGGCGGTCTCGGGCTACAAAGATTTTGAGGTGTTCTTCCCGTTCCTGCCGGAAGCGACGTATGCGCAGATGCAGGTGGCCATGACGCACTACCGGCAGATGGATAAGCCGGATCGGGACAGAAGCCACGCCATCTCCGCGGAGGAAGAGTTCCAGACGTTTCTGCAAAAGTATCCGAATGACCCGCTGGCACCGCAGGCGCAGCAGCACCTGAGGGAAGTGCAGGAAGTGCTGGCGGAGGGCGAATACCGGATTGGCTACTACTATTACGTGAAGGGCGATAAGCGCGCAGCCGCGGCCAGGCTGTTGGCAGTGACCAACAGATATCCGTTGTACAGCAAGTCGGACCAGGCGCTATGGATGATGGGCGATATCCTGGAGAAGAGCGAGCATAAAGAGGTGGCCGCACTGTATTACGGGAGAATTGTGAAGAATTACCCGTTGTCGGGCATGGTGCCTGGAGCGAAAGACAAGCTTAAGGCGTTCGGAGCGCCGGTACCGCAACCCGATCCCAACGCAGTCGCATGGATGACGGCGGAACAGAATACGCCGAGACCGCACACCAGCCTGGTTAAGAAGCCACTGGCATTGGTATCGAACGGGCCCAAGGGAGAATTGAAGGTGGCGGCGAGGAATGGGGCGCCAAATTTGCAGCCCGAATCCGAGAGCGTGTCCCCTATGGACATACTGACTCCGGGAGGGTCGAAGGCGCGCACAGGACTCATAGCGGTGGTAACACCCGGAGTGGGCGGGACGTCTGAACCAGCAGCGACATCGGAGAGCGTGGCACCGACGGAAAGCGAAGGCACGACTGAGCCGCCGAAGGATGCAGGCACGGCGCCGGCAACAGCCAGCCCTGCTGCGAGCGATGACCCGGCGAAGAATCCGCCAGCGGCGGAGGGTGCAACAGAAACGCCGGCGAAAGCAGAAGCGCCCGCGACGGGCACCGAAGCGAAGAGCGATGGGGCGGTCGCAGGAGCAGAGTCGAAGAGTGACGCAACGGATGCGGCGAAAACAGACGACTCGCAAAATAGCGGCGACCAGAAGAAGGAATCGACCAGCAAGAAAAAGAAGGGATTACGCAAGCTTGTTCCCTGGTAGTTATTTCTAACCAGGAACGGGGATGGGACAGGGGGTGCGGCTCGAGCCGCACCCCCTGTTTTTTGAGGCTGTAGGCCACCAGGAAGGGTCGTGGACGCCATATTCATTTCCGACACACTGGTCGTGCGTGGAGATTGACGGCCAATACGCTGGATGCTCCAATACTCTGGAGTCTCGATGAACGCACGACCGCAAAGCGGTTGGTGTTCAGTGCGACCGCAAAGCGGTCGACTCGCAAAACACGGGTGAAGTAGGTCCGGAGGACGTTTAGTGGCCAGGATCCTCGTTGCCGACGATAACAGCAACATCCAGAAGATGGTGGGGCTTGCCCTGAAAGATCAGGGCATCGACGTTGTTGCCGTGGGCAATGGCGAAGCAGCCGTGCGAAAGATTTCCGACATCCGTCCGGATCTGGTGCTTGCGGATGTGTTCATGCCGGTGCGCAACGGATATGAGGTTTGCCAGTACGTGAAATCCGACCCCACGCTTGCGCATATTCCGGTGATTTTGTTGGTGGGTGCATTTGATCCGCTGGACGAACAAGAGGCGCAACGTGTTGGCGCGGACGGCGTGTTGAAGAAGCCGTTTGTGCCGCCTGATCCGCTGATTTCCATGGTGAAGTCGGCGCTGGCTCGGGCGGGAGTATCGATTGGCGGAGTGGCACCTCCGCCGCAAGTGAAAGAGGTGCCGGTACGCGTTGCGGAAATGATAACACCGCGAACGGCGACGCCTAGCCTCGCGGTACCGAGCATGAGTTCACTCGCGCCTGTTCGGGAATTCCCGTTGGTTGACAGCGAGCCGGTGCAAGAAGAGACGCCCGCGCCACCGGAACGGGTGAAGATTAACGCAGGATCGCAGCCGCTGGCGTTCGGAAACCTCCTGGAATCGCCTGTGACGGAGCCGGAAGAAGAGCTCGGGTATGCAACAACGGCCCGGCCGCAGCTCGAACGCGACTGGAAGTCCGGTGGCAAGGAAGACGAGGTTGTCGAAGAAGAGGAAGAGACGGAGAGCGCTTCGTGGCGGCGGGATGGCGGCGGCGAAGCGATGGAAGAGAGCGGCCCGGCGAAGGATTGGCGCGAGACGGCCTTCGCGGATGCGCCGGCGCGGAAGATGAGAAACGAATCGTGGGCGCCGCCAAAAGAGATTTCCACATTTGAGGAAGCAGCCGAAACAGAACAGAGCGTGGGCGCGATAGTGACGGATGCACTGATTACGGAAACCAGGGTGCCGCCTCCGGCGACTGCTCCATACGCCGAAGAGGCTTGGGTAACCGCTCTGCGACCTAAGATCGCCGTGGAAGCGGCAATGATGGAGGCGCCGGCGGCAGAGCCCGCGGTACCAGCGGCATATGAGCAGCAAGTTGCGGCGCACGTTCCGGCAGAGGTTCACCGAGAGATTCCGGTAATCGCGCCCGCGCCGGAAGCAACGGTCCCGGAGCCCGAAAAGCTTGCGGCGCCGGCGACGAGCTCGTGGTTTTCCTCTGTGGCCAGCCCGTGGGATGAGGAAGTGCAAAAGGCAAGCCGGCTCGCATCGACGTGGGATGCTCCGGTAATGAGTCTGCCTGCGGCTAGCACGGCTTCTGAGACGGTGGTTTACGCTGGACATGAGGAGTTACAGGAAGAGGTCCTAAAGGGAGATCCTGCTGCGACCGTCGATGCGCTCACACCGCTTTTCGGCGAGGACATGAAGGCGAAGGCGGAACGGGCGGCGTTGCCAGAAGCGACCGTGGAAGCGATTCGCGAAGAGGCCCAGCACGTTGCGGAGGCTGCAGTGCAGCAGACGCCCGCCGTGGATACGAGCGCAAAGGCCCCGGAACCGAGCATGGAGGACCTGGTGGCCAAGGTGCTCGCCAAGATGAGCCCGGATATGTTGCAGGCGGTTACGCGAGACATCCTGAAGAACGTTGTGGAATCAATGGTTCGCGACGAATTGAACGCCAAGAAGCAGTAGTTCCCTCCCCCAAAAACGAAAAGGCTTCCTTTGGCGCGTAATTGACGGAGCCGCTTTTCCCCCCGTATAGTCGAAGATCACCTTATTCTCTGGAAAGCACACCCGGACGCGTGCGGGTGCCGAAACGTCAGGAGTTAATTGACGAAATGGCTCGAGAAATCGCTAAAGCGTACGAACCGCAGCAGATAGAGCCGCGCTGGGCGGAATACTGGGTTAAAGAAGAGCTTTTTAGGGCGGACCCGAACGCTCCGGGACCAGTGTTTTCGATCGTGATTCCGCCGCCGAATGTGACGGGTTCGCTGCACATCGGGCACATGCTCGAGCACACCGAGATCGATATTCTCACCCGCTGGCATCGCATGCGGGGATACAACACCTTGTACCTGCCGGGGACGGACCACGCAGGCATCTCGACGCAGCGCGTAGTCGTGAAACAGTTGATGGACGAAGGGATTGACTATCACAAGCTCGGCCGGGAGGAGTTTGAAAAGCGGGTTTGGAGGTGGAAAGAGGAGGCCGGAAGCCAAATCACGGAGCAGATGCGTGCCATAGGGGAAAGCTGCGACTGGTCCAGGGAGAGATTTACGCTTTCACCGGAAATGTCGCGAGTGGTGCGCAAGGTTTTCGTCCAACTTTACCAGGAGGGGTTGATCTATCGCGAGACCCGGCTGGTGAACTGGTGTCCGGTTTGTTTAACGGTGTTGAGCGATTTGGAAGTGAACCACGAAGATCGCCACGGAAATCTGTGGCATATCCGCTATCCGGTGGCGGGGACAAAGGAATATGTGGTCGTGGCAACGACGCGGCCCGAAACGATGCTGGGGGATACGGCGGTGGCGGTGCATCCCGAGGATGAGCGGTACAAGCAGTTGGTTGGCAAGAGTGTGCTGCTGCCGCTCGTGAACCGGGAAATTCCGATCATTGCGGATGCCATGGTGGACCGCGAATTCGGGACGGGGGCGGTGAAGATTACGCCGGCGCACGACCCCAACGACTTTGAGGTGGGCAAGCGGCATGGGCTGCCGGAAATCGACGTGATGACCGATGACGGGCATATGAGCCGAGCCGCTGGCGCTTATGCGGGTTTGGAACGCTTCGAGGCGCGCAAGAAGATTGTGGAGCATTTGAAAGCCAGCAGCTTGCTGGAAAAGGTGACGGAGCACGCGCACTCCATTGGGATTTGCGAACGGAGCAAAACGATTGTGGAGCCGCGAATATCGACGCAGTGGTTCTGCGCGATGAAAGGGCTGGCGGCTCCGGCGATCAAAGCGGTGCGGGAATACGAGCCGGGGAAAGAAAATACCATCCAGATTGTGCCAGACAACCGGCGGCAGGAATTTCTGAACTGGCTCGACAATATACGCGATTGGACACTGTCGCGGCAGTTGTGGTGGGGACACCGGATTCCGGCTTGGTATTGCGGGGACTGCAAGGAGATGATCGTCGCCGAAGAGGCGCCGGAAGAGTGTGCGAAATGCGGATCAGCAAACCTGACCCAGGATCCGGATGTGCTGGATACGTGGTTTAGCTCGGGGCTTTGGCCGTTTTCGACTCTGGGGTGGCCGGAGAAGACGGCGGATTTCGAAAAATACTATCCAACGAGTTTGCTGCTCACAGGATATGACATTTTGTTTTTCTGGGTGGCGCGGATGGCCATGCTGGGGATTCACTTCACAGGGAGAGTGCCGTTTCGAGCGGTGTATTTGCATTCGCTGGTGCGCACGGGCAGCGGCGAGAAGATGTCGAAGTCCAAGGGCACGGGACTCGATCCAGTGGTGCTGAATCAGCAGTATGGAACGGATGCGATGCGCTTTTGCCTGGCATCGATGGCGGCGCCGGGGACGGATATTATTCTGTCCGACGACCGGCTTGGCGGTGCGCGGAATTTCGCGAACAAAATCTGGAATGCGGCGCGGTTTTTGTTCATGAATCTGGATAAGTTTGAGCAAGGCGGGACGGGGCTGGAGGAGTTGGCCGCTCCGGCCGTACGCGCTAAGGCGCCCTATGCGTTTAACGGAACGGTGCCGCTGGTGGACGCCTGGTTGTTTTCGCGGCTCGCTAGCATTACGGAACAGGTGAATGAGGCGCTGGCCAATTACAGATTTCACGAGGCAGCACAAGGGGTGTACCAGTTTTTCTGGGGGGATTTTTGCGATTGGTATATCGAGTGGGTGAAGCCGGAACTGCAGAATGCGGACCGCGAGCGGGCGATTGTTGCGTGGAAGAATCTGTTTGCCGGATTTGATGCGGCGCTGAAGCTCTTACATCCGTTTATGCCGTTTTTGACAGAGGAGTTGTGGCACCAGTTGCCGCAGCCCGCCGGCGCGAAGTCGATTGCGCTCGATAAGTATCCGGAAGCGCGGAAGGAATGGAAGAATGCGCGGGCCCAGGAGCAGTTTTCGCTGATGCAGGAGATCATCAAGGCACTGAGAAACATCCGAACCGATATGAAGCTGGATCCAAAAAAGAAGATGGGAGCGGAGTTTTCGAGCGAGGACCGAGAGACGCAGAGCTTGGTCGCGGCGAATCGCGACGGGATTCTGCGTCTGGCGATACTTTCGGAGTTGAAGATCTTAGGCGAGCGTCTGCCGCAGTCTGGAGGCGCGGTGCGCTCCACTTCGCAATTTGATGTACGGATCGCCTATTCCGAGGCTGTCGATGTGGCAGCCGAGAAGGCGCGATTGAAAAAGGAAATTGACGGCCTGCAGAAAGCCGTGGCATCGAAGGAAAAACAGCTGGCTGATGAGACGTTTCGAAGCCGAGCGCCTGAGAAGATAATTCGAGGGCTAGAAGCGACGCTCGCAGAGCAGCTCGTCGAGCTCAAGAAAAATGTGGAGCGATTGGGGCAGCTTTAGGAGAAACGCGGTCCGCCCCGTAAGGGCGGAACGTGCCCCGCGTCGTGGTTAAGCCGAGCTGGCTTGTGGACAAGAGCGAGGGAACGTAAGCTTAGGCGGCGCGGATGCGCGCGGAGCGACCTCGATGGCTCAAGAGACTCTTCCAGGTGTAACCGACCGGCGGCTGGCGGCTCTGCTGACGATTTTGGCGGAGAACGCTACCATCGTGACAAGCGGGGTGCGGATTGCGCGGGAAATGGGTGTGGCGCCGTCGACGGTGTGGGAGGGGGTGCGACAATTGCGCGGGCTGGGCGTGCGGGTGAAGGCGCAGCTCGGTGCGGGATATTTTTTAGAGGGAGTGCCGGATATTCTGACTCCGGGCATGTTGCGGCAGCGGTTGAAGGGCAGTCTTTTCGGGAAACATATCTACCATTTTTTCAAGACGGATTCGACGAATCGCGTGGCTTTGGAATTGGGGCACGCGGGCGAGCCGGAAGGCGCCGTGATTTTGGCAGAAGAGCAAACGGCGGGCAAAGGGCGCGCGGGACGTATTTGGCAATCCGAGCGGGCGGCGGGAATTTACGTGAGCTTGCTTTTGCGCCCGCGGCTTGCGCCGGTGCAGGCGCCACTTTTGACCATGATGGCTGGACTTTCCGCGCGCACGGCGATTGAAGCGCAAACGGGACTTTCGACGGACCTGAAGTGGCCGAATGACTTGCTGGTACGCGGGAAGAAAGTGGGCGGAATTTTGACGGAGATGCACGCGGAACCATCGCAAGTGCGATTTGTGATCGTAGGCATCGGATTGAATGTGAATCAGGAAAAGTTCCCGGGGGAGTTGGGGACGACGGCAAGTTCGCTGCGCATCGAGACGGGCAAGCAGGTTTCGCGGCTGGAATTGCTGGTGTGGTTGCTGCGGGAATTCGAGAACGACTACAATCGTTTTTTGCACGAAGGGCCGGCTCGGGTGACCGAGAAATTTGAGGCCGTTTCGAGTTATGCGCATGGAAAACGCGTGCGCGTGACGAATGGTACGACGAGTTTCGCAGGGACGACGGCGGGGCTCGGTCCGGAGGGATTGCTGCTGGTGAAGCGCGACGACGGCCTGGTGGTGACGGTAATTTCTGGAGACGTGGAGGCGCGGTAGATGTTGCTGACGATCGATGTCGGAAACACGAATACGGTGCTGGGTGTTTTTCGTGGCGAAGAGTTGATTGCCAACTGGCGGTTGACGACGGCAAAGCAGCAGACCATCGACGAGTACGGAGTGCTTACGCGAAATCTGTTTACCTTGGCGGGGCTCGATCGCGACTCGATTGGCGGCGTGATTATCAGCTCGGTGGTGCCGCCGGTGAATTGGACGCTCGGGGAAATGTCGCGGATTTATTTTGGGCAGAAGGCGCTGTTCGTGGAATTAGGCGTGAAAACGGGGATGGCGGTTTTGGTGGATAATCCTTTGGAAGTTGGGGCGGACAGGATCGTAAACGGTGTGGCGGCGTTTCACAAATATGGGGGGCCGTGCATCGTCGTGGATTTTGGCACGGCCATTACGTTTGATGCGATTTCGGCGCGCGGTGAGTATCTTGGTGGAGTGATTGCGCCGGGGCTGGGAATTGCTTCGGAAGCTTTATTCGCGCGGGCTGCGAGATTGCCGCGTGTGGAGATCAAGGATCCCGGAAAAGTGATTGGGACGAATACCGTCACACACATGCAGGCGGGGCTTTATTATGGCGCGGTGGATATGGTAGACGGAATGCTGACGCGGATGAAAGCGGAGATGGGCGGCGATGTGAAAGTGGTTGCTACTGGCGGGCAAGCGAGACTCGTGGCGAAGGGTTCAAAGCAGATTCAGGATACCGATGAGTTTTTGACGTTGACGGGGCTGCGGCTGATCTGGGAGAAAAACCAGCCTGCGGAAGTGGCGAAAGGGGCAGCGACGAATCGCGGGGCGAAGGCTGCGGCGCCGGTGGCGGTTGCAGCGAAGAAAGCCGAGCGATAGATAGGCGCTGGTGCGCTTCGGACCTTTAAAAGGGCACGCGCAATCCGCATGCTCGTCACGTCGCTCACGATGACCAATCACATGGATGGCTGGAACCACTTCAACTACTTCACGGAAATCGAGACTTATTTTTGGAAGAAGCGCGGGACGCATTTGCTGGTGTCGCCGCTGGACTGGGCGATCATCGAGACTTGGCAGAGAGCAGGCGTGCCTCTGGAAGCGGTGATGAAAGGGATTGATCACGCGTTTGAAAGCTATCGACGGTCGCGGCGCGGCGGGGGAAAGCCGCTGACGAGCTTGGTTTACTGCACGGACGCGGTGCTCCAAGCGGCAGAAGAACAAAGTGAGGCGGCGGCGGGGAGCGCGCCAAAGAATGGAAACGCCCGGGCGAAGGAGCCTTTTTCACGCGAGGAGTTGCGAATCTATATCGCGAAGAATGCCGCGCAGATCGGGAGCCTGGCGAAGGACAAGGGACGGGCGAAGGCCGGTCTGGCCGAGCGTCTCGATGAGGTCCGAGAATCGTTAAACGGAATGGCCACGCTGCTCGATTCGCCGGGCTCACTGGATTTGGAAGATTTGGAGAGGCGCTTGACGGTTTTGGACGACAAGCTCGAGGCCACATTAACGAGCCATGCTAGCGAAGAGATGATGCTCGAGATTCGACGCGAAATGGACGGGCAGCTTAGGGCCTACCGGCGGAAGATGAAAGCGGAACAGATCGCCCTGGTTGAAAAACAATATCTGCAGAGGCGGCTGCTTCGGGAGTTTGGGTTGCCGCGGCTGAGCTTGTACTACTTTTCCTGAAGCACGCTTTCCGGAAGCAATCGCCTTTTCTTTCCACGCGAACAATCGCAGAATGGGGTCTTCGAGATATGCCTGACGAGTTACGATTATCGATTGAGAAGCTGGTGTATGGCGGCGACGGCCTGGGGCACGCCGACGGGAATACTATTTTTGTGCCCTACGTGCTGCCTGGAGAAGAGGTGCGCGCGGCAGAGAAATCGAAAAAGAAAAAGGTGGTTTGGGCAAAACTCCTGGAGGTGACCTCCGCGTCGGCTGAGCGCACCGCGGCGCCCTGCCCGCATTTCGAGACCTGTGGAGGGTGTCACTATCAACACATCACGGCCGGAGCGCAAGTTCGGTTAAAGAAAGACATTTTGCGGGAGACGCTTTCCCGGCTGGGCGGAATTTCCTGGACCGGGGCGATCGAGGAGCACACCCGGGAACCCTACCACTATAGGAACCGCGCGCAGTGGGCGGTGCGCAGCGGCATGCCGCGGGCCCTGGGATACTTTTTGCCAGAGAGTTCGTTCATTGTGCCCATCGACCAGTGTCCGGTGCTTTCACCGCGACTGGCCGAGACGTTTCGTGCTTTGCAGGAAATGGCCAGGTCAGGCGTCCTGCCTGACGGGATTCTCGAGATCGAAGCGTTTGCGGACTCGGCGGACGAAAAGATTGCCCTGAACGTGGCTTTCGAGCGATTTCCGAAGCCTGCCGCGGAACTTGCCGCGCTGCTGCGAGAAGCGATTCCGCAAGTCGATAGCTTGCTGCTTCTGGACCAGAAGAAGGACAAATTCGAATTGACTGGACCGGGGTATCTGGTGCACGAGGCGGGCGGATTCAAGTTTCGCGTGAGCCACCTGTCGTTTTTCCAGGTAAATCGGTTTTTGATTGAGGATTTGCTGGAGACGGTGACGGCGGGCGCGAAGGGCCGGTTGGCGCTGGATATGTATTCGGGTGTGGGATTTTTTACTCTTCCACTGGCGCGGGCATTTGAAAAGGTGGTGAGTGTGGACGCCAACCTTGCGGCTACGCGTGACCTGTACGCGAATGCGGAAGCTGCCGGAGTCTCCGTTATCCATCACAACGAACACGCGGAAGATTTTCTGAAGAAAACCAAGGAGAAACCAGAATTCGTCGTGCTGGATCCGCCGCGGGCTGGACTCGGTCGGGAGACCGCGGCGAAGCTGGCCGATCTGGGGGCCGCGGAAATCGTCTATCTGTCGTGCGATCCATCCACTTTGGCCAGGGATTTGGCGGTGCTGACGAGTTCGCCGCGGAAACCGAAGGAGATTGCCGGGCCGAGCGTGCGGTACGAGTTGAGCGAGATGCACCTGTTCGATCTGTTTCCGCAGACGTATCACATCGAAACGCTGGTGCGGTTGAGAAGAGTTCCGTGAGTTTCGGGAGACCTCGCCGCGGTATTCGCTCGAGAGACCGCGACGGCCGAGTCCGTATCCTGACGGACGGAAACCGGACTCAACTGCTTCGAGTCATGTCCGGATGCATCCCCAGGTACGGCTCCAGCACCGGCACAAATCGCCACATCAAGAGGAGCAGCGCGAGCAAGAGCAAGAATCCGATAGCGGCTTGATATTCGTGGTTTTTCTTGTACAGCGCAAAGGAAAACGCACCACCGCCGGCGACAGAGAGCCTGACGGGTGAGAGCCGCGGAAAAAACAGCGGCACGGCCTTGGCATACTCGTCGAACGCTCGACCGTGATGCTGGCGAAGCTCTGCTTCTTCTCTGCGCATGACGATCGAATAAAACAGCGCAAAATAGCCGCACAGAATAACCGCCGATATCCAGGAGTGCGTGGCGATGGAGGCTGCCAGCGTAAGAATGGCGCTGCCGAAGTATAAAGGATTCCGCGTGTAGGCGTAGGGCCCGGTTACGGTCAGAACTTCCTGCTTGTGAAGATGGCCGGCGGCGCTGGCGCGGATGAACAAGCCAAGCAAACCGAGAAGCGCTCCCCAAAGAATGGCGCGCGGAGTTGGCCGCGCGAACCACAGAACCAGAATGGCGCATGGATAGCTGAGGCGCACGCGCCAGCGAGCAAAAAAAGCGCCGGCGGACTTCAACCTGCGACCCCTATTCGGCGGCGAACCGCGTCGAGAACCTGAGGCACCTGGATTTCGAGCATGGCAGGGTGAGCTTGGTCATGGCGGCGGTGCGTTGTGATGACGTTGGTGGCGCGCAAAACGATGTCATCGGTCCGGTAAGGGCCGTTGCGCCGAGGATCGGTGGGACCGAACAGAGCGACGGCTCGAGTGCCAAGCGCGATCGCGAGATGGAGCGGACCGGTATCCCCGCCCACGACGCAAGTCGCGTTGCGCAAGAGCGCCATCAAAGGACCCAGCGGACCATTGTAAGGCACGGGGTCGGCGTCGCCGCTGCATTCCCGGACGGCAAGGGCAAGGTCGTCTTCGCCGGGACCGTAGTTCACGACACATCGCAGGCCAAGAGTGTCTCGAATCAACTGGCTTAGTCGACCAAAGCGTTCGGGCGGCCAGCACTTTGAACGCCAGCCGCCGCCGGGACTTAGAACCACGTAACGGTCCAGACCAAGTTTCATCAGATAGTCGCGGATGCCGCAGTCATCTACTTGGGGAACGCGCAATGTAAAGGACGCGACAGAGTTTCGCGCCCCTGCCCGTCGAGACAACTCGCCGTTCTGATCGGCAATGTGGATTGCGGAGCAACGAACCTTATCGGTGTACAGGACGGGAACACCAAATTCGCGAATGGTTCCCGAGGAAAAGCCGATTCGGCGTTTGATGCCACCGAAAAAAGGCAGCGCGGCCGATTTCCATAGGCCCTGATAGTCGATCGCCGCGTCCCAGCGGGCACTTCGCAAATCCTCGATGGTCTTGCGCAATACATGAAATGAGCGAGTTTCGGTTGTACAGACTTCGGAGGCCAGAGCGCTGCTTTCCACCAGAAGTTTCCAGCGTGGATGTGTGAGCCAGACGATTTCCGCGTTTGCAAACGTTTCGCGCAATCCAGAGACAGCGGGAAAAGTGTGCACGATATCGCCGAGCGAGCCGAGGCGCACAACCAGAAAGCGCGAATCAAGCATGCGGAGCCTTGCGCACAGATTCAAGAAGACCGCGCGTGGAATGCTCTTTGGGATCGCCGACGATGGCAACTTTGATGCCGAGACGATGGGCCGTAGCTCGCTCTGGCACCGTTTCGGTTGTGTAGTCGGTGCCTTTGGCGTGAACGTCCGGGCGGAGGTCTTCGAGCAGAGATTCTACGTTCGGTTCGCTGAAGAGGAGGACGTAGTCGACGGCGCGAAGCGCGGCGACCAGAAGGGCGCGGGCGTGCTCATCAAGAATGGGGCGCCCGGGGCCCTTTAGGGCAGCGACGCTCGAGTCAGAATTGACGCCGACAACCAGGAGGTCGCCTTCGCGGCGGGCTCCTTCGAGATAGCGGACGTGGCCTACGTGAAGAGTATCAAAACAACCGTTGGCAAAAACGATTCGCTCGCCGAGCCGCCGGTGTTCCGCTAATTTGCCGCCGAGCAATTCGCGCGTGACGATTTTGGATTCCGCCTGGCGCATGAGTCAGGAGGCAGCCCCGCCGGCCTGGCGGCGAATGGCGGTGAGAAGCTCATCGCGCGTGATGGTGGCCGTGCCGCGCTTCATGACCACCAGGCCGCCAGCGATGTTTGCGATGTGCGCGGCTTCAAGAGGAGAAGCGCCCGAAGCTAATGCCAGCGTATATGCCGCAAGAACCGTATCGCCCGCTCCGGTGACGTCGACGGCCTGGTCGCTTCCGTAGACAGATATTTGCGTCTGGCGGCCCCCTGGCTCGAAAAGCGCCATGCCATGACGCCCGCGCGTGACAAGAAGGGCGCGTAACTTCATTTCTGCGAGTGTAGCAGCGCCACAGCGCGTCAGTTCAGCGAGATTCTGGCCGATGGAAACATGATGTAGGGCTTCGAGCTCTGCCTCGTTGGGCGTGGCCGAGGTAATGCCGGCCCTCGAGTAGGCGTCGAGATTGTGGCGCGCATCGAGCGTGACTGGCGGCGTGCTCTTGCGCTCCGAGATGGCCTGGCGGACCAGAGCGGGCGCGGCGACCCCGAAGCCATAATCAGAGACGGCCAGGGCATGCGCGGAACGAAGCTTGGCGCCGAGTTGTGCTTGAAGTTTTTTGTGAACTCGCTCGGGTAGCGGTGATTGCGGCTCGCGGTCGACACGGAGAACTTGCTGGCCCACGGTGTGGGCCCAGCCGGCGAGGATG
>Ga0210395_10000163_pt1 | contig 52549 bp, 44 predicted proteins | sample IncBWH4OmetaG_FD_150861 | JGI IMG/M metagenome (GOLD analysis project Ga0210395, IMG submission 150861) | Forest soil microbial communities from Barre Woods Harvard Forest LTER site, Petersham, Massachusetts, United States - Inc-BW-H-4-O ...
TTTGGCCCTTGTCGGGATGTCCGGTGCAGGAAAATCCTTTTGGACGAAGAGATTAGCTGCCGAGGGATGGACCGCTATTTGCTGCGACGACTGCATCGAGCGGACCCTGGCTCCGTGGCTGGCCGCAGGCGGGTATTCCGGGATTGACGGTGTGGCCGCGTGGATGGGCTGGCCGGATAGCGCAAACTATGCGCAACGCGAGGCACAGTACCTCGAGGAAGAGATTCACACGCTCGGCGAGGTCCTGACGTCGCTCGATCAGCGGTCGGAAAAACCGCTGGTGCTGGACACCACAGGCAGCGTGATTTACACGGGGAATAATTTGTTGCTGCGCTTGCGGCGGAGGATGACCGTCGTATATCTCGCCGCCTCGGCGGCAGAGCAGCAGCTTCTCATCGAACGCTACTTGAGTGACCCCAAACCGGTGTTGTGGCGCGGTGCTTTCCAGCCAAGGCCGGGCGAATCGCCAAAAGAAACGGTGGTGCGTTGTTATCCCACACTGATTTCTGCGCGGCGGCAGAGCTATGAAGCTTTGGCGCATTGTACGTTGAAGGTGGCCGAGTTGCGCGATCCTGCTTTCGATGTGGCGGCGTTTCTGGGGAAAATTCGCGGCCAGCTTGAGCGCGGGCGATGAGGTACCGGAGCACCGGGCGCAAGGCGGCGCTGACCTCGCTGCGCGGCGCCGTACTGCGGGGGCTGGCGCCCGACGGCGGGCTCTATTTGCCAGTGGAGATCGCGCGGCGCTCACAAGAGGAACTCGAAGAGTTTCGCCGCTTGCCGTTCACGGAAGTTTGTTTTCGCGTGGTGCGGCCTTTCGCTACTCCAGATGTGCCGGAGGAGGTGTTGTGGCAAATCGTTGCCGAAGCCATCAATTTTCCTGTGAAGCTGGTGTCGCTCTCGCCCGGTTTGCACATCCTCGAGCTGTTTCATGGTCCCACTTTGGCGTTCAAGGATTTTGGCGCGAGATTTATGGCGCGGCTGATGGGCTACTTCGTTCGGGGAGAAACGCGGCCGCTGACGGTTCTCGTGGCCACCTCCGGGGATACTGGAAGCGCCGTCGCCCATGGGTTCCTCGGCGTGCCGGGAATTCGCGTGGTGATTCTTTATCCTTCGAAGCGTATCAGCGAAGCGCAGGAGAAGCAGTTCACGACGCTGGGCGAAAATATCACGGCGCTCGAAGTGGCGGGCAGCTTTGATGATTGTCAGCGGCTCGTGAAGCAGGCGTTTTCGGACGTTGCGCTGAACAAGCGCACGTTTTTGACGTCGGCGAATTCGATCAACATCGGACGGCTGCTGCCGCAGATGTTTTATCACCTGGCTGCGTACCGCCAGTTGCCGGTGGCGTCCGTGCCGCTCGTCGTGTCCGTGCCCAGCGGGAATTTCGGCAATTTGACGGCCGGGCTTTTCGCCAAGCGCATTGGCCTTCCGGTGGCGATGTACCTAGCTTCGACCAACGCCAATGATGTCGTGCCGGAATATTTGCGGTCCGGGGAATTCCATCCCCGCCCGGCGACACAAACGTTTTCGAATGCCATGGACGTCGGCAATCCGAATAATTTTCCACGCTTGCTGGATTTGTGCCGCGGCCGCATCGAATATGTGAAGCGCGAAATCTGGGGCCACGCTGCGAGCGATGACGAGACGCTTCGGGAGATGAAGTCCCTTTACGAGCGCTTCGGCTATATCGCCGATCCGCACACCGCTGTCGGAATGCTCGGCTGGAAAGCCTATAAGCGTGAACATTCCGACCCCGCGCAAGGATTGGTGCTGGCCACCGCGCATCCCGCAAAATTCGCCGACGTGGTGAAGCGCGCCATCGGCATAGCGCCGCAGCTGCCCGATCGCCTCGCCGCCTATTTAAAGCTCGAGAAATTGTCCCTGCCGATGTCCAGCGACTACCAGGACTTCAAACAATTCCTGCTCGCTCAGTAGGGGTTAGGAGGGCTTACGCAGGCGGTCGAGGAGCATGAAAAGAAGAACGGCGACGACGGCATTGACGAGCGCGGCGATGCCCAGGTGCATGGTGAACCACGGCTCGGGCTGGGAAAGAAGCAGCCGACGCGTCAAGGCAATGACGCCCTGGTGGACGGCAAAAAACGCAATGGTCAGGGCGAAACGCGCCGCGGGGTGTTCCGTATCGAGGCGCGCGCCGATCGAGGAAGCCAGATAGCCGATCACGGTTTTTCCGATGCCGTAGAGTCCGAGGGGAACAGTGGGCCCGCTGAGACTGTCTTGCAAAATTCCGATCACCATGCCCAGAAGCAATCCCGTGGAGGGATTGCGCCGGCTCAGGCCAAAATAGATGACGATCAGCAGCGGAAGATCCAGAATCGCGGCTTTAGAGAAATAAATCGGCAGAAAAGCCTGCAACACGAGTGCAAAGGCGGTAGCCAGAATGATCGCGCCCGCACGGAATTTGTGCACCTCAATGTGCAGCTCGCTACCGCGAATATCGAAGGCGTCGTTCATGGTTTCTCGTGCGAAGCCGGACTGGCTGCAGCGGCGGAAGGCCCCCCTGCAGGCGGCGTTGCGGAATTCGGCTCCGGGGAATCTTTTTTCGTCTCCAGCGGCTTCATCGTCAGCAGCACGAACACCTCTTCCAGGCGTTCGAGGTTCGCAGCGGGCCGCACGCGAATCTGCTTGAACGTACTGCCCGCCTTGATGTCCGCAATCGTTCCCACGGGCAAGTCGCGCGGAAAGATGCGATCCATGCCGCTGGTGACGATGCGGTCCCCGGGATTCACACTGTTGTCTTCGTTGGAGATGTACTTCATGACCAGCAGCGGCTCACCCGTGCCGCCAACTGGTTTCTGGACGCGCGAATCCACCAGCATCGCGCCCACGCCGCTGTCTTTGTCCGTCAGCAGCAGAACTTGCGCCGTATCCCTGTAGGACTCGATGACCTTGCCGACGACGCCGTCCGGTGTGATCACGCCCATGTTGCGGCGGATACCGTCGCGCTCGCCGCGATCAAGATAGATGGTTTGGCTGGTGGAATCCGCGCTTCCGCCGATGACCCGCGCGCTAACCATGGGCACGTCCACATTCGTCTGGCGGAACTTCAGCAGTACGGCTAGACGATCGGCTTCGCCAGCCTTGCTTTGGAGTTGCGTGATTTGCAGCTTCAGAGCGCCGTTTTCACGCTTCAGTTCTTCGTTATCGCGCCAAGCGTTTTGCAGCGCGAAATAGTGTTTCCAGGTGTCGCGAATGTGGCTGATGCCGTGAGCGCCCGCGCGTTCGAACGGCGAAACCGCTCCAACCGTCCAAACCCGGATCAGCCGGCCTTGCGAGTCACGTTTGATTTGCACAGCGAGCAACAGCACCTGCAGGAGCACGACGCCTCCGAGCAGGAAGAGTGATCTGTGTCGAGAAGGGATGCCAACCATGGAGTCCAGTAGCACAGACCTTGCCCTGTGCGGTTCAAAATTTCTGCGATAGCGTCAAATCCGGAGAATCCGTTAGTCGATGCAAACTTGCCGCAGCAACTTGAAATCGCTCAACATTTTGCCGGTACCCAGCACCACGGACGCCAGCGGATCATCGGCAATGGAAACCGGCAGACCGGTTTCTTCCCGGATGCGCTTGTCGAGATTCTTCAGCAGCGCGCCGCCACCCGTCAGCACGATGCCGCGGTCGCTGATATCAGCGGAAAGTTCCGGAGGTGTGCGTTCCAAGGCTACGCGCACAGCGTTAAGAATTGTCGCGACACATTCGCTCAAGGCTTCGCGAATTTCGCTATCGTCAATCGTGACCGTCCGCGGAACGCCTTCGATCAAATTGCGGCCCTTCACTTCCATGGTCAGCGGCTTTTCCAGCGGATAGGCCGAGCCGATTTCCATCTTGATCTGTTCGGCGGTGCGCTCGCCGACCAACAGGTTGTATTTTCTCTTCAAGTACTGCATCACTGCTTCGTCCATCTCGTTTCCCGCCACGCGCACGGAACGGGAGTAAACGATGCCGCTCATCGAGATGACGGCAATGTCCGTCGTCCCGCCGCCGATGTCCACGACCATGTTGCCGGACGGCTCTTCGATCGGCAGACCAGCTCCAATCGCCGCGGCCATGGCTTGTTCCACCAGATAAACTTCGCTGGCGCGCGCGCGATACGCGGAGTCCTGCACCGCGCGCTTTTCGACAGGCGTAATTTCGCTGGGCACTCCGATAACGATTCGCGGATGCACCAGCACTCGGCGGTTATGCGCCTTCTGAATAAAATACGTCAGCATTTTTTCGGTGACCTTGAAGTCGGCAATGACGCCATCCTTCATAGGCTTGATAGCCACCACGTTTCCCGGCGTGCGGCCCAGCATTTCCTTGGCTTCGCGGCCGACGGCCACGACTTCGCCGGTGGATTTGTTTATAGCCACGATGGAGGGCTCGTTTACCACGATGCCCTTGCCGGCCGAAAACACCAGGGTGTTCGCCGTCCCTAGATCGATGGCGAGGTCGGAAGAAAACAAACTAAAGATCGACCTCAGGTTGTAACCGTTCTTGTTCATCCCTCCGCCCCCCGCGGAAAAACCCTCTCCGCCGTCCGGTCGACAACGACCTGCCTGACTTCCTCACGGTCTCTTTGAACCGCCGCGCGGCCAACTAGACCATTGTCTCTGGACTTGGCGACCAGCGCAAAGTCGCGCCTGCCTCTTCTTTCTTGCGTCACCGGAAAACGATCAACGTTTCGAACTTTACTTCGGCACAACGATCGTGACCTTCTGCTGGGCCGTGCCTCCACGGCGATTCTCTCCCACGATGACGATGGTGTGCTGGCCGGGTTCGAGCGGCTCTGTAAAGTGCCGGAAGGTGCCGTCCGCTGCGATGATCGGCACCGGCTGCCCATTTACGATCAGCGCCGCGCCTGGTTCAGTCCGGCCGATGATTTCCGCCACCCGGCCGTGAATCTGCGTGCCAGTAATCTCAAGAAGCATCTCCTGGGTTTTTCCTTGCGCAACGAGCGTGAACCGGAACGTTTCGCTCACTTCGCTGTTTTCCTTCTTTGCGTTCGTCGCCGTTACGTTCCAGAAGTAGTCGCCTCCATCGAGCCCCGAAATATCCACGCTGGTTCCCACCACCCCTGCAGCTTCCTTCGCCGTTCTCGTGAACATGGCCGTCGTGCTGATTCGCACGGTGTAGGAAACCGCCTGGGACACCGCCTTCCATTCAAAATGGATCGCCGCGGATTTGGGGTTTTCCACGATGAGCGGCTCAAAGTTGCGCGGCGAACTCAGGTCCGGTGGCGCAAGCGTGTCGGACTTTGTGATCGGTCCGCCCGTTGGGAAAATGGCCTTCTGATGAGCCCCGATCTCCACTCTTTCCTGGCCGCGCTCGACTTCCGCGCTTCCGCTGGAGACCACGATCTCGTTTTCCTTGTGCTCCGGGTCGGCCTTCATAGCCGCGCTACTGTTGGAATGCAGTGACGTCTGGGAGTCTTCCATGCTCACCGCGGCCTTGGAATCCGGCGACGAATAATTTGGCGTCTTCAGGTCCACTTGCCCGATGTTGATGCGTACTCCGGAACTCGACGGTTGCTCGCGCCCCATCGAATTCTCCTCCACGGTGATGAAGGTTCCGGACTTCACCGTGTACGTCGTACCGTCAGCAAAGGTGATGCGCGCCGCGCCATCCGCGGAAGTCTGAATTTGATCGCCCTTGTCCAGCGAGGTGCGGAAATCGGCATCCACCCATTGCACGGAATTGACTTTCTTCACCTGTACTTTTCCGTCTAGGTTGACGAACTTGGCTTGCGTCTGCGAGCTCGTCAGCGCATCGCCGTCCCCGTTGCCGATCGTTTTGTTCAGCCTGTCGTATGCCTGCGTGTACAGATTCGGATCGATCAAATAGACGGCCGCGAAAACGATCGCCGCAAGCAGCAGGGCGTAAACGGCCAGGGTCTTGTACGTCACCGTGTGCCAATACACTTCCACGCGCTTTATTTTCGGGTGGTTCGGGTCGTGTGGTGTTGGTGTGCTCACGGTCTTAGCGCAACAATGCTGCCAATCTTCGAATCTAGCACAGTAATTAGAACGCGGACGCCTGCTGGAGCTTGCGATGGTTAAACAGCAAATAGCGGTTGCGCATCCTAGACGTTAGGGCAGGGGCTTGGGCCGAAAGGACAGTGGCGGTTTTTTCGTTGCCGCTTATCACTTTTCTTGTCTTCGGAGTTCACTTTCAGCCAGATCTCGCGCGAAGGAACGCCAGCGTCAATGGCCACGCTAGCAACGCCGCCGCGGGGCTATAGCTTGCGCGTGCATCGCAGAAAAAAGCATGGTCGGCGTTGGAAATCTCGACATTCACGAAATTTTTTCCCGCAGCACGCAGCGCATCGGTCACGGCGCGCACCTGCTCCGGCGGAATGTGCTTGTCGCGCCCACCCCAGAAAAGCAGCAAAGGGGCCTGAATCCCGCTGGCCCGGCCCAGCAGGCCTGGATTCGTCGCATTTGGCGCAATCCCGCCGCCATAGTAGGAAATTGCTCCGGCCAGCGGCAAAGTGAGCGCCGCGAGAAACGCCGCGCGTCCGCCCATGCAGTAACCGATCGCGAAAATCGGCAGCTCCACCCCCATACTTCCGCGCACCCAGTCATGCGCCGCTCGCAAATCTGCGCCCATGGACGCATCGTTCAGCGCTTTCATGTGTGGCACGGCGCTCGGAAAATCGTCGTAACGCCCGTCAAATCCCGCGGCGGTGCGATGAAAGAGTTCCGGCGCCACGGCCACGAATCCTTCCCGCGCAAACCGACCGGCGATGTCGCGAATGTGCGCGTTCACCCCGAACGCTTCCTGAAAGACCAGCAAGGCGGGGTACGCGCCTTCTTCTTTTGGCCGTGCCACCCACGCGCGCATGGTGGTGCCGTCATTCACGCTCAGTTCGACATAGGCGCTGCGGATTTCCATGTTCGCTCCTGTGCTCGAGGAAGTTCCGTTCTGGGAGTCCCGTCGCGTGTCTCTCGTCAATGCCGGATGAAGTAGCCGCGCTTGTCGAGACTTGCCGCGACCGCTACGTCGAAAAACCCCACCATCATCTCATCGTAAGTCTGCTCGCCCCAGCGCACGGCCGCTTCCGGGTCCGGGTTATGCGGATTGTCACGCGAATTATCGTACCAGGCGACGGCCTGCAACTCCGTCCCCGCTTTCAGAAAACGTGGTTCCGCGAGACGGTAGCTCATCTGCCAGTGGAAATGATAGTGCACGTCGAGAAGCCGCTCTACCTCCAGATCTTGGCTCGCGCCAGGATTCCTTTCTCTGTGAACGATGTTGTACGCAAAGCGTTTTCCGCGCAGGTGCATGTGCGGAAAAAAGCTGAGCAGCGTTGCGTCGTTCGGCAAAGTGCCGCGCGCTTCCACGCGATAATCCGGCGCTTCCGGCGGAATCACAAAATGATCGTTTGTAAGCTGCAGCGTAAGCACGCGCTCGGCGGGAGCTTGCCTCGCAAAAACCAGACCCACGCTGGTTTGGTCGCTTCCCGCGTGCCCATTGGTCGTGTAGTGCATCTGTAAGACCAGGTCGGACCCTCGAGGAATGAATTTTGCCATGCCATCCGGCCAATTGTCCGGCGAACTCCCCGGCGCGTATACCAGCAGCACGTCGCTGTCTGTCCAGTGCGCCCCGCGCCGGTCCTCCGGATCGCCGAGCGTCGAAGCGGTGAACGGCACGCCCACCGGAGCGCGCCGCATCCACTTCGAATCCGGGGGCCGCACGTACACGACAGCGTGATGCACGTTTGCGCGAAGCGACGGCAAAACTTCCACCGCTTTCACCCAGCGATCCTCCCGGAATCCCGTCGCCAGAATTTCGTACGTGTATTCAACATCCCCACTCCGAGGAAGCGCCACGCTCTTCGGCATTTTCAAAATCAAGTCCGGCTGCTGAATGCTCCAACTTTCCGCCCAGTGCGGGAGTGGCGGAGCGTCCTGCGGGTCTCCCGCAAGCGCTCCTGCTTGAACCCAAGCGGCGAGCGAAGCGATTTGTCCGGGTGACAGCGAGGGATCATTTGAGAAATGTCCAATGTGTGGATCGGCAAACCACGGCGGCATGGACTTGTCTTCGGTCGCTGCCGAAATCGCCGCTGCATAGGGCCGCGTCTGTTCGTAAGTTTCAAATGGCGCAGGCGCAATTCCCCCCGCACGATGACAAATCTGGCACCGTTCCTCGAGAATGGGCAGCACATCGCGGTAAAACGTCGGCGCACTCCCGGCCGCAGGCTGTTGCGCGATGTTTTGACGAGACCCGGAGGTCGTCTCTCGGTTTATCGCGCCCAGCCAAATCATGACAAGTGCCGGAACAAGGAGCGTGCCTCGCGTTCGAATCGTATGTAGTTTGATCATCGCTGCGTTTTGATGATAAGCCGATAGTTCGGGTTTCCCGTCGATCTCGACACCTGGCGAAGCAGTTTTTTTTGGACTGTCGGGGACGCGCATACCCGGGCCGCCATGGAAAGGCCTGCCGCTGGTTCGAAACCCTGGGTCCAACGAGTCGGATGAGCGCTAAGGTTCCGTGATACCGCGTTGTTGCGTTCTACGATCCGTCCGCCCGCTTGTTGTTGACTGGTTTCTGTATCGAAAACTCATACGAACCAGGCGTTGGCTTCCCGCGATATGGTTCGTCGCTTTGAAGGGATTCGAAAGGCGAGACCTATCGTCAATGGTTATGGCAGTGCGCACCGAGACTCCTCTCTTCGACGCAGCCGGTACGGTCCGAGGGGTACGCATTGGAGGAGCGCATCGCGACGAAAGGCCGAGGGTCGCAACTGCAGCCGCCAATGACCAGGCCAGCGGGCGATGCGTGGATTCCGCTGTTTTGCCAAGGCCCTTCGCGGCTGCGCCGGAGCCGAAGTAGTGGTGCGCGGGAAGCTAACGTAACTTCCCGCGCACGATTCTATTTGAGACGCAAGCCTGCAATCTCCTATAATGATATGTTTGCTTAGGACTTGGGGGATTCAGCGGATGGCTGGCAGCTCAGATAAGACGCAAAAACTCTTTTCCCGCATCTTGCTCGGTGTGGTCGTGCTGGCTTTGTCCGGCGGCATGCTCCTCTATCTCGTGCCGACAGGTCCAGGTGACACGCGGACGTCCACGGATGCGGTGGCTAAGATTGGCGATCAGACCGTCACCGTCGCCGAGATCCGCCAGCAGCTCAACCAGATCAAGCAGCGCAATCAAGTGCCGCCCATGCTGGAACCCTACTACGCACAGCAGATTCTGCGCCAGCTCCTCCTTCAGAAAGAGATGGAGTACGAAGCTGGCCAGCTCGGCATGCGCGTTTCCAACGATGAGATTGCCGACCGCATCAAGCTGATTCTTCCGGCCGCCTTCAACGGTGGAACGCCTATCGCTCCCGATCAATACGCCGCCTTGGTGCAATCCCGCACACAAATGTCGGTATCCGAATTCGAAGACACGGTCCGCCTGGGGATGCTCCAGGAAAAGTTCCAGAAGCTGGTCACCGACGGTGTCAGCGCCGGCCCTGCAGAGCTCCAGGAAGAATTTGTTTACCGCAACGAAAAGGTGAAACTGGACTACGCGTTCATCAAGCCGGAAGACCTCGAAGCAAAAATCACCCTAAATGACGCGGAGATTGCTGCCGCCTACGAAAAGAACAAGGCAAAGTATCAGGTCCCTGAAAAGCGGGTGGTGCGCTATGCCATCGTGGATGTGAACCAGGTTCGTCAAAGCCTGGAAATCTCCGACGATCAGTTGAAGGCCCAATACCAGAAGAACATTCAGGATTACCAGGTGCCGAACCGCGTGCATGTCGAGCACATCCTGCTGATGACCGTTGGCAAAACAGACGCCGAGGTCGAGGAGATTAAAAAGAAAGCCCAGGACATTTTAAATCAGGCCAAAAAAGGTGCCAATTTCGAAGATCTCGCCAAGAAGTACTCCGAGGATCCCGGCACAAAGGACAAAGGCGGAGACTTGGGATGGATCATACAGGGACAAACCGTCGCGGAATTCGAAAAGGCGGCCTTTTCACTTCCGAAAGCTAGCATCTCGGACCTGGTCAAGACCCAGTACGGCTTCCACATCCTCAAAATCATCGACAAAGAATCTGCGCACACGAAGCCCTTTGATGAAGTAAAGGATTCCATCCGCACACCGCTGCTCCTCTCCGAGGCCGATAAACGGGCGGGCGATATTGCCGATAAGCTCTCCCAGGCCATCCGCCAGTCCAACAAAGTCTCTCTCGACGACCTAGCCAAGCAGTATCACCTCACCGTTGGCGAGACGCGCCCGGTTGCCGCAACCGATCCCCTCGTCGAATTGGGCAATTCTCCGGACGTTAAGGTCAGCGATGCCATCTTTCGGTTGCGCCAGGGTGAACTGAGCTTGCCGGTTCACACCGATCGCGGCTACCTGGTCCTCTCCGTCCAACAGATTCTTTCCGCGCACCAAGGCTCCTTGGACGAGGTGCGGGACAAGGTGGTTGCCGAACTCAAGCAGGAAAAAGCATCTGCGGACGCTCACACGAAGGCGGAAGAGCTAACCAAGCGGGTGAGGGCGGGAGAAAAATTCGACAGCGTCGCCAAAGCTCTCGGGCTAGAGGCCAAAACGAGTGAAGATTTCGCTCGCGCCGGTTCTATCTCTGGGGTTGCCAGCGGAAAGCAGCTTGCTCCCGCGTTCCAGTTGAAGCCCGGCGATGTCGGCCCGCCGCTAAACCTCGGCAACAACTGGGTGGTCTACAAAGTCGTGGACAAACAAGAGCCCAAGCCCGAGGATTTTGACAAACAGAAGAAGGAAATCACCGACCAGGTGCTGCAAAATAAACGCTCGCTGGCCTTTGAGGCCTTCCGAACAGCTCTCGAAGACCGCCTGAAAAGAGATGGCAAACTCCAGTTGATGCCCGAAAAACTAAAGGGCTTCGGCGACGTTGGCTAGTCTAAGTAGCTGATAATACATATCTTAGATGGTTCCTACAGGGTACTTGTCTTTCTCCTCGCACCTCGGTAGCCTAGGGTGTTTCCCGAATAGCCGATTTCGACTCTGGTTATGCGCCTGTTTGAAACCCATGGGCAGGCCCGAACCGGACGAACCCGGAACACAATCGCCATGGCCCCCAGCGCCAAGACCTCAGGACTTTATGAATACCAAGAAGACTCCCTCTCGCACTCCCACCGTTCGCAACGACTACCGCTGCAGCATGGAAAGAAACCAGTCCGGCAAGTATTGTGTTCGAATCCAGGTCTTTTACCCTCGCCACGCCTGGAACCTCGGTGTTTTCTTCTTGGCTTCGTCATTTGACCGGGCCATGAAGAAGCTCGAAGAGTCGCTCGACTTCCTCCAGCGCCATGAGGAGAAGCTCTGGTTCTGGGGAGTCGACCGTGCCGAGGATATGGGCTTCTCCGCCGAGTTCCTTCGCGAGGCAGGACTCAAACTGGATCACCGCACCGAATTTCCGCGTCGAGCCGCCAATCTTTCCCTGGCGCCGGAGCGCGAAGTCCCGGCGTTCGTCCTGGGCCCGATCCGCCGCGGACTGGCCGAATCGGTCGAATCCGCACGCAGCGCCGTCGCCGGCGACTGACGGCTCGACACGGGGCGCCAGAGGCCAATCGCCCGAGAACTGTCGCGTTCGAACAAGCCCTCCGGACGGAAAAGCACCTGTCCCGGTGGCCAGCAAATCTGGCCCTCCGCCATATTGACTTCACCCGCTTTCTTCGCCATCATGCCGGAATTCCAGCGAGTCCCGGTTCCGGTGGACGCGCATTTCGGTGAGAAGTAAATCGATGAACCGTAACGCGAAGAAGCTATCTCGGGCTGTGCTCGTGGCTATGCCCGCCGTGACGGTCGGCGCTCTAAGTCTCTCCCGGCTCGAGGCCGAAGCTCCGCAATCGAGCATCTCAGCGAAACCGCCGGCAACGGCCACGTCCGCCGCCGCGCCAAGCTCGGCAAAGCCAACTCCCGCTTCTTCTCCTTCCATAACTTCAACTTCGGCGCCAACCACGCCAGCGTCTTCCGGTTCGCTGAAACGGGCATGGCGTGGGGGAAACCCGGAACCCGGCGTATTCGAGAGGCAGGGAAGGCGCGGCGGCGAGGGAAGAAGCAAGGCCTGTTGGACTCAGATGCCATCCAATCAGGCTAACCAGCGGCGAACTGAGGAGCAGCACCCGAGAAAAATCGAAGCGAAAATTGCCAATCGGTTTTGTTGAAACAAAAAGGAGAGAGCGAAATGAAGAAACAATGGAACAGAATGCTTCTGGCGGCTCTGCTTTTGCTTTTGGGACTGGGCGGTCGGTATTCGTATGCGCAAACTGCTGCGGCGCCGACTAAGGTCGCCGCGGCGGCGCCCAAGGCGGGCGATTTAGTGGACATCAACAGTGCCACGCAAGAACAGTTGAAGGCCCTGCCGGGCATCGGCGATGCGTACTCGCAGAAGATCATTGCCGGCCGTCCGTACCGTGTAAAGACGGATCTCGTCAACAAAAAGATCATTCCCGCAGCGACCTACGACAAGATCAAGACTCTGATCATCGCCAAGCAACCCAAGTAGCCGAACAGGCCTACGGGCTCGAACGTGGCCGTCGAAACCGCCAACTCTCGACGACCCAGTCTCGTTCGAGCTGGTTCGCTGGAAATTTCAGCGGACCGCAGATTCCAACTTTCTAGGGTAAAAGCCTGGCAGCTTCGGCTGCTGGGCTTATCCTTTCGCCTGCTATTTTTCGCGGAGGATGACCTCGCCTTGGCCAACGAGTTGATCGTTTAACCACAGGCGATATTTGTAGGTAGCGCCCTTGAGGCCGACACGTGGCGGGCCACTCAGCAGGCGCATGCCTGCCGGAGCTTGAAAAATATTGGAGGAAAAGGGGCAGCGGTTGACGTCAAACTCGACGCGAAGATTGCCGGCGTCGGAGATCCAGGAGATTTGATCCCCGGGGTCGAGTACGACGACCTGGGGTACGAGTCCGACGAGTACGGGACGCTCTGCCATGGTTCTTCTGCTCCTTGCTTGCCTGCCGCCTCCTCCGCGCTGGACGATTTTAAGGCATTCGCCGGGAAGAGATTCCTCGCACCGCCCGGAATGACGGGATGGGAAGGGTGCGTGAAAAATCCTAAAAACTCTTGCAAACGGACGATAGCACATCTTTAGAGAAGAGTTCCGCTCGCGATGCGTTTGTTGCTGGCGCTGGCGCTCGGCGAAGGGTGGCACAACAATCACCATCACTTTATGGCTTCGGCGCGCCAGGGTTTTTCGATCGTTCCGCAAGTTCTCGGCACTTCGGGGTTCGAGAGCAGATTGGCAGTCCACCGCCCGGAGGCGGAGAGCGGAAAAAGGTACCGCAAAGACCCGGGGTTCCCTAGAAAAACAGAGTCAAAATCTTCCCGCCAAGCGGAGGATGTGCCACCCACGATGCGCCAGTTGTCTTGAGCGCGCCATCAGGATGCGCCGATCTCGTTGTTTTCGGGTCCGAGCGAGCGAATCCATTGCTTGAGCCGCGCCGCCTCCATGGCGATCATGCCAGGGTCGTGGAAGGTGTGCGCCAGCACGGACACGCCCTGCGTTGCGGAGAGAAGATGCACGGCGAGCCCGCGCGAATCGGCTCCTTTGCCAAGCGCCTTGAATTGCGCCTCCATCCAGGCCAGAGCCTCCGTGAACAATACCGTCGATTTCTTCGCAACAGCGCCACCGTGCTTGTGCAGCTCGGAGCATAGGGTCCCGACAGGGCAGCCACTGCGCGCCAGCTCATCGCGGTTGTTGATCTTTATCTGCACGAAGGCGCACAGCCGCTCTTGGGGAGACTCTGCTTTGTCCAGCTCGTCGAGCAAACTCCTGAATCGCGATTCACGCCGCTCGACAATGGCGGCGCCAATCTCGTCCTTGGTCTTGAAATAGTAGTAGATGTTGCCCAGAGGAACGCTAGCCTCTCGGGCGATGTCCGCGAGCGCCGTCTGGCCGAAACCGCACCGATAAGTAACCTTCTCGGCGGCCTCTAGGAGTCGCGTGCGGTTGTCTGCTTTCCCTCTTGCCATCACGCCGTCCAATAGTCAGTTGACTAGCTTACATGCTATGTCCGAGAGGTGCGTACGTCAACGGCGAGTGCTCGGGATTCCGTGTGCATGAGCGAAAGCGAATGCGCTGATCGCGCGGAGCCTTTTTTGGGCCAGGGCGCAAGAGGCGCTAAAGAGCGTTGAAAGCCAGCCCTTGGTTTTGGCTATCGCGTCAGCGGATTGTGTGGGAGCCAACAAAACTACAGAGGAGAATGAACTCATGAAGAGGAACCATACGCCAGCACTAGGCATGCACAACCGCTCTAAATGCAAAGGATGGATTGTTTTGGCAACCGCACTGGTCTCCTTTGCCGCTGGAGCGCTCCTACCTCTCCGTCTGATGCGCTTGAATCAAGTGCGGGCCGATAGCAATCGCGTCTTTGAGCTTCTGGTTTATCATACCGTGCCCGGCCAAGTGCCGGCCCTCGAGTCGATCTTTCGCGACGTTGCAAAGCTACAAGCCAAGCACGATCTCCAAGTCATCGGCTACTGGGTACCCAACGATGATCCGGCTTGGGCCAACACCTTCATCTACCTCGTGGCTCATCCCAGCCGGGACGAAGCGAAGAAGAATTGGGACGCGCTCCATGCCGACCCGGCCTTTCCAGAGTACAGGAAACGGGCCGCCCAGCTTATAGAGAGGGTCGACGAAGGTTATAGGGTGGACGAGGTGTATATGCGTCCGACGGATTTCTCGGCGATGAGGTAGCGCTGGATTTTGACCAGATTCGATGGCAGTGCCGCTCTCCGCGCTTCACGCGAAGGGCCCTTACCAACTTCATGACGACTCCTTGTGCACCTGGTCGTGGTCGGGCTGCCGATTTCCTTGAGTGTTAGGCGGTTCGCGAAATAGACTTGTGGCCGCCCCCGTTCGAAATGCCCGTTCGAAATGACGGCGATCGCATCAACCGAGGTGGGGTGGAGGTTGGGATGGAGGGAGACGTGGAGCAATACGTGTTTGTGAGGTTGCATGCGCGGGAAGGTCAAGAGAGTGGAGTGGTGGAGGCGCTCCGGGAGGTGGCAGGAGCTTCGCGGGAGGAGGGTGGGTGCTTGAGTTTCGATACGTTTCGGTCGGTGCGGGACCAGCGGTTGTTTTACATACATTCGCAGTGGGTGGATGAGGGGGCGTTCGAGAGGCACGCGAAATTGGCGCATACGGTGCGATTCCTCGAGCGCGTGGATGTCTTGCTCGACGAGCCGCGCAATGTGACCAGGACGGAGAGGATCGCGTGAGTTAATGGGGAGAACGACTAGTTTTCGATCTTTGGGTGAGGGTTCAGAAACTTGAGATCGGTGGGCTTTCTAGAGTTTGGAGAGGGGCCGGATGGACGAGGGCCGATGGCAACTTCCATGGCGGTGTTTTTCGGGAAGACCAGGTCGCGCCCGCGGGCTAGGAAATGGGAATAGACCGACATGCTTGCGCCATAGGTGCCCATGGCCATGCCTATAAGTTTGAAACCACCGGCGCCGCCGGCTACGCCATTGCTGGTGTTGCCGCCAACGTCGCCCGCACGGGCGTCGTCATCCGCATGAGCTGAGGCCAGCTCCAGAAGTACGGAAATTCCAGTAGCTAGATAGCGGGTCTTGGGAGAGTTGGCCTCCGCGCCGCCCTCGGCGTCGAACTTGACATCCTGAGGGGTACTTGCTGGGCTGGAACGCTGGTACTGCTGGGCTATTCCCTTAGCTGGCGGTGGAATATTAGTGTGGGTGGCAAGTAGAAGAGCGTCCGGGCGCCGTAACCGTGGTTGTCGAAGCACGACAATCTAAGGACCAAATTGCGACTTCGTACAAAATTCATGCTGTCGCTGGCCGTGGTGACCACTGGCCTGACGTGGGCCACGTTGCTGATCGTGCGACGGACGGCTGAGGGGAGAGTGCAGGGGGAAATCCGGGAAGAATCGCAGAACGCCATGATGACATTTGAGGTGCTGCAGCACGGCCATGGAGTGGCGTTGCTGCGTAAGGCGGACTTATTGGCGTCGCTGGTAACCATGAGAAACGGCGACCCGGCCGCCATCGAAGACGTGGGAAAAGACCCCTGGCACTCGGATGAGTGCGATCTAATGGTGCTGGCAGACGCGAGCGGAAAAATCGTGGCGCTGCATACGACCATGGATGAATTTCCGCTGGCAACGGCGCAGGAAGCTCTGAGACGCGCGCTTAAAGAGCGCAATAGCACAGGATGGTGGTATAGCGGGACACGACTTTATCAAGTGGTGCTGAAACCCTTCTACGGCGGCACGCCGACGAAGAGCAATCTGTTGGGGACGGTGATTGTGGGCCGCGGAATCGATCCGGAGGCCACCGAGCTTCGGCGGGTTTCTTCGAGTCACGTGGCGTTTCGCTTTGGCAACGATATTGTGGCCAGCACGCTGCCACTTTTCAAGGAGCAGCAATTCGCCGCGCAGCTTGGGGCGGGGCCTTGGAAAGAGCAAGTGACGCTAGACGGCGAGCGATTTTTTGCCAGTGCCATTGAGCTGACGGCGGGCCCCAAGCCTGTAAGCGTTATTGTTTTGAAATCGTACAACGACGCATTGGCCTACCTGGAGAAACAGAACCAGTTGCTTGGAGGATTGGGGATTTTGGCGGTGCTGACGGGCGGCGTGCTGGTATTTGTAATTTCGGATAGATTCACACGTCCGCTGGCGCGTTTGGCGGCAGCCGTTCAGGCGCTAGAGAAGGCTGATTTTTCCTATCCCGTAGTGGCTGAGGGTTCAGATGAAGTTGCGCAGGTTACGCGGGCGTTTGATCGCATGCGGAAGACGTTGAAAAGCGACGAGTCCCGGAAGCACCAACTGGAAGAGCAGTTGCGGCAAGCGCAAAAGATGGAAGCCGTGGGGCGACTGGCGGGGGGAGTGGCGCACGACTTTAACAACCTGCTAACGATTATCAAGGGGCACGGGGATTTGATTCTAGAAAAGTTGCAGCCCAATGACCCGTTGCAACGAAATGCCAACCAGATAGAGAAGGCAGCGAACCGGGCGGTGTCGCTGACGCGGCAGCTGCTGGCCTTTAGCCGGATGCAGGTGCTGGAGCCTAAAGTTTTAGATTTGAATACGCTGGTGGCGGAGATGTGCAGCCTGCTGAAGAGGCTAGTGCGCGAAGATATTTCGTTTACATTCAAGGCTGGGGAATCGCTGGGGCGGGTGAAGGCAGATCCGGGGCAGATCGAACAGGTGATCATGAATTTAACGGTGAACGCCTGCGACGCGATGCCCACGGGCGGGACATTGATCGTGGAAACACGGAACGTTTCGGTGGATGAAGCGCTGGCCAAGACGCGGCCGCCGTTGCTGGTGGGAGACTATATCCGGCTCAGTGTGGAAGATACCGGGCATGGCATGGACGCGGCCACCAAGGAACGAATCTTTGAGCCATTTTTTACCACCAAAGAGTTGGGCAAGGGAACCGGTTTAGGGTTGGCAACGGTGTATGGAGTGGTGAAGCAAAGCGGAGGATGCATCTGGGTGGAGTCAGAACCCGAGAAAGGCACGCGATTCGAGGTGTACCTGCCGGTTGTGGAGGATGCCGTCGATCGACCATCGCCGGATAGCGCACCGAAGAATGGGGCTCAGCACGCTGGAGCGGTGCTGATTGTCGAGGACGAAGAGGCCGTGAGAGAGTTGGCGGCGGAATTTATGAGCTCGGCTGGGTACACCGTGCTGACCGCCGGGGATGGCCTGGAAGCGCTGGAGGTGGTCAGGGGTGCGGGTCCGATTCGCGTGCTGGTAACGGATATCGTGATGCCCAATATGCGGGGGCCGGAACTGGCTAAGGTATTAAAAGCCAGCCGGAAGAACCTGAAGGTCATTTACATGTCCGGGTATCTCGAGTTCCATAAAGCCGATGACGAATTTCTGGAAGGAAGTTTCTTTTTGCAGAAACCATTTTCGCGAGACAGTCTGGTCTCCAAGGTGGATGAGGCCTTGAAGCAGAACCGCGTGGCGGGTAGTACGGCTCGTCAATTGGTTTGAGACTGTCGGCGGTTTGCGACGCCGTTTTTTTGTGCACGTCAAATCACCTACCAGGAAACAGTTCCTAGAAGCTTTGAGCGACGCGGGTGGAGCTTCGGCTATGAGCCGGTGTTTGCCGGGGCTGAAGCGGAAGTGGCAGCGGCGGCGAGGAATTGCTGGCGGGTCCAGTCGTTGCGCTGAAGACTGGGGCCGTTGCGATGGCACTGGATGGCGGCGCCGGCCCAATTCTGATCTTGAACATAGTTCACAAAGGTGGGGAAGCCCTGTAGGAGACCTGTGACGCCGAGGTTGTAAACCATATCGAGCAAGCCGAGTTTTGCGGGGTCTGGAAAGGTGAGGTAACTCCGAAAGCGCTGGCTGAGTTGCGTGTCAAAGTAAGTGAGATGGCGCAACAGAAGCGCATCGATGGCCGGATGCGGCAAAGTTGGCGAGGCAGGTGCGCGATAAAAAGCAGCCGGATATCTCCCAGGGGGCAGAGAGGAAACTCGAGAATACTCGGCTTGAATGGCGTCCGGCGTAGAAGGTTGATTGTTGGCATCCACAAAGGCGAGCGCCAGAGCGCTTGCCGGGTTTGCCAGGAGTTCACCCACCGCGACGGTGACGAATCCTTTGGTGTCCAAGTACATCCAGGGAACAATTCCTTCAAAGATTTCGAGATTGGCAACCGAATCCTGCAGGTAAGGCATGCCTTCCCCCCCGACGGAGCAGCGGCTACTTTATCACTGGTAGACACCGTTCGCGGGTCGCTCTCTATCGAGAAAAAATGCAGATAGCGATCCGGGGTGAGGTCAGGGCTGGCGTAAGCGAGGCGGTCTCGCACTCCCCTAGGAGATCGCGACGCCGCCCTCAAAAGGCGAATCATACCAGACGGATGAAGAAGCAAGGGAAGGATCTAAGCCAAGAGAGCAACTGTGCCAATATGGAATCAAGGTTATTGTAGGCGCGAGCTGAGCGGCGAATACCAATGAGCGAATGGGCAGTGTAGAATCCCGCGCGGCGGAGTTCGAGAGGCCAATTCAGAGGGAGAGGATAGCGGATGAAAACGGGCCGTTGGTTGACGGGGATTGGGAGCCTCGTTTTGTTACTGACAGGGATCGGGCATGGTATTCGAATCGTAGACCTCCAGAAAATGATCGTGGACAGCGGGATGAAGGCGCCACTGGACGTGATCCTGAAAGCCTGCTGGCTGGCGTTCTCGGGTGAGATGGTGGCGCTGGCGGTGATTGCGATGGTGGCAAGCGGGATGGCGGGCGGCGGACGGATTGTGCTGATTTGCGCGGCGACCATGATGGTGAATGCGGTGCTGCTGCTTCACTTCGTGGGGCCAGGTTTTCCCGTCTACGTGTCTGCGACCGTGGCGGGGTTCCTACTCGCGGGTGGATTGATGCAGAGCAAACCGGCGGCGTGAGATGGATTGCGGCCCGCGGCTGCGGCTCCGGCCAATTTGTCGGTTGCGGACGTAGGGGCGTTGGGCGAAAATTAGAGTTCCTGCCGCGCTAGGGCGTGTCTTCTGAGGGATGCGTCCCCGAGCGGTTCTGGACGTTTTCGGCAGGGTAGCGCAGGAAAAAGAAGGACAGAGACAATGACGCAACATGTTGGCGAACTCAATCCACCTTACCGATTGATGCTGACGCCGGGGCCGTCGTCGGTGGACGCGCGGGTGTACCGGGCGCTGGCCACGCCGCTCGTGGGACACCTCGATCCATGGTTCAAAACTTGTATGGACGAGACGCAGATATTGTTGCGGCAGATATTTCAGACAGAGAATCGGTTGACCATGCCGCTGTCGGCGTCGGGTTCGGGCGGGATTGAAGCCTCGGTGCTCAACGTGCTGGAAGAGGGAGATGAGGCGATTGTGGCGGTAAATGGGGTTTTTTCCGAGCGCATGTTCGAGATTGCGTCGCGGGGCAGCTCGAAGGTGATTAAGGTGGAAGCGCCTTACGGTTTGCCGGTGGATGCGGAGGATGTGCGGCGGGCTGGCAAGGGCAAGAAGATCAAGATGATCGGATTCGCGCAGGGGGAGACTTCATCGGGAGTGTTGACGAAGATCGATGCGTACCGAAAAGTTGCGGATGACTTAGGCGCGCTTTTGGTGGTGGATACGGTGGCTTCGCTAGCGGCGGTGCCGCTGCACGTGGATCGCGAGCGGGTAGATATTTGTTTTAGTGGGTCGCAGAAGGCGATTAGCGCGCCTCCGGGGATGTCGCCGATCACGGTGAGTCCGGCTGCGGAGGAAGTTTTTCGGAAAAGGAAGACCAAGGTGCAGAGCTGGTATTTTGATTTGACTACGGCGATGAATTACTGGGGCAAAGAACGCCTGTATCACCACACGCCGCCGATCTCCTTGATATATGCTTTGCGGGAGGCCATGCGGATTGTGGTGGAGGAAGGCTTGGAGAATCGCTGGGAGCGGCATCGCGTAAATCAATTGGCTTTAATCGCAGGTATTGAAGCGATGGGGATGGGGTTGTTGGTCAAGAATCCGGCGGACCGCTTGCCGACGGTGACAGCGGTGATGATTCCGAACGGGATAGACGACGTAAAAGTGAGAAACCAGCTGCTGGAGGAATTCAATATTGAGATTGCTGGCGGATTTGGACCGGTGAAGGGGAAGATCTGGCGGGTAGGATTGATGGGTTATTGCAGTCAGAAGCCGTTCGTACTGCTGTTTCTCTCCTCGCTCGAGAAGGTGTTGCAGGACCAGGGTTACCGGGCGCCGGCGGGGGCTGGAGTGGCGGCGGCGATCCAGAATTATTCGCAAGCGGAGACGGCGGCGGCGGTGAGTCGATAGAAAGCAGTGAAGCAAAGAGCAGAGCGCAGTAAAGAAGTCGGGAAGAAGAGGGAAACTTGTGACGACACGGCCGGTACTTGCAAATGCTGGAGCGATGAGCCAGTTTGTGGGGGTGTTTGAAGTCACTTCGAAATTGAGCGGGAAGCTGTATCACTGCCGTTTTTCGCATATGTGGAATGGCGTAGCGACCAGGCATAGCGACACGATCGATACAAAATTTTTTGTGGAGGGTGGAGCGCACGTTGTGGGATTGGCGCATACCGCGTTTGTGAAATTCCATGATAAGGCGGGGCGCGACTTGACGGACCGGGAAGCGAGTTTTGTTGCGGCGGAGTATTTGCGGGAACGACTTGAAGAAGAGGATGAGCGGCCTTTGTATGATGTGCCAGAAGCGGACGTGCTCCGGTTGATCGCGCTGGTGGGAATCAAGTAGTTCGAAGGCGTCGATGGAGTTGTATCCGGCAAACGGCCTCGAGTCCCTATAACCCGCAGCGGGCGGGGCAAGCCCGGCCTCTCGAGAATTCCATGAAACCGTGGCTAATCGCAGGGTTCGACGTGGAAGGCGGCGAGGCGAGGATGGTGCAGGCCATCGCGGCGGACGAAATAGATCACAAGAAACATCAGCAGCGAGCCGAAAACCATAACGGCGACGGCTACCTGAAGGCCGAGTTGAAGGTCGCTGGCGTCTGAGATTTTTCCTACCAATTGCGGTCCGAGAGCTCCCAACAACTGTGTGACGAACATGTACACTCCGATGGAGGTGGCGTGCGCGCGCTGCGGTGTGAGGTCGTGGAGAACGGCGGTGACGGGGCCGTGATACCACGACATGAAAAAGCCGCCGATGAAGAGAGCGGCGAGAAACACCCACTTTTCGTCGGATTGAATGGCGAGAAGGACAAAAGGGGCGGCAAACAAGAAAGCGGCGGCGATGATGATGAGCCGGCCAAAGGGATACTTTCGCTGGAGGCGGTCGGCGAGCAAGCCTCCCGTGAGCACTCCGAGCACGAGAGAGAGAAGAGCGACTACCGCGAGAGAGAGCGCGGCTTCGCGAAGGCTGAATTCCTTGTAGTTGACGGCAAAATCGATGCCCCAGGTTAGCAAGGAGACGCTGGCGAAGGTGATGCAGGTTCCGGCGACAATCATGGCGAGATAGGCAGGTACGCTTAGCAGACTGAAAATGGGAACTACTTCGGAGCGGGGCCGGCGGGGAGGCTCGGGCAATTTGAGGACGAAGAGTCCTGGAATCATGCAAATCACCCCGACCATGATGAAGGTCAATTTCCATCCATGGACATCGCCCATCAGGCCGCCAAAGGCTTGGCCTGCGGCTCCGCCGAGGAGCATACCGGAAGCGAAGATGGATTGCGCCATGGCGCGGCGTTGATAAGGGAAGGAATCGGAAATCATGGACTGGGCGGCTGGAGCGTAGGCGGCTTCGCCGACGCCGATCAAGGCGCGCGCTACGAGCAGAAGCATAAAAGAGGAGGCGAAACCGCAGGCTATGGTGGCGAGGCTCCAGATGGCCACGCCGGCGGCGATGATTTGCGTGCGGCTTGCGCGGTCGGCGAAAAACCCGCAGGGAATACTGGCGACGGCCAGGACAATGAGAAGGCCGGTCTGCAAGGAACCGAGCTGGGCGTCCGTTAAGCCCATTTGCTGGCGGAGCAGAGGGAGGAGCGGGACCACAACCTGGCGGTCGGCGAAGTTGACAAAATTGATCAAAGCAAGTACAGCAAGAAGACGAATTTGGTAGGAAGATAGCGGAGTGGGATTCGACGCCATAGTTGGTTAGCTCAACTGGCCAACAGAGACCTGGTTCAGAAGGGTCTGAGAGATTATATACCGCGCATGAAAGTCGTCACGCCTTCGAACACTACAACAAGTAGCCAGTTAACTACCGTACTTTCTTACGGGGCGATTCTGCTTTTAGGGTATTCCGTGTTTTTGATCGCGGAGCCGTTCCTGGTGCCGCTCGCGTGGTCCGCGGTGCTTGCGATTTTCTTTTATCCGCTGCACGAAAAGCTTTTGCGGAAACTGAAGCCTTCGGCGGCGGCGATGACCAGCACCTTGGGGGTGACCTTGCTGTTGATCGTGCCGGCCCTGATAGTGCTGGTGTATACGGCGCGGGAAGCGCTCGATGCGACCGCGCGCCTGCAAACCGCGCTGATGGTGCATGGGCAGGGGCCGAATGAGGGATTGGTGATGCACGCCGAGGAATGGATTCGGATGCGGCTGCCGGAATCGTGGCGAGGGATTGAGATGTCAGATCCCGTGCAGCAGGCGGCGGAAAGAATTGCTTCGTTTTTGGGAACGAGATTTGCGGGGTTGCTGAAGAACCTGGTGAGTTTCTTCGTGGATTTGTTCATCTTGATTTTTGCGTTGTTCTTCATGTTCCGAGATGGCCCAGAGATTGCGCACGGAGCGAAACACCTGCTGCCGTTTGATGAAGAAATTCAGACGGACATGGTGGAGGAATCGAAGGAGTTAATCTTCGCGAGTGTGGCGGTGGGTTTGCTGGTGGCGGCGATTCAGGGAGTGCTGGGAGGCATATCGTTCGCGCTGGTAGGACTTTCCTCGCCGATTTTCTGGGGAGTGCTGATCGCATTTTTTTCGCTGGTGCCGGTGGTGGGTTCGGCGCTCATTTGGGGGCCCGCGGCGCTGTGGCTTGGGTTAACTGGATATTGGGGGAAAGCCTTGCTGGTGGTGCTGATTTGCGGCGGGGTGTCCACGGTGGCAGACAACATTGTGCGGCCGATGCTTTTGCGGAACCGCACGCGTTTGAACGAACTTCTGCTGTTTATCGGGGTGCTTGGCGGGTTGGAGGCGTTCGGATTGTTGGGCCTGGTGGCAGGGCCTACGATTGTGGCCGCAGCGATGGGGGTGTTCCGGGTGTATATGGAACATAGAGATGAATTGGCGACGAAGGGTGCGTGAACCGAGCGAGAGACCTCTCTCTAGGCTGATGGGAATTTCGTGGCGACAACGCTAACCGAGATTTTCGGAGGGGCGGCGGGGGCGCTGTTTGGCCGAGATGGACTTGATGATCAGGCGGCGGGGCAGTTTTGCATCGAGTGGGACTTTGGCGCGGTGGAGCGCGGCGTTCATGAGGGAAACGACTTCGGGATCGTCGAGAGTGGTCGAGCTTAGCAGCCTAAGGTGACGAGCAACATGGCCGCTTCCGAGAAGGCGGTGCTTGGGATCGGGAATGCCGGCGCCCTGAAGGAAGCACAGGCTGACATGGCCGGGATAGAGGACGATCGAGAAGATGGCGTCGGAAGGGCGCTCGTTGGGAACGAAACCGATCACCAGAGCGTTGTAATTGTCGTAGACCATTTCGAGGGAGCCCGGGAGGCGCTTGCGCATTTTGAGTAAGGCGCGGCGGGCTAGTGAGGCGATTTCGGGATTGTATTTGGCGAGGAAGGAATCGAGTTGTTTCTTGGCATTTGCGGCGGGAAGAGGTTTCGTCATTCGCCAGCTCCGTATCTCCCCATGTTCCGGAATTAGATCACCCCATACTAAGCCAATGCGGCCAACTAGGCCAATCTGGGAGCGAGGCTTTCGCGTTGGGAAACGCTGACGGGGAAACTACGGTCGGCGCGGCATGGGTGTGCTAGAGTACCCGGCTCGGATGAGTTCCACGAACATAAAGCCCGCTGCGACTCCTACAGAGCTGGCGCCGACGAAATTGCGTTGGCGGTGCGAGCTGCCGCGCATACCGTTTGAAACCACGGCACAGGCGGAACTGCGCGAAGGATTCATTGGACAAGAGCGGGCCCTGCGCGCTTTGAAGATGGGCGTGGAACTATCGGCGCCAGGTTACAACGTGTTTGTGTGTGGATTGGCGGGAACTAGCCGAGGCGGGACCATCGCCAAGATGATCGAGGACTTGCACCCTCAGACGAAACCTTCCCTGGATCGTTGCTACGTCAACAATTTTAAGATTACCGACCGGCCGAGACTACTTTCGCTGCCACGCGGCCATGCGAACGCGTTCAAAAAGGACGTGCAGGCGGGAATTGATTTTTTGCGGCGGCGGATTCCGCAGGTGTTTGAGGGTGAACCCTTCCAGAGGCAGAAGGGGCGGATTGTTGAACGATTTACCGTGCGTGAAAAGGAGCTGATGGACGATTTTACGCGGCGAATTGCGCGTGAGCAGTTTGCGCTGGGGCACATGCAAGTCGGCGCGGTGGCGCTGCCCGAGATTTTTCCCGTTCTCGAGGGCCAGATGGTGCCGATTGAAGATATTTCGAAGATGGTGCATGAAGGGAAGCTCGAGTCGCCCGTCGCGGAGGACATCGAGAGGAAGTACGAGCAGTTCCGGCAGGAATTCACGGTTGTTTACCGGAAGACCTTGACGCTATCGCGGGAATTGGCGAGCGAGCTGAGTTATTTGGAGCAGGAAGCGGCGTCGGTGCTGGTCGACGGAGTGATCGAAGAATTGAAGGAAAAATATCCTGGGACAAACGTTTCAGAGTATCTGGAAGAGGTGCGGCATCACCTGCTGGACAATCTGGATCCTTTTAAGGAGCGCGAAGGTGAGGGCGAGCATGAGGGGGATACGCCTGACGGATTGCCGAAAGTGCCTGGCTCGGGCGGGCCCGAGCGGGACCCGTTCCGCCTTTATGGCGTGAACGTGATTTTGGCGCACAGCGACGATGAAGGATCGCCGGTCATTTTTGAGACCACCCCTACGTACGCGAATTTGTTTGGAACGATTCAGCGCGCTTATGACACGCGAGGCGGGTGGACGAGCGATTTCATGGATTTGCGCGGCGGATCCTTACTGCGGGCGGACGGCGGATTCTTGATTATGTATTCGCTCGAAGCGCTTTCGGAAGTGGGCGTTTGGCGGGCGCTGAAAAGGACGTTGAATCACAACCGGCTGGAAATCCAGCCGCTGGAGATGTTCTATCCGTTCGGCGGAAGCGCTTTGAAGCCGGAAGCGGTGGAGATCAACGTCAAAGTGCTGCTGATTGGCGACCGGCAGCTCTACGAGATGCTCTACGAGTATGAGGAGGATTTTCAGAAGATTTTCAAGGTGCGCGTGGAGTTTGACGAAGAGATGCCCATGAGCGACGGCGTGATTGCGGAGTACGCCGGGCGGTTGCGCACGCTGTCTGAGAAAGAAGGGCTGTACCCGTTTGATCGCGGGGCCTTTGCCGCGATGCTCGAATACGGTGTTCGTAAAGCGGGGCGGCGAAACAAAGTGACGGCGCGGTTTGTGGATATCGCGGACCTTGCACGCGAGGCCCACTATGCGGCAGCCGCTGCGGGCGAGAGGGTGGTGCGTGCCGCGCACGTAAGGGACGCGCTGGCTTCCAAGATGGAGCGGCACAACCTGATCGAGACGCGCATACGCGAGATGATTGAAGAAGGAACGCTGCTCGTCGACGTTACCGGAGAGCGCGTAGGGCAGGTGAACGGGTTGAGCGTGCTGGAGATTGGAGGGTATTCGTTTGGGAAGCCGGTGCGGATCACGGCATCCGCAGCCCTCGGCAAGGCCGGGATCATCAACATCGAGCGTGAATCTAATTTGAGTGGCCGGTTCCATGACAAGGGCGTGCACATCATCTCCGGATACTTGCGGAGCCTGTTTGCGCAGGACAAGCCATTGTCGCTGGCCGCGAGCATCTGCTTCGAACAATCCTATTCGGGGGTGGATGGGGACAGCGCGAGCTCGACGGAGATTTATGCCTTGGCGTCGGCGCTTTCTGGAATGCCGCTGCGGCAGGATATTGCCGTGACAGGATCGATGAATCAGCAGGGAGACATTCAGGCGATTGGCGGAATCAACGAGAAGATCGAGGGATTTTTTGACGTTTGCCGTATCAAAGGGTTGACCGGGACGCAAGGTGTGCTGATGCCGGAGTCAAACGTCGAGGACTTGATGCTGCGGGAAGACGTGATGGATGCAGTGGCTGCGGGAAAGTTTCACATCTGGCCGGTGGGCAGGGTGGAGCAGGGAATTGAGGTTTTGACGAGGTGCGCTGCGGGGCTGCGCAACGAGGACGGGACGTTTGAGGCGCAAACGATATTTGGATTGATGAACGAGAAGTTGACGGAGATGGCCAAGACGCTGAAGCAGTTCGAATAGCAGTTCTAGAGAATTAGCTAGCCGCAGAGTTTTCCGTGCGTAGAAAAAACCAAAGAAGAACGTGGTAGTTACGGTTGCTCCGCTTGAGGGGCGACGTAGGCTTGGCGATGATCGACGCGATAGGTTTGGGTTGGCGGCGCATTCGAGGCGAAACTAGAAGAGTTCGCCGCCGGAGAGCTGGTGACGCGAACTTCGATCGAATGAACCTTGGCGTCATGCGCCGGTGGAGCAAACCCCAGATTGTATTCGTGGCGGACGAGTTCGGCGATCTCCGTGAAAACTGCGGCGAAATCCTTTCTGGTTCTGGGAAAATAGGCGCGGCCTCCCGTGGCTTCCGCGACAGTTTTTAGCTCTCGATCGGCTTCGGCAAAGGCTTCAGCAGCGGCTTGGGTTTTTTCCGGCGGGGGCAGGTCTCGCTTGGAATGCTTCTTTTCGACAGGCCTGGCGCCGCGGAGTTCGCCGCCAAGAGAGACAGCCATGACGCGAACGTCGCTGGATTTGAGGCGGACCAGGAGATTTTGCGTGGCAGCCGGCGGAGAAGTATCCATGCCGGTCGAGAGAAGGACCAGGGATTTCTTGCCGGGAAGGTGCACGAGCCAATCGAGAACGGTTGCCAGGCTGGAGGCAAGATTTAGTTGACCGAAGCCGAGATTAAAGTGCAACCGGTCCAGAGCTGCGGCGGCCGACGGTTTGTCCGGCGTGAAATCGAGGATGGGTTCGGGAGCCGCGTCGTAACGGGCGATGGCGACGCGGTCGCTCGGTGAGAGACCATCGAGGAGGGCGTGGACCGCTTCGAGATGGCTGCCCTCGAGGAGGTAGACGGCTGGGCCCGCCTCGATGAGGAGCAGGACTTCGGCGGGTTCGTCCACGTTGAGGAAATCCGTGATGGGTTGCTCCGAGCCATTATCGAATAGATGGAAGTCTTCGCGGCGCAAGCCGCCGATGAATTGTCCGCGAGCGTCGGTTACGACGACTCCGACGTTTACGCGATCCACACGGATGCGAATGTCGGGAGCCGACGGGACCGATTGTTGAGCGAGATCGCGCGGCGCAAGAAAGAAAACGCACGCGGTAAGAAGGGCCGCGCGGCTTGGAGAGGAAAGAAGCATGGCTAGATTTGGCATCCCAGACTGGCCCTGGAAAACACAGAGGCCCTGTCCCGCGCGAAGTTTAGAGACTGCGGAACAGGGCTTGCGATTTCTACCGGGGATCGGCCGGAGACTAGGCTAGGGTTTGGTCGGAGCCGGCGCCGCGGCTGGTGCTGCAGCTGGGGCAGCGCTCGCTCCCACGTCTTTCGGAGTGGAAAGATAGCCGGTGGCTTGGTTTTTGCCGACATCGAAAACCACGATTTCGTAGGGAGCCATCCGCGAGGCGCCCTTGACGTAAAACTGCACGGGCTCGCCGGCGGTTTTGTCCCTCTTTTCGATAGTGCGGTCGTCTACCAGCACGGTGAGCGTGTACTTGTTTTTTTTGGGGTCCGTCTTGTTGAGAGTGAGCTGGGTTGGCCCAACCTTTTCCCCGTTCTTGGATTTCGTGATCGTGAATTCGTAGTAGTTGCGGTCGCCGCGGCGCTTCAGCTCGTCGAGGTCGTCGTGGTTGCGGGCGATCAGGCCGCTCATGACGCCCATGTCGCCGGTGGCCCGCTCGAGCTTGCCTTTGGTGGCCTCGAGATCGCTTTTCGTTGCCTCGATATCCTTCTTCGCTCCGCCTACTTCGGTGGCTACCGCGCCAATCTGTTCCTGGCTTTCTTTCTTGACCTGGGACAATTGGGCGGTGAGCTTTTGATCCGATTCAACCTGTTCTTTGCGGATGGATTCCGCGCGGCTCTTGGCTTGAGCCAGCTCAGAGACGGTCATGCCGACTTTCTGTTCCGTGACTTCGATATGGCCCTTCAAATCGGCGAGACGCGCATTGGCCTGTTCGAGCTGGGCGGTCAAGACTTTGTCCTGGTCCTGCTCTTTGCCAAGACTTTGCTCGAGCCGGGAAATCCCGGAGTAGCCGACGTAACCTAGCGCCGCTATGACCACGAACAGCACGACAAACAGCACGGGGATCCAGCGCGGTGTTCCCGTCGACTCGTAACGATAAGACTCTTCCGGACTCGGCACATTTGGAGAAATGCTCATTCCCCCTCCTCAATCATGGCTCCAGCCTGGGATCTGGATGCCCGTAAAATTATCTACCGCAACTCGCGCCGTGTCTATGGGTGCGGTCAGCGAGCCTTGCCTCGCGGCGTCCGGGCTTTTCCCCCGGTTTTGCGGCTGGGGGAACGCTCCGGCCAGCGAGCGAAGATCGAAGTGGTCAAACCGCCACGCGGAGTAAACTCGCCACGCACCACACACCATTCCGGACGCACAGCTCTAACGATATCATGGAGAATCTTGTTCACCGCGTTTTCATAGAAGATGCCGAGATCGCGATAGGCGAGGAGGTACATCTTGAGAGCCTTTAGCTCGATGCAATCTTTCCGCGGCATGTATTGAATGGTGATGGTGCCGTAGTCTGGCATGCCGGTTTTCGGGCAAACGGAACTGTACTCCGGAAAACGCGTGGTGATGACGTAGCCGGGATACTGGTTGGGCCAGGTGTCGAGCTGCGGCAATTTTGCTTCGATGCCGGCGCGGGCGTGATCGGCTGTGTAGTCGGCCATGACGGTCCCCATTGTACGTTGTTCGTTGACTTCGAGGCGACAGCCTCTTGCCGAAAAGAGGCTCATCTCCTATCCTCATGCGTAGAGGGCCCTCCAGAATCGTTCGATGAACTGCCCTGCGTGTCAAGCCGCTTCTTGCCGTAGATCGAGGCGGCGGTCTGCTTCCGACTATCTGTTCAGCGTTTTGGGTGTCGTTCCGTGGCGTTGCCGTTCTTGTGAGATACGCTTTCACGCGCGAGCCATACCTCTCCGGTACCTTTTTTATGCGCGATGCGGGATTTGCGGCAACCTGGAGCTGCAGAGAATCTCGCCGGAGAAAGTTCCGGGAGTGTTGTCAGTGCTGGGACGGTGGTTTAAACTGCCGGTCGTGCGATGCGCTCCTTGCCGACACAAGTTTATTTCCTTGAGGCCACAGTTGAGGGCGGAACAGCTGGCGCGAGTCGCGGCGAAGTACTGATTTAATACGCAATCGGTTCCAGCCCCGGCTAGCTCCCTAGGCACGACCTCAGGCCCCGTACCAGTTGGGCCTGCGCCCTGCCAGGGAACAAAGGCCGCTGTCACCAGAGCAGCCCCGCCGACTCGCAATCCACTGGCTACAATGGATCGGGTTAGGACATCGATACCGGGAGACTCGAGATCAACAGGAAGCGCCGCGTTCGCCGGGCCTCGGGATAAAGGATTAGGCTGGCGGGCTTGCCGACCTGGAAGGCGGGCTCTCCATGAAACCGAGCATCGCCTGCTTCAATTGAGAATCCACTTCGTCTGCGATGGTCATCACGTCGAGCAGCACAGAGTTAAAATCCACCGATCGAAGATTGTTCTGTAGAGTGTTAAAGATGCTGACCTGAAGGATTCGCGACTCTTCCACGGCCATGGCGACCGTGTAGCCTTGCTTGCGCCGCCTAATCCCGTGCTCGCGTGCGGCCGTGGAATTGGGAAGCTTGGCGTCTGGAGCGAGGCGGAGACGGCGGACGAGGTCGCCGAGGAGGAGCGGAAGATGGCCGGTGCGCTCCTGATAGCTCAGTGAGACGCAGGACAATTCTTCGTTTCGCTCCACTTTGGACATCCAATCCTGGATCGTGGGTTCCGCATCGCGCTCCAGAATCGCGGCAACGCGCTCTTTCTTCATGGACATGCGAGCGGAAGGATTCGAGAGTTTTTTCTGGATAATTTTGGCAACCGCGGCCAGTCCAATAGGCTTCACAAGCACTTCGTCAGGCTCCAGTAGGATGGCAGCCATAGCCTCTTGAAGCGCAGGATAGCCGCTGAGTACTAGTGTTACTGCGTTCGGGTGTGCGTGGCGCATGGCGCTGACAACGGTAAATCCATCCCCAGCATCTGGCATGTGCAGGTCGGAGAGCAGGACGTCGAATTTTTCTGTAGAAATGAGTCTCAGCGCTTGGTTTACGCTAGCGGCGGCGACGACTTCAAACCCATAGGTTTCTAAGCCTTCCCGGAATACAGCGCGGACGTCATCGTTATCGCCCACGAGAAGGAGTCGCTTTTTCTTCACGCGTGTCTGGCCCTCGACGCACAGTGTAGCAGACAGAGTTTATTGACGCTTATGAAAATTCATCTTAATTATGCTTGCCTGCGTAGGGGCTAACAGCGGGAGTGTGCAAAATGGAACAGTTTCCCCTAGAGGTGTTATTTTATTGTGGCCGGATGAAGAGCAGAGAACTCACAGCCAAAAAGTTATCTTCTGTCCCTTGTCCGACGTGTGGCGCCGCTGCCGGGAATAATTGCGTGCTCGATTCAGGCGCTCCACGCACAGCCCCACATGTAGACCGAAAGTTTTGTGCCATGGATGCCCATCGAGGGGACAGAGGTTCGCGCTGATTGATCGTCGGTTGCATATATCCTCGGCGGCCTTTCCTGCTGTAAATAGCCTTAGCCACCCGCGATTTGTGCCGATGTTGTTGATCTATTTTTCACTCCCGACAGAAACTTGTTGATCTGCACTGTACCTTGGACCAGTAGACGCCAAATCAAAATGTTGCGATAGTTTTGTGTTCGTGACCCAGGAGGGTCCTCGAGACACACCGGCGGGTGCGAAGCCCGTGGAGCGGCGGACGATTTCTGATGGACCGTCTAGAGCTGGGCCGACACATCGAAGAACGTAAAGCCGGGGCTGCGGCTGGAGTGGTAGCGCTAACGGGACTCGAACCCGTATTTCGGCCTTGAGAGGGCCGCGTGCTAACCTTTGCACCATAGCGCCGCTGTCTGAATATTATCCTGTACTCGACGTTTCAGCAATCGTGGTGACCTTACCATCGCACGGGACGAGAATTGGTCGACCTTGATGAAAGCCCCGCGAATGTCCTCGGTGGTCTTAGCGTTGTAATGCTCAAATACGTGCTTGTGCCCGGTGATCTTTTGCCAGAAGTACAGCACTAGACCCAGTCCCGATCGCAAAGCTCTTCCTTCGTGGATTCTTCTGATGGCGCATCAATTCCGAAGCCTTCGAAGCTCGCCGTGTGGACTCCAAATGACAGGTACAAAAGGGTTTAGTGTTTCATTTTGCACGTTAGGTACTCCGTACTAGGAGGGTACTAGTACGGAACACTGTTCTTTCCGAAACGTGACAACCGCCAGCTCATCTCGGACACTAGAAGCATGCCAAGCCCTCTTCGAGAGCTTCCTGGGTCTGAGCGTTTAACGTCGTCGTTAAATACGACGGCGGTCCGCCATACCCGGAATACGGCCATAGTCTCCCGCGATGTTGCTGGTGAAACAATCGTTGTTCCCATTTGCCAGGGTGTCGGGGATCTCGATTCCGTTTACACCTTCAATCCGATTGGCCGAAGCTTGTGGTGCCTGCTCGAAAGTAGTCATTCCGTTGAGGAATTGGCGAATTGGGTTGTAACGCACTACGAAGTGGACGCGAAACAGGCAGTCGCAGACGTTCAGAGCTATTTGTCTGAACTACAGGAAGTTGGCCTGGTTCGCACGGTTTAGTCGTCCCCTCCTTCTCGGCTTGCCTTCCCATGGGCACGATGCGTGAAGTGTGCCTGTGCGCGGTTTTGGCCAAGTACTAATAGTTCTGGATTCTTGTGCGGTCTAAAGAATAAAGAAAGAAAGAAGGGTAGACGTGCAGACGGTAGCATACGGCGAATTGACGGGCCTAGTCCACCAGCGTTTCCAGGGGAAACGTGCGCCGCTCGAGGTGTCTATCGAGGTCACCCGCCGCTGTCCCCTCGAATGCCTCCATTGCTACAACAACCTGCCAATGAGCGATCATGTGGCCCGCTCTCAGGAACTCACCCTGGAAGAGCATTGCCGCCTCTTGGATGAACTGGTCGACGCAGGCTGCCTGTGGCTGCTTTACACGGGCGGCGAAATCTTCGCGCGCAAGGATTTTCTTGAGATTTACACCGAAGCCAAGAAGCGCGGCTTTCTGATTACGCTGTTCACGAACGGCACGATGATCAACCCGCGCATCGCCGATCACCTCGCCGAATATCGGCCGTTTGCCATCGAGATTACGCTCTACGGCGCTACGCGCGAGACGTACGAAGCTCTGACTCAGATTCCAGGCTCCTATGACCGCTGCATGAGAGGCATTCGCCTGCTTCTCGATCGAAAACTTCCCCTGAAGCTCAAAACGGTGCCCACCACAATCAACCGGCACGAAGTATTCGAGATGAAGCGGCTCGCCGAGGAAGAATTTGGCGTGGAATTCAAATTCGACTCCGCCATCAATCCCCGCATTGATTGCTCGCAGAGCCCTCTCGCTGTCCGGCTTTCGCCGGAGCAGGCGGTCGAACTCGATTTTGCCGAGCCCAAGCGCAAGGCGGATTACCAGCGCATGGCCGCAGAAGATCTGTCCACGCGGAGGGAAGTGGAACCGGGGACCGGGCAGAAATATACGTGCGGCGGCGGCGTCGGCGGTTGCGCCGTCGATCCTTACGGAACGATGAGCATCTGCGTGATCTCGCACCAGCAAGGCTACAACATTCGGGAGGGCAGCTTCCTCGAAGGTTGGGAAGGCCCGCTGCGCGAGATTCGCAACCAGCCTCGCACACGTCCGACGATTTGCGACCGCTGCCAGATCCAGTCTCTTTGCAGCATGTGCCCAGCCAACGGCGAGCTGGAGAACGGTGACCCTGAGTCTCCGGTCTCTTTTCTCTGCCAGGTAGCCCATCTGCGGGCGTACTCATTTGGCTACGAGGTTCCGGAACACGGCAATTGCGAATGCTGCGAAGGCGGCGCGCACCGCGCTGATCTCCTAGCCGCTGCGGAGCGCTTGAAGAATTTCAAACCAGATACAACCATTTGGCTAAAAGAGAGGCCCACGTCGCATGTCTTGAACGTACTGCAACCTACCTCCGGATGCCGCAGCGGCGGATGCAACTCCCACGCTACGACGCCTGGATAACCGAAAAAAGACCATGAAAGACGAGCAGGACATACAGCCACCGGATCAGGACCCGAAGGACGCCTACGAGGCGCCCAAGGTTATTCGTGTAAGTCTGCGTCCCGAAGAGGCTGTGCTGGGGCATTGCAAGGTCACCGGCGCGGCCGGACCGGTCGCGACGTCCTGCCGTTCCGCCTTTGGCGCTTGCAGGACGCCGGGTTCGTGAGAGGCCGGAGAATCCCTGTGCAGGCATCTCAAAAAATGTTCACGCCACGGCCGGAGTCGACCGGACAATCTTTTCCGAGTGCCACCCATCTTTCCTACCAGATTGGCGGCATCACATTCGGTCTACATGCCGAAGGCGATCTGTTGCTGTCACCGGAAAGGGAGCTTTCCGCGTTCGCCGTTGAGCCGGGTTCTGCCGATGTGAACCTGCAAGTTTCCTGGGCAGACTCTCTCAAAGCCCCGAGCTCCACCCCTTTGTTTCACTCCGGCGGGCTGTGGTCGCTCTTTGCCGAGACGAGCGGATATCGTTTCAGCTTTCTCTCACCTCTCCTGGGGATGACTCCGTACAAAGAAGCCTGGCTTGATTCTGAGTTTCGTTCCGGGCGCGTGTTGCTATCGCGCCGGTTCTTTGACACGGATCGTCCCGTTTATCCGCTCGAGTACCCGCTCGACGAATTGCTGATGATTCACAGGCTTTCGCAAGGCGAGGGCGTGGAAGTGCACGCCGTCGGGATTTCAGACGAAAACGGCCGCGGACATCTTTTCCTCGGCCATTCCGGCGCTGGAAAAAGCACCACCGCTCGCTTGTGGCTCGATCGCCCAGGCGTGCGGATTCTCAGCGACGATCGCATCATTCTGCGCGCCCGTGACGGCCAAATCTGGATGTACGGCACGCCCTGGCACGGAGATGCGGGCATCGCCTCACCGGATTCTGCCTTGCTCACCGGTATTTATCTCCTGGAGCACGGAAATAGCAATGAACAGTTCCTTCTTCCTCCGGGCCGCGCCGCGGCAGAACTGTTTACACGAAGTTTTGTGACGCACCACTCCGGCGAAGGCATCCGGTTCACCCTGGAATTTCTGGACCGCGTCGCCCGAGCAGTTCCTTGCTCCATCTTCAAATTTGTCCCCGATGAATCTGCCGTAGAGGCCATCTGCCGTGCCGGAGCGTAAAACCATCGAAAAGCGAAACTCCGCGCAATTCGCCGCGGTTTGCGAAGCACTCCTCGAGCGCGGAGCGCATGTGCGGTTCCGTGCCCGTGGCCAGAGCATGCAGCCAAACATTCTCGACAATGACGCTTTGATCATCGCTCCTGTCGAACAAGAGGAATTACGCCGCGGCGATGTTGCGCTCACGCACGGTCGAGATGGGTTTCGCGCACATCGTGTTTGCAAGCGAAATGCAGCGGCAAGCAACGTCATCACGCGCGGCGATTCCGGACAGGAAAACGATTCAGCCACGCAGTCTATTCTCGGCAAAGTAGTTGCCATCGAGCGCAACGGACGAACGAATCCGACAGCTAGGTCCAGCCATAGAGTCCTGCATGTTTTCCGCACGAAGATTCACCGATGGAAGCTCTCGGCGTCCCATCGCTTAAGGAAGTTTGCCTCTTGCTTCGCTCTGTTTGGATCGCTGACCGCGTCTCTAATTCTCTTGAACGCTTCGCCGGCCGCTGCTCAGACCGCCGATCTTACGATGTCGCAAACCACCTCGGTTTCCGTCGTCGCCGCCGGGGTCACGTTCACCTACACGGAAATCGCAACGAACAACGGCCCGAGTACGGTCCCCGTGAATACGCTTGTCATTTATCAGCAGACGCCGGCTAGCACCACATTTCAGAGCATCACGGTAGACGCGAACTGGACTTGCACCACGCCGACAGCGGGCAATTCCGGTCCCATCATTTGTACCTACAATTTAGCCTTGGCGAATGGCGCCACGACGGCCGCGGATCCTATCGTGATCAAAGTGACCGTAACTGCCGGAACGGCCGCGGACACAACCATTCTGAATTCTGCCACGGTGACTTCTCAAACCGTCGATCCCGTGCCAAGTAACAACACAACGGTTACCACCGTGCTTGTCGAGCCCGTAGCCGATGCGGATTTGGCTCTCTTTATGACCGCATCGCCTACGCCCGTATTCCTGTCTTCGACCTTGACTTACACAATCCAGGTCCAAAACCTCGGACAAGCTTCCTCCGCCACAACCGTGCAGGTCACGGATACAATACCCACGGGCACCGTTTTCGTGTCTTCGAGCGGCTCTGCGGGATGGGCCTGCTCGGGCACAGTAACAGTCACTTGCTCGCTTACCGGCACGATGGCACAGGGGGCGACTGGGACGATCACCATCACAGTCACGTCCCCTGCGATCTCTGGCCCCATTTCCAACACTGCTTCCGTTGGCAGCACATCCCCCCCCACCCCCCCTACCGATCCCGTTTCCGCCAACAACAGCGCCACGGTGATTACCGTTGTCCAGCCTTTGGTTTGCGCCACGCCAGGCCATGACGGCGCAGGCGGCACTCTGACGGGCGTAGTCAATACTTACTATCCTCCTTCGGCAGCCAGCACTCTCCCGGCTGGCGCGACTACTGTCACTCTAGGCGCAGCCTCTGGCGCCCCAAAAGCCATTGCCATCGGCGACCTTCTGCTGATCATGCAGATGCAAGATGCCTTAATCAATTCCACGAACACCGGAGCCTACGGAGACGGGAGCCCTGGGGATCCGGCCACAGGTTCCACAAACCTCCAGAGCACCGGCCTTTTTGAATATGTAACCGCTGCGAGCGCAGTTCCCACTACGGGGGGCACGCTGACTTTCCAAGGCACGGGGTTAGGCGGCGGGGTCTTGAATTCCTACGTCGAAGCTGCTTACACCGCCGGGACAAACGGGCAACAAACTTATCAAGTCATTCGCGTTCCTCAATATACGTCGGCGACGCTGGGTTCAGGACTCGTTCCGCTGGCTTGGACCGGCTCTGTCGGAGGAGTCCTGGCTCTCGACGTCGCCGCACAGCTCACCCTCGGGGGAACGGTGGCTGCGGACAGTCTGGGATTTCGGGGCGGCGGTGGAAGAATACTCACCGGAGCGGCGGGAACACTGGATACGGATTACAGAACCCTGGCCAGCGTGGCAGCGAATGCTTCCAAGGGAGAAGGCATCGCAGGCACTCCGCAGTATCTTGCCCCTGCCACCATAACCGACACCACTACAGCAACGAATTCTGCCGTGGAAGGCCTCCCCAATGGAAGCTATGCGCGAGGTGCGCCAGGTAACGCAGGGGGCGGCGGTACGGACGGCGACCCGACAGCCAACGATTATAACTCCGGTGGAGGCGCAGGCGGCAATGGCGGCGCCGGGGGGCCTGGAGGTTACGGGTGGAATAGCTATACGAAGCTCAACACCACCGACGGAGGATTTGGGGGCTCGGCGTTCCCCGCGTCGACGAGCGCCGTTGTGATGGGTGGCGGCGGCGGCGCAGGTACCTCGAACAATGGCTCTTATTATATTTCGGCCGCGAACAACAATTCAAACTCACTTGTGGCCGCCTGCTCCACGGGAGCAACCCCAACCTGCACCGGCATCTACAGCAGCGGCGGAGCTGGCGGCGGCATTGTGATTGTCCACACCGGCACGGTAGCGGGAACCGGAACGATTACCTCCAATGGGCAATCCACGCTCAGCACCCTCAACGACAGCACCGGCGGGGGGGGAGCGGGCGGCACGATCATTTTCTTTGCCAATAACGGAGGAATCGCTGGGCTCACGGTATCGGCCAATGGTGGCAACGGCGGCAACGCATGGCCGAACGAAGCTCCCACAGCCTTCTCTGGCAATCGGCACGGCCCGGGAGGCGGCGGCGGCGGCGGTGTGATTCTTCTTTCCGGCGCACCCACCATCAGCCCGAGCGTCAGCGGCGGCCTCAACGGCAACACCGATACAATTCAGGATTCTTACGGTGCAACGCCAGGTCAAGCAGGTATCACTGCCACGAACCTGGTCATCACCGAAACGCCGGGGACACAGTCAGGCGCCTACTGCGCCTCAGCGGATCTTGCTGTGACCAATTCTGGAACTCCCAATCTTGTCATCGCCGGCGCCAACATTACGTATACGCAAGTGGTGACCAATAACGGTCCGATGGACGCCGTGAACGCCATCTTTTCTGAAGCTGTCCCAGCGAACACGACGTTTCAATCGCTTGCCCATCCTGCCGGTTGGACCTGCAGTACGCCAGCCGTGAATGGCACAGGGAATATCAGTTGCACGAATCCGGATGTAGCCGATTTGGCGACGGGAACTTTCACGCTCGTCGTTCAAGTCCTCGCGGCAACCGGCTGGGGTACTCAGATCGTTGATGTCGCTGACGTAACATCCGGCACTGCCGATCCGAATCTCGCAAACAACTCGGCGACGGTGATCACTTCGGTTACTTTGGCGAGCCTGTCGGACGATGCGGTTACCAACAGCGCGTCGCCGAATCCGGTCATCGCCGGCAACAACATTACGTATACGCAAGTCGTGACGAACAACGGCCCGGCGGCTTCCCCCAACATCACTTTGACCGAGAACCTTCCAGCCAACACGACTTTCGTCTCGGCCAGCGGGCCAGCACTATGGACTTGCTCCGGGACGACTACCATCACCTGTTCGGCGCTCACGCTGGGGATAGGAGCGAGTGCCACGATTACAGTGGTGGTCCAGGTCGCCGCTGCGACGCTGTCCGGGACAGTGATCACCGACTTCGTGAGCGTTGCTTCGGGCGTCGAAGATCCGAATACCACCAATAACACGGCAACCGCAAACGTCACCGTGGCGACGGCGGGTCAAGCGGACTTGGCGGTGACCTCAAGTGCATCGCCCAACCCGGTCCTGGACTTCAACAACATCACTTACACGCAGACCCTGATCAACAATGGTCCGATCACGGTGCCTGCCTCTGCCAATGTGCAAGTCACGGATGCGATTCCAACCAATACCACCTTTGTTTCCTTTACGAATCCAAATGCAGCGCTATGGACTTGCACCACGCCGGCGGTGGGGGCAACGGGAACGATCACGTGCACGTACATCAGCGGCAGCCCGGCCATCGCGGTGGGACAAACCTTCAATTTTCCGTTAGTTGTTAAGGTGGCGGGATCTCCCCCTCCGACTCCGCCTCCGGCTGCGGCTCCGGGCACGGTCATTTCCAACACGATTACCGTCAGTTCCACCGTGACCGACCCAACGCCGGCAAATAATACAGCAACATCGACCACCGTAGTCGCTTCACCGACGCAGGCCGATGTCGCTATTCTGAAAACTGCTTCTCCGGAGCCCGTCAACCAGGGGACAAACCTGACCTACACATTGCAGGTCACCAACAACGGTCCCGCCGTGGCGCAGGGAGTGACCGTCAGCGACCCGCTCCCCCCCGAAGTGAGCTTCACATCGGTGTCCACGACGCAGGGCTCTTGCATTTACACCGCAGGCACGACAACCGTCAGTTGCACTCTCAACTCCATCAGTGTGGGCGGCCTGGTCATCGTGACCATCAACGTCAGCGCCAACACCTTCACCGGCTCTTCCATGCTCTCCACCAACACTGCCAAAGTCTCCGCCACCACCGGTGATCCGAACCTCACAAACAATTCTTCCACGACCCTTTCGACCATCCAGAGTCCGACTGCCATCGAGTTGGCTTCCTTCGGCGCAATGCCACGACAGGGCGGTGGCGTTCTTCTCGAGTGGAAGACTCGTGAAGAAATTCGCAACCTTGGCTTCAACGTTTTCCGTTTGGACGGCCCGGGTCGCCAGCGCCTGAATCCTTCGATCATCGCCGGCTCCGCCCTTCTGATTCGCGGCGGAATGCCGCAGCATGCCGCAAAGACGTATCAGTGGTTTGATGAAAGCGGCACGCCGCAATCCACTTACGAACTGGAAGATGTCGATCTCAACGGCACGCGCGCGTCGCATGGGCCTGTCTCGGTAGACATGTCCCGAGCTCCCAGGTCCGGTGCAGTTCGGCGGCCGCTGCTGTTAACGCAACTGAATCGCGCGACCACGCAACCGGCATTCATCGGACAGCGTGGTCTGGTCGCCCCGCAGCCAGGGATTCCAGTTCGGCCGCCAGGCCAGGTCCCCGTAGCGCTTGACGGAGAGGCAGCCGTAAAAATCTCCGTCCAAAGCGAAGGCTGGTCAAGTTTCGGTGGCCCAGCTTGTGTCGCCGCCGGGCTCGAGCCCAATGCCGACGCCCGTACCCTCCAGCTCTATGCCGAAGGTGTGGAGCAGCCCATGTTGATTTTGGGCCGCCAAACAGGTCCGCTCGGTCCCAACGACAGCATCGAATTCTACGGAACCGGCATCGACACGCCCTTCTCCGGCACGCGCGTTTACTGGCTCATTCGCGGCTCACGCCCAGGCGTGCGCATTGCATCCATCCCTGCTCTAAACACAGGACTCTCCGAGCCGCAAAGCTTTCCCTTTACGGTCGTGCTGCAACAGCGAACCACGTATTTCGCGACTCTGCTCAACGGCGAAAACAACGATAATTTCTTCGGCGCAGCCGTCACCTCCGAGCCGGTGGATCAGCAACTCACGGTCGCTCACGCAGATCCGAATTCCAGCATGCAGATTACTGTCGACGTGACGCTGCAGGGCGCCACCGATCAGCAGGCGCACAGCGTTTCCGTATTCTTCAACGGCGCGAGCATCGGCGAAATGGATTTCGCAAATCTTGCTAACGTTACCAACACCTTTTCCGTCGACCGCAGCTTGCTGCTGGACGGCATCAATACCGTTACACTCACGGCTCTCGGGGGCGACAACGACATCAGCGCGGTGCAGTCCATCGCGCTGCACTATCCGCACACCTACGCAGCCGACGCCAATTGGCTCAAAGCCACGGCTCCCGCGGGCAGCACACTTCACATCGGTGGATTCAGCAACCAGCAGATCCAGGTGTTTGACATCACCAATCCTCTCGCCATTGAGCAACTCTCGGGCACCGTTGGCCAGGATAGTTCGGGCTACGACATCACGCTAGGACTGCCTCCCGCTGCCGGACTGCAACGCACGCTCCTCGTTTTCTCAGAGGATCAAATTGCTCCGCCATCGGGTCTTGCCTTCCACACGCCCGCCGCGCTTGCCGCTGAGCGCCTCGGCAGCCAGATGGTCATCATTACGCATCCTGATTTTGAGTCCACACTCGCCCCGCTCGTCAGAATGCACGAATCACGCGGTCACTCCGTCGAGGTTGTCACCATTGACGAAGTCTTCGATGCTTTCAACTACGGCGAACGCAGCCCCTTCGCCATTCGCGATTTTCTCCAGAACGCCGAGTCACGCTGGAGCAGCAAACCGCAATATCTGCTGCTCGTCGGTGGCGCTTCTCTCGACCCGCGCGACTACCTCGGCTTGGGCGATTTCGATTTCGTGCCCACCCGCATCATTGAAACTGCTGCGTTCAAGACCGCTACCGACGATTGGTTTAGCGATTTTAAGCAGAATGGTTTCGAGACCATCGCAACGGGCCGCATTCCAGTTCGTACCGCTTCCGACGCCGCGCTGGTGGTCTCCAAAATCGTCAATTACGAGAAGGGACTAGGAAGCAGTCAAGGAAACCAGCAGGCTCTGCTCGTTGCTGATCAAAATATAGGCTCGGATTTCTCCACTGCCACGAAATTTGCAGCCGCGGATCTCCCGTCGTCGCTCCAGCCGATAGAGATTCTTGCGGATGGTATGGATCCCAACGTGGCACGGCAGCAGATTTTGAGCGCGCTCAACAGCGGACCGCTTCTAGTCAACTACTCGGGTCACGGTTCTGTCGAACAGTGGTCGTTTGCCGATTTTCTGGATGATGGTTCGGCCGCCACACTTACCAATGGCGATCAATTGTCGGTCTACCTGCTCATGGATTGCCTCAACGGCTTCTTCCATGACGTCTACACCACCAGTCTGGCACAATCGCTTCTCCTCGCTCCCAACGGCGGCGCCGTTGCCGTTTGGGCTTCCTCCGGATTCACCGATCAGCCGCCTCAGGCGTCCATGAATCAGGCTCTGCTGCAGATTTTAAAGACCAATCCGTCGATGCCCATTGCCGCTGCCATAGTGCAAGCCAAGACGAGCGTGTCGGACAACGATGTTCGCCGCACCTGGATCTTCTTCGGCGACCCGGCCATGCTCCTCGAACTCCCAACCTCGAGTTCGACGGGCCGCCGGCCGCCTGTGCCCGGGAATCCTCCCGTGCCAAAGCCTCATTAATCTGGCTAGGTTTTTCTTCCAGCGCGGTCGCGGTGTACGAGGAAATTCTCTATGACCATGGAGCTGCACTCTGCCTGATACCGAGGCTAATGCTCGATTGGCAAGCCGGTGAAGCGAATCCCTGCGCTGTGCACTTTGTAGCGCATGTTTATCCCGATCAGCAGCGCCGTCAGCGACTCCACGATCCGCGCATTTTCGAGTTTTCCACCGTTGATCGCCCGTGCCCCCGGAATTTTTAGAGCCAGCTCGGAGGCCACCTGCTTGGCGCCCTGGTCATCGCTGCACACCAGAATGTCGCAGTCTACATCCTCATCCTTAGAAAGCAATTCAGCCCCAAGATTCTGAAACGCGGCCACAACGCTGACACCCGCAGGCACCAACTCCTTAGTCTGTTCCGCCGCCGACCCTTGCCACACGCCAAGCATGCGTGTGGCGGCTCCTCCGACCGTGGCCGCCAGGGGCACGGTCGTATCGATTACCACAGTTCCAGGCTTCCAAACGCTCTTCAATTGCTTGAGGAGTGCCGCAGAGCCGGAAAACGGAACTGTCAGCACCACGACATCGCACTCCGCGGCTGTCGTCGGATTGTCAGCCCCTGCGATTTTCGCTGAGCCGCCAATACGCACGCGCAATTGGGCAGCCGTCTCCGCCGCGCGTTGCGCGTCCCGCGAGCCAATCACGATCTCTTCTCCGGCCCGCGCCCAGCGGTACGCCAAGCCCGCCCCCTCTGGACCCGTGCCGCCGAGAATGCCAACTTTTCTATTCATAGCCACACTGCTCCGTCCCCTGATTTCCCCGTGCCCTTTTCATCGCCGACTTTTCACCGCCGACTGGGGCTAGTTCTCCGCCTCTGGTACGATGGTTCAGCTTCTGCCCGCGCAGAAGCCCAACGCGAGCAAACGATACCACCGAATCCGACGGGTCAATGATGGAAACTGCGGATCAAACAGAATCCCTCGAATCCAGTCCCAAGCACATTTGCGACCCTAAGCCCGCAATCCGCGCCGTCCTTTTGCCAATCAAGGACCTGCGGAACGCAAAACAGCGCCTCGCGGGCGTGTTGACTCCGGAAGAGCGCTTCGAATTCGCGCAGGCCATGTTAGCGGATACCATCGAGGCCGTGCGCAGGGTGCGGCGCACTGAAAAGGTATTCGTCATTACAAATTATGAGCCTGCCATGGAAACCGCCGCAAATTATGGCTGGGACATTTTGCGCGAAGAGCACCAATTCTCAGAGAGCGCCTCGGTCGATTTTGCCTCTCGCCATTGTGCCGAGCACGGAGTCTCGGCGCTGCTGCGCTTGCCGCTCGATCTTCCACTCCTCCAGCCGGGCGACGTCGATGATCTTCTGGCGACGGAATGCTCTGCGCCGGCCGTTGTCATGGTCCCCTCTCGCGATGGTACCGGCACCAACGCGATTCTCCGGTTGCCGCCCGCACTTTTCCCCTCGCATTTCGGGCCGGACAGCTTCGCCAAACATCGTCGAGAAGCGGAACACCTACATACGAGAATAATCATTATTCGAAATGAGCGCCTGGAGATGGACGTCGACGATGAATCCGATCTGCGCGCCCTGCTGCGCTGCGATTTGAAAGATACGGCGACCGGGAAGTGGCTCGAGGAGAGTGGCGTCGCAGCGCGCTTCAGGTCTCGCTCGATCGGTGTCTAGATGCGCTAGCCCATATTCTTTCGCTCGTGCAAATTCTTTCCGTACGGCCGGTTCGCCGTGATGCCTTTTGCTTCCGTGGCAACGATGGTCTGTCCCGCAGCTACATTTGTCAGGTGATCCACCTGCCCGCTCGGCCACGTAATCTCTACGTTCTCCGCCTTATCGTGTTGCGCGAGTCCGAAAGTCAGCGTGAGCTCGCTCGCCGACAGGTAGCTCGATCCGCTCCGCATCATCTGCGCCTGCGTCTCGCCTGCCGCCGTGACGCGCACAATGGCTCCGATCCCGTCCCGATTGGATTTTGTGCCGATCAACTTCACGCGCAAGCTACGGTTGGTGGCCCCACCCGTAGCCTCATTCCGAAATAACACTGTGGGCCCGCCATTCGTCGCCATCAGCACGTCAAGCCTTCCATCGTTGTAAATATCCGCATACGCCGCGCCGCGCGCAACCCGCGGAATCGAAAACGCCGCTCCCACGGATTTCGTTACCTCTTCAAATTTTCCTTTCCCCAGGTTCCGGAAAAGATGCGGCGGCATGGCGTACTTCACATTGGCCTGCACGCGCTGGATGTCCGGATCAATATGTCCGTTGGCCACAAATACATCCGGCCAACCGTCCAAGTCATAGTCAAAGAAGAAGCACCCAAATCCCAGCGTCAGCAAAGACGCCCGCCCAATCTCCGACTGCGGCGCTTCATCTACAAACAAACCGGTCCCCTCGTTGTGGTAAAGGGAAAGCATCTGGTTCGCAAAATTTGTAATCAAGAGACTGGGATGCCCCGAGCGATCGTAATCCGCCGTGTCCACACCCATGCCCGCGCGCGCTACGCCATCTTCGCTGAAAGCCACGCCGGCCAGCACCGCCTTCTCCGTAAACGTCCCATTTCCATTGTTGCGGTAAAGCTTGTTCGGCTGGGTGTCATTCGAAAGCAAAAGATCGGGCCAGCCGTCGCCATCGTAGTCCAGCACAGCAATTCCAAGCGTCTTTGAAGTAGGATCGCCAAGTCCCGCTTTTTTCGTTACGTCCTCAAACGTCCCGTCCCCGCGGTTGTGCCACAACCGCACGGCTGTGCCTTTGTACGATTCCGGCGTGCAATACGATTTGCTCTTCCCATCCAGCGTGCAATAAAGATCGGTCTCCGGACTCCACTCGACGTAGTTGGCTACCACCAGATCGAGCCGCCCGTCCTTGTCGCAGTCGACCCAGGCCGCCCCGGTGCTGAACTCCTCGACCCCTCCGAGGCCAGCTTTCTGCGTCACGTCGGTAAACGTCCCGTTCCCGTTGTTATGAAAAAGATGGCTCTGCCCGTACGCGGAGACAAACAAGTCATCGTAGCCGTCGTTGTCAAAATCTCCGACAGCCACTCCCATCCCGAACATTTCGACGGCATCCAGTCCCGCTTGGTGCGTCACGTCGGTAAACGTCCCGTCGTGATTGTTGTGGTACAGCTTCGAGGTCGAGTGTTTGCCGGTATGCCCCGGCCAGTCCATTCCATTCACCAAAAAAATGTCCGGCCAGCCATCCTTGTCGTAATCAATAAACGCCACGCCTGGTCCAAGTGTCTCCGGCAGGAATTTTTTTCCAAACGCCCCATTATTGTGCATAAACCGAATCCCGGCCTGCTGCGTGACGTCCCGAAATGTCACACCCGGTGAATTCACCGGACCAGGCGCACCTATTCCTGTAAATGTCCCAAAAAACAAAACCACCGCGAGCCCCGCCAAAGCCACCAGCTTCTTCACGTGGCCACCACATTCCCATCGCGGCCCACGCCGAGCGCATCGGCCACCCGATTGATGTAGTTGAACCAAGAAGCGATTAACGTAATCTGCAAAATCCCACGGTCGTCGAACCCCACGGCGCGGAGCTTCGCGTGATCCTCCGGCCAAACCTTCGTCGCATCCTTGGTCAGCTTCACCACGTAGTCCAGCATCGTGCGGTCCTGTTCGCTGATCGGCGCCGTCCGGTAATCCTTCTTGAGCGCTTCCACCATCTCCTGGTCCAGCGTCACTCTACGCAGAAACTCTGCGTGAGACTCGATTCAATAGTGGCACCGGTTTGTCACTGAAACCATGGTCGCGATCATTTCATGCTGGCGCCGCTCGAGCGGCAGTTCCCTAGACAGCAAAGCCCCAAACGTGCTGAACGCGTGAAAAAGCACATCGGGAAACAGCGAGTGCGAGCCAACAATGCTGGCCTCCACTCCCGCGAAAACCGCCTCCACCGGCGTCGCATATTCCGCAGGATAAAGCTTGCGCTCGTCCTCGATGGCCTTCTTGACACTCTCGTTCTCTTCCATTCGAATCGTCTTGATCCAAGTCATGCGCTGGCGCCTCCGAATTTCCCTAAAAAAACTCCGCAAAATCTATCGTGACCCGCCGCCCGGCTTTCCTTCCGCGCCGGTTTTTGCTCCCGCCGCCGAAATTCCGCCCGCTGCCGGCTTCGGCACGAGCGCAGCCTTCTTTGCCTTTTCCGTCTCGAGCCCCACGGAAACATGCTCATGCACCAACTGCCGCTCGTTGTTATCTTCCGGATGTGCCTGCCGGTAAGCTCCGGTGATGGCTTGCGCGGATTCATCCGCCTTGAATCGCAGATACCGCTCTTTGTGCTCGTTCGCTCGAGTTTCGTCGCCAAGCCCGTTGTAGCAGAGCATCAAGTTGTAGTTCGCCTGCAAGTCCTCCGGATCGATAGCCAGCGTCTGCTGCAACGTTTTCACCGCCTCCGCATAGCGCTTCTGTAAAAACAAAATCCGGCCAAGCTCATTGATCACCACGCGATCACGGGGATACTGCGCCAGCACAATCTGCAAATGCCCTCGAGCCTCGTCATATTTGCCTTCTTCTCGCAATACGCGTGCGTAGAAGAAATTCGTTCGCGCTAGTTTCGGCGCCAAAGCCAGCGCCTTTTCCAGAACTATCCGCGCGCCCGAAGTGTCACCTTCCTGCACCAGACACCGCCCGATATTCACCCAGCCGTCCGGATTCTGAGGATCGACTTCTGTAATCTTCAGGAACGCCGCCGCCGCGCCCTTCAAATCGCCTTGCAAAAACAGTCCAATCCCATAGTCGTTCCACCGCGTCCAATCCTCCTTCGCTATTTTCACTTCCGCTTTCGGCGCTTTCGCGGTCCGCGTCAAAACCCGCAAGCTCTTGGTATCCTCTGCAACGGTAATGATCGGAAGATCCGGAATCTTCTTCAATTCGCCCACTACCTCGGAAGTATCGCCGGTGAATACGAAGTGGCGGTCGTCATAGTCTGGCGTCGTATCCTTGCCGACCGCGTCACTCGGCTTCGTTAGGCCTTCGGGCACCCCGGCATACGCAAACTGCGTGTTCCACCACATAAATTTTCTGTAATTCAATTTCGCATGCAGCGTAATTTTTTCTCCCGCTCGATCGGGAATATGCAACCGGAAGTGCGCCGTGTCCGCCGCGCCCGGCGGAATCAGGTGCGCATACAGCACCGCCCGGTTCGACCAGGCATTTCGTTTGTTGATGGGATTCCCATGCGCATCGATTTGCAGCGAACGGTAGAAATGCGCGCCCTTCTCCACCGCACCCGCGCCATCTTGTTCAACTTTCCCGCTCCAAAAAATCGTCTGCCCTTTTTCATCGACGGCTTGTAACTCCAGCCACACGTCGAAGGCATCCACGGTCCCACCTGGAAAAAAATGCCCCACTTTGCGAGTCCGCACCACCACATCCACGCGCACCTCATCGCCGCGTCGCACCGCCGCATCCACCGCGCCCAACGGTGCGGTAATTGCCCGAACTTCGCCCGCCGCTCCGGTCGGCGTCAACACCTCCGATTCCTCCCCTACGCCAAACGAAGTCGAAAGCTCCGGCCGCATTGCGCCACTAGCCGCCCCGGCGTTCTCTTTCTCCGCTGGCGACACCGCAAAAATATCCACCGTCACCTGCTTATCCTGCAAAAAGCGCTTGCTCACCTCCAACTGCTGCGAATCCTCGTTCGCCGTCGGCACCGCCGTATTTGCTCCAGGGAAGCGGTGCGAATGCACAAATCCATTTATATTCCCCGCGTCCTTCGAGGGCACCTGGGGCATGTGGCAATCCGCGCACATCATCGGATTCGCCGGATAATAAAACGACCGGGCCCCTTGCCCGGAAACCCCGCTGGCTTGCCAGTTGTCATACTCATTGAATCCGCGCACCCACCGGTAACGATTCACCGGCACATCCAGATGCACTTTGTGGCAAGAAGAACAAAATTCCGCGACTTGGGTTCGCATGAAGGGCTTCAGAAAGGTCCGACGGTGTGGCTCGGGATTCAGCTTCACGACAAAGTCGTGGAGCGTCCGCACAAAAAGGTTTTCGCTAGCCGCCAGCTCATGCAGTTTCGGGTATTCCAGGGTGAAGTCGCCCTGCCCCATCGTGCTTTTTACCTCGACGATGCTATGGCACATCAAACAGCTCAACCCCGCCTTTGCTGCCGGTGTGTTTTCGATCTGCCGGATCGGCGTATCAAACATCCCGCTGAAAAGCAGCGAGGGATCGTGGCATCCCGCGCACCATTTCGAAGACTTCACGCCCGCCACGTCTTGCATGTACTCAATGCTCTTGCGGTACCACTGGTTGTTGAACGACGAAAAGTGATGCGCCGAACTGTTCCATTGCTTGTAAATGTCCTCATGGCACCGCTCGCAAGCCTGCGACTGCATAAAATATTTTGCGGGAATGTTGCCGTGATCCTTGGTCTGCGCCGAACTCGGAAAAAACTTTCCCTGCGGCCCGTCGCCCTCCTCATCCATGGTCGACGGAGAAATCGCCGGATTGGTGATCCGGTAAGCGTTATTCCAGGCATACGTTCTGTACCACCAGGTCCCAGCCGAAATTCCCGCCACAGCGACCACCAGTGCCGCGGACCGCAAAGCAGTATCGGCGCCGCCCACTCCGAGCCATCCGCCAGACCCAAGCCACGATCCGGCCAGTAACGTCACGCCCAGCAAACACACCAGAATGTGCGAATAAAGCAACCACTTCATCCCCAAAGGCGTGCCCGTAAAAATCAGCGTCACGCCTGTCACCGCCCCCACCGCCAACAGCAACCATCCAAGGCGGGCTCCCGGCGTGCTCCAGCGCAGCAATTTCACCAGAAACGGCAAAAGCAAAATCGTCAGAAAGATTCCGGAAGCGAGATGAAACAGAACTACCGCAATGTAAGGAATATTCGCCGAAGGAAAGCCATACAAATACACGGCACTCGCAGACAGAGCTACGACGCTGCGTGAACGCCACTGGCTCATGGAGCCTATCGCCATAACCCGAGCGCTCATTCTAGGAAACTCTTCGCCACAAATAAAGGCGGCCGGCGCTGTGCGGGCGTCCGGCCGCGGGTGCTTTGGGGTGCCTCCACGTCGCCATAAACTCGGTCAGATGGGGAAGCGATCTACTTTTCTTAAGCCTGTTATAGTCAGCTCGGACCGAACAGGCAATAATGCAAAACGATTAGAACGCGAGTTATTTCTTAACCCCTTTGTTTTCAATGATTTCGTAGGACTTTCCGGTGGCCAAGTCTTTGTACTCCTCGTTCCTCCCGCTCGGCCAATCGACGGTCACCCGCTCGATCCTTGCGCTCCTGCCAACCCCGAATGTCACCGGCAGTTCGGACTGCGATAAATAACTCGAGCCCCCGCGCACCACTCGCATTTGACTCAGCCGTCCGAGCGAGATCCTTACGGTCGCTCCAATCGCGTCGCGATTCGACTTTGTTCCGGTAAGCTGAAATTGGATGCTGCGGTTTCCTCCGGTCTGATCGTTGCGGTACAAATACGCGGGCCCGTTGTTGGTTGTCAGCAGCAAATCGAGATCGCCGTCGCGGTCGAAATCGCCATAAGCAAGCCCGCGCCCCACGATCGGAGTTTCAAAGCCGCCGCCCACCTCACGCGCAATGTCACGAAATTTTCCCGTCCCTTGATTCAAGAAAAGTTGCGGCGCCTGCGCGTAGCCCACGTTGCCGCGAATGTTTCGCACCGTCTCGTCAATGTGCCCGTTCGCCACCGCCAGATCCAACCAGCCGTCCAGGTTGGCATCGAAGAATGCGCATCCAAAACCAAGCGTGCTGCGCGACGCCGCACCCAGCCCAGAGGCCATCGCAATATCGTCATAAGTTCCCGCCCCCGGAGAACCCGCGCTGCCGGATCCTGCACTCGCGGAATGGTAGAGCCCGATCATCTCGTTATCAAAGTTGGTGATGGCCACACCTGCTTTGCCGGAATTTTCGAAATCCCCGGTGTCGACCCCCATCCCGGCTCTAGCTTTTCCTTCCGTACTGAAAGCCAGCCCCGCCTCCACACCCACGTCCTTGAATTTTCCGTTTCGCAAATTCTTGTAGAGCTTGTTGGGCTGCGTGTCGTTCGCCACAAGCAGGTCCGGCCAGCCGTCCTGGTCGTAGTCGAACATCGCCACGCCCAGCGATTTCGAGCTGCTGTCGAAAATCCCGCTCGAAGCCGTCACATCCTCAAACGTTCCATCACCGCGATTGTGAAAAAGCCAGCAGGTGTCCCCGCGGTAGGCCTCCGGCGTGCAGTACGATTTGTGCGTTCCATCCAAACTGCAAAAAACATCGTGTTCCGGTGACCAGCGCACGTAGTTGCATACAAACAGGTCCAGCAAACCATCGCGGTCGTAGTCAAACCACAGCGCCGAGGTGCTGAAACCCTGCCGGCCCAGCAAGCCGCTGGCTTTCGTGACATCGACGAACGCGCCTTTCCCCGTATTGCGGAAAAGCCGGCTCTGTCCAACGCAGCTGATATAAATATCCGGGAAGCCATCGTTGTTGTAATCGCCCGCGGCCACACCCATTCCGTAGAGTTCAACGTCCAGGCCCGCAGCCCTGGTCACATCGCTGAACGTCCCGTTGTGATTGTTGCGATACAGCTTTAGCGTAGACCGCTGTTTGCTATGGCCTGGCCAATCCATTCCGTTGACCAACAAAATGTCTTGCCAGCCGTCGCGGTCGTAATCGAGGAAAGCGCAACCCGATCCGAGCGTCTCCGGCAACAGCTTTCCGCCATACGCCCCACTGTTGTGCTGAAACTGAATTCCCGCCGCGGCGGTTACATTCGTGAGACGAAAGCCGGGATCGCCGCCCGCTTGAGGAAAAATCCGTCCAGGCGAGATGCCCGCCGCGATCCCCGCCGCACACGCCTTAGAGAGAAAATCTCTCCGCCTCAAGGCAGACTCACCAGGCCGTTCCTAATGGCATAAACCACAAGCTCCGCCGTCTTGTGTATTCCCAGGGCATCCATGATGTTCGCCCGATGCACGGACACGGTATTGGCACTCAAATTCAACTCCGCGGCAATCTCCTTGTTGGATTTTCCCGCCACAATGCGCTGCAGCACTTCCAGTTCTCGCGGCGTCAGCCCGCCCTCGCGCTCGCCTTTCAGCGCCGCTGGACGCGCGACCTGTGGATCCAAGACTTTTTCGCCCTTCGCCACGCGCTTGATGGCCTTCGCCAAATCAAGATCCATCGCGTTCTTCAGTATGTATCCGCGCGCTCCCGCGTCCAGCGCCTGCCGCACCAGGGTGTCCTCGGAATGCATGCTCAACATCAAAATCGCCGCATCCGGTCTGGCCTCCAGGATTTTCCGCGTGGCTTCCAAGCCATTCATCCCCGGCATCGCGCAGTCCATCACAATCACTGCCGGCTTTTCCTCATTCGCTAGACGCACCGCTTCCTCTCCATTACTCGCTTCCCCAACGACTTCAATTTCCGGATCATCTTCCAGTATTCGCCGGAATCCATGCCGTACCAGCGCGTGATCGTCCACTAGCAACACGGTCAGCTTATCTCGCATGGCTCTCGACTTTCTGGCGCGCAATCCGCAAACGAACCACCGTGCCGCCGGCCCCAGGCTGCAAAAGTTCGAGCGTCCCTCCGATGATCTCGGCGCGTTCGCGCATGGCTACCAGCCCAATCCCCCGGCCGTTTCGCTCAGCGGCAATTCCTTTGCCGCGGTCTTCCACTTCGAGCTCCATCCGGTCAGCCAAAAACTTCAACCGCACCCAGGCTTCCTTCGCTCCCGCATGCCGACTCACATTATTCAGGGCTTCCTGTAATACCCGGTAGACGTGTACGCTCGCCCCGACGTCGAGCGGAAAAGCCGTCCCCGACTTTTCATAGTGCAGCAGGAGCCCGGTCTGTCGCTCCACCGTTGGAATATACCAGTCCAGCGTGCTCTCGAGGCCGGCTTCTTCGAGCAGCACCGGATGCAGCGCCTGCGAAAGGCTCCGTATGTTATCCAGCGTGGTTTGCGCGATCTCCCGCACCTCTTGCACTTCTTCCCGCACTTTCGAGCCTTCCGGTAGATGGTTTCCCGCGCGCCCCAGCAACGAGCCAATGGCCGTCAGCACTTGCCCGAATTCGTCATGCAGCTCCCGCGAAATATGTCGCAGCGTGGACTCTTGCGTGGAGATCAATTTTTGCGCCAATTCGCTGCGCTGCTCGGAAAGCGCCGCCAGGCGCGCGAAAATAATCCGGTTCGTTCGAATCAAATACAAACTGGTCAGCACAATCGCGACAAGCGTCGCTCCCAGAAACAAATAAACCTGCCGCTCGACCCCATCGTAAATCAGCGCGATTGGCCCCGCGGCCTGCTCTTCCCCTTCGTTGTTTTCGACCAGCAACCGCGAAACCGCCGTGCTCAGCGATTCCTGCCGCGCCTGCAGGGTCAGCCGGATTTGCTCGCGCGCTTCCGTTTCGTTCCCTTCCGTTGCCAGCCGAAACATCCGATCGACGGCATCCCAGAATTGCGCCACGGATTTC